>Ga0207661_10002709_pt1 | contig 12194 bp, 7 predicted proteins | sample KBSC713LmetaG_FD_184337 | JGI IMG/M metagenome (GOLD analysis project Ga0207661, IMG submission 184337) | Corn rhizosphere microbial communities from Kellogg Biological Station, Michigan, USA - KBS C7.1-3L metaG (SPAdes) (version 2) | ecosystem: Host-associated > Plants > Roots > Rhizosphere ... | reverse complement strand
CGTCGCGATTCACGATGCAAATGAAAACGACGCGCAGACGCTTGGCCGCGCGCAGCATCATGCGGGAAACCTCCGGCCGGACTTTCACGAGCGCGAGGCAGCGCTGATCGACTTCGCGTGCCTCGAAAACATGCCGCGTCTCGAATTCCGAATCGATTTCCGCCGGCTTGAAAGTCTTCGGCGAAAAATCGATCCGGGGAATGCCGGTGACCGGCGGCACGTTTTCCGGGAGGATCGGCACGGCCGGAAGCTTCACGACACTTTCGCTGCGCTCCGGTGCAAGAACGATGAGATTGCTCGTGGTGACGGTCGGCACTTCCCGCGGGCGCACCGGCGGCGGTGGCGGTTCCATCGGCAGCTCAACCGTGCGCAGGTCGTCCAGCCGCGGCGCCGGCTCCGGGATCGCGCGATATTGCACGCGGCTCAATCCGTAGAAAATCAGCCAGCTCACCGCCAGCCCGATGCCAATGCTCAGGATTTGCCGCGACACGTCCGGCAATGTGCGAAACGGAAGAGGATTGGTGATGGCGTCACGCATCGGAGTACCGCTCCATCAAAGCGTCTCGGCACGCGTCGTGGCGAACGTGACGTGCGCGATCCCGGCGCGCTTCGCCTCGGCATAAACCGCGGCGAACGTGCCGTGATTCGCCGCGCGATCGGCGCGAATGATCAAGGCCGGATCGCGGCCGATTGCGGCGAGTTTCACCAGCGAAGCAACCTGATCGACCCGGACTTCCTGACCGTCGAAAAAAATCCGATTGTCCGCCGAAATCGCGATCAACAGCGCGTTCTGTTCGCCGATGACATCCGTGCCACCGACGTCCGGCTTCTCGACCTCGATGCCGGGATCATCGACAAACGCGCTGCTGACCATCAGGAAAATCAGGAGCACCAGCACGCAATCCACCATCGGCGTCATGTCGATGCGGGCGCCCTCGTAGTGACGTTGCGTGTAACTGCGGCCGAGCATGGTCAGGTTTGTTCCGTCAGCCGCGCCTCGAGCACGGTGAGTTTCTCGAGGCTTTTTTCCATCTGGCGGTGGGCAAAATAAAGCAGGATCACCGCGGGAATCGCGACTGCTAACCCCGATTCCGTCGCCACCAGCACCTCGGAAATTCCGTGGGCGAGTCCTTCCATCGAGCGCTGCCGCCCATGCGCCGCGAGGCTGTCGAACGCTGCAATCATGCCCATGACCGTCCCCAGCAAGCCCAGCAGTGGCGCCGCCGTGATCATCGCCCCGATCGCGAGCCGCTGTTCGCGAAACGCGTCGTGCAGTTCGTGCTCTTTTCCCCGTATCGCTCCGACGCCAGCGTGCGCGGCGACGAGTGTCCCGATCTCACGGCGAGTGCGGCGAAGGAAGAGAAGGAGGTAAACGCAGCGTTCGTAGAGCAGCACCGACAGCGCCATGATGGCGAGGATCACCGGACCGCCACTGGCAACGAGTTCGCGCAACGGATTCATAGCGAAAGCGGCTCTCCGGCCGGCTCCGCGCCGCGGGTGTCGCTCGCGGCCGCGACAAACTCGACGGCGTAGCGTTCGAGCGACGAGAGTTTTTTTTGTGCCCGATGAGAGAGAAATCCGTGTGCGATCAGCGCGGGGATCGCCACCATCAAACCGAGTTCCGTCGTCACCAGCACCTCGGAAATGCCACTCGAGAGTTTCGCCGCGTTGCCGGTACCAAAGACCGTGATCAACGCGAAAGTTTTGATCATGCCCATGACTGTGCCGAGCAGGCCCATCAGCGGTGAAGCCGTCGCAATGACCGCGAGTAGCGGCAGCCGGCGCTCATAATGCAGCCGGGTGCGAAGCGTGAAGGCGAATAAATGCTCCTCGAGCGCGTCCTTCGGTTTGTTGAGCTGCCGGAGGCCAGCGGCAAACAGGTCACGCGTCGCACCTTTCAGCCGCCCGATCGCCTCGCGCTGTGCGGCAGGTGAAAGCTCCATGAGCGATTCCAGCACACGCTGCACGGTCGCCGGTGAATCAACCTGCAGCCGGCGCAGTTCGAAAAGTTTTTGCGCCGCGAGCCCAAACGCAAATATACCGACACCGATGATGATGTAAGCGACCGGCCCGCCGCGGTCGATGTGTTGCAACACGGTGCCGGTGGTTTCACGCAACCTGAGCGCCTTGCCACCCGAGGCATCGGCGAGAATCGTGCCCGGCTGCCCGTGAAACACGGCTGCCGCTCCTGCTCCGTCCCAGCCCGGCAGTGGATAAGTGATCGGGTAGTTCGAACCTTCGCGCGTGCGCACGGTGCCGGTGAAATGGCCATCCTGGCTTTGAAAGAAGACCTCGGGTCCGAGAAAAAGAAATGTTCCGCCAACCATTTTGTTGCCCTCGCCAACGAGCGATTCTCCGGGCGCGGCGTGGCCGCCGAGTTGTTGGCGAAACCGCTGCAACATGAATTCAACGGTGTCGAGCGCAGCGGTCGTGTCCGCCTGCTGGCCCGTGGCATCGAAGCGACGTGACAAGCCGTCGAGCGTTTCCGAAACCGAGGCTCCCTCGCCAGGCCGAATGCTGTCGTTGAGGCTCTTGAGGCTGTCACGAGCAAGCGTGTTGAGGTAATTGATGTTCTTCTGCAGGCTAAAGTGATCGCTCCGGAGTTGTTCGCGGCGCTGATCCGCGGAGGCGTGTGCCGACTCGAGCGCGGCGATCTCGGGTCCGATTGCCACGATCTGATCTTCAGCGCGTCGCGTTGCCTCGATCAGTGGCGCCTTCTCCTTCGCGATACGTTCACGTGTTTCAGTCAGCTCCTTCGTGGCGGACTGCAATCGTGCCGCGAATTCCGCCGACGCACGTTCGGCGACCTTGGCGAGCGGATCGGGTTCGTCAGCTCCCACAGCGACGCAGACCGGCAGAACCAGGAAAACGAACGCAAGGTGCCGAAGCACGACGGAACCGCCAGCAGATCCAAGGCGTTTCTGAAAACTGGCGAACGAGCCAGAAATATTCGGGCGAATCAGATTTTCCCGTCTGCTCTCTGTGCTCTTTCTGCTCTCCGGTGGAGGAGGGGCTTTACGCCGCGATTCTGGCACCTGCTCGCCGCGAGAAGCTGCTCCTCCGCTCGGAAATTCAGCGTCCAGCGGACTGCGGACAACATCAGTTCGGCAACGCATTGCTGAAATGAGCTGGAACTTCGATGAAGTGCGGATCGGCCTTGTCGCGATAAACCGCAATCAGGTCCGCCACCGCTTTGGCCGCGGCCGGCACCGGTTCCCACGTCCAATTTTGTGGACCGGGTGAGCCGAAATAGGCCTTACCTGCCGCCCGGTCGAGCGCGTAGGCATGGCTCGCGCCCCAATACATCACTTCGACCAAACGAGCGCCCTCCTGGCCGGGCAGGCTTAACGGCTCTTCGTCGTAGGTAATCGAATTATTGAATTGCAGGCAACGATTGAGAATCGTCGTCGCGAATTGCATGCGTTCACCGGGACTGAGTTTCGGGTTCGCGAGGCTCCGATACGGAAGCTCGAGCGCCTGGGAGAGTCGCGGTGGCAGCGCGGGGCGGAGCGCGACAACTTGCGCGCTGATTTGTTTGAGTCGCGTGTCGGCCGCGTCAATCGCCGCATGGATCGTGGTGTCCTCGGCGGCGAGCTTCGTGAGCGCGTCACGTTCGCCGGCGGTTTTCGCCAGCAACGTTTTCTTGCTATCCGCGAGTACCTGCGCCCGCTCCTGCATCGCCTGTAATGTCGATCGCATGAGCTCCTGCTCGGCTTCCCAACTCGATTCCAACTTGACTGTCTCGGCGCGGATTTTGGCCCATTGGGAAACAACTTTCTGCATCGAGTCGACTGCGGCCGAGTCGTCGCCCGCGCACAGTGTCGCAACTGCAAACCCAAGAATGCCGGTCATTGTCGCGATGCATAAGCAGCACTTCGATTTCCTGACGATTTGCGGCATGGCAACAATGGGGCGTTCGCGGTTCGTGGGGCGGAGTCGATCACGTCGTCCAACGGCAGTGCTCCCGGCCAGAACGCCGCAATTTTTCTTCTATCTACGACGGAAAATCAATTCTTATAAAGAGTCTGGCGCTCGGATGAACTCTCATTTTACGCCGGAGTCTTTTAATATTTTGCGTTCCAACCCGGCCCTCGGCCCTCGAGCTGGCGGCCTTGCTCCTCAGAAATCTGCGCAACCACTCGACGCTTTTCTCAGAACAGACGCAGGCCAACAAGTCGAACTCCGCCACACCTACGTTTCCGCGTTCCTAAGAAGCGAACGTCCCGACGGCCTTTGACACCGCGACTTGTTCCCAATCCGTGCGGAGTTTCAACTGCATCAACGGAAACGATACCTCCGAAAAAGGCGCCGGGCAGAGAGCCCGGCGCCTGAAGTTTCAAACTATATTGTAGCTCGCTAGAAGGCGAACGAGTTGGTCAGCTGCCAAGTTTGCGGCGATCTTATCCGATAGGTCGCCGGGCTGCCGTCCGGTTCGGTTGTTATTGGTGTGAGCTCGTTGCCAACACCAAGATTGCGAATGTTCAACTGGACGCTCCAGTCGATATTGCGCCAGATCTTTCTTCCATACCCGAACCAGATATCGTAGTTCGTCTCGCTCGGGCCACGATATGGATCCGCGATGTCGAAGCTGATCGTGCCAGGCGCCGAGCCGGCGATTGGCTTGTACCCGATGACGATCGAATCTTCGTAGCGAATGCCGCCGCCGATACTGAAGTTCTTCAGCAGACCGTGGTCGAACTGATAGTTCGTGATCCCGTTCCAGCGCCATTTGCGCAGTTCAGGCACATTGGTCCCTTCCTGCAGTTTGCGCTGATTATACTCCGAGCCGATATTGTTGTTCCAGTCCTGGAGCGAGGTCTCGTTGCCGGCGCCGCCCCACCAGATACGCAGGTCACCCACGCCGCCTTTGGCACCACCGTTGAGCGCCGTCACATAGGACGAGATAAATGCCGACAGGTTGGTGCCGCCAATGTTTTTGCGCTGCGCCGTGGTCTTGCTGGCATTCAGCGTCAAACGCCAGTTTCGGGTGGGCGAAGCATTGAATTCGATTTCATAGCCTTGCGACGAACTGTCTTCCGTCACCGCAAAGCCGTTCGGCACGGTGGCGCTCACCGATTTGGTGTGATCGTTCAGGTTGATTCCCCACGCAGTATAGAAGCGCGGATCGACGCTCTTCTGCCATGCGCGCCACGCAGCGATCACCGAATTCTCGCGTGCCTTGGCGTCTGCCGCAGACTCACCTGAGGCCGGCTCGTAGTTGTCGATCGTGTTGGTCTGATAATCAGAACGACTGGGATCAGACGCACCTGCGATGGTGTCGTTCGTCCAGTTGAACTCGAAACGGTTCACCCAGTTTGCCGCCCACGCTTGAGAAGTGCCAATGAACCACGCTCCATTGAGCGCCGAGCTGGACGCGCCTACGCTCTCCGTATCATATTTGTTAACTTTGAGGGTGTAGCGTCCGTCGTCGAACTCGAGCAGGACGCCAACATCCTTCGTCTTTCCAGAAGGAGCGGCCAACGGCACGCCATAGACGTCGACGCGCTGCGCGGCGGGCTGGAAGTCAGTCGATTTGTTATAGAAAAGGCTGACCTGAACCGGCAGTTTCAGCTTGTTGACTCCAGGCAACTGGTTGAGGTGCGCGACCGCTGTCCATGCGTGCGAGGTCACTTCGAGCCGGTTGTTTGGGGCGTCAGCTAAATGAAAGCTACTTGGGCTGAGATTGATCCGATAGACGTTATTCGGGTCGCCCGACTGAGTGTTGATCGACTTCTGCCACGCCGAGGCGATATCCTTGCGCACGCCCCAAGTTACGACAAACGCATTGTCCCAAAGATGTCCCTGCCAGTTGAACGCCCGGGAAAACACCTTGGATTTATTCAGCGAGGCGTCGTGGGTATTCAGATCCTGGTTAGTCTGGGAGTCCAGTGAGTCAATGATGTGGATCGGGTACTGCCGGAAGCCCACGTAGTTCGCCGGATTTTCCGACTGCGTGCTGTCGTAAGGAATACCGGTCCCGCCTGACCCGATGCTCGTGATAATATTACCGTTGGCGTCCCGGAAATTACCATCGACAGCGATGGGGTTGACAATCGGACCGTATGGATTGTGCCAGAACGCGCCCGGGTTCACATAGCTCGGATCATTCGGGTTGGTGGACGGTTTCCACGTCGCATCGAAATTGAGAACCGAACTGCTCTTGAGTGCAGGGTTCACGTCGGGATTGGGGATATGCGCGCCCGATGCCGAACTTCTGCTCTGAAGCGAATCACCCAAATAGATAAACGTAAATGGCTGCAAGCTCTGGGTCGTCCAGGGAAGTTGGGGACTGTTGGTCGGGCTGCTGTTTTGCGCTTTTTCATATGCCGGATCGTCGATGCTATAGCGCGCAAACTGGCGGTCGCTTATTTCCTGTCGATCTCCAGCCAACAAGCCAGTAACAATCTGACGGCCCAGAAGCTTGGTAACCCAATTCGTGTTATACTTATTGAAGTCGTGGTCACCGAACACCGTGACGCGCCCCGCCTCGCGGTTGCTGACACTGGTGTTGTTCCCGAAAAGGCCGCTGCCTCCGACATACGGCTTGCCGAGATTCGGGTTGGGGGTGCCATCAGCGTAAGGTGCGCCGTCCTTACCGGTCGGCGAGCCGTTCGAGTAAACGGAATTGATATCGATGTTGATGGCATCACCTGTGAGCAATTGCACCCGTCCGCTCTTATAAAACTCGTTGTTGTAGGTGGCCTCAAAACCAATCTGGTCGTGGAGGAAGGTCTGAGCCAGGCTCAGGTTGAAATTCCGGAAGTTCTGGAATTCGTGCTTGGTCGGACCGTCGTATAACTGGTTATAGAAGTCGAAGACCGATGGATCGGTGAGCGACTTGTCCTTGAAGACGCCGAACTGCCATGCCGGCAGGGAGCCGTAGTAAAGACGAGCAGCTTGGGCAAAGTTTGAATAAGTCGCAATGCTGCCTGGCCGGATGAAGGGCGTGACCGAATTATTGCGCGTCCCATTGCTGCCGGTCGAATCCATGCCGTGGTTGCCCGCGGGCTCCCAATCGATCGCTGTGCCTTGGGTTGCGTTGTTATTTTGGAAAAGAAATGCCGGGGAGCTAAAGGCTCCGAGCAAGCTGCCCGCTACCCATGGCTGAAAGTACTCGCTGGGCGAGCCACCGAACTTGCCGCTGGCGAAGTTGGGATCGCTCGCATACTTCGGGATAAGCAAATTGGCACCGGTAACGGGATCGATATAAATGCCGCCGGGACCATTGTGGCTAGTCCGGTTATAGCCGTGATTCGGCGCGCCGGTGTTGTCGTCTTCATTCTGCTGCGGATTAAAGGTCAGCTTGTTCAACTGCGGATAGTTGAAAGGCTGATTATTCACGTTGTAACCAGCGTAAGTGCCCGTGAGGAACCACGGCGTGATCGCGTCAGTGGGCGGGAGTTGGCGAGGGTTATTGGAGTTGATCTGGCCGAATTCGATGTTCGCCTTGAAGATCGTACGGGCTGATCCCTTCTTCAAAAAGCCCGGTTCCCAGCGTAATGCACCGTAGATTCGCTTCTGCAACGCATAGGCCGGATCTTGCTTGTATTCCTCATCGTTCCGCACCGCAGCGATGCGAATTGCGAGTTGGTCCTTAATCAGAACGCGATTGATGTCCAACGTAGCGCGGGTGCTGCCCCAGCTGCCAACCCGGAACGAAGCATCGTTGCTGTTCTTGAAACTAGCCGGTTGCAGACGGGTGTTGATAATACCAGCGGGACTGCCTTGCCCGAAGAGGATCGAGTTCGGGCCACGCTGCAGGTCGACGCCGTCGACGTTGTACCCTTCCCACGGAATGTCGGTGAGAAAATACTCCCGGGTATTATCCGCCGAGGTGAGACCACGAATACGCGTATTATTGTTCGGATTCGTGAATCGAGTCGACTCGTCGAGATGCGATGAGTCTCCAAAACCGGCAAAATTGCCGTAGAAACCGCCCACCTCGGTGTTCGTGGTATATTGGAGCAGAGTCTTGTTATCCGTCGCTCCAATATCATTCAGGAATTGCTTGGTGATAACGGTCACCGCATTGCCAATATCCCGCACTTCGGTGTTGAGGCGGTTACCAGCGAGCGTCGTTGACGCGGTATAACCTTGATTGTCGGTGGCGGAGACTTCGAACGGTGAGAGAACGATGACTTCTTCCTCGCCCGTTTTAGCCACATCCGCGGCCGTGGGTGTAGGTGGATTATTTTGTTGGGCGAACAGGCTTCCAGCGGAGAAGACAAGCGCCGAGGCTATGGCTATATTATAGCGTCGTGGGGTTCTGTTGCTGATTGATTGCATGGTGTTAGGTTGATCAAACGATAACCGGTCTTTGCCGACCGATCACTAAAACAGGGGTTCAGCGCGACTGCATGGTCGCGCGTTTTGGGGCTCTCAACGGTCGTAAAGAAGTAAGGGAAAAAGTCGAAATGATTTTTAGGGTCAAAGGTGGAATAGGGATTCGCACGGATGCGCCATCACGGGGCTGTTGGGGGTCGGAAGAGAATTCGCGCAGGCACATCCGGATTGCGCGCCTCTGTTTACTCTTATTTAAGAACTATTATGGTTTCCGGCGTTTGAAAACGAAGTAAGAAGTCTAATTATCGACCGCGTTTAAAGAAATCCTCCGCTGGTAAGCTGAATCGGACTTGTGCGGAATCGCCGATCACGCAGCTAAACGGGTGTTTCAGATGGATTGGGATAAACCGCGACATCGCCCACATCCGCAGCGGCCATTCCTTTCAAACGGTAACCGTTGCTCCACGTGTTTCTCTCGATTTGACGCAGTCGCGCCGCTGCCAGATGCACGCCGCTTTTGCCATCCGAAAATGCCCCGACCACGCGCGCCCTCTCCCTGATCTCACGCAGAATTTTCCGCAGTGCATCATTGGCGCGAAGACTATGCCAGTGGGGCTTGGGCAAAGCGTAAAACGACAACGCGGGCTCGATCCCCTCCTCGACGTGTTCGGCCACTCCTTCGAGTCGCATCTCGCGCAACTCTGAAATCACCTGAGCCGCTCGCATGCGGGCGCTTTCGAGATCCTCGCTCGTGCCGATGGACCCGAGCAGTTCCGTAACCCGCGCCAGACTGACCACCGGTGTAAGCGAGAGTGCGTGATCACAAAACTGCGTGATACAGCATTGAAACGCCGCATTCGGAAACACTCGCGCGAGTGCCGTCGTCAGCGCCGGATACGGACCGCTTATATATAATTTTACTCCGCTTAGGCCGCGATCTCGGAGGTACGTGCAAAACGTTTCAGCCGAGGCAGCGTCCTCTTTCGTTCCCTCGGCAATGCCGAGCACTTCCCGGCGTCCTGAAGCATTCACCCCAATCGCCACCAATATAGAAACACATTTCTCCTCATTGCCCCAGGCACGCCGGAGCGGTGTCCCGTCTATAAAGACATAAGGATACGCACCGGTAATCGGCCGCTTGAGCCAGACTTCGATCCGCTCGGCGATTTCTCGATTGAGCTCGCTCACCTTGGCGAGGCCTACCCGCTTGCCCCAAAGTGTTTTTGTAACATTCTCCGTCTGCCGAACAGATAATCCTGCATTATATATTTCCAGCAGGACTTCTTCGAGGCTCGTTTTCCGCCGGCGGTAATGTTCAAGGATGGCCGCGTCCACGGGAACGGTGCGCAGCTTGGAAATTCGCGTCGGTCCTCCCCAATTTTCCATTCCCAGCGACCGCTCATGATCTTCCGTCGCCAGACTCGTCGGATCGATCGTGCGCCCGAAAGGCCGGCTCCATTCAGCCGGGCGTTCCGGTTCTGCAGACAACAATGTACCCAGCCCGTGGTCCCCAAAATGAAATCGATCGGTCTTTCGCGATTGCATTTTCCGCCCGCGGCGAAGTTCGGCGGATTTGTCCGGCAGCTCGAGCGGTTGGTCCATGATATAGCAAATAGTGCGTTGCGGACGCATTCTTGATCTCAGCCGGGTTTACGGCCCGGCTAGTTTTCAACCTCGAAGCAGGCGATCCGCGGGAAATCCGTCGCGTCTTCCCGCCGCGAATGCAATAAATAGACTCCTCTGATTTAAGAGTGCACGTAATCCATCCGCAAAGAGGTGCCGCGCCGACCGGCAACGTGCAGATCGAACGGTTCGGCACATCGTCGCCGATCGTTGCCACGGACAACGCTGCTCGAGTACACAACGATGAAGTTGAACAATATTCACTGCTTCCGCCTCCAGCGATTCACCGAGACGGGCCCGCACCGGAAAATTCGCGGCCCTTTTCGTGGGCAGACTTTCCCACCGCCGTTTCCTCTGGAAACCATGACAGCAATCAGGCCGTATGCCCGGGTCCTTCGATGCACGCGTGTTTTACCAATTAAAGTGTCTCCTTAGGTCTAACTTTCTCACGCGTATTTGTCTGCCGCCCAAATCGGCTAAATGTTAGACGATATTTCGACGCGACATCCGCCCCGAATGCTGTTTGTCAGGAATCCGGTGGCGATCGCGCCCCGCACCCGCCGCCGAATTTTCGATGCCGCCCCAGCCGACTCCGAAGCGTAATGCCACCGACGCGGACGGCCGTGTCACCCAAGCCGACGTCGCACGGCGGGCAGGGGTGCATTCGACGACGGTTTCGCTCGCGCTGCGCAATCATCCCAGCCTTCCGCCGGAAACAAGGCAACGTCTCCAGGCCTTGGCCGAGAAAATGGGTTATCGCCCCGATCCCGATCTACGCTCGCTGATGATTTACCGGCGGCGAATGGCACCCGGAAAAACGACGGCCACTATCGCATACGTGACCAACTGGGAATCGAAATGGGGTTGGAAAGACGCTCCGGCCCACGAACAGTTTTTCGCCGGAGCGTCCGCCAAAGCGCCGCAACTGGGATATCGACTCGAACATTTCTGGCTGGGCGAACCGGGACTGACTCATCAGCGAATGAGCGACATATTTGCGGCGCGTGGCATCACCGGATTGATCCTCGCGTCTCATCAGCGCACGCCGGACAAGCCGCTGCTCTTCGACTGGCGGCGCCTGAGCGCTGTAAAAATCGATTTCTATCCGTCCAGCCCGGAGCTGCACAAAATCACGAACGATCAATGCGCCATCATTCGGCTCGCGATGCGCCGCGTGATTGCCGCCGGCTACCGGCGCATCGGATTCGTCATCCCAACCTGGTTCGATTCGTTCTTGAATCTCGCGTGGTCCGCAGGATTTCTCGCCGAACAACAACAGCTCGATGCCACGGAGCGCGTGCCGATTCTGTTTTACAGCACCTTTCCGTACGAAAACTCTACCAACCCGAAAGCAAACGCGCTGGTGCCGCGTGGTCTGTTCGCGGAGTGGTTCGAACAATTCAAACCGGAGGTCTTGATCAGCTGGGCTCCGTTCCTGCGACCCCGACTCGCCGAGCTCGGTCTTTCCGTGCCCGGCGACGTGGCGTATGCCGATATTTTCCTGACCGCGTCAGACGGGCAAACCGCCGGCGTCCGTCAAAATTGCCATCGCGTGGGCGAACTGGCAGTCGAGATCCTCGCGGGTCAACTTCAGCATCACGTCTTTGGCATCCCGGATTTTCCGACGTCCACGTTCGTCGAGGGAACCTGGTTCGACGGCGAAACGCTCCCACCCCGCCGCCGCGCCGCAGCCCTGTCGATCGCAACGGCGACCTGAGCGGAGTCGGCGTTCTCCGGATTCACATCTGCTCATCGACGAGCCGGCTGAATTTCCGGCCTGCCAGCGCACTGATCGCGATCATCAGGACCATCGCGGTGACGTGAGGCACGTTGGACAACCACGCCGAGCGATCGACCGGAAATGAGTAAACGATCACGACGCGCAAAACCGAATCCGCGGCCAGTCCGAACGCAAAGCCGAGCGTAACCAAAATGTGGGTGCGTCGAAATTCGGCCGAGTTTTCCCACGCCCGTTCAAAAGCCGCAATCCGGGCCGGCCCGCCTTTCGCCGCCATGTGACGTGAGCCGGCAAAGGTGAGCGGCCGGCCAACCCACGGCGAGAGGGCGAGATAAACCGCAGCCACCGCAGTATAAACCGATGGCCGAACCAGCAGCAGTCGCTCGTCGCGCACGAAAATCGTCACCGCGAGCGAGGCGGCGATCTCGATGATCACCAGCAGCCCGACCGCATCGATCCCCTTCCGTCGAATCGTATTGACCGCGGTGCTGATTCCCGCCGCCAATCCCGCAGCGGTCAACGCCCAGAACGCCCGCACGCCCAATGCGTG
>Ga0207661_10002708_pt1 | contig 12194 bp, 16 predicted proteins | sample KBSC713LmetaG_FD_184337 | JGI IMG/M metagenome (GOLD analysis project Ga0207661, IMG submission 184337) | Corn rhizosphere microbial communities from Kellogg Biological Station, Michigan, USA - KBS C7.1-3L metaG (SPAdes) (version 2) | ecosystem: Host-associated > Plants > Roots > Rhizosphere ... | reverse complement strand
GGCAGGACCAGCCTTCGTTGCCGCGGTCATCGACGAATGCTCGCGCATTTCGGCTGCCGAAGGTTATCCGGTGCCATCGGAGGGAACCGCGATGATCAAGGGAATATTCTCTCAACCCGACTCCACTTACGGGCCCTCGCTCCTGATCGACATGGAGGATGGCCGCCCGACCGAAGCCGAGCACACCATCGGCGATCTTGTCGCCCGCGCCGAAAGGCGCGGCGTCAGCGCGCCGATCCTGACCGCCGCGCTGTGCAATCTGCAGGCTTACGAATTGAATCGAGCACAGCAGTCGCATTGAGCGACGCTCCGGTTGCGCTGCACGCGTGACACAAGTGCGCCATCCCTTGAGTCAAATGTAACGAAAATCGTTGGCAATGCTCACGCGAAATCACAATCGCTGCATCGCAGAACTTTAATTCGACCCGATTACGCAAAACCACCGCATTTATGTTGCGACATCGTCAAGCATTTCGGTGTATGGTAGCATCGGTCTCGAACGCAAGGAGGGTCAACGATGTCAGCAGTTGCTGAAATCATGTCGACCGTCGCGCATAACCCCGACCCGCGCGGAAGCGAGTTGCCGACCTGTCCAGTCTGCGCGGACTCCATGGTGGCTGCCGAAGCGTCCGCTTACCTCACGGACAACGTCATCAGCTATCTCTGGACTTGCGACACCTGCGGTTACGGCTTCGTGACCAAGCACGCGCTGAAACGGCTCACATGCAATTGAGCCGGTTTCCCTAACGCGGCAGGATATCGCCGCGTTCCCAGTTGCTCCGCGTGGTTTCGTAGAAATCTGCGAAAGTTCCCCGCGACACCGCGTCCCGGATGCCAGCCATCAGGTGCTGATAGTAGGCGATGTTGATCTCCGAGAGCAGCATCGCGCCCAGCGTCTCGCCCGATTTGACGAGGTGATGCAGATAGGCCCGCGAGACATCGCGCGTCGCCGGCCAGTCGCTATCCTCGTCCAGCGGGCGCGGATCGTCGGCGTGCCGTGCATTGCGCAGATTGACCTGGCCGAAGCGGGTGAAGGCCACGCCGTGGCGGCCGTTTCGTGTCGGCAACACGCAATCGAACATGTCGATGCCGCGCCGGATCGCTTCGAGCAGATCGTCTGGGGTGCCGACACCCATGAGGTAGCGCGGCCGGTCGGCGGGCAGGTGCGGCACCACCTCCTCGATCATGGCAAGCATCACCGCCTGCGGCTCGCCGACCGCGAGCCCGCCGATGGCATAGCCGTGAAAGCCGGTGTCGACGATGCCCCGCGCGCTTGCCCGCCGCAGTTCCGGCATGTCGCCGCCCTGGGCGATGCCGAACAGCATGTAGCCGGCAGGCGCACTCTCGAACGCGCGCTTGCTCCGCTCGCCCCAGCGCAAGGACAGATGCATCGCCCGCTCGATGTCGGCGCGCTCGGCCGGCAGCCGCACGCACTCGTCCATCTGCATGGCGATGTCGGAACCAAGAAGCCGCTGCACCTCGATCGAGCGCTCCGGCGACAACTCCACCTTGGTGCCGTCGATATGGGAGCGGAACGTCACCGCGTGCTCGCCGACCTTGCGCAGGTCCGAAAGCGACATCACCTGGAAGCCGCCGGAATCGGTCAGCATCGGGCCGTTCCAGCCGGTGAATTTCTGCAAGCCCCCGAGCGCTGCGATGCGCTCGGCGGTTGGCCGCAGCATCAGGTGATAGGTATTGCCGAGGGCGATATCGGTGCCGGCGGCGCGCAGGTCGCGCCAGTGCAGGCCCTTCATTGCGCCCGCCGTGCCGACCGGCATGAAGGCCGGCGTGCGTACCACGCCGTGCGGCGTGGTCAGGCGACCGGTGCGCGCGCCGCCGTCGGTGGCGGATAGCTCAAAATGGTTGGCAAGGCTATTGGCAAGGCTCATGGGGCGGCTTATCGCGTAAGCACTGCGCCCCTTGCAACCTCGATCCGCACACAAGGCGGGCGCAAAAGCCGTTGACGCGCTGCTCGGCCGCTCATATGGTCCCGCGCCGTGATGTCGACCGCGAAAACCACCACGAAAACCACAAAGCTCTTTGGGGCTGGGGGAGTCGTGCGCAAATAGGTTAACGGCCGCATATCCGAACCGAAGCCCCGCCTGATGAAGGTCCGGGGCTTTTTTTATTGCCTGGAGTATGAAGGAGACCAAAGTGAGTGACGATCCCGTAGTTGCCATTGCCGGCGTGACCGGCGCTGTCGGTCGCGAATTCATCGCTACCATGGACAAGCGCGGTTTTCGCGTCGGCAAGCTGAAAGCGCTGGCGAGCGCGCGCTCGGCTGGCAGGAAGCTCAACTTCCGCGGCCAGGAGATCACGGTCGAAGAGCTCACGGCGGACTCCTTTGAGGGCGTCGACATCGCGCTGTTCTCGGCCGGCAGCGGCGTCTCGAAGATCTATTCGCCGATCGCGGTCAAGTCCGGCGCCGTCGTGATCGACAACTCGTCGGCCTTCCGCATGGACCGCAACGTTCCGCTGGTGATCCCGGAGATCAACGGCAACCGCATCCGCGACCACAAGGGCATCATTGCGGTCCCGAATTGCGCGGCGATCACCGCACTGATGCCGCTGTGGCCGATCCACCGGCAAAATCGCATCAAGCGCGTGATCATCGCGACCTATCAGGCCGCGAGCGGCGCGGGCGCGGCGGCAATGGCGGAGCTGGTGGAATCGACGCGGGCGCACCTGCGCGGCGAAGTCTATTCGCCCAAGGTGATGCCCCATCCCTATGCGTTCAACCTGTTCAGTCACAACACTGCGATCGACCCCGAGACCGGCTATAATGGCGAGGAGACCAAGGTGATCCACGAGACCCGGAAAATCTTCGAGGACGAGCGGATCGCGGTGGGCGTGACCTGCGTGCGCGTGCCGGTGCTGCGCGCCCACTCCGCGGCCATCACCTTTGAATGCGAGAAGCCGATCTCGGAGACGCGGGTCCGCAACATCCTCACCGGCGGTCCCGGCGTGCGGCTGGTCGACGATCGCACGGGCAACTACTTCCCGATGCCCATCGACGCCTCCGGCAATGATGACGTGCTGGTCGGCCGTATCCGCCAGGATCTCTCCGATCCCACCGGCCACTCGGTCTCGATGTTCGTCGCGGCTGATCAGCTCTTGAAAGGCGCTGCGCTGAACGCCGTGCAGATCGCGGAGATGCTGCCGCAGCCCGCGATGGCGTGAGAGGGATGGGGAATCGTATAGGGTGGGCAAAGGCGCGCAGCGCCGTGCCCACCATCTCTCCCGCGACACCATGGTGGGCACGCGGAGCCTGTCATCGGGCCGCGCGTTCGCGCGGACCCGTTGGCTTTGCCCGCCCTACAAGACTACAAGACGACCCTACGCTCTGCCGCGAAACAACAGACACGCGTCGCCGTACGAATAGAATCGATAGCCCGCCGCGATCGCGTGCGCGTAAGCGTGCTTCATGGCGTCCAGTCCCGAGAAAGCCGAGACCAGCATGAACAGCGTCGAGCGCGGCAAATGGAAGTTGGTCATGAGGACATCGACCGCGCGAAAGCGATAGCCGGGGGTGATGAAGATCGCGGTCTCGCCCTCGAACGGCTCGATGGTGCCGTCGTCACGCGCGGCGCTTTCGAGCAGCCGCAGCGAGGTGGTGCCGACGGCGACGATGCGCCCGCCTTTGGCGCGCGCCTCGTTCAGTGCGGCGGCCGTCGCGGCCGACAGGCTGCCCCACTCCGAATGCATCTTGTGGCCGGCGGTGTCGTCGGTCTTGACGGGAAGGAACGTCCCTGCCCCGACATGCAGCGTGAGCCGCTGCAGGCCGACGCCATGGTCGTGCAGCGCCTGCTCCAGCGCGGGCGTGAAATGCAGCCCCGCCGTCGGCGCGGCCACCGCGCCTTCCTCTCTTGCAAACATGGTCTGGTAGTCGTCGACGTCGCGATCGTCGGGCGCACGCCTGCCGGCGATATAGGGCGGCAGCGGCGGGCTGCCGAGGTCGGCGATCGCCTGATCGAGCACTGGCCCATGGAACGCGAACGACAGCGTCACCTCGCCTTCCTCGCCCTTGCTCTCGACCTCGGCATCGAGATTGCCGAGCAGGCACACCCTGCCCTCATTGCCGAAGCGGAGCCCGTCACCAACGGCGAGTTTCCGCGCCGGCTTGACCAGCGCCTGCCAACGCGAGCCGTCGATCCGCTTGATCAAGGTTGCCTCGATCTTCGGCTCGGTGGCGCGGCCGATGCGGCGTCCGGATAGCTGCGCCTGGATCACCTTGGTGTCGTTGACGACGAGCTGGTCGCCCGGCTCGAGCCATTTGGGCAGATCGAATACGTGCGTGTCCCGCAGCACGCCGTCGCCCTGCACCACCAGCATGCGCGCGGAATCACGCGGGCTCGCGGGCCGGAGCGCAATATGTTCAGACGGAAGTTCGAAGTCGAAGAGATCGGTTCGCATGGATGGCTTCTAGCTCGCAAAGTTGGCCGCCGTCAAAGTGACTGGCCTGCCCCGGCTCTAGATAGTATGGATGCGCCGGCGCCGGAACTCGCGGAAAAATCGATGTGGAAACGGCTCTGGAGAGAATGGACGATCGACAAGCCGGCAGCCCTTGGCGACTGGCTTCACCAGATCCTGGTCGTGGAGCTGGCCGCGCTGCTTAACCGGCTCACGCTGAGGCGGGTCATCGCGCTCATTCCCGTCGCCATCGTGATCATCGCCTATTCCCACAGCATCCCGCTTCCGCCCGAGCTGATGCTGCTTGGCGATGTCCTGGCCTATCTCGATATCGTTTCGATCCTGCTGTTGGTCAGCCTTCTCGCGCGGATATCGACGATCCTCTACGTCATCAGGCAAACCGCTGACCATGTGCTCAGGCTCGCGAGCCTTGCGCGTCCGTGGCTGCGGCGTCCGGACTCGCGCCGGCAAAGGCGCGTGGCAGGCAACAAGAAGCGTCCGGCTGCCGGTGCCAGCAATGAGGACGACGCCGTGCCGGCTTTCGGCTTCGCCTGGGCATAGCAGCCCAACGTCAGCGCGCCGTCGCGCGTCAGCTCGCAAAGTTGCGCTTGACGATGGGGCGTACGCCGGTTCAAAGCGCTGGGGACTCATGGAGGTAACGGTTGTCGAAATCCGCAAGCTCCATGAATTTCCTCTCATTGAGGATGGTCGCCCGCCCCCGCTGAAAATCCACGATCGCGTCCTCCCGCAACTGCCTGATCACGCGGTTGGCGTGAACGGCCGTGATGCCCAGCGCCTCGCTGAGCTGCTCCTGCGTGAGCGGCATCTCGAAACTGTTTTCGTTGAGTCGGCCTACCACTTTCAGACGCTGGCGCAGCTCGGCCATTACATGGGCGAGCCGCGCCGGCGCGGAGCGCTGGCCGACATTGACAATCCAGTCGCGAAGCATGGCGGCGTCGATCAGCGTATCGCGCCAGAACATCTCCGCGATATCAGGCCGGCGGCGATGGAGTTGCCGCAGCGCCTCATGGCTGATGAAGCCGAGCGTGCACGGCGTCAGCGTCATGAGATCATGGTCCATCACGTGCAGGAACAGGCTCATCAGATCGGGGACTTCGCCGGGGATGTGAATGGAAAGGATTTGCCGGTTGCCATCGGGGATGTTCTTGGAACGAATACAAAAACCTCCGGCGATGAGGCAGCATTCGGTGCACCGTTCGCCGTCGCGCACCCCCGCCCGCTCGGCGGGATACTCTCTTACCAGGATCGGAAGCGTGTGGATCTCGTTGATATCCGCATCCGAAAGGCCGGACGAGATCCGCAGGCGTCTGATCAGTGCAGCGGAAATGGCTTCGCTGGCCACAGCAGGATTCCCATTTCGTGATAAGCTATCGGCGCACGCTTTTGGCGCCATCCGGGAAAAACCCGAAAAAACGCGGGAAGGTTCCAACATATCTTAAGGACGGTAGGGGTCGTGCGTGATTGGCTTGGGGCGAATGAGGCACAAGCCATGACCAGGAAGCGCAACCGTAACCGGCCGGAACTGCCGTTCGGGGAACGCCTGAGCAAATTCAGCGCGGAGGCGCGGGCGGCCGCCAAGAAGCTGCCGCCGGGAGTGGAACGCAGCGAGCTGATGCAGAAGGCGCGCGAAGGCGAGGCCGCAGCGAGGATCGAGCGCTGGCTCTCCTCACCCGGCCTGCAGAGTCCGAAATAGGGTTATCGGCGCGATTTGTGCCGCTTGGGCACGACATCCTCATCGGATTTCGCACTGCGCGGACGCGGCGGTGGCTTCACCATTCCTGCCTGATGTCCGCTTTGCGCCAAGAGACATCGAGTTAACGCTGTGCTAATCTGCTAAAAGGTGTATCGTATCCTTATCACCGACCACGGCTACGTCCGTCGGCGTCGGTGGCAGAGAGACCGATAGCGCTCCCGCCTGCATAGGAAGGGAGCGAGCCGTGATCCAGCCGTTCAGCGAAGAAACACAAGAACTATTGGCCCGCGCCCAACAGGCAATTGATCATGCGATCCAACTGCGTGAGCGCACGCGACGGTGTATTGCCGAGGCCGAACGTCAGATGTTTCTGTTGGAATTTCACGCAACCGATTTTTCGGGAAGCAGCCTAATAAGTTCGCAGCCTCGCCCGACGCTTCACAGGTCTCGCTGATTTTTCTGTAGAGGTAGCCTGCGTGAGCGAAGCGGCGGTCTCTGCTTCCTTTTCCAGTCTCAGCACGCGAAGACGGGCCATGTTCTCACGAACGGCAATTGCGTTTTCAGCGGCTTTTTTCATCGCATGCTCGCCTTCCTCCCTGAAGAGGCGAAGCCGGTTCTCCTTAGCGAGTTTCCTGTCTGTGCTGGCCATAATGTGCTGTTCGCCCTCAGCTTGTTGGCCGCCAATATCCGGCTGGATGGCTTGGCGCGATCGTCTTCCACCGCCTGCCGCACGCTGAACATTCCCAATAGTTTGCAACCTCGTCCGGGGAATAGGTCGAACTGCTGGGAGCAGTCACGATTTCGCCACAAACGCAAGTGGCCCTACCTTCCGGCGGCGAACGTCGCGCCTTGCCACAAGCCGTTCTTGCCGCCCAACGCTGCTCGAAATCACGTCGAAGATGAATTGGATAGATAGGCGCGCTCATATTGGTGCTCCTGTTCGCGGCGGGAGCGCCAAGGTGTCTCTCAGCCACTGACGCCGTTTTCTCGGTCAGTGATGTGATCGATATAAGGCTGGCGAATTGAACCGCTAGGCGGGGCCGTGACGATTTGTCCAAGGTCAGGCTCGTTGTCCTGACTTCGGCGAGTTTGGTTCTGGCGGGCCGAAGTGCATGCAGATCGGAAAGGAAATCGAACGGATGAAGTAGGACACGCGAAGCGGCGGCAACTCTCACTGAACCTCCGGGCATGGCCGACTAGATTAACTCACGATGAGTTCTTTGCATCTTGACCCATAGCGAACATCCAACATCGATTGGATCGCATATGCGAAGAGGCCGTTCGCCAGGCAATTTGCCACGTTAGACCCACCGGCCGCCAACGGCCTGCAGTTACAAATCTGACGACGATACAATATCATTCGCTTGTTCTGCGTGAGTAGTTTGGGAAGGTATCCATGCAGAGGATCAACGTCCTGAGCATTCAGCGCATCAGCGCCGAAGATCGAGCGAAGATAGAGGCAGTCGATCCGGCGATCGAATTGACCGACGCCGGGGGCTGGTATGATGGGGAAATTCGCGAAACGTGGCCTGCCTTCACCACGGCACGCTACCTGGCACCAGGCGCCACGGGCTCGGGAACCCGCGAGGAACGTGATCGCCTCCTCGCGAGAGCCGAAGTCATCCTTGGTGGCTGGCCATTTCCGCTCGATCTGCGCGCCAGGGCGCCGAGGTTGAAATGGTTTCATCAGCGCCCTGCGGGCGCCAGCAATCTGCTGCTGGGCGATCTTTGGGGCAGCCGCGTGGTGGTGACGACGTCACGAGGTTCGGGCAATACGCTGGCGATGGCTGAATACGCGTTGGCCGGTATCTTGCACTTTGCCAAGGGCTTGCACCGCGCCGCGGTTGATCGGGACGCGCGCCGGTTCGACCATCGCGCATATCGACCGCTTCTATTGGAAGGCAAGACGGCGTGCGTCGTGGGCGCCGGCGGAATCGGGCTCGATGTCGGTAAGCTCTGCGCCGCCCTCGGCATGCGGGTCGTCGGCACCCGCCGCCACGTGCACCGAGACCTGCCCCTGCCACCGGGATTCAGCGAGCTCGGCGGGCCTGAGGATCTCGATCGGTTTTTGCCGAAGAGCGATTTCGTGGTGATCTGCTGCCAATGGACACCGGAGACGACCCGTCTCTTCGACAAGGACCGCTTTGCGGCGATGAAGCCGGGGGGCGTGCTCATCAACGTCGCCCGGGGCGAGATCGTCGACGAAGAGGCCCTCGCCGACGCGCTCCAGCGCGATCATTTGCGCGGCGCAGCGCTCGATGTTTATGCCGGCGAATTCGAGCACACGCCGACGTCACGCCTCTGGTCCGATCCCAGGGTACTCATCACGCCGCACATCTCGTCAGCCAGTGATCAGGATCGTCATGGTGCAATAGATCTCTTCTGCGACAATCTGCGCGCCTATCTCGAGGGCGGACCGCTCCGGAATGTCATCGATTGGAAACGGGGCTATTAGCCTCATACTGCCTGACTGCGGAGCGGGTCTACGAGCACACGCCCAGGTCAGGCCGCGTCGGCAGCCATGTGCGCTTTCACGATCTTGTCGGGATTCTGCACCGGCTCGCCGCGCTTGATCTTGTCGACATTCTCCATGCCGGCGGTCACCTTGCCCCAGACCGTGTACTGGCCGTTGAGGAACGAGGCATCGTCGAAGCAGATGAAGAACTGGCTGTCGCCGGAATCGGGGCTCGCCGCGCGCGCCATCGAGGCGGTGCCGCGCACATGCGGCTCCTTGTTGAACTCTGCCTTGAGCTTCTTGCCCGAGCCGCCGGTCCCGGTACCGTGCGGGCAACCGGTCTGCGCCATGAAGCCCTCGATCACGCGATGGAACACGATGCCGTCGTAAAATCCCTCGCGCACCAGCTCCTTGATCCGCGCCACGTGGTTGGGCGCAACGTCGGGCCGCATCTCGATGGTGACGGTGCCTTGGGTGGTTTCGAGGATCAAAGTATTTTCGGTGGCAGCCATGCTCTCTTCTCTACGGGCTCTAGGTGGGTGCGAAACTGGATCGCAAAGGGATGGCCGGCAATCGCGCCCGCCATAGCTTCTGTAAATGGCATCGGCGTGCAGCGTTGCAATGCCTCCATGACCGCAACGCGGTAGGCGAGCCGGTCATTGTCGGTCGCCGTCGCCGATTCATAGGTGATCCTGGGCTTGCCCAGGATCTCGCCACTGCGGTTAAAGCTGAAGCGGACCGTGATGTCCATCGGGGTCGCAGCGGTAGCCGGCGGCGGTTTCCAGCAGTGAAACAGCTTGTTGAACACGTCCTGGATCGTGTTGGCGGGAGCCCCGCCCGGCCCGCGGGGCTGACCCTGCGCTTGCCCCTGCCCTTGCGCGGAGACCCCAGGCACTACCCCTAGCAGCAGGAGCGCGGCGGACAGTTGGATCAGTCGTTTCACGCCTGTCATCGCCGCGTCCTTTCATTTGCTACTTCATGTCGGAAGCGACCTGGACCTTGACCATCTTGTCAGGACTGGCGGGCGGTTCGCCCCGATTGATCCGGTCGACGACGTCCATGCCCTGCACGACTTTGCCGATCACGGTGTACTTGTTGTTGAGGAAGGATGCGTTATCGAAGCAGATGAAGAATTGCGAGTTGGCGGAATCAACGCTGCTTGCCCGCGCCATGCCAACGGTGCCGCGCTCGAACGGCACATTTGAAAATTCCTGCTTCAGGTTCGGATATTTCGAGCCGCCGGTGCCGTTGAAATTCTGTCCATCGCCGGTCTGCGCCATGAAGCCCTCGATCACGCGATGGAAGGGGACGTTGTTGTAGTAGCCATCCCGCGCGAGTTGCTCGATACGCTCGGCATGCTTGGGCGCAATGTCGGTCCGAAGTTGGACCACGATACGCCCCTTGGTGGTGTCGATCACGATCGCATTCTTCTTGTCGAGATTGGCGGGAAGCGATTGGGCAAGCGCGGGTGCCGCGACAATCAGCGCTGCAAGGAAGGCAAGGATGCGGATCATGGAAACTCCGGATGGCGTGGAGGGGTGAGGAAACTTGGGCCGCACTGGCTTATGGCAGAACCCGTTACAATTTTTGCGAAGGCGAACGTTGTTTGCGCATGGCCCTTTCGGAAAACCGCTGCCCACCCCGCCTACTTGGCAAACTTGGCCTTCAGGCTGGCCGCGACCGAGGCCGGCACGAAGGCCGAGACGTTGCCGCCCATGCTGGCGATTTGGCGCACCAGTGTGGCGGTGATCGGGCGGACCGCGACCGAGGCTGGCACGAATACGGTATGCACCTCGGGGGCCATGGCCTCGTTCATGCCGGCGATCTGCATCTCATAGTCGAGGTCGGTGCCGTCGCGCAGGCCCCGGATCATGATGGTGGCGCCGTGCTTTTGCGCCTCGGCAACCGTCAGATTTTCGTAGGTGATGGCCTCGAGCTTGCAGCCGGCCTTGGCGGCGGGCGGACCAAACACGTCCTGGATCATCGCCAGGCGCTCCTCGATCGTAAACAGCGGCTTTTTTCCGGGATTGATGCCGATGGCGACGATCAGGCGGTCGCACAGGATCACCGCCTGCTTGGCGACGTCCAGATGGCCGTTGGTCACGGGATCGAAAGAGCCGGCATAGAAGGCGATACGGGGCATGCCGCCGTCCTAGCGTGCCGCAGGGACGGCCGCAAGCGCCGCCGTTCCCGACCCTCCCTCGAGGATAAATTCCAGTCGCCGCTTGAACACTTTGCCGGTTTTTCGCGTCTGCCGGGGGTTAACGGCCGACTGTGTTTCGTCGCGGCCGGGCCGACGAAACAATAGCCGGACACCATGAAACCATTTTCTGTTTGGCGCGAAGGCAACGCGAAACCACCCTTGGTTACTAAGGCATCAACCAAAACGACCGGCCAAAGGCCATCTGACAGGGGACCGCCATGATCAAAGCTCTTTCAGCCATCGCTGTTGCCGCGTTCGTCGCCGCCGCGCTGACGCTTCTTCCCGGCTTCGCCCCGCAGGTCGAAGCCTCGACCCCGCATGTGCTCGCCAAGGGCGACCGGCTCGATGTCCGCCCGGTCGGCCGTGACTGCTCGGAGCAGGCCTGGCCGAACTTCGAAGCTTCCTGCCTGCGTACCGCCGGCACCAAGACCACCGTCGTCCAGGCTCGCCTGGTGACTGCCGACCACCGGTAACGACAGCTTTCGAACACCCACCCAGGGTCAACTCGAACGGAGGCCAAGCGGGCGCCATGGCCTCCGTTTTTTATTTGGACGCTCGTTGAGCTAACGGCCAAGCAGCGCGGCGGCCTCAACGACCGCCATTACTTTCTAGTCGATCGGGCGCCCACGTTCAGCGCCGAAGCAATTCGAAAAACTGGTCGACGGTGAGTCCTGCGTCGGCAATGATGCGGCGAAGCGTGCCGGACCGAAGCTGCTTATGGTCGGGAACGACGACCCTTGCATGCGGATTGTCGCGACGCAGAATCATGTGACTGCCGCTCTGGCGACGAAAAACGAAGCCAACGCGCTCAAGCGCGGACCGGACCTCACGTCCAGACAAGTCGGAGGGAAGCTTGGCCACGTCGCGTTGCCTCGCAGCTCTGACCCCTACGCCGCTTCGACCTCGACGAACTCCCTGCCTGCTTCGGTGGGGACGGGATCGCCTGCCTCGCGGCAGTCCTCGACATAAAGTGCGATGGCTTCCCGGATGTTGTTCAACGCTTCCGCGCGAGTATCACCCTCGCTGACACAGCCCGGCAAGGCTGGCACGCTGACCACATATCCACCGTCCTCTTCCTGCTCCAAAACGACCGTATAACGCATTTCAAGTCTCCTGGCGGAATCTTTGCTCCGCCTCGCGCCGATATTGGCGCGCCCGCCGGCCTCGCGGCCTGCTTACTCCAATTTCAGGGCCGATGCAGCAGGAAAGCCGACAGTGACATCGGCGAACTCAGTGGCCGCCGTTCCCATTGCCATTTCCATTGCCGTTTTCGCCGCTCTCTTCCTCGCCGATATGCTCGACGGAGACGACGTGCTCGTCCTCGGCGGTGTCGAACACGATCACGCCCTGGGTCGAGCGGCCGGCGATGCGGATGTCCTCGACCGGGCAGCGGATCAGTTGGCCCTTGTCGG
>Ga0207661_10002703_pt1 | contig 12198 bp, 10 predicted proteins | sample KBSC713LmetaG_FD_184337 | JGI IMG/M metagenome (GOLD analysis project Ga0207661, IMG submission 184337) | Corn rhizosphere microbial communities from Kellogg Biological Station, Michigan, USA - KBS C7.1-3L metaG (SPAdes) (version 2) | ecosystem: Host-associated > Plants > Roots > Rhizosphere ... | reverse complement strand
GGTGACGCCGAGGCGGGTGAGATCCTGGCGCATTGGGGCGACGAGGCGTTCATCGTACATCTGTTGAGGCAGGCGCATAGAAATACTGAATACGGGTTGCTGGATACTGATGACCGAAGAGTGCGACTCGAGTCTCCCTGACCGCGGAAACCAATCAATCCGGAGTACGAAAACCTCGCGGTTATTCGTCTCTTACTAAAGCGAGGATCGCCGCCTGCGGGACAACTAGATATCGATCGCCCTCGAAGGTGATCTCGACCGCCGCCTTTCGAAAAAAGAGCGCGTAATCTCCCGTCCGTGCCTGCATCGGAACGAAGCGCGTCGCCGCCCGCTCTGACGCATGCCACGGCTCGTCGGGAATCGAATCCGGACTCGGCATCGGCAGGCCAGGTCCCGTTGCAACGATCTTCCCGCCCTGCACCGCCTGGTTGTCGATCGCCGTCGGCGGCAAATATAACCCGACGTTGGTCCGCTCTTCGCCTTCTTCGACGCGCACGAGAACGCGGTCGCCGACGACGATCAGCTCTTTGTCCCGTTTGATCATTCTCACATCACCATTCGTAAGACACTCGTTCCGTCATCCTCATGGCGGCGCAGCCGCCGACGTCTTCATAAGCTATTCGACGACAGAAGGGGCTGGCACCGCCGCTGGTCTCGTAAACCGGAACACTGGATAGCTGACGACCACTATTGCGAGCGCGTAAACGCTGTTCCTCCGATCCGCGACGATCGCGCTTGCTAAGAAAGCGAGCGACCCGAGAAGAACGAATCCCGTCGTGAACGGATGCCCGATCGCCCGATACGGCCGAGCCACCTGCGGCTCCCTGCGCCGCAGAACGAAGACCGCGAGAAATGACAGAGTGTACGAGCCAACAAAAAAGAACGCCGCGATCGCGATCATCGTATTGAACGTGCCCGTCGCGAGGAACGCCAGCGTCACCACCGTCACGATCGTCAGCGCAACAGCCGGCGATCCACCGCCATTGACCGCCGACGCGGCCGGAAGACCAAGGCCGTCGCGACTCACCGAATTCAACACGCGCGATGCCATGAGCAAGCATGCATTCACCGCGCTTGGCAACGCGATCACCACGATCACGCGAACGATGAGCTCACCCTTCGCTCCGAACAGGGCGCTCGCCACGGTGGCCGCGGCGAGAGGCGATCCAGCGAGTGCGCTCACCGGCACCGAGTAGATGAACGCGAGGTTGATCGCGATGTAGATCAAACCGATGCTCAGCAGACCGTAGAACATCGATCGGGGAATCTGCCGCGCCGGATCGTCGAGCTCTTCAGAGAAGTAGATCGCGCCGTTCCATCCATCGAACGTGTAAATGACCGCTTGTGCGGCCAGCAGGAATGCGGCGAACCCGCCGACGCTCGGTGCGACTGGGTGCGTCGGAATGACGTGCGCATTGCCGGCAAACGCGAAGCAGGCGGCGACGAGCGCCACCAGAGCAAGCGTCTTTAGCAAACTCGTAACCTGCTGCGCGATGTCGCTGAGCTTCGTTCCCCGAATCAGCAGCAGCGTGAAGATCACGACGACCGCCATCGCGACCGGCCGGACGATCGTCGTATTGCCGCGCGTGAGCTGAGAGACCGATTCCCCGATCACCGTCGCGATCGCCCCGGTCGCCGCGCCGGTTGACAACCAATCCATCCAACCGACGAGAAAGCCGGCGTAGTCACCGAACGCATGGCGCGCGAAGACGTACTGCGCGCCGTTGCGCGGCATCATCGTCCCAAGCTCGGCGAGCGCATTGGCGCCGAGCAGCGCGTACAAGCCGCCGACGAGCCAGATGCCGATGAACATCCACGGCGATGGAAGCAGCGCCGCGATATCCCCCGGGGTGCGAAGAATTCCCGCGCCGATCGTGTTGCCGATTGTAACAGCCAGCCCGAACGCGAGGCCAAGAATTCGTAACAGCGATCCGCCGGGACGTGTCATGCGGCAAGCATGGCATCCGCTCGTCGTCACGCGCTAGAGAGATCCGCAAAGAAAAAACAACGGGGTGATATCGCGTTTCCACGATACCACCCCGCTGCAAACGCTTTCGGAGATTGAAGAACGGCCCCCACCCGGGCGCGATGCGACAACTCACGAAAGCCCTTCGTTTGTATGACACACAGCCCTTCATTCACCCTTACGCACGAACGCGTGAGAGCGTTCGCTTTGATTTCTTTATTTCGTTCGAACGAGGGTGTATTGCACCAACGTCGACGGCGACGTGAACGAAACGCTCGCCGTTCCCCCGCTCGTGACGGCGAATCGCGCGTACGCCGCTGAACCAGACACGAGTGACACGGTGCGCGAACCAGCCGTGAGCGGAACAGTCGCGAGCGGATACACGCCGTTGTACAACGCGGCAAACACCGATCGATAGTTCCAACTCTGCTGCTGGTACGCTGCCGGAACGCCGGAGAGATCATCCGTCAGCACCGATGTCGACCAATCGCGAAGTGTTGTTGTAACTGTCGTTCCGAACACGTTTCGCAAATTGGCCATGCCCGTCGTCGTCGAGTTGACGAGACGGAACCAAAGATTGCCGTCGCTCGTTGCAGCCTTGTCCACCGTGCTGCGAAGGAACGCCCACGTCGCGCCACGCGTCTCGAGGGAATCGTTATCGGAGTACGGGCCATACTGCGTCGGCGACAACAGGAATTCGTGGAACCGGCCGAAGTTGTCGGACTGGTAGTTGTTGAATGCGGTGATATATGTCGACGATGAACGGATCGTCGGCGTGTCGAGGTTGGAGCGCGGCGCGAGTCCGGCAACGCGGTAGAACAGCAGCTCCTCCGCGATGTGGCTCAGTCCCTCGTTGAGCCACGTCTCTTCAAAATCGGTCGCGTCGGTGTTGACGTACATTCGGCGCGCCGCGTTGATCAAGTGCTGATACTCGTGGGCCAACGTTCCGAGCACTTCGCTAGACACATTCGTCTTCGTGAACGCTCCGCCTCGCGACGGATCAGGCACCATCACATAGAACATCTCGCCGACGTTGCTCCCCGCACAGCCGTCGAAATCGACCGTCGACACCTGCGGGAAGAGATCGCGGCCGTCGAAGAACCCGCCGACGTACGACGTGCTCGTCTTCGGCGTGAGATCGTTCACCGCCTTCGTGAAGAACAGGACGACCTTGCCGTTGTGATCGATGTCCGATGGATCACCGAACGCGGCGCGATCGAGCGGATCCACCAGCGTGTCGAACGACACGCCGAGCGACGCATACTCGGCGTCGGTGTAGCCGCCCGCGGGATTCACCGTGTCGGCGACGACGATCGCGCGATTCGTGATCGCGACCACGCGCGCACCCCGATAGTCCGGCGCGGTGCAGCCGCTGTCCGAGTTCGCGTTGAGGCGAAGGATCTGGCCGACCGTCGGATTGCTCGGAATGGCGTCGAAGCGCGCCGAGCTCGACGTCCGACGCATCGCGGAGCGCGCGCCGGCGATGAGCGGCTGGAACATCGTTCGCTCACGATTGCGAAGCTTGATGTCGTACTTGAAGCTCGGCGTATAAGAGTTTGTTAATTGCGCGCCCGCGCCGCTGATGTCGAGCGACACTCCTGCTGACGGAACGAGCGACGCTGACGCGCTCGGCGCGCTCGTTCCCGTCGCGGTGAAACTGACCGTCGTCGACGCCGTCGAGGATGTGCTGCCGTACCATGGAATGAGTGCGTACTCTGCGCCGCTCGAGCCACCCCCGACACAGAGCGAGTTTCCGGAGATGCCCGGCATGACCTGCCCAACGGTCATCGTCAGCGGCGACGTGCATGTGCTCGACGAATTGTTGTTAGTCGTCTTCGTCGTGTCGGCGTTCGCGGCAGTTGGCGAGTCGCTACAAGCGCTTAGTAGAGCGCCTCCCAACAGCAGGGAGGCGCAGGCGATTCGAGGCAACATCGATCTATACCTTCATGTGAAACGGTGAGTGTGAGCGGACACGGGTGTTACTGGCAGGTGAGGCGTCCGTGCGGGAGCGGCAGCGTGCAATTCTGCGTCGTGCCGTCTTGCGTGATGACGACTTTCGCAGTGGCCGTTCCGTCGTAAGTAATCATTTCGCGACGGCTCGAGTTCGCGGGCGATTGTCCACTGATCGTAACAGTCGCCGACATCGCGCGAATCACTGTACCCGCGGTCGGATATGAAGGTCCTGATGTACTGCCGGCCGGCGCGGGAATTACGACGCCTTTGACCGTGTCGCCTGTGACGCGCGTCGCAGTGAACGCGCCTTGCTTGCCAGTTCCCGTCGTGGTCTCGGTTCCCGCTGACGTTCCGTTCACCGTGCGCTGTGTGCTGCCCTTCGCGAGACCGGTGATCGTCTGACTGCTCGACTCGTCGACAACGCTCTTGCTGCTGTCACGGCGTGTCGATGTGCCGGTCACCTTGATCGTCGTGACGGCGGTGTTCGTCGTGCTATCCGGCTTTTGCTGCGCCGCGTTCGCTGCAGTCGTGTATTTCGCGGTGGTCGTGATCGTCAAACCGTCGCGCGTCGTCCTTGGACCGCAGGTCACGACTCCGCTCGCGTACGTGCACGACGTCGAGTCATGACGGAATAGTCCGCCCAGTCCGTCGCCGAAGAATGGACCAAAGAGCCCGCCGCCCATGAGGCCGAGTCCGAATCCTGGACCAGCGCCGGGACCATCGAATCCAAAACCATGTCCAGGACCTCCGCGTCCTCCGCGCGGGCCGAAGCCCGGCTCGAAGGGTCCGGCCATGGAATCAGAAGCAAACGTTGAATTCAAGTTGCTGAAACCAGCCGGCGTCATCGAGTACGCCGATGCCATCGTGATCGCGAGGTCACTGGCCGGCGCGCTGCTGCTGTCACTACACGCGGCGATTGCACCAGCGGCGATTGCAATCCCGACAATGTGAAGTCTGTTCACGGTGTGAATCCTGTTTGGGGTTCGAAAACAGGACACGCTTCCGAAAAACGACCCTGATGAAGCGCGCGAGGGTTACAGCTCGTTACCGTCGGGAAGCCACGCTGCGAGTCGCGTACGAAGATGTCTTAGCGCCTTTCCCATCTGAGACTCGACAGTCTTCACGGAAATTCCCAGCGTGCTCGCGATTTCGGCATATCGCAGTCCTTGGCTGCGACTCAATTGAAACACTTCGCGACACCCGGGCGGCAATTCATTCACGGCTTCGGTCAGCGCGCTGCGGAGCTCCGAGGCGACGAGCTTCGACGCGCCGGCGGCATTCACGGATTCCTCGCCGACGAGATGCGGCTCGGCGCGACGCTCGACGTTCGCGTGTCTCAATTGATTGAGCGAACGGTTGCGCGTCGCGCGCAGCAAATACGCTCTTAATGATTCTTGAATGTTGAGCTCTTCGCGGCGGCGCCACAGCTCGAGCATCACCTCCTGCGCGACGTCCTCCGCCGCCGATCGGTCGCGCAACAGACTCTGCCCGAACGTCACGAGGTGCGGATAGTGATCGCGGAACATGGAGTCGAATGCCGCCTGATCGCCCGATTTCAGGCGGTCGAGGAGCGCGCGGTCATCCATGGCGTGTCGGCAAAGGGAGGAACGCTACCGTATGGTGGGTGTTCTTCAGATGAATGACAGGCGCGCGTTGGCTGTTCCCATCACCGGCGTTCCCGTATACTCCATCGCTCGGTGCATGATCCGAATAAGGGTACCATTTTCGTCGCGTGTCGATAGGGTATGAGCGACCACGGCCAAGACCGAATGAACTCCGCAAACATTCCCGATTGGGAGGAGATTGCGCGCGTTCTCGCGAACGAAGGCACCGCTGAAGAAGCGGGGCGAGTTCGCGCGTGGCTGGCTGTGAATCCCTTGGATCGCCAACTGATCGAGCGCCTCGACGAAACGGCCCGCCCGGAGTTGGCGAGCGTCGACGTCGAAGCCGCGTTGAAGCGCGTCCACGGACGGATGGATCAGCAAACGTCCGCGCCAAGCTTGAAAGTCATTCGAGGGAATGGCCCGCGACCACGAAGGGTCTATTTCGCGTCGGCCCTCACGGCCGCGGCGGCGGCAGCCATTGCCGTCTTTGTCATCAAGAAATCGCCCTCGATTGATACCGCTTCGATCGCTACTCAGAGCTATACGACGACCGTTGGGCAGCGCGATTCCGTCACTCTGCCTGACAGCTCACGCGTCATTCTCGGTCCGATGAGTCGCCTGGTCGTCGCCTACGGTAAGGGCCAACGGTCCGTCGCGCTCCAGGGCGATGCCTACTTCGACGTCCGGCACGATGCGGCGAAGCCGTTCACCGTTCGCGTCGGCCGCGCGGTAGTCGAAGACATCGGGACGACCTTTACCGTCGAGAGTGACGCAGGCGATACGACCAATGTCTCAGTTATTACGGGGAGCGTTCGTCTTCGTGCGGCCGATGCCACCGCGAACAGTGGAGCAGTGCTCGCCGCCGGCGATCGTGGCTCGGTGACCTCGGCAGGCGAGGTTCGCTCGTATCCACAGTCAGTAACCGAAGACGCCGCCGCGTGGGCATCCGGACGGCTCGTCTTCAAGGGCGCGTCTCTCGTCCGCATCATCGGGGAAATGCGCCGATGGTACGGTGTAACACTTCGAATCGCCGATAGCTCGCTCGCTAATCGAACGCTTGACATCGATGCGACGGGCGAGTCGGCGGACCAGGTTTTGAAGATCATTGGCCTTGACCTCGGTGCACGTATCGAGCGTCAAGGAGATACGGCAACAGTCACCCCGATTCGCGGTTCCAATTCGACGCGGTGAAACTCGGCCTTCGGCTGTCTCGCTCACTCGGGACTGCCGGTGCGGCGCTTCTTTTTGCGCACGCATCGTCGGCGCAATCGCACGCATGTAAGCCAACCGCAGCCGATTCCTTGGCCTCGAGCGCGCGCTGGCCCGCGCCGCTGGACCGCCGCGTAACTGTCCGAGCGACGGGTCTTTCTTTGCGCGACGCGCTCGATCGCGTCGCCGTCATCGCAAAGCTTCGCCTTTCATATAGTCCTGAAGCGCTGCCCCTCGATCGCGCCGTTTGCCTCTCGGCCGAGGGCGATCCCGCCGGCAAGGTCATCAGCGAGCTCGTCGCCGGGACGAACGTTGTCGCCGTTCCCGCCGGAGGAGATCAGGTCGCACTCGCGCCTCGGCAGCAACAGCAGTCCGCCCCCGCTCCGCAGCCGGAACCGCCGGACATGGCCCCGTCCCTCGGCGTCCTCGACCGCGTCGTTGTAACAGGAAGCGCAGTACCGGCGCCCGAGCGAGAACTGACCGTTGGGGTCAACGTGGTCACCGGCCGGCAACTCGCGCGAGAGAATACAAACAATCTCTCGAGCGCGCTCGACAACTATGTGCCCGGCATGTGGAGTTGGGCGCAGTCTCCGGTCAGCGTGCTGAGCTCGTACGCGAGCATTCGCGGTGCGAGCTCGTTTGGACTCAGCTATCCAAAGATCTACATCGACGGAATCGAGGTCGCGAATCCGCTCCTCGTCAGCCGATTCGCGCCCGAGGCTATCGATCACGTCGAAGTCATCCGGGGACCGCAGGGATCCGCGCTCTACGGCACGGACGCGATCAGCGGCGTCGTGAACATCGTAACGCGACACGACGGCGTTCCGAGCGACGGCGAGCGCGGCACCGTACGATCGAGCGCCGGTGTCATGCAGAGTGCGTTCTCACACAACGCACTCTCGCAGCAGCACGACGTCTCGTTCCTCACTGGTTCCAGCACGAGCTCGGCGGACTTGCACGTCAGCGGCGGAACGACTGGCGCGTTCATTCCAAACGCGTACAGCCGAGATCTCCTTGCGAACGGAAGCGCGCGGTACGTCGGCGCGACGACGACGCTCAGCGGCACTGCACGATTTTTCGCGCAAGAAGCCGGTAGCGCGACAAGTCCTCTCCTCGCGAATCTCGTCTCGTCGCCGCCGAATCCGCTGACGCAGCAGAACACGTCGCCGCAATCGGTTCGCGAGTATACCCTCGGCACGACCGCGACGTATTCGCCGTCTGAGCTGTGGACGCACTCGTTGGTCGCCGGCATCGATGGATATCGGCTTGCGAACGTCGAGTCCAGCACGACGCCGGTTCCGCGTGGCGCTGACTCCGCGCTCCGCGCCGCGCAAGGCAGAGCGGACCGCGCGACGATCCGTGCGACGAGCGTTCTCAATCTTCGCAGCCTCGAGCCGACGCGTCTGACGCTGACGATGTCCGCTGAGCACTCGGCGCTTCGTGAAGTGACGGAAATGCAGGCGCAGACGATGAGCTCACCGCCTGCCATTCAAACGATGCGCGCGCCGTATTCCATGGGGACAATGCCGGGAAAAGACGGGACGACGCGTCCCGTTACAGAACAGATCACGAGTTGGCAGAGCAGCACAGGCCTCACTGGGTCCGCGAGCGCAGCGATCGACAACACGGTGTTTCTCACCGGCGGCATGCGCGTCGAGCATGACAGCCGATTGCCTTCGAACAACGACGTCGCGCTTCTCCCGATGCTCGGGCTCGCGACAGTGCGCGATTTCGGACCGGCAACGATCAAGTTCCGCGCGGCCTACGGTCAGGGCATTCGTCCACCATCGACGGTCGCGCATTCGGCGTTCTGGCAGACGCACACGACGTCGACGACGCAAGCTGCCCTTGGCGCCGAGCGTCAGTCGGGAATCGAGACCGGCGTCGACTTCATGTTCGAGCATGCCCTGACCTTCAAGGTTACTCATTTCGACCAGCACGCGTCCGGTTTGATTCAGCAGGTCGTAATTCCGTCGACTTCAGATCCGCACCGCTGGGATCTGCGTCTCGAGAACGTCGGCGAGATCGCTAACAAAGGCTGGGAGCTCGAAGCGCAGACCGCGATTTCGCGGTTGTCGATCACCGGCACGATGTCCTTCGTCGACAGCCGCGTCGAGCGTCTCGCGGACGGATACACCGGCGATCTGCAGACGAATGATCGAATGCTTCAGGTTCCGGCGCGCACCGCGAGCCTGAACCTCGCGTGGCTTGGTAGACGTTGGCACGCGTCGGTCTCCGGCTCGCGCGCTTTCAACTGGATCAACTACGACGAGCTGGCGCTGTCGCAGATGTTCCTCAGCGGAACGCACCCGGTGAATGAGATGAGCGGCGAGCGCCTCCGAGCCTACTGGCGCGACTACACTGGTTCGCTCCGAGTGCGCGCCACCGCGTCGCGCGATGTGTTCGACCGATTCGCGGTGGAGGTTTCCGGCGAGAACCTGCTCGGACATCAGCTGAACGAGCCCGACAATCTCACCGTGCTCCCAGGGCGCACGGTCATGACTGGCGTCAGAGTGAAGTTCTAACTCGCGCTCTCGAACAACTCAAAGCAGCGAGAGAACATCGGTTATCACGCGGAGCCGCGGAAAACACCAGATTTAGAAAGTTCAAAGAATGCAGTTCTGCAGCCTCTGCTGTTCTGCTGTTGCGTAGTTCCGCCGTCCCGCATTGTTCTCAATGCGCGCGCGGCGACGCCTTCGGTTTGACGAGATGGTAGTCGGTTTGCCTCTGCAGAGCCCAGCGCGCCACTCCATCCGCACCGACAGTCGCGTCCTCTTCCTGCGCTGAATGCAGTGGCTGACTTCCCCACTCGGGAACGAGCGTCGTCGCCTGGAGCTCGATCGAGAACCACATGTTCGGGGCGACCTTCGCATCGCCCCGGCCCGGAACGCCGTCCTGATAGTCCCACAGGCCGATGAGTGGGCCGGCGCCGTGGCCGTTTAAGCCAATCGGATGCGAGTAGATCGTCCCGTCGATGCCAGCCGCTTTTGCTTTCGCGCGCGCTGAGGTCAGGATCTCGTTCCCCGTTCGTCCTGGCTTGATCTCAGCAATGACGATGTCCTGCAGCTTATTCGAGTTTGCTAACGCATGCTTGAGGCCTGCCGGGACTTCCGTTTCACCGTCACGAAGCACATAGCCCATGTGCTGTGTGTCGGTATTGAGGCGCATCGCCGTGATGCCGAAGTCGCAGTGCAGCACGTCGCCTTTCTGAATAACCGGATTCTCGCCGAGTTCGGCCTCCGTCATTCCCTTGCGCTGCACCTCGACGGACGGATGGAACCATGTTCCGAGTCCGAGGTCATTCACCTTCTGGCGCATCCACCACACGACGTCGTCCGTCCGCGTGACGCCCGGTGTGATCACGACGTTCGAGAAGGCCGTATCGATGATCCCCCACACGACCTGCTGCATCTTGCGATAGGTCTCGTTCTCCTCGGGCAAACGCGTCGCAATCATCTCGAGCGCGAGATCGTCGGCATGCTTGAAGCGCGACGTCCATTTCGTGCCGAGCGCTTCGCGCATTCCCTCGAGCTCGCCCGCCGACAATCCATCGTTGAACGCGAAGATCCGCGATACGTCGATCGCGATCGACTTTGGATTTCGCTTTTCAATCTCCTTTTTCAGTACCTGCCACTGTTCGTCTCCCCATAGCTCGGCCTGTGCTTGTACTTGTCCACCCGCGGGGCCTGCAGCCGGTTTCGTTGAACGAACAGCGGTGTAAACGCCGCCCTGCGACGTTCCGCCGAGCGCAAGTCGCTCGAGCTTTCCGTCGCACGCAAGTGCTTTCTTCTCCTCGGCACACGGATATGAGAAGATGTAGATAGTTCGCCGGCGCGCCGCGAACGTCGTCGGTGAAACGATCGCCGGGAAGACCGGATCTTCATTGTATTCACGCATCGGGACGACCCACATGCCGACGCCGTATTTCTGCATGAGCGCCGGAAGCACCGTGTTCATTCGCTTCTCGAGCCACTTCTGCTGGAGATCCGCCTGCTCGCGAAGCGTTCCGAACGGACGATACGTCTGGATCTGCTGAGCCGAGAGCGACGATGCGGTTGCGACGCCGAGCGCGAAGACGTAAGCGAGTTGTTTCATCGGTTGACGAGAGGTTGACCGCGCGAATCTATTCCCGGCTTCCAGAGTCGCCAGAGAATTCGAGAGTCGGAGTAAACATGAGAAGTTTGAATACCGCGCTTTTGTTCGCGCTCGCCTGCCTCCTCACCGCGCGCGCGTCGGCTCAGCCGACCCCGAAGTCCGGCGAGGAAGTCTTGCAACGAATGCACGATGCATACGCCGGAAAGTGGTACCGCACGCTGACATTCGTGCAAAAGACCACGCGCTACCGCCCCGACGGGACATCGAACGTCTCGACCTGGTTCGAGAGCCTCGAGCACGCCGGCCCCGGAGCGACGCGACTGCGCATCGACATCGGCGATCCCTCATCGGGAAACGGGATGCTCTACACGGCCGATTCGACGACGCGCCTCAGCGCGGGTAAAGTGACGGTCGCTCAGTCCGGCGGAAATGAATTTCTGCCGATGATCGAGGGCGTCTACATGCAGCCCGTATCGCAGACGGTCGCGGAGCTGAAGGACACCGGCATCGACATGAAGTGGGTCATGAAGGGGCAGTGGCAGGGTCGGCCGGTTTGGATCGTCGGCGCGACCGCGGCCGGCGACACGATATCGCCCCAATTCTGGATCGATGTCGAACGGAACGTCGTTGTTCGGATGATCATCACGCCGGCGCCAAACGCCGGGCCGATGGACATCCATCTCGACAACTACGTCCCTCTCGATCGAGGCTGGCTTGCCACGAAGATCGCCATGAACGCGAACGGCAAGCCACTCCAGACAGAGGAGTATTTCGAGTACAAGGCGAACGTAGATTTGCCGAGGGAGATGTTTCTCCCGGCGAGCTGGACGACCGCGCCTCATTGGGCAAAAGGCCATCCGCCTTTGAAACCCTAGCGCTCATCGCGGCTTCGCGGCGACAGTCAGAAGCTTGGTGATGGTCTCGGCATACGAGACCATCTTCGCTGTCTCGGCCATGAGAAACGCTCGGCCGGAATCGGTAAGGCGGTAGTAGCGGGCTCTGCGATTGTTGTCCGAGACACCCCATTCGCTCTTCACGAGGCCGCGCGCTTCGAGCCTGTGAAGCGCCTGATAGAGCGCGCTGTCATCGACTTCGAGCTGGCCCGCGGACCGTTCTTCGAGCCAAAGCCGAATCTCGAATCCGTGCAGCGGCCGCCACGACACGGCGCGGAGAACGAGGATGTCCAGCGTTCCGCGAAGGATGTTCAGCTGTCGCGAATCGACCACTTAGCTACTCCACTTAGCGTCTAATTGGAACGATAACAACTTATGTATCAGAGAGATAGATGATTCAACGTTTGAGTTGTGTTCAGGCTTTGGCCGCTGGCGCCTTTACGGCGTCGTCCTCATCCTCATGGACCAGTTTGCGAAC
>Ga0207661_10002699_pt1 | contig 12207 bp, 4 predicted proteins | sample KBSC713LmetaG_FD_184337 | JGI IMG/M metagenome (GOLD analysis project Ga0207661, IMG submission 184337) | Corn rhizosphere microbial communities from Kellogg Biological Station, Michigan, USA - KBS C7.1-3L metaG (SPAdes) (version 2) | ecosystem: Host-associated > Plants > Roots > Rhizosphere ... | reverse complement strand
CGCCTCCCGCCTCGATCGTCTCGTTGCCGATGCCGGCGTTGATCACGTTGTTGCCGAAGCCGACGATGATGATGTCCTCGCCGGTACCGCCCTGGATCAGATTGTTGCCGTTGCCGGCGGTGATGCTGTCGTTGCCGACGCCGCCGGTAATGGAGTTCTGGCCGTTGCCGACCACGACGGAGTCGTTGCCGTCACCGGTCTTGACCAGGTTGTTGCCGTCGGCGGCGGAGATCGTATCGTTGCCGGCGCCGCCGAGGATCGTGCTGTTGCCGGTGCCGCCGTTGATCGACGAGCCGCCCGAGCCGCCGACGATCGAGTCGTTGCCGGTGCCGCCGTAGATCGTGTCGTGGGCATTGCCGCCATAGACGGTGTCGTTGCCGGTGCCGCCGGTGATATTGTTGCCCTTGTAGGCGGGATTGGTCGGCGTCGCACCATAGATGACATCGTTGGCGCCGCCGCCGACGATGGAGTCACCGCCCGATCCGCCATAGATGGTGTCGGACCCTTGCGCCGCCGTTCCGCCGATCAAGGTCGACTGGACAGGACCGCCTCTCATCACATTGAAGCCGGAGACCGAGACATTGCCGAGGTCCGGTCCGGTTGCCGTGCCGTTCGCGAGGTTGACGTTGACCGCGCTCTGCAGCGTGGAGAAGTCGAGCGTGTTGGTGCCGTCGACCATCGACCAGGTCGACGTTCCCGGACCAACGCCACCGTAATTGACCAGCACCTTGTTGGTCTGGCCGCCCGGAATGTTGATTCCGCCGCCGCCGTTGATGTTTTCGCTGCCGCCCGGCCCGAACGGCGTGGTGAACGAGCCCGCCGCGCCGGCAATGATCGTGTCGTTGCCAGGCGGCATCGTGTCCGCGCCACCGCCGCTGCCGATCGGCGGCAGTTGCCCCACCTGCAGTGGACCGCTCAGTCCCGTCGGCGGCTTCTGGTTGATGATGGTCTGATTGCCCTTGCCCGCATAAATAGCCGTATTGCCGGAGCCGGCCTGGATGGTGCTGTTGCCAGTGCCGGCGACAATCGTGTCATTGCCGTTGCCGCCGTCGATCACATCCGCGGGCACATATCCCGGCGACGGATTCGAGCTGCCGACCAGCACGTCATTGCCATTGGCGCCCTGGAGAGTTGAGGAGCCGCCGCCGGATTCGAACACATCATTGCCGCCGATCAGCGTTCCCGTCTGCGGCGTGGTCAGGGGCACGCCGGTTTGAGGATCGGTGCCTCCGGTCGCGGAATTCGGATCGGCATTGTACTGGATGCCGCCGGTGCCGGTGAAATCGGTTTCGACCGTATTCGGCGCATCGTTGTTGACGATGATGGTGTTGTTGCCGTCGCCCGTGCGCGCGATGATTTCGGATACCGGTCCGCTCGGCGTCTGTTCCTCCCAGGCCTGGCTGACCGGATTCCACCAATGGACGGTGACCATATTGCCGGCATTGATATCGACGACATAGGTCGAGCTGTCGTTCTCCAGCACCTCTTGCGGCGTATTGGGATGGGCATGCAGCGGCGTATAGTTGCCGCTGTCCCGCTTGTTCGCGGTCGAGCCGACGTAGAGATCGAACACGCCCGACGTCGGATCGTAGAAGCCGAGCGGCGCCACGTCCTGTGGTTTCGGTTGAGGATCGGGCCATTGGAAGAACGTCGCTTGTGCGATCACCGTCGATCCGCTGGGGCCGAGACCCCAAAATGTGTCATAGAACAGCGAGACGAAGACCGAGCCGGAGGCCGAAACGTCGAACGGACCCAGCGTGCCCTTGGTCAGGTCGAATGTCGTTTCCTGTGAAAATTTGTCATAATGCACGAGCGGTTGGGTAGCCGTCGCATCGCGCAGATGAACATGCGCCTGAACATCTATACCCCCCTCGATCCCGGCGTCGGCGAGACCTGCGAGAACGCTGGCCTCCAGCTGCGCGCCAACCGAGGCATCGAGCCTGAGCACGTCGCCCTGATTCGGCGTGTTCACCAGCAGCGGATCGCCGCCGAGATAAATGCCATCGAGCAGGCTTGGCGCGCCGCCGCTCGCGGTCGAACCTCTCAGCATGTCGAGAATGCCGGTGGAGTCGTAGCCATACTGCACGCCGACGTCGAAATTCAGCTTGAAATCGAGATCGAGCGAGGCGGTGATGATGCCGAAGAAGCTGACCACAAACAGCGGTATCTTGTCGGTGACCTGCGCCGAATATCCGAGATTGAGATTGAAGAACTGGACCTGCTGGCCGAACAAGAGGCCGACGATGCTTTCCGGATTCTGGAAAAAGGGGAAAGTAACATCCTCGACCGACTGTGTCGTCGTCGAGGATCCGCCCACCCCCTCGGCCGCTTGAGCGTCCGCGATGACGCCCTCGATGTCACTGCCAACCTGGCCGATCGCGCCCGCAGCATTCTGCAGCGTGGACACTGCATCACCGGCCAGGCCGGAGCCAAGGCCCATGATCGCATTACTGATCAAGCTGTCGCCTTCCGCCGCGGCGAAGTTGCTGAAATTGCCGATTTGATTGCCGAGGCTCGCGAGCTGACTGTCGCTCGTGATGAAGATTTGCGGCAGCGCGAGGTTCTTGCCGGTGAAATCGAAGTTGCCGAGTGGAATTTCAAGCGATGTCGGCGACTGTCCGATGGCCTCATAGGTCGTGTCCATGTTGATGATGACGAACATGGCCGAGTTGCCGACAGTCGAAATGATCTTGGCCGTCGTCGCCGAGATATCGCCCTCGTCCGCCATCATGTCGACGACGAAGTCGAGCCAGTCATAGGTCTGACCGGGAACATAGCTCGGCAGCACGCCCTGGATGACCGACGTCGGCACGGCACCGCCGGCGAGCTCGAGCACTTGTCCCACCACCGGCATCTCACTGGTGAGGAACTGAAACAAGGGCACCAGTGGGTGCGTGGCGTCGTAGAACGGCTTCAGAACCGGTTTGAGGAAATCCGTGATCGCTGTGCCGAGATCGAGCTGGATACCGTCGATACCGACGGTCGGTGCGGGCAGCGAGGACGCAGACAACGAGGTGCCGTTGATCGCCCAGTCGAACTTCAATTGCGCACTGAGGCTCGGAAACTTGCTGATGTCGCTGTAGACACCGGTGTTCGGATCCTTCTGGAAGTCGACGCCGAAGGCGAGCTGCAGGCCCGATTGCGCATGGACGCCGAAATTCGGCGTGGCGGTCAATCCGGAGATGTCGGCCGACACGATTTTCGTTCCGCCGTTCAACGCCGTTCCGCCGCTGCTGCCGCCGATCGCCATGCCGATCGTTCCGAACAGGCCCGTGTGCGCGTCCGGCGAATTCTGGTTGGGCTCGGTCAGGAGCGCCTGCAGGAAGCCGATGGTGCCGGTCGCCTGGAAGCCGTTGTCGAGATAGAACTTGACGTTGAAATTGATCGGCGAACCGCTGGTCTGGCTATTTCCGGCGACCAGATAGGTGCTGTTCGTCATCAGTCCCAGGCCGACATCGAACGTCCATCCGATCGAGGCGGTCGCTTGCGAACCTGGCGTCAGCGACAAGCCCAGACCCGGCAGGCCGATATTGGCGCCGAGCGGAACCTTGTTCGCCACCGTCTGTCCGAGAACGAGATCGATCTCGATCTGCGTAACATGCGTCAGATCGACCGTCGAGCCGGCGCTGAGCGTCTGCGTGCCCGGCGTATCGCTGTCCAGATATTTGATGACGACGTCGCTGGCTGGATTGGCGTCCGGCAGCAGGTGGACCGACGACAGCGCGTTGACGATGTCCGTCTGCAGCATCGTCAGCAGGTTGCCGCTGTTGGCGAGATCCACCTTGACCTGACTCTCCAGCGTCGAAATCTCGTTGGTGATCGGCTGGAACAGCGTGTACGGATTGAGATCGTTGCTGAGCTGATTGCCGATGAAGGGCAGATTGAACCCGAACGATGCAGCGCTGCTGATATCGCTTTCGATCCGGCTGATGTCGCTGTTCAGCTCGTTGAACACATTCAGCACCTGCGATTCGAGCGCTGAGGGCGGTATCGGCGTGACCGACAAGGTCAGGGAGTTGGTCGCGAGATTGTCGCCGGCGCTGACCTGCTCGGCGGTGTCGGTGTTGCCCGATGACAGGGTGACGGCACTGATCGTCGAATTGCCCGATGTGGTGATCTGGGCAATCTGCGATGCCGCCGTCGACTGCAGGGCGCTCGTCGTCAGCGGACCGCCGCTGGTATTGAACTGCGCGGAGACGTTGGCAAGGATGTCGGCCGAGCCATTGGCCACCGTCTGCGAGCTGCCGTCGACAGCCGCCGTGCCGCCGATGCTCGGATTCTTGAGCTCGCTGTTGGACGCCACCGTGGCGCTGTCGACACGGAAAACAGGCGAGGCCTGATTCGTCAGATCAACGTCGAAGGTCAAGGAGAGATTTTGCGTCGCCGCCTGGGTGAGATTCTGGGTGGTCGAAAAGCTGTGACCGTTGGCGTTGACCGCCAGGCCATAGCTCTTGGCGGCAGCGTTGTTGGTCCCCGACAATGTCAGCGCGATGCTGTCGACATTGCCGTTGACCGACGAATTCGCGGTTACGGTCGCCGAGTTGATCTGCTGGAGCGCCGCAGCCAGACCCTGAATAGTGGCCGTCGCGTTGTTGGTGAGATAGGTCGACGCGGCGGTTTCCACGGCGGCGATGGGATCGGCGAGTGCCGCAAGATCGCCGAGCGTGCGGTTGATGAAAGGCGTGCTCGACGTCAGCGCCGTCGTGCCCGAGAGATTGCTCGTGGCCGTATCGAGCGCGTGCAGGCCGTTGACGATCGCGAGCCCCGCGGCGGCGTTCAAATCGGCCGATAGAAGCAGCCGCGGCTCCAACTGTTCGAAGGCAAACAGGCTGCCACGACGGCCGGCCGGCGGCTCGGTGGCGTGCTGATCTGCGTTTTTGCTTTTGCCTGATCGAACCGATGAGCCTGACTTCTTGCCTCTACGCATCAGCAGCCCTTCCAAATCAGGCGAGACACTACGCGACGCAGCAATGTGACACATCAACCGAACGGTGGAGGTGGCTCCGATGAGCCACCTTTTTTTATCCGGCAACCTGAAGTTGCGCGCGTCATCACATCGATCCTCCGCCGACTTCTGCGTTCGCGACCACCCCATCCCGCACCGCTTGACGGCAGGATTATCGACCGGCCAGGAACTCGGCATTGCAGCTGACGCCGGCGGGAATGTCCCCGTCCGGATTCGGCATCCTCAACTGGACAAGAAACAGTCCGCTCGACGCGTCGATCTGCGGATCCTTGACGGCGACGATCGCCTCGCGCGATTTGCTCGACGTCTCCTTTGGCATGATCTGCGCATGCATTCCGACCGACACCAGCGGATAGGCGTCCGCGGGCAGATAGACCGCGACCTTCAGGGGATCGATTTCGGTGATCGTCGCGATCGAATTGGCCGAGTCGGCATATTCTCCGCGGTGAAGATCGACCGCGGTGACGACGCCGTTGGCGGGCGCGCGCAAGGTGCGCCGTCGCAAGGTGGCTTCGAGCCGCTCGACCTCGAAGGCTGCGAGCTTCTTGTCCAGTTCGGCCTGCTCGAGCTCTGCCAGGGCGACCGCAGTGGCTGATCCGGCGTCGTCTACAGCCTGCTGCGTAGCGACGGTCTGCGCTAGTAGCGTCTTCAGGCGTTCAAGCTTGGCCGCGGCAGCCGCATAGACGGTCTTCTTGAGGCGAATGATTGCATCCGTCTCGGAACGGGCTTTGGCGGCTTCAAGCTGGGCCTGCTCCACGCCCGATTCGAGCGTGGCGATAATCTGCTCCTTTTTCACCTTGTCGGATCGTTCGACCATCACGCTTTCGAGCGTGCCCTGGGCTCCGATCGACAACTTGAAGACATTGTTGGGTCCGATCAGGCACGAAGCACGCCTCGTATAGTCCGCAAGCGTCTCGCCTTTCGCCGGGCTCGCGGCGAGCACCAAACAAACGGCGAAGGCCGCATAGCGATGCGCTTTCACACTCAATCCAATCCTCCTGCAAACGCCATCAGCTTCACGAGCTGCTCGTCACGCCGCAGCAATTGCAATCGGCCGTTCCTGTTGCGTTGCTCGGACGCATGCTGGGACCATGAAATCGCAAGACCCGTCCATTGCGGCCAACGTGCCAGCAGGCTGTGCCACGCCGGCGCCAGAAAGCGCAGCGCGCTGTCCTCCTGCGAGACGAATTCCATCACTAGTCCGGGATCGCCCTGGCGGGCGCAGCGGCCGACCAGTTGCCGGTCGACGCGTCGCGAATCGTGCCGTTCGCAGAGGAGAACGACGAGCCCGCCAAGCTCGGCCACGCCTTCGCCCAGGCGGATGTCGGTGCCACGGCCTGCCATGTTGGTGACGACGGTGATGACACCCCGCTGGCCGGCTCGGGCCACGATCTCGGCCTCGGCCTTGTTCTGTGCCGCACTGAGCACGCTGTGCGGAACACCGAGCGCGGCAAGCGCGGCGCTGGCGCGATCGGCCTCGCCGACGCTGCGGACGGCAACGAGCGCGGGAAGACCGCGGCCGTGAAGATCCGCGGCCGCTTCCGCCACCGCCTGCCACAGCCTGTCGCGATCGGCGAAGATCCGTCGCGGAGCGTAGCTGCGCTGCAATGGCAGACGACGCCTGATGGACGCCGACTTCAACCCATAGACCGAATGCAGTTCGGCGGAGACCTCGCGCACCGTGCCGCTCATGCCGCAGATCGTGGCGTAACCGCGGAAGAAGCGCTGGAAGCTGATGCTGGCGAGCGACTTCTTTTCACCGGTCGACAGGCACCCTTCCCTGACCTCGACCATCAGGCTCAAGCCGTGACCCCAGTGGCGATCCGGCGTGACGCGTCCGCTCTGCTGGTCGATCAGCACGATCTTGCCGTCGCGCACCAGGTAATGATGATCGCGCTTGAGGATGTGCTGGCTCGCGATTGCGGCGCGGATCAATTCCTCGCGGATCAAGCGGACGCGCCATGGCCCGGGCAGATCCGACGTCTTGGCTTTCAGCCGCTCCAGGCCGAGCAGCGTCAGCGCCGGCATCGCCTCGGTGGGATCGACCACGAAGTCCAGGCCGGGCTTGAACCCTTCCGCGATGGCGAGCGCCTGCCGCGCCGTCTCCTCGCCGATATCGCCGGCGCGGTTGGTCGAGATCAAAAGCGGCGTCCCGGCTTCGTCCACCAGCACGCTGTCGATCTCGTCAATGATCGCGACATCGAGCGCTCGCTGCAACGGCTGCGTATCGGCGCCATCGGCGCGGCCCAGCGCGCGCGAGAGCTTGGCCATCAGCGCCGAATTGTAGCCGCCGTGGCTGCGGGCAAGGCCATCGCGCAAATAGTCGAACACGACTTCCTTGCTGGAGACATAGACGATGTCGGCGGCATAGGCCTTGCGCCGCGACGGCACGGCGTCGCCGCCGATGACAAGGCCGGTGCGAAGGCCGAGCGCCGCATAGGCCGGCCGCAGATCCTGCTCGTCGCGGGCGGCGAGATAGTCATTGGGCGCGACGACATGAACCATCCGGCCGGCAAGGCCGAACGCGGCGGCGGCGAGAAAGGCGGCGAGCGTCTTGCCCTCGCCGGTCTCCATCTCCGCCACCGCGCCGCGCATGAGCGCGCTTCCGCATGCGAGTTGCTCCGCGTACGGGCTCAGGCCGAGCTTGCGGCGCGCCGCTTCGCCGGCAATGGCCAATGCCTCGACACCGCCGGCGGCGACGCCATACGCCCGCAATGACGCACTCACCCTGGTTCGGGCCTCGGCCAGCGCCTCGTCGCCAAGCAAAGCAAGGGCCTCGCGGCGCTCCGCCGCAAGGCGGCCCACGCGGATCGCCTGCCGCGAACGCCAGGGCGACGCCGCAACCGACAGGCGCGAAGAGAGCCAGGTGATCGGCGAATCGATATCGGGCTGTTCCTTGCGCGACGGCCGTGGCGCGGCGCGCGGCAAGACGAGATCGACCGTTACGGCTGGCATCGCGACGTCAGACATGGAAACGGCCGAGGAACAATTGTCGCGCCGCGCGATAGAGGCGGCCGATCACCGGGCTTGTGCCATGATCGAAGCGGACCCAGACCCGCTGTCCCCAGCGGCCGACCGCATCGTCTCCGGGCAAGCTCAGGTCGATCTCGAACACCGGCTCGATCAGCTTTTCCTTGTCCTTTTCCTTTCCTGTCGGATCGACATCGAAGGGACCGCCATTGGCGACCGACAGAGCCGGCGCCGGAAGGGTGCGGGTGGACTCCGGCACCTGGCGCAGGATCTTCACCTCATCGATCTCGGTCCAGGGCGCCTCGTCGAAGCGCACCGCGACCCTGCCGGTCTGATCGCGGACATATTGGATCTGGCCTTCCGGCACCGAGACGCGAATGCTCAGCGCGCCATTCGGCATGACGAAGCCTATCGTCTGCCCCTGCTTGATGAAATTATCCGACAAATCGACTGCATGGGGCACCACAAACACGCCGGCCGCAGGACTGCGCAGTACCAGGTTGCCCTCCTGGCGCTTGATGTCCTCAAGCTCCTGCAGGGTGAGCTCGCGCTGATGCGTGAGCCCGACCGAGTCGAACGGCGAACGCGCCTCCGCCGAACGCAGCCGCGCCTCGATCTCTGCCACTCTTGCTTCCGTGTTCCTGCGCTTCGCCGCCTTGAACGGGTCTTCCAACTGCACCAGCGCTTCGCCCTGCGCGACCTGCGTCCCGGGCGCGACCAGGAATCTGTCGAACCGGCCCGAAGTGTTGGCAACCACGCGCGCTTCCTCCGGGATCCAGACCAGGCCGCGGGCCACGGTGCCGTTTGGCATCGGCAGGACGCCGAACAGCGCGGCGACGGCGCCGATACCGAGCACGGTGACCGTCACCGCCCGCCCGCGAACCCGGACGAGCGCGGGCGACAGCATCACGAATTTCAGCGCCTTCAGCGCCGGCCAAAGGATCGAGGCCGCCAGGATCCAAATCGCCAGCGCTATCCCGATCACGAAATATTTGGACGAGACGAACAGCGCGATGCCGAACAGCGTGAACATGCGGTAGACGAATGAAGCAGGCGCATAGATTGCGAACCAGAAGCGTTCGCCGCGCGCCATCGCCGGATCGCGCGCCTCCGGCCAGCCGAACAGATAGTGCTGCACCAGATAGAAGTAGTAGCGCTGCGCGCGCGTGCCGAGATTGGGCAATTCCAGCACATCGCAAAGGATGTAATAGGCATCGAAGCGGAGCAGCGGATTGCCGTTGAAGACCACCGTCGACACGCTCGCGATCAGCAGCGTGTCGTAGGCGATCGATCGCACCGGGCCCGGCTCGGCCCCCTGCCAGACCAGCATGGCGAGGGCGGCGACCACAAGCTCCACCATCATGCCGGCCGCCGCGATCAGGGCCCGGGGCCACTTGCCCGGCACCATCGCGGACGCGGATGCATCCACATAGGGCGCGGGCAACAGCGTCAGCAGCATGATACCCATCTCGTGAACCTCCTGGCCCGCGAGCTTGGTCGCATAGGCATGGCCGAACTCGTGCAGGATCTTCAGGAGGGGATAGATCAGGAGAATGATCACGAGGCTGTGCGCCGCCAGCACCTTGTCGACGATGTCGGAGGTGAGCTCCTGCCAGTTCACCACGATCTGCAGCGCGAGCCATCCGACCACGCAAAGCCAGGCCACGGCGCCGAGCCAGTTGCAGAGCGGTTTCAGCAGGTGGACGGTGGAATTGAGGAAGCGGTCGGGATCGAACAGCGGAATCCGCACGAACATCGGATTCTTCAGGTTGAAGGCCGTCAGCCGGCCGCGCTCGGCGCCGGCGCGCTTGCTCAGATCGTATTCGTCGACCGTCGCGTCCGACTGCAGGATGTTAGCCTGGTAAAGCTGCGAGGCGGTTTGCAGGATCTGGTCCTGCGACGGCGCGTCCTCGCCGAACTGCTTGACTGCATCGCGCCATATGGAGTCAAAGGTGTTGGTACCGTCCATCCGCATCAGGACGAAATAGACCGCGGGCGAGAACCGGTGGACCCGGGTCGAGTAGTGGTCGCGCACGACGTACCAGACCTCGTCGCGAATGACGTGACGCTCGATGGCGGCGTCCTCGCGCAGCCGCGGTTTGAGCTTCTCGACGCGGTGCCACAGCGAGGAATGGATCGATCCGCTGTTCATGGCCGGCTCAGCCCGCTCATGGGATCAGCGCCCAGATCTTGATGCGCATCCAGTCGACGATCGGATGCAGCCAGATCCATGCAAGATTGCGCCGGCCGACGTCGATCTTCACCACACCCTCCATGCCCGGTCGCAACGTCTGGTCCCTGCCCTCGATGGTGCCGATCACCTCGAAGCCGTTGACCCCGGCCTCGGCCTGCGCAACCGTCGTGATCGAGGCGATCTCCACCGGGAAGGTACGGTCGGGCAGCGCCGAGAGCAGCAATTCGCCCTGCTGGCTGACCTTGACCAGACCGATATCCGCTTCAGGCACGACAGCGGTCATCCGGTAGCGGTCGAGCGGGGCGATTTCGAACAGCGTGTCGCCGCGCGACACCGGCTTGCCGACGGACTGGCTGAGATCGCCGCTGACCACCACCGCATCGAACGGCGCGCGCAGCCGGGCGCGTTCGATCATCTGATCGGATAGCTCGATTTCGGCATCGGTCTGCTCGATCTGGGCGCGGGCGATGTTGACCGCCGCGAGATCGGGCTTGGCCAGCGCTTTTGCGAGCTCGGTCTGGTACTGGCGCTTGCGCGATATCTGCCGCAGGCGCTCGAGCTGCAGATCGTTGTATTGCAGCTCGGCCAGCAGTGTGTCGGCCTTCACCACGTCGCCAGCGCGGACAAACTGCGCGCGAATGAAGCCGTCGAACGGCGCCGACACCAGACGGCGCGTCTCGCCCTGGATCTGGGCATGGGCACGGGCGCGATAGACGTCGCTTGCCAGCGCCAGATAGGCGATGGCAGCGATGGTCACGGCGGAGATCGCCTTCACCGTAAAGTGGCGCGTCCCCAACAGCTTCTTGAGCACGCCGAGCACGCGCTCATAGAACAGCACCAGGAGCGATCGGTCCTGCCGCAACTTCTCCATCAGCAACGGCGCGGTAGCCGCTCCCAGCGCGTCGGCGAGATCGATATCCGCTTGCGTGAAGGGCGCGCCATTACGGCGCAGCGTCATGGCTCCCACCACCGTATCGCCGACGAAAAGCGGCACCGTCAGGAGACTGGTGCCGCCAAACGTATGCGCGAGCTTGTCGTGGGCGCTCGCTGCCACGAACAACGGCGCATGGGCGCGCGGGGCGATCAAGGCGGCTTCGCGGTCGATCGCCTCGTCCTGTGCTGCCTCGATGGTGCGGGCGAGCGCGCTGCGCGGATCGATGGTCGCACTCTGCGAGACCGCGACGAGATGCGACTTCTTGCGGCGGTTTTGGCCGACGGCGACGCCGTCGCAGTTGAGCTGGCGCGCCGCGCAATTGGCGAGCACGCGCGCCGCATCCGAGCCGTGAGCTTCGGCCGCGAGCGCGTCGATGGTGCCGATGAGGAATTGCGCCTTGTCGACCGCGGTCAGGTTCTTGCGGTAGGCGTCGCGGCCGAGAAAGGCCTCGATCCCCGCGGCACTCCATTGCAGATGGCGGACGATGCGACGCGCGGCTGGCGCATCGCGCTCCGGCATCTCGATCAGAACCGCGCCATGCAGGAGATCGGCGAACACCAGCGGATAGCCGATGCGCGTCGCGTCGGCATTGTTCTCGATCGCCGGCCGCCGCTTCTCGATGGCCACGTTCAGCACATTGGCGCATTCCGAGACGAAGCCGTCGTCCAGTGCGATGGGGGCTTCGGGAAAGCGGGCAAACACATCGAACGGACCGCGGTGGGGCGTGCCAAGCAGCAGCGCGCTGCGCCGCACGCCGGCGGCCGACTGGCACAGCAGGGTGATCCAGGCCCTGGCGAAGTCCGACAGGCGCTCGCTCTGGACCAGGACGCGCCAGACGTCGGTCTCCGCCGACACGTCGCCGCGCTCGTCCCGTGATGCCGTGGTGGAAAAGTTCGCTTCGCCCTGCACGCCGCGTCAAGCCCTCCGTTGCCGGCTACATTATATTGGAGAAATATTGTAGAATCGTCCGGGGCCCGCCGGTCTTCTCGGCGCGACGCCGCGCATTTCAGCTGCTGCTCGCGAACAGCTGCTCGTGCGCCGGCGGACCGGTCCGCTCGCCCGCGCCGCCGGCGATAACCAGCTTGACGAGGTCGATCTGGCGCCGCGCGCCGGTCTTGCCAAAGATGTTCTGCAGATGGGTCT
>Ga0207661_10002695_pt1 | contig 12212 bp, 10 predicted proteins | sample KBSC713LmetaG_FD_184337 | JGI IMG/M metagenome (GOLD analysis project Ga0207661, IMG submission 184337) | Corn rhizosphere microbial communities from Kellogg Biological Station, Michigan, USA - KBS C7.1-3L metaG (SPAdes) (version 2) | ecosystem: Host-associated > Plants > Roots > Rhizosphere ... | reverse complement strand
ACAGAGTCAGGCCGTCAGGCGGCTTGTGCGCCCGCAGCAGCACACGATCGCGCGACACCGTGAACTCGCTGGTGGAAAGACGCGATCGCCAGTCATGAAAGCGGCCCAAAAGCGAGCCTGCCTTTTCGGTGGAAGCCTCAATGGCCTGCCTCACCGCCTGATCCACAATGCGAGCCTGACGGTAATAATCGCGCATCAGCGACGCGGGGTGCTCGCTGATGGATTCCTGAGCGTCGAAGCTCAGCGCATTCTGGTCCCGCCCGGCCAGTTCATGCAGCCGCAAACGGACTCCGGAAAGAAAGCTGAACGCGCCAGACAAGTCCGGCGTCCCCTCCCGAGGCTCCAGCATCAGCAGCCAGCGGGTTGTCTGCAAATCGCGGAGACCGCCAGGCGTCTCTTTGACATTCGGCTCCAGGTGATAAATCGTGTTCTGATACTTGGCTCTCCGCCCTTCCGCCAAGCCCGATATCCGGCGAGCCAGGGAAACACCCCGCTTCACCTGGAATTGCCGGAACTTTTCTTCCAGGGCCTGATACAGCGCCTGGTCCCCACCCAGGAAGTGCCGGTCCAGCAGGCTGACGGTGAACTCGGCGTTATCCTCGTGTTCAAGCACGCAGTCCGCCAGCGAGTGCACCGAATGGCTGGGGCGCAACCCGGAGTCCCACAACCCTTGCAGAAAGGCGGAAATATTCTCGCGCGGGGGCAGGTTCTTGCCGGATTCGGCCAACAACAGCAGATCGACATCGGAATATGGGAACAGCTCACCCCGGCCGAATCCGCCCACCGCCACCACCGCCAGGCCTGTGGGAAATATCCGCTCCAATGTTGTCGCGTATGCCTGACGAACGCGCTCTTCCACTTCTGCCGTTCGTCCCGCCAGCGTCTGCCGGACTTCCTCGGGACCGGGCGGCGGAAGTACCGCCACTTCCTTCACAATGCTGCGTCTCCTCGATCGTCATTGCGGATACGCACGGCGTCGGCTACCGCGTAGACGAAAATCTTGCCGTCTCCGATCTTGCCGGTTCGCGCCGCGGCGGCCAGCGTCCGGATCACCTCATCGGCGCGCTGGTCTGAGACCACCAGTTCGAGCTTCACTTTCGGCAGCAGGTCTACTTTGTACTCCATTCCGCGGTAGACCTCCGTGTGGCCCTTCTGGCGGCCATGGCCCCGCACCTCGGTAATCGTCATCCCATCGACGCCGATATTCTTAAGGGCTTCCTTCGCGTCTTCCAGCTTATGCGGCTGGATGATTGCTTCGATTTTTGTCATGTCAGGTCTCCTCGCGGAAGTATACCCTCCGCATCCGGCCACTTCGTTTTAAGACTCGAGATTGTAGCCCTCTTCTCCGTGCATGCTCAGATCCAGACCTTCCGTCTCCTGATCCTTGCTCACGCGCACGCCGAGCACGACGTCGCAGATTTTCAAGATAACTAATGTTCCCACGATCGCCAGTACCCACGAGATCAATACCGCGATCACCTGGTTCGTCATCTGTCCGCCAAAGCCGTCCACCAGCCCCATGGGCTGCCCCATGCGAAGATCGTTGACTTCCTTGGTGGCAAACACGCCCGTCAGCAGCGCGCCCAGCGTTCCGCCTATGCCGTGCACGCCAAACGCGTCCAGAGCATCGTCGTAGCCGAAAATCTTCTTGACCTTGCTGACCATCAGATAGCACACCACACCCGCCGCCAAGCCGATGAGAATTGCGGGCATTGGTTTCACAAAACCGGAAGCCGGCGTGATCGCCACTAATCCCGCGACCGCTCCGGAGATCGCGCCCAGGACGCTGGGTTTGCCGACGATCATCCATTCGATGATCATCCATCCCAGAACCGCCCCGGCCGTGGCGAAATGCGTGGCAATAAACGCGCTTGAGGCCAGCGATCCGGCTGCCACCGCGCTGCCCGCGTTGAATCCGAACCAGCCCACCCACAACAGGCAGGCTCCGATCACGCTCAGCACCACGCTGTGCGGCCGCATGGATTCGTCCGGATAGTTGTTGCGCTTGCCTAGATACAGGGCACAGACCAGCGCCGAGACGCCCGAGGTGATGTGCACCACCGTTCCGCCCGCGAAATCGAAGGCCGGGAACCGGCCGCCCAGCGAGGCATTCAGCAGCCCGCCCTTGCCCCATACCATGTGCGCCATCGGAAAATACACCACTAACGACCACAGCGTCATGAACAGCAGCATGGCTGAGAACTTCATCCGCTCGGCAAACGCGCCGGAGATGAGAGCCGGCGTGATGATGGCGAACATCAACTGGTAAATCATGTACGTCTGATGCGGAATAGTGGCCGCGTAGTCCGGGTTGGGAGCAGCCCCCACACCGCTCAGGAACAGATACCGCAGATCGCCGAGAAATGCGTTCCCTTCGCCGAACGACAGGCTGTAGCCAACTACGGCCCACAGAATGGAAACCGTGGCCATCAAAATAAAGCTGTGCATCATGGTGCCCAGCACGTTCTTCTTGCGCACCAGGCCGCCGTAAAACAGCGCCAGTCCCGGACCGGTCATCATCAGCACCAGTGCCGAACTGGTCAACATCCAGGCATTGTCGCCGGCCATTTGGGCGTTCTTGGTGGCTTTGTCCAGATCGTCCAGCTTCTTGGCGATATCCGGCGGGATGGATTGTGCGAGCGAAACTCCCGCGGTGAGCGCCAACAGCATCAGGAACTGTAGACATCCTATCCATTTCGTGAACGAACGCTTCATCTCAGGCGGCTGGGTTAATATGCGAGGCCGGCGGGCGCCCCGTGAATCCATCGCTGACTCAACAGACTGTGCCGAAGGGCTCCCAATAGCGCGAAGCCTGGGGAAAGACAGGTTCCTCATATGCGCTCCTTTGCGTCCTTACGCACCGTAGCGTAAGCCTCATCAGTATAGTAACTTCCGGTCCAACGTTTCGTTCGATTCTTTTGATGGGACTGATTGGAATTTTCTATGACTGGCGGGGGCGAATGTCCCTCCGAGTTAATGTGCAATTTCTGTTCGTCAGTACCATTTACCGTCACGTTTATAAATTTACGTTTCGCCGATTCGCTAGAATCGGATGCATGCGGTGCCTGTTGGTAGCCTTAGCACTGGTCGCAGTCGTCGGCCCGTCCGCGCACGCGCGTGAGCCGGTCCGGACCCGCCACGCCATGGTGGGCGCGCAGGAGCCTCTGGCAACCGATGTCGGCGTCCAGGTTCTGAAAAGTGGCGGCAACGCGGTAGACGCGGCGATCGCCGTGGGCTTCGCTCTGGCCGTGACCCATCCTTACGCCGGGAACCTGGGAGGCGGCGGATTCATGCTGATCCGTTTCGCCGACGGCCGGTCCACCTTTATCGATTTCCGCGAGCGCGCGCCGGAGAAGGCCTCGCGTAATATGTATCTGGACGCGTCCGGAAAGCCCACGCGCGAAAGTTTGGACGGCTGGAAGTCCGCTGGCGTTCCCGGCACCGTGCGCGGATTCGAGCTGGCTCACCACAAATACGGCAGCCGCAAATGGGCCGAACTCATGGAACCGGCTATCGCCTTAGCGGAGCAGGGTTTCCAAGTGAGCTATCCGCTCGCCGAGTCTCTGAAAGCCGCCCGCAACTTGTCGCAAGATCCGGAATCCAAGCGTATCTTCCAGAAGAACGGAACCTACTTTGCACCCGGCGAACTTCTGAAGCAACCGGAGCTTGCGCGCACCTTAAATCGCATCGCGCAAAACGGGGTGAACGAATTCTATCAGGGTGAGACGGCCCAAAAGCTTTCCGAAGCCATGGCCCGCAAGGGCGGCCTGATCACGCTGTCCGATCTCAAGAACTATACGGCTGTGGAGCGCGCTCCACTGACCGGCACTTACCACGGCTACGGGATCGTCGCTGCGCCTCCGCCCAGTTCCGGCGGCATCGGGATTCTGCAAATGCTCGGAATGCTGGAGGGCTCCGGATATCAGAAATCCGGTTTCGGGTCCGCCGCTGAAATTGAATACGTGGCTGAGGTCATGCGGCGCTATTACGCCGACCGTAGCCAATACCTTGGCGATCCTGACTTCGGCAAGCTGCGATTGGCAAGCCTGCTGGATCCCGCCTACATCCAGCGCCGCAGGAGCAGCATCGACCCGAACCATGCAACTCCAAGCGCACAAATACTCCCTGGGCTGCCGGCCGGCCGCGACGGCGCTGAGACCACGCACTACAACGTCGTCGATGCGCAGGGCAACGCGGTGGCCGTGACCTACACGCTCAACGAAGGTTATGGCAACGGCATAACGGTGGCCGGTCTGGGGTTCCTGTTGAACGACGAAATGGACGATTTCGCCGCCAAGCCTGGTTCGCCTAACGCCTTCGGCCTGGTTCAGGGCGAATTGAACGCGATCCAGCCCGGCAAACGGCCGCTCTCTTCCATGACCCCCACCATTCTCACCCGCAATGGAAAGTTTTTCATGGCGGTGGGAGCGCCCGGTGGCTCGCGGATTATTTCCGCGGTGCTGCAAGTCATCCTCAACGTGGTTGATTTCGGCATGAACGTTCAGGACGCCGTGGACGCGCCGCGCATCCATCACCAATGGCAGCCCGATAAACTATATCTGGAGCCGGGAATTTCTCCGGACACCGTCGCATTGCTCAAGGCGCGCGGCTATGACGTCGACCATTCGCTTGGGCTGGTCCTCGCGCGCGTCGAGGCGATCGTCAGCAGCGAGGGCTGGCTTCAGGGCGGCTCGGATGGACGCGCGTCGGGGAAGGCCGCCGGATACTGACGCGACACTTAGTATAAAATGCAGCGCGCCCTTTCGACGCACCTCTTCGCGAATCACCGCCTGACCACCGTGTGGCTGGAGCGCATCTGGAACGCGGGCATCCCGCTGGTCGAGATCTTCTGCGCCCGCCAGCATCTGGATTATCGCGACAAGGCTCAGATTGCCGATCTGGGGCACTGGTTCCGGGACGCCGAGCTGAAGCTCCATTCCCTGCATTCGCCCATGTACAGCGACACGGTGTGGGGCCGCACCGGGCCGAATTCCATCATCACCATCACCGAGCCGGTGAAATCGAAACGGCTCGATATGGTCGACGAAATCAAGCGCACGCTGGAAATCGCCGAAACTGTGCCGTTCCGCTACCTGATCCAGCACCTGGGCGTCGCCTGGGAAGAACTCGACGAGCGCAAGATAGACTCGGCGTTTTCCGCGCTCGAGGAAATTAACCTGTTCGCACGCCAGCGGGGCGTCGAGGTGCTGCTGGAAAATACGCCCAACGAGCTCTCAACCGCCGAGCGCCTGATGATGTTCCTGAATGTCACCCATCTGAACTTGAATATCTGCTTCGATGTCGGCCATGCCCATATGCGCGGCAGCATCGAGAGCGAGTATCGCCTGCTGCAGCCGCGCATCCGCTCCACTCATGTGCATGACAACAACGGCACGGACGATTCGCATTTGTTCCCGGGCAAAGGATCCATCGATTGGCCGCGCACCATGGACCTTCTGCGCTCGGCGGAGGGGCAATATCCGTTGCTGTTGGAGTTGCGCGAGGTAGACGAAATGCAGCATCCGGCCGATTCGGCGCGAGCAACGTTCGATTATTTGGAAGGACTGAAATCTTCCCATGAGTCTTGAGAGAATCACGATTGCCGAGGCCGGCAAGCATGTTGGAGAAACGGTCGAGATCGCCGGCTGGCTCTACAACCTTCGCAGCGGCGGCAAAATTTGTTTCCCGCAGGTGCGCGACGGTTCGGGGATCATACAGTGCGTCGCCGTTAAATCGGCCCTGCCCGAAGAATTGTTTGAGTCGCTCAAGCACCTGACCCAGGAATCGTCGCTGATCGTGCGTGGCAAGATTCGCGCGGAAGCTCGCGCGGCCGGCGGGTACGAAATGGACGTAGAAAGCGCCGACATCGTCCAGCGCGTGCCCGAGTCTGATCCGTATCCCATCACGCCTAAAGAGCACGGCGTCGATTTTCTGATGGACCATCGCCATCTGTGGCTGCGCAGCCGCCGCCAGCATGCGGCTCTTCTGGTCCGTCACGAGGTGATCAAAGCGATCCGCGATTACTTCGATTCACACGGCTTCATATTGGTCGACACGCCCATCTTCACCCCGGCAGCTTGTGAGGGCACCACCACGCTGTTCGAAGTCGATTACTTCGAAGACGAAAAAGTCTATCTCGCGCAATCCGGCCAGCTTTATGGCGAAGCTACCGCCGCGGCCTTCGGCAAGACCTACTGCTTTGGCCCTGTGTTTCGCGCCGAGAAATCCAAAACCCGCCGGCATCTGACCGAGTTCTGGATGGTGGAGCCGGAGATGGCCTACGCCGATCTCGAAGACGTCAAACATGTGGGCGAGGATTTGATCCTGCACGTCATCGGGCGCGTTCTGGAACAGCGTCGCGAGGACCTGAAGGTGCTGGAGCGCGATGTCTCCAAGCTCGAAGCGGTGAGGGCACCGTTCCATCGCATGACCTACGATCAGGCGGTCGAAAAACTCAAATCCAAGGGCAGCGAGATCCAATGGGGCAGCGATCTGGGCAACACCGACGAGACGCTGATCACGGAAGACCTGGATCGTCCGGTGATGATCGATCGTTATCCGGCCGCGGTCAAGGCCTTCTATTTCGCGCTGGCACCGGATCGTCCGGATGTCGCCCTGGGTGTTGATTTCATCGCGCCCGAGGGCTATGGCGAAATTATCGGCGGCGGCCAACGCATTCACGACCTGGATCTGCTGCTCAAGCGTCTGGAAGAACACAAGCTGCCGCGTGAGGCCTTCGAATGGTACCTGGATTTGCGTAAGTACGGCAGCGTCCCGCACGCTGGCTTCGGCATGGGCGTCGAGCGTTTCGTCGCGTGGATGTGCGGCCTGGAGCACGTCCGTGAAACCACCGCATTTCCCCGGATGATCTATCGCACGAAGCCTTGAGAATGAAAGAACCCTGGCCCTGGCCGCCCGAGCTCGACGCCGTAATCGCCGCGCCGAAGCATCACCGTTTAGTCTTCGAAAATGAACAAGTGCGCGTTCTCGACACCCGCATTCCAGTGGGCGATACGGTCCCGGTCCACACCCACCGCTGGCCCGCCGTCTACAATACCGTCCGCTTCAGCCACTTCATCCGCCGCGACGGCGAGGGGAACATCCTGTTCGACAGCAGGACACTGGCGGATCCTTTGCCCCCGGCAACTTGGCTCGATTGCCTCCCGCCGCACAGCATCGAAAACGTCGGCGACGCGGAGATCCACCTGATCAGCTTCGAGATCAAAGATTCCCCGTAAGGGAAGATGAAACCGTAAGACGCGATAATCATTAATAGTTCCCATGCGTCAATCTCACATCGCCGTTATCGGCGCGCCCATGGATCTGGGTGCGGGACGCCGCGGCGTCGACATGGGTCCCTCCGCCCTGCGCGTCGCCGGCCTCAATCAGAAGCTCGCCGAACTGGGCTATCTGGCCGAGGATCTGGGCAATGTCGTAGTCGACCAGCCGGAAAGTTTGCCCACCGGTCCCGTACATGCCCGATATCTTCCGCAGATCGCGCACACCTGCGCACGCCTGGCGGAAATAGTCGAGCGCGCCGCCGATCATGGACAAGTCCCTCTGGTCCTCGGTGGGGACCACTCTGCAGCCATCGGAACCGTCGCGGGCATGTCGCGGCACCTCGGTAAAAGCGGGAAGAAGCTCGGCCTGCTGTGGATGGACGCGCACGCCGACATGAATACTCCAGATTCGAGTCCATCCGGGAATATCCACGGCATGCCGCTGGCTTGCATCATCGGTTTGGGGCCGGCCGAGCTGACCGCCATGGCCGGCAAGGTGCCCATGGTCGATCCGGAGAACGTCGCCATCGTGGGCCTTCGCAGCGTGGACGATATCGAGCGTTTCAATGTTCGCGGAGCGGGTGTGCATCCCTTCACTATGCGTGATATCGACGAGCGCGGTATGCGCACCGTGATGCAGGAGGCCATTCACGCGGTCTCTTCGGGCACCTCGGGCTTTCACCTCTCCTTCGACCTGGACGCGGTGGATCCGGGAGAAGCGCCCGGCGTCGGCACTCCGGTCCATGGCGGTATCACCTATCGCGAGGCCCACCTGGCCATGGAAATCGTTTGCGACAGCGGCCTGATGACGTCGCTCGAAATGGTGGAGCTGAATCCCGTGCTGGATATCGCCAACCGCACAGCCATCCTGGGTGTAGAGCTGTTGATGTCGGCTTTGGGAAAGAGGATTCTTTAGGAATGCTCCTGCGTGTAGCAGTACTATACGGAGGCCGTAGCGGCGAGCATGAGATTTCGCTGCGCTCGGCCGAATCGATCATCGCGGGTCTCGATCGCGCGAAGTATGAAGTCCAGCGCATTTTCATCAGCCCCGAAGGCCGCTGGGAGCCGCGCGCTCTCTCGCCCGAGCCCGGCGCCAATCCCGGAATCGATGTGGTATTCCCGGTTCTGCATGGTACGTTCGGAGAAGACGGTACTGTACAGGGCCTTCTCGAACTTGCCGACTTGCCTTACGTGGGAGCGGGAGTACTGGCTTCCGCCGTGGCCATGGATAAAGAAGTCACCAAGCGCCTTCTGGTGGAACGCGGCCTGCCCGTAGCCGAGTATGTAACCTTCACGCGCGGCAGCTACAACCACGTCAACCTTCCGTTTCCGCTCTTCGTCAAGCCTGCGAATCTTGGTTCTTCGGTTGGCATTTCGAAGGTGAAAAGCTGCGCTGAGCTTCCGGCGGCCCTGGAACTGGCTGGCCAATATGACCGCAAGATTCTGGTGGAGCGCGGCATCGCGGGCCGCGAATTCGAATGCTCGGTGTTGGGCAGCGAGCAACCCATCGCGGCGGTCCCCTGCGAAGTGATCCCTTCGCGCGACTTTTACGATTACGAAGACAAGTATCTGCTGGATGCGGCCAAGCTCATCGTCCCGGCCCCGCTCACCCCCGAGCAGACCTCCGAGATGCAGCGCCTTGCCATCGCCGCGTATCGAGCGGTGGAATGCGAAGGCATGGCGCGTGTCGACTTCCTGATGGAGACTGCATCGGGCCAGCTCTACATCAACGAGATCAATACTATCCCCGGTTTCACTTCCATTTCCATGTATCCGAAAATGTGGGAAGCGGCGGGAGTGCCGTTTGCCGAGCTGTTGGACCGCTTGATCGGACTGGCACTCGATCGCCACCGCGCTCGGCAGGCCACCCGATTTAACAGATGAAGTTCCTAAGGCTATTCGCGTTCATTTGCGTTTATTTGCGGCCATTGCCTGCCGCGGATGACGCCGCGCAAATCGAACAGGAACTGAAGAAGATGGCTGGTGTTTACGCGACCGTAGAGAGCGAATCCGCCGACCCGATACCGGCGACCACCGCGATTTACCAGGGCGCCATTCCCGGGATGCTGCGCACGCTCGATCCACATTCGGTGTTCTTTGATTCCGATCAGTTCGAACAGCTCCAGCAGATGCAGTCAAGCGAGCGCAAGGGATTCGGCACCGTCGTCAGCCTGCTGCCGGGCCGCGTCATCGTGCTGCAGGCGCTCGAAGGCTCGCCCTCCGCAAAAGCGGGGTTGTCGGCCGGCGACGACATTGTCGCTATCAATACCATCCCGGTCCGTTATCTGGATATCGACCAGCTCACACAATTGCTGACGGAAGCCCGCCAAAAGGAAGCCACGCTCGAGGTCCGCAAACCCGGCAGCGAGGGGCTAGTGGAAATTAAGATGTCGCCGGCGCTGCTGGATGCTCCCACCGTCGACCGCGCCTACATGGTCGCGCCTGGAATCGGCCACTTGCGAATCACCAGCTTCGAGCAGCCCACCGGCCGGCTGGTGGAAGAGACCATCCAGAAGCTGGGGGGTAAGTCGCTGCAGGGCCTGATCATCGATCTGCGCGACAATCCGGGCGGCGCCGTGCAATCCGCCGCCGAAACGGCCGCGCTGTTTCTTTCGCCCGACCAGATCATCTTCACCATTGGCGGCCGCAGCAGCAAGCCGCAGGAGGTGGCCGTTCCCAAAGATTCGAAGCCCTACACCTTCCCGGTGGCCGTTCTGATTAACGGCAAGAGCGCCAGCGCTTCCGAGATCGTCACCGGCGCGCTACAGGATCACGATCGCGCCTTCGTGCTGGGCGAGCCTAGCTATGGAAAGGGTTTGGTACAGCAGGTCTTTCCGCTGACGGCTGGCACCGGCCTGGCGCTTACCACCGCGTTTTACTACACTCCCAGCGGCCGGTCGATACAGAAGCCGCTGGGAAGCGGTGAGCTGGGCGCGGCGACGGTGATGGCCCGCGGGCCGTTCCGCTCCGATGCAGGACGGCCTTTGCCGGGAGGCGGGGGGATCCAGCCGGACCAGATCGTCTACCCCGCCCAGCAGTCCCGCCTTGAGCTCGTGCTGGATGCCAGTGGGGCGCTCACCAGCTTCGCCGGCGAGTATCTGCGGACCCATACCGTGGGTGAGACCGCCGAAGTCTCCGCAGCGATGCTGGATGAGCTGAAAGTCTTTCTGTCGGAACGTTCGATCCAGCCGGGTGTCGCGGATTGGCTGACCGACCGAGCGTGGATTGCCAGCCGCCTGCAGCAGGAGCTCTTGACGCTGAAGTTCGGCGTGGCCCGCGGCGATGAGATCGAACTGCAGCGCGATTCCGCGGTTCAGGCCGCCCTCAAGAAGCTGCGCGGCGCGCCCTGAAGTAATGCACCACCATGGGTGCAACGCTGACGAATACAATCCCGATGACCACTTTCTCGAAGTTTGAACGGACGATTGGAATCGATCCCAGGTAATAGCCGGCCAAGGTCATGGAGAGCACCCAGCCGAGCCCTCCGATGACGTTGAACGAGACGAAGCGCGTATATTGCATGCGCCCTACGCCCGCCATGAAGGGCGCAAAGGTCCGTACGACGGGAACGAACTTCGCGTAGATCAGCGTCTTGCCGCCATGTTTTTCGTAAAACTCGTGCGTGCGCTTGACGTATTCTTGCTTGAACAGGAGCGAATCCGGCCGCACGAAGATACGGGGCCCGGCGCGGCGGCCCAGCAAATAGCCGCTCTGGTCGCCCAGGATGGAGAACACCACAAACAGGATACAAATCTGAACGATATCGACTTGTCCCGCCCCGGCAACCACGCCTACCGTGAACAGCAGGGAATCGCCCGGAAGGAACAGACCGACCAGCAGCCCGGATTCGGCGAATACGATACCGGCCAGCATTGCGTATCCCCACCAACCCGTGATGACTTGGGTCAGCAGTTGAATCAGCCGGTCTGGATCAGTGAGGCTCCGCCAGACGTCAATCAAAAAATGGACCAGGGAATGGACCTCGTGACGGCGCGCGATCTACTTCTGGCGCATGTTGGCGACCATAGTCTGAATTTCTTTCTGGTTCACCGTCACCTTGCCTTCGCTGGTCAGCTTCGCCAGGATGCCGTCCATCAGAAGCGCATTGCGGTCCTGGGCTTTTTTCTGTTTCAGCTGCCCGAGCAAGGTGTCGTGTTCCACCGGCAAGGCGGCCATATCGGCTTCGGATTTATCGGTGACTTTGGCGACGATTTCCCGCCCCTGAACCGGCATTGGACCTAAAACCGCGCCCACCGTCGACGTGAAGACGTCTCCCAGCGAAGAGGCCGGACCCAGGCCGTCAATCGAATCGGCACGTCCAAACGAACTGGAGGTGGTCACATCGAGCTGCAGCGACTTGGCGATCTTCCCGATATCCTCACCCTTCTTCAGGCGTTCCGCCGCATCCTTGGCGCGATCCACGGCGATCTGAGCCGCTTTATCGCTCACCAGTTTGTCCCGGATCTGCCCCTGAACCTCGCTGAACTCCGCGGGCCTCCCGGGAGTCCGGCCATTCAGGATGATCACCGCCAGGCGGTTATTCGGCAGGTCCAAAACCGGGGACACTTCATCCGGCTTCAGGGACGCGAGCGTACTGTCGATTTCCGGATTCACGCCCAGGCCGGGGATAGCGTCGCCGGGCGCGGCGGACGGCATGGCGATCAGATCCGCACCGTACTTCTTAGCGACGTCGGCTGCGGATTTGGGCGACTTGGCCAAGTCGGCATGCATCTGGTCGCCGAGCGTCTGCATCTTCTCGGCGACATCCTGAGCGCGGACTTCTTTCGCCAGCTCGTCCTTCACTTCCTCAAAGGGCTTGAGCCTGGCGGGATCCTTTTCCAGTACTTGAATGATATGGTAGCCGAACTGTGAGGTCACCACGCCGCTCAGCTCCTTGGGCTTTAGCGAAAAGGCCACGCTGTCGAACTCGGG
>Ga0207661_10002692_pt1 | contig 12220 bp, 14 predicted proteins | sample KBSC713LmetaG_FD_184337 | JGI IMG/M metagenome (GOLD analysis project Ga0207661, IMG submission 184337) | Corn rhizosphere microbial communities from Kellogg Biological Station, Michigan, USA - KBS C7.1-3L metaG (SPAdes) (version 2) | ecosystem: Host-associated > Plants > Roots > Rhizosphere ... | reverse complement strand
CGCCGCGGCGATCCTCGCCGGCCTTCCCGACAATTTCTTCGTCCTCTCGGCGCACAAATACATTCCGCCGGTCATGGAAATCGTCGCCGAGATGCCCGAGTCCCGGATCGAGGGCTTCCTGGCCGCAGGGCATGCGGCGACGATTACCGGCTGCGGCGTGTTCGAGGCCTTCGTGGAGCGCCACCACGTCCCGGTCGTCGTGGCCGGCTTCGAGCCGCTCGACATCCTGGCCGCGCTCGTCCGTCTCGTCGAGCTGATCCGCGACTGCGAGTGCCGCGTCGAGAACATGTTTCCGCGCTGTGTGTCGCGCCAAGGCAACCTCGTGGCGCAACGGCAGCTGTGGGACGTGTTCACGCCCATCGGCGGGCGCTGGCGCGGCATCGCGCACGTGCCCAACGGCAACCTGCGCCTGCTCGACCGCTGGGAGCACCTCGACGCGCGCCGCCGCTTCGCCATCGATCTCAACCGGCTGTGGGACGAGGCGCCGTCGCTGCTCTCGCAGCAGTGCGTGTGCGGCGACATCATGTCGGGCCTGAAGACGCCGGCGAGCTGCACGCTCTTCGGCGCCGAGTGCGTGCCCGACAACCCGGTCGGCGCGTGCATGGTCAGCAGCGAAGGCACGTGCCGCATCTGGCACGAGTACGGGGTCAAGGCGGAGGCGGCACGATGATGACGGTGACCAACGATCGCGTGGCGATGAAGCACGGCGCCGGAGGCCGCGCCATGCGACGGCTGATCGAGCAGGTCTTCATGCGGAACGCCGACCCGGTGGCCGCGGCGATGGACGACGGCGCGGTGATTCCGATGCCGGGCGGCGGATCGATCGTGATCACCACCGATTCGCACGTCATCCAGCCCATCGTCTTCGCGGGCGGCGACATCGGCCGGCTGGCCGTCGCCGGCACGGTCAACGACCTGGCGATGATGGGGGCGACGGAGCCGCTCGGCCTGACCTGCGGCATCGTCATCGAGGAAGGGTTTCCCATCGAGCAGCTGACCGCGCTGCACGAATCGATGGTCGCCGCGTGCCGGGAAGCGGGCACGGCGATCGTGGCCGGCGACACCAAGGTCATGCGCCGCGGCGAGATCGACGGCGTGGTCATCAACACCAGCGGCGTCGGCATCACGTGGCGGCCGGTCCGCGACAACGGCGCGGTCGCCGGCGACGCGATCATCGTCACCGGCACGATCGGCGATCACGGGATGGCGGTGATGGCGGCGCGCAACCAGTTCGAGTTCGCCGAGCCGCTGACCTCCGACGTGGCGCCGCTGAACGGCCTCATCCGCGGCGCCCTCGGCGCCGGAGAAGTGCACGCGATGAAGGACCCCACCCGCGGCGGCGTGGCCAGCGCGCTGCACGAGATCGCGGACAAGGCCCGCGTCGGGATCGTCATCCACGAGAGCGCGCTGCCGGTGAAGCCGTCGGTGCGTGCCGCCGCCGACCTGCTGGGCATCGATCCGTTGTTCATCGCCAACGAAGGCAAGGCCGTCCTCGTCGTGCGGCCGCAATCGGTAGACGCGGTGCTCGACGCGCTGCGCGCGCATCCCTACGGCCGCGACGCCGCGGTGATTGGGGAGTGCGTGACGGACTCCCCGGGATCCGTCCTCGTCGACACCGGGTTCGGCCGGCGCCGCCTGTCGGAGCCGGAAGGGGAGCTGCTCCCCCGCATATGCTGAGCGGCGCTCGTCCGTTGCGCGTGGCGGTGCTGTGCTCGGGGCGTGCCCCGGGTCTCCTCCATCTGCTCAACCGCGATCCGCGCCGCGGCGCGGCCTACGAGGTCGTCTGCTGCGTGACCAGCGAGGATGGCTTCAGCGAACGGGTGGACGTCGAGCGGCGCGGCGTGCCGATCGTGGTCCACTCCATCGGCGGCGTCGGCGCGGCACACGGCGTCAAGCGGACCGACCGTGCCGTCCGCGCCGTCTACGATCGACGCACCGTCGAGATTCTCGACCGCTACGGCGCCGACCTCGTCCTGCTCGACGGCTACCTGCTGGTGTTGACCGCGCCGATGCTCGAGGCCTACGACGGACGGATCGTCAATCTGCATCACAGCGATCTGTCGCTGCGCAACCGCGACGGCTCGGTCCGCTATCCCGGGCTGCGGGCCGTGCGCGACGCGATCCTTGCCGGCGAACGCGAGACGCGCGCCTCGGCGCACCTGGTGACGGCCGCGCTCGACGACGGGCCGGTGCTGCTGCGTTCGTGGCCGTTCGCGGTGCCGCCGCTCGCGCGCTGGGCGCACCAACACGACGCCGCCGACGTGCTGAAGTCGGCGATCTGGGCGCACCAGGAGTGGATGCTGCGTGAGGCGTGGGGCCCGATGATGGCCGCCGTCCTGGAGCTGGCCGCGGTCGGCATGGACCGGCCGGGGCAGCCGATCGATCGGGCGCTGGCCGGACGCTGGGCGCTGGCGCCCGACGGCTCGTTCACGCCCGACGGCGTCCTGGTGGAGTCGATATGAGCACGCACATCCGCCTCGAGCACGACGGCGCCGTGGGCCTCATCACCATCGACCGGATCGCGCGCTTCAACTCGCTGGACGTCGCGACCGCGCGCGACCTGCGCAAGGCCGGCCTGCAGATGGCCCGCGACGAGAAGGTCCGCGCCGTCGTGCTCCGCGGCAGCGGCGGCGCGTTCTGCAGCGGCGCCGATCTGAAATACATCGCCGCCGGCGGCGAAGACGGCGATCTGTCCTATCTGACGCCGGCCGACCGGGAGATCCCGCCCGGGCACGGCGAGCGCTTCAAGCAGATCCTGGAGTACCTGCACAGCACGATCTCGGAGATCCGCCGCGCGCCCAAGCCGTTCATCGCCGCCGTCGACGGCATGGCCGCGGCCGGCGGCTTCGGCCTGGCGATGTCGTGCGACCTCGTGTTCGTGTCGCCGCGGGCGAGCTTCGAATGGGCCTATGGCAAGACCGGCCTGACCGGTGCCGAGAGCTCGACGTTCCTGCTGCCGCGGCTCGTCGGCCTGCGCCGCGCCATGGAGCTGATGCTGCTCAACCCGCGGCTGACCGCGCATAAGGCGGTGGAGCTCGGCCTCGCCACCGCGGTCCTCGGTGCGGAGACGTTCGACGCCGACGTGCTCGCCACGGCGCGAACGATTGCCGGCGGACCGACGCACGCCTTCGCCACCGCGAAGGCGCTGATCAACCAGGCCGCCGGCGTGGACCGCCTCGACCACCATCTCGGCGTCGAGCTGCAGCACCTGATTCGCAGTGCCGACAGCGATGAGTTCAAGGAAGGCCTGCACGCGTTTCTGGAGAAGCGCGCGGCGAACTTCTATGCATGAGTATTCGATCGTCCAGGCGCTCTATGACAAGGTGGCGGCGCAGGCGGCCGAGCGGCGCGCGACGCGCGTCCACGAGGTGCGCGTCCGCATCGGCGACCTGTCCGGCGTCGACGTCGGCCTGCTCGACACCGCGTGGCGCACCTTTCGCGTCAACACCATCTGCGACGCCGCGCCGATGGAAGTGGAGCGGGTGCCCGGCGACGACCTGATCCTCGAGCGGATCGTGATGGAGGTACCGTAATGTGCGATTCCTGCGGCTGCGGCGACACCAACCTCGTGCCCGTCGAGGTCCAGCAGCGGATCCTCTCGGACAACGAGCGGACCGCCGCCCATAACCGTCATCACTTCGCCGAGCGATCGCTGCTGGCGATCAACGTCATGGGCTCGCCGGGCGCGGGCAAGACCGCCGTGCTCGAGGCGACCGCGCGCGCGGCCGGCGACACCCGGCTGATCGGCGCGCTGGCCGGCGACCTCGCGACCGACAACGACGCCAGACGTCTGGCCGCCGCGGGGATCCGCGCCGAATCGATCACCACCGGTTCGGCCTGTCATCTCGACGCCGCCATGGTCCACCACGCGCTGCACCATCTGCCGTGGAGCGACCTGGATTACCTGTTCATCGAGAACGTCGGCAATCTCGTCTGCCCGGCCGTCTACGACCTCGGCCAGGCCGCCAACGTCGTCGTGCTGGCGGTCACGGAAGGGGAGGACAAGCCGCTGAAGTACCCGGTGATGTTCCACAAGGCCGACCTGGTGCTGATCTCGAAGGTCGATCTGCTGCCGCACCTGCCCGAGATCAGCCTCGATCGCATCGTGGTGTCGCTGCAGGCGGTGATGCCCGAGCCGAAATACATCGCGGTGTCGGCGCGGACGGGCGCAGGGATCGCGGAGTGGGTGAAGTGGCTCCACGATCAAGAGCCGAACCAGGACGCGCGACTTGAGCGGTCGCGCGACGCGCGACCTGAGAGGTCGCGCCAACTGGATCATCATGCCTGAGTCGCTGACGGGCATCCTGGCGCTGGCGGCGGTCACGCTGGGGTCGCTGCACACGCTGGCGCCCGATCACTGGGTCCCGTTCGCCGCGCTGGCACGCGCCCAGGGATGGTCGCGAGCCAGGACGGCCCGGATCACGGCGCTGTGCGGGTTCGGCCACGTCACCGTGTCGGTGCTGCTCGGCGTGCTGGCACTGCTGTTCGGCCTCGAGATGCTGAAGGTCGTCGGCCAGCGCATGGAGGCGATGGCCGGCATCCTGCTCGTCCTCTTCGGTCTCGTCTACGCCGTCTACGGACTGCGCCGCGCCGCCGGCACCCGCGTCCACGGCCACCATCACACGCACTACGACCACGTGCACGAGCCGGGGCAGATGACGCCTTGGGCGCTCTTCCTGCTGTTCTCCGCCGACCCGTGCGTCGCGGTGATCCCGATCCTCTTCGCCGCCGCACCGCTCGGCACGGTGCGGACGACGATCGTCGTGTCGGCCTACGAGCTGGCGACGATTGGGACCATGGTCGCGCTCGTGCTCCCCGCGGCCGCCGCCGCGAAGAAGGTGACCGGCCACTGGGTCGAGCACTATGGCGACGCCGTTGCGGGCGGGGTCATCGCGGCGGTCGGTGTGCTCGTCACCGCGATGGGTTGGTAGCCGGCCACGCTGGAACGACGCGCCATACGCGCGAGGGTGACGATTCCGCTGGCGGTCACCGCCTCCGGATGCTCGGCGACTGACGGCCGGACGTTACGGAATTCCGGCGTCCTGTCGCGTACCCCCGTGCCACCACGGCGATCGCCGCTGGCGGCGGCATTGCTGTGGCACCAGCCCTGGCATGGCTCGATGGTCGAAGCTGCTGCTTGCACCTGTCGTTCTGGCGTGGGGCCTGTGGGCCTGTGAGAAGAAGTCGCCGACCGAGCCGACGCCGGCTGCGTGCACGTTCGCGCTCTCGACCGGCGCCCTGTCGTTCGCGGCGGCGGGCGGCACCGGATCCGTGACGGTGACGACGGGCGCGTCCTGTGCGTGGACGGCGGCGTCGGACCGCGGCTGGATGCACGTCGACAGCGGCGCGAACGTCGTCGGCCCCGGGACGGTCACTGTGTCGCTGACCGCGAACGGCGGCGTCTCGACGCGCAGCGGCACGCTCGCGATCGCGGGACAGACCGTCACCGTCAGCCAGGAGGGCGCGCCTGCGTGCAGCGTGACGCTGTCCCCCGCGTCCGCCAGCTTCCCGAAAGACGCCGCCTCCGGCAGCTTCAGCGTGACCGCCCCGGCGGCGTGCAGCTGGCACGCGGCGAGCGGCGACACGTGGATCGCGATCGTGTCCGGCGCCGACGGCAGCGGCAGCGGCCTCGTCGCGTACGCGATCACGCGCAACACCGCCGTCGAGGCGCGGTCCGGCGCGATTCACGTGGCCGACGCGGCGTTCTCGATCGCGCAGCAGGGGGACACGCCGGCACCGGCCTGCGCCTTCCGCGTCGAGCCCGTCGGCATCAACGCATGCATGTCGGTGCCCTACGAACTGTCGACGCTGGTGACGACGCAGGCGTCGTGCGCGTGGACCGCGACGTCGGACACGCCGTGGGTCGCCATCGTCGGCGGCGCGTCGCGGAGCGGACCCGGCGAGCTGCGGTTCCGCATCGGCGACAACTACGACGCGCCGCGCCTCGGCGTCGTGAAGCTGCGGTGGGACACGCCAACGGCGGGTCAGAACGTGCAGGTGGCGCAGGCGGGGTGCCGCTACGCGGTCAGCACAGGCGCCATCAACGCGCCGGCCTCCGGCGGCGCCTTTACGTTCGACGTCTTCCAGGAAAGCGACCCGCTGGAGTGCGGGGGGGCGCTGCAGAACGGCTGCGTCTGGGCCGCGCAGGCCGACGCGAGCTGGGTGACGATCGCCAGTTCGATGCCGAAGGCCGGAGACGACCGCGTGTCGTTCACGGTGGCGCCCAACACCGGGGCGGCGCGCACCGCCCGGATTGCGGTGCGCGACCGGTCGGTGCTCATCTTGCAGGATGGACGGTGAGGTCCGGGCAACGCATCGGCAGCGACGGCGCCAGCCGCGGCTCGGCGCCAATCCAGTAGAGCGCGTTGGCGAGGATGCAGAATCCGGTGAACGCGAACCACACCATCGCCACACCGACGAAGGCGGTGAAGCACAGCCACCACGGGCTCCACGTCAGCGACAGGATCGATCCAATCGTGATGTTGATGCCGACGGTGGGATAGATGCGGCGCTCGAGGTACCAGCTGTCGTGGGCCATCACGTAGAGGCCGGGCCGGTACGGGTCCGCGAGCTTGCCGCGCAGCCCCAGCCGATAGAGTACGTTGCCGACCGGGCAGAGCCCGGTCAGCGCCACCCAGATCGACGTCAGCCCGGTGCAGGCGACGAAGAGGATGAAGCGCGGATCGACGAGCCACGCCAGCGCCGTCGACGTGAGCAGGACGATCCCCGAGATCAGCCAGACCGCGCGCTCGATATACCACTCGTTGGTCGGGACGATGTAGATGCCGGTTTGCCTGGCCACGTGTCACCTCGCATTGACAGTTCTTCGAAGGTTTCCTGGGCCTGATCACAGCCGTAGCGGAGGGTCATGGTCAGGTAGTCGAGGATCTGCTGCCGCATGCCCTCCGACGCGGGATCGCGGCGCAGGATGCGCATGCAGATCAGATTGAGCAGTTCGACCGCGCCGCAGAACTCCTCCGCGGAGAACCCCTCGCGGAAGCGGCGGACGGCCAGATCGCGGCAATAGGTCATGAAGACCGACTTGTCGCCGGTGCGGACCGCGTTGAACAGCTGGCGGATGAGCAGGCGATGGTTCCAGTCGTGTTCTTCCGCCGCCAGCCGCTGGTAGCTCGGGAAACGCTCCTGCCGGTCCGGGCCGGTGAGCGCGGCGTGGAACGCGTCGATGATCTCCGCCTCGTGCTTCTGCAGCAGCCAGTAGATCTTCAGGTAGTCGGAAATCCACACGGCCTTCATCGCCGCCTGGTTGCGCGCGATCCACTCGTGCGGATCGGTCTTCAGGTTCTCGACGAGGAAGGGCACGCGGCGGAGCAGCCCGAGCCGCGGCCGCGGGTTCCAGTTGAGCAGACGCCGCGTCATCGACGAGTCGACGCGCATCTCCTGATCGATGTAGTGCGCCATCCACGGCCGCTCGAAGGGACGCTGCCCGATGACACGCCCGAGGGCGTCGAGCCCCCAGATGCCGGTGCGGCACAGCAGCTTGGGCACGTAGCGCGGATTGCGGCGCTTGCCTTCGTAGGCGAGCGTCGCGGTGCCGAAGATCTCGCGGTGCGACACGGCGCCGTCGCCGCTGGCTATCAGCACTTCCCCCGGCGTCACGTCCGGACCCGCCTCCAGCACCCGTCGCAGGAACGTCGCCACGTCGTCGACGTGCAGGTAGGGAACCGCCGTGAGCCCCCGCCCGGCGACGATGTCGGCGTTCCACAGTCTCGAGAACCACGAGTTGAGCAGGACGAACAGCGGCGGGTACTCGCACCAGTCGGAGAAGAGCGCCGCGAGGCGGACGGTGACGGTCGAAAACGCCTGCTGATACTCGTTGAGCATCTCTTCGCCGAGCCGTTTGGTCCGCGCGTAGACGTGTTCGCCGTCAGGAGGGCTCGACTCGGTGAGCGCGCGGCCGTCCGGGGGAAAGCGGCACGCCGCCAGCGAGCTGGCGAACACGAAGCGCCGCAGCGGCAGACCGGTGCACAGATCGAGCACGTTGCGCAGCCCCGCCACGTTGGTGCGCATGTACTCGGGATGGTCGAGGCCGGTGAAGTCGTAGTACGCGGCCAGGTGGATGACGTAGTCGGCGCCGCCTGCGTCGGCGATGGCGCGGAAGACGGACTCGAGCTGTGGCCGCTCGGCGATGTCGGCCTCGTGCCAGCTCACGTTCGGGTGCTCGGCGATGCCGGCCCGCCGCTGCGACCGTCGTGCGATGCAGAAGATACGGTACTCGTCGCGCAGGTGGTCGACCAGGTGACGCCCCACGAACCCGGAGGCTCCGGTGACGATCACGCTGGGCAGGGGCATGTACGGACAGGTCTGCAAGGGGCGTGCTGCCGCGATTCCGCCTGAAGGCGGAAGCCACACCGCTCGGAAAGGGAGGACCGCCGAAAATCCGGCACGCCGCGAGAGATCGGCCTGTTTTCGCGCGGCATCGCGCTTGCGACGGCGCCATCGATGCCGCTCAACGCGTGTGAGCTCGAAATCGATCTGTTCTGCCGCGGCCTGCGCGTGCCGCCGCACGTGCCGCTCGACGGCGTGCGCGGCATCTCGCGCACGCGCGCCGGCCTGGGATCGGGCCTCGAGATCGTGATTCCGACGCACTCGTGGCTGAAGCGCGAGATCTGGATGAACGCGCCCGTCGTCGAGGAGTTCGCACAGCACTCGCCCTACGTGCTCGATTGGAGTGGGGATGGCGGACCGAAAGAGGATGGCGGACCTAAAGAGGTCCGCCCTACGGAGGTCCGCCCTACGGAGGTCCGCCCTACGGAGGTCCGCCCTACTGGCCACGGCTACTCGATCGTCGACCGCCGCAATCAGACGCGTTACCCTGTGCGGCTGCCGTCCGAGCCCGCGTGGTACCGGCAGTTCACCTCGCGCGACGTCCCGATGTCGCGGATCGGCGTGCTGCAGGGCACGTATCTCGGCATTTACATCAATCCGGTCTGCGCGTTCTGGAACTACGATCCGCCGCTCAACTGCCGGTTCTGCACGACCGGGGCGAACGTCGGCTGCGCCGAGTCCTCGAGCAAGACCATCGAGGACGTCGTCGAGACCTGCCACGCGGCGCGCGATCTGTCCGGCGTCACGTTCGTCCATTTCAACGGCGGCTTTCAGGGCACCCGCGGACTGCGCACGGCCGAGCCGTACGTCCGCGCCGTGAAAGAGAACGTGGGGCTGCTCGTCGGCGTGCAGCTCACGCCGGAAAAGGACTTCACCGGCTACGACCGGCTGATCGACCTCGGCGTCGATCATTTCTCGTTCTGCTTCGAGTTCATGAATCCGGACTGGTTTGCCCGCATCTGCCCCGGCAAGGCGCGGATGCTGGGACAGAGCCTCTACTTCGACGCCATGGACTACTGCGCCTCGCGGCTGCCGCGCGGCGCGGTGTCGGGCGAGATCATCGCCGGACTCGAGCCGATCGAGAGCACGCTGGCGGCCATCGAGCGGGTCGCCTCGGTGGGCGCCTTTCCGACGGTGTGCGTGTTCCGGCCGACGGTCGGCTCGGACATGGCGGAGTGGCCGCCGCCCGACTACGAGGACATGCGGCGCGTGTTGCAGGCGGTCTACGACGCCTGCCGCCGGCATCGGGTCCCGATCGGGCTGGCTCCGAACATCGAAGTCAGCCTGGTCGTGAATCCGGACGACGCGGCGCTGCTGGCGCCGGTCAGCGCGGGGACGCTGTTCTACGAAGCGTGGCGGCGCGTGCTGCGGGTAGCGGCGCGCCCCGTATTCGCCCGGCGCATGCGCCCGCGGGCGAGGTCCGGCGCCCGCGTCTGACCGCATGGGGAGGCACCATGGTGGACCGAGAGAAAGTGCTGGCCGTCCTGACCCGCCGCTTCCCGGACGCGCGACCGGATCAGCTCGCCGCCGCCGCCAACGCCATCGTCGGACTCGACGACGAATGGGAAGACGTGTCGGAGCGCCAGGACGAGTTCGGCTACAACTACTCGGCCCAGTGCTGCGACATCTGCTACCTCGCGCAGCAGGTCGAGCGCGGCGACCAGTTCCGTATCTTCCGCCGCCGAAAAACCGGCACCCGCCGGTAGAATGGCCCGAAAGGCGTCGGGTTTTCGCCATGGCATCGCCGTTGCCTCTCAGGGGGGCATGAGCCCAGTCGGACACGCCTTACACCAGCAGTTCGAACGAGTCTGCCGGAGCGAGCTGGTTCGGCTCCGGCGCAAGACGGCGGCGCTCACGGACGAAGATCGCGCGCAAGTCGATGCCCTGGCGCTGGAAGTGGCCCAGCGCCTGGCCGTCCATCTGGACGCGGCCCTGGAGCAAGCCGGGCCGGGCGGGGCAGGCCTCACGCCCGTCGTGATGCGCCTGTTCGCGGTCTCGCCGTCGGCGCGAACGAGCGATAGCGAGTGAGCCACGCGAACGGAGCGCGCCGGCGAAGCGGCGCGCGGGAGAGAGTGTCGGGGAGTCCGAGGGGCGACGCCCCCCGGAACAAGGAGGATTGCAAATGAAACGTGTGTTCATCGGGATCGTCTCGGCCGTCGCGCTCGTCGCGTTCGCCGGCGCCGCCTCGGCGCAGGACAAGGTCGCCAAGGGCCAGCAGGTCTACGCCGACCAGAAGTGTCAGATGTGCCATTCGATCGCCGGCAAGGGCAACCCCAAGGGCGCGCTCGACGACGTCGGCTCGAAGCTGAAGGCCGAGGAGATCCGCGAGTGGATCGTGGATTCCGCCAAGATGGCGGCGGCGGCCAAGGCGGATCGCAAACCGGCGATGCCGGCGAAATACAAGGATCTGCCGAAAGACGACGTCGACGCGCTGGTCGCCTACCTGTCGACGCTGAAGAAGAAGTAGTCCGTTCACCTGCGGCCGGCGGTCATCGAGCTCCGCACACTCGAGACACCGGAGGAGATGCCGATGCGCTGCCGGTTCGTACTCGCTACGTGTGTGCTCGTCTGGCTGTTTGCGCCGGGTGCGTCGGCGCAGACAGCCCACGCCAACGACGAGTGTCTCGCCTGTCACGACGACGATTCCCTGAAACGCGGCAACGGCACGCCGGTGACCGTGCACCAGACGGTGTTTGCCGGCTCGGTGCACGGGCCGATGAACTGCGTCGACTGCCACGCCGACGTGGCGCGGGCGGAGCTGCCGCACGCCGAGAAGCTGCACAAGGTCGACTGCTCGACCTGCCACGCCGACCAGGTGGCGCTCTACCGGCAGAGCGCGCACGCCGCGGCGCGCGCCGGCGGCAGCGACGTCGCGGCGACGTGCGTGAACTGCCACGGGCGGCACGACATCCGCGGCGGCAAGGACCCGAAGTCGCGCACCTATCACCTGAACATCGCGGCGACGTGCGCCGCCTGCCACGGCAACAAGGACGTCATCGCCAGGGGACACATCGCGGTCGGCGACGTGGCGACGCCGTTCGCCGACAGCATCCATGGCAAGGCGCTGAGCCGGAGCGGACTCCTCGTCGCGCCGACGTGCAGCGACTGTCACGGCCCGCACGATATCCGCCGCAAGACCGATCCGCAGAGCCGCGTCAGCCTGGCGAACACGCCGGCCACGTGCGGCAAGTGCCACGAGGGGATCGCGCACCAGTTCGGCGGCGGGATCCATGCGGCGCAGCTGGTCAAGGGCAACAACGGCGCGCCGGCCTGCCAGACCTGCCATACGGCGCACGCGATTCAGAAGGCCGACGATCCGGAGTGGCAGCTGACCGTGGTCAACCAGTGCGGCACCTGCCACCAGGACAAGATCAAGACCTACCGCGACACCTTCCACGGGCAGGCGACGAACCTCGGCTTCCGCGCCGTGGCCACCTGCGCCGACTGTCACGGCAACCACAAGATTCTGCCGGCGAGCGACCCGGCGTCGCCGATCGCGCCCGCCAACCGCGTGCAGACGTGCGGCAAGTGCCACGCCAACGCCAGCGCGAACTTCGTCAAGTACGACCCGCACGCCGACAAGCACAATCGCGAGCGCAACGGCCTGCTGTTCTACGCCGCCAGGGGGATGCAGGCCCTGCTCTTCGGCACGTTCGGGTTCTTCGGGCTGCACACGATGCTGTGGCTCGGGCGGGCGCTGAAGGAGCGAGGGGAATGACCGAGCTGACCACGTCCACACGCCACGTGCTGCGTTTCGATCGTCTCGATCGCACGCTGCACGGGTTCCTGATGCTCAGCTTCCTGGGCCTGTCGCTGACCGGCATGCCGGTGCTGTTCAGCGACGCGCGCTGGGCGGCGCGGCTGGCGCGCGTCT
>Ga0207661_10002690_pt1 | contig 12221 bp, 10 predicted proteins | sample KBSC713LmetaG_FD_184337 | JGI IMG/M metagenome (GOLD analysis project Ga0207661, IMG submission 184337) | Corn rhizosphere microbial communities from Kellogg Biological Station, Michigan, USA - KBS C7.1-3L metaG (SPAdes) (version 2) | ecosystem: Host-associated > Plants > Roots > Rhizosphere ... | reverse complement strand
GCTACGGCGACAGCGTCTATGTTGACGGCGCCTACGCCGATGCGGCGCGTGGCCAGGTCGCGGCGATCGCCGGACAATATGGGATGATGGTTTCGGCCGGGGCGCCGGTGACTGCCGGCGCGATCGGTCCCGGAACGGTTCGAGTGGTGGTGAGCCGCCGGCGCGCCGAGGTGCCCAATTGCCCCAATTGGAGCGTGCCCTCCTCGCCCAATTACGACAATCGCATGATGTCGAACTTCGGCTGCGGAGTGAACTCCAACATCGCAGCGATGGTCGCCAATCCGGAGGACTTGATCCACGGGCGCGAGGGCGCCGGCACCAACGATGTCGACACCGCTGCCCGGGCAGTGATTTTCTATCGCTCGACGCCGCCGACGGGGACGAAGGGCCTGCAGACCATCAACAAGGGAAGCCAGTGATGAACGCTCCGTTTCAGGCACGTGCGGGTCTGCGCGATCCGTTCACCGCTTTCGTCTGCGACGACGCGACCGCCGACATGCTTCGGCCGGTGGCGGTCGAGCACGGCTGGTCGCCGGACAAGGTCAACAAGGGCGGACTGCGCAATGCAGTGCAGTCGCTCTCCGTCTCGGCGAGCCCGAACATCCTGTTCGTCGACCTCAGCGAATCTGCCGACCCGCTCAACGACATCAACGCGCTTGCAGAGGTGTGCGAGCCGGGCACGATCGTGATCGCCGCCGGAACCGTCAACGACGTCCGGCTCTATCGCGACCTCGTCGCCAGCGGCATCCACGACTATTTGCTGAAGCCGTTCACCGTCGACCAGCTGCGCGACAGCTTCGCGCATGCTCAGATGATCCTCTCGGGCCCGCGCGGCGAAGCCCAGGCCGACAAGCCGCACGTGATGGCGGCAGTGATCGGCGTGCGCGGCGGAGTCGGAGCCTCGACCCTCGCGACGTCGCTCGCCTGGCTGCTTGGCGAGAAGGCGCATCGCTCGACCGCCTTGCTCGACCTCGACGTCCATTTCGGGACCGGCGCGCTGGCTCTCGACCTCGAGCCCGGCCGCGGCCTCACCGACGCGATCGAAAATCCGAGCCGAATCGACGGACTGTTCATCGAGCGCGCGATGGTCCGCGCGAACGAGCGGCTCTCGGTGCTTTCGGCCGAAGCGCCGATCCACCAGCCACTGGTGACCGACGGCACCGCTTTCTTCCAGCTCCAGGAAGAAATGCGCAACGCGTTCGAATCGACGGTGCTCGACCTCCCGCGTCAGATGCTCATCCAGCATCCGCATCTGGTCCACGATGCGCACGTCGCCGTTGTCGTTGCCGAGCTTACGCTGGCAGCGACCAGGGACACGATCCGCATCCTCGCCTGGCTCAAGTCCAACGCGCCACAGACAAAGGTCGTCGTGGTCGCCAATGGCGTGCCCTCGGGCGGCGCCCTGGAGATCAGCCGGAAGGATTTCGAGCAGTCGATCGAACGTGAAGTCGACATCGTCTTCCCGTTCGACGCCAAGCTCGCGGCGCAGGCGGCGAAGCTTGGAAAGCCGATGGCCGAAGTGGCGAGCGGCAAGCTCTCGGGCCCGTTCAACACGCTTTCGAACATGGTTCTCAGCCACGCGACCGAGGAAGGCGCCGCAACGGAAGCCAAGGCGCCGGCCGCCGCGAAGTCGCTGGTCGGTAACCTCAAGTCGATGCTGTCGAAGCCGAAGGACAAGGAAAAGGCAGCGGCGTAACCGTTCGCGGCGCTGGTTCGCCGCGACAAAAGGTTGAGAGGCGAAGGCAAGAATGCTTCTGTGGCTACTCCTGATTGGCGGCATCGGCGCGCTCGGGCTCGCTTATACGGCGATGCGCGGCCCGTCCGCGGCCAAGGCCATGAAGCGGCGGATGGAGCTCATCAAGGAGCGCCACGGCGACGTCATCGCCGGCAATGCCCAGGCGCAGATCCGCAAGCTGTTCGCGGAGCGCGCAGGCAAGTGGGAAGGCTATGCCTCGACCCTGATCCCGAAGCCCGCGCTCTTGCGCAAGCGGCTCGAAATGACGGGCAAGGACATTTCGCTCGGCAAATATGCAATGGTCTGCCTCGGCATCATCGCGGCCGTGACTCTCCTCCTGATGTTCCGCGGCGCGCCGTTGATCCTCTCGCTGCTGCTCGGCCTCTTCTTCGGCATCGGCGGACCGCACTTCATCGTCGGGAAGATGATCAAGCGGCGGATCGCGAAGTTCAACACGAACTTCCCCGACGCGATCGAGCTGATGGTTCGCGGCCTCCGTTCAGGCCTTCCGATCACCGAGACGCTGGGCATCGTTTCGGGTGAAATCCCCGGTCCTGTCGGAGTCGAGTTCCGGATGGTTTCCGACAAGATGAAGATCGGGCGCACGATGGAAGCAGCGCTGCAGGAAACGGCGGACCGCCTCGGGACGCCGGAATTCCAGTTCTTCGTCATCACGCTGGCAATTCAGCGCGAAACGGGCGGCAACCTCGCCGAGACGCTGTCGAACCTTTCCGACGTGTTGCGCAAGCGCGCCCAGATGAAGCTCAAGATCCGCGCCATGAGCTCGGAATCGAAGGCTTCCGCGTACATCGTCGGCTCGCTGCCGTTCATCGTATTCGGTCTCGTCTACATGATGAACCCCCATTACATGGCCGGCTTCTTCACCGATCAGCGGCTGATCGTCGCCGGCCTCGGCGGCATGGTCTGGATGGGCATCGGCGCCGGAATCATGGCCAAAATGGTCAGTTTCGAGATCTGACGGAGAAGCGGAGCCATGCAGCAGGTGCCAGTCGGCCCACACATTCTCGGTTTCGACGTCATCTGGATCGCGACGATGCTGAGCGCCGTCGCGACCTTCGCGGTGATGCTTGCGATCTACGCGGCGACCACGGTCAAGGACCCGATGGCGCGGCGCGTGAAGGCGCTGAATGAGCGCCGTGAGCAATTGAAGGCGGGCATCGTCGCGTCCACCAACAAGCGCAAGAAGCTGACCAACCGCAACCAGGCGGCGGACAGGGTCCGCGGCATCCTGACCCAGTTCAAGATGCTCCAGGACGACCAGCTGAAGAAGACGCAGACTCGCCTGATGCAGGCGGGCATCCGGACCAAGGACCTCGCCTTCTTCATCATTTTCGCGCGTTTCGTCCTTCCGGTCGTGCTCGGCGTCGCGGCGGTCCTGCTGCTGTACGTTTTCGGGTTCGAGCCGCAATGGTCGGCGCTTCGCCGCTACATGACCGTCGCCGGCGTGCTGATCGGCAGCTACAAGGCGCCTGATATCTGGCTCAAGAACAAGGTCACCAAGCGCAGCAACGCGATCCGCAAGGGGCTGCCCGACGCGCTCGACCTGCTCGTCATCTGCGCCGAGGCCGGCCTCACCGTCGACGCCGCGTTCGGCCGCGTCTCGAGGGAGCTCGGCAAGGCCTATCCCGAGCTCGGCGACGAATTCGGGCTGACCGCGATCGAGCTCGGCTTCCTCAACGAGCGGCGCCAGGCGTTCGAGAACCTCGCTCAGCGTGTCGATCTCGAAGCGGTGCGCGGCGTGGTCACGACGATGATCCAGACCGAGAAATACGGCACTCCGCTCGCTTCCGCGCTGCGCGTCCTCTCGGCCGAGTTCCGCCACCAGCGGATGATGCGCGCTGAAGAGAAGGCAGCGCGCCTCCCGGCGATCATGACCGTGCCGCTGATCCTTTTCATCCTGCCGACCCTGTTCATCGTCATCCTTGGTCCGGCCAGCTGCTCGATCAACGACAGCTTCCTCCACAGCTGATCCGCGGAACGCGAGTGCACGCCCATGCGTAATGGGCGAAACTCCGCTGCCGTTGGAGACGTGCAATGAACATCACCAGCGACCCCAACCTGTGGGCGATCTGCATCCTCGTCTTTCTGCTCGGTCTCCTGATCGGCGTGTTCGTGACTGCCGGCGGACGGCGCAAATGGAAGACCCGCTACAGGAGCGAAGTCGATCGCCGCGAGGAGCTCGAGCGCGAGCATGCGGAGCGCGAGAAGGAATGGCGCGAGCGCGACAGCTTGCGGGCCGCCGCGGTCAAGGATCGACGCGACCCGGCGGACGAGGCTTTCTAGCCCTCGATCTTCGAGAAATCGGCGACGCGGTTCACGGCGTCGCGGAAGCGCATCAGCAGGTTGAGCCGCCGCTCGCGCTTGGCGGGATCGGCATCGTTCACCGTCACGTGGTCGAAGAAATCGTCGATCGGCTTTCGAAGGGAGGCGAGCGCCGCCATCGCGCCGGTGAAGTCTTCCTTGTGGAGCGCAGCAGCGGCCTTCGGCTCGGCCTTGTCGAGCGCGGCGATTAGCGCTTTCTCCTGCGGCAGCTCCGCGCCGGCCTCGCCTGAGGCCATTTCGGCGATCGCTTCCTTCAGCCCCGGCTCCTCGACCAGCACCAGCGGGTCCTCTTCGCCGGTCTGCGGGATGCCCTGCTCGGCGGCCGAGCTCATCACCTGCGGCCCGGTCCAATTCTCCTTCTTGAGGATATTAGCCGCGCGCTTGTAGGCCGTGAGGAGGTCCGCGCCCTCCTCCGTCTCGACGAACGCCTGAAGCGCGTTCACGCGGGCGAGCAGCCGCACAAGATCATCTTCTCCACCGAGTGAAAACACCGCATCGATCAGATCGTGCCGAACACCGGCGTCCCGCTGCTGCACTTTCAGGCGGTCCGCGAAGAAGTCGATGAGCTCGTCGGCCGTGCGGTCGAGGCGATGCGCGGCGGAAGCGTCGCTGTCCTGACCAGCCCGGTTCGCGAGCGCCCCGCGCAACGCCTGCGTCAATCCCAGCCTCAAGCCGTTGCGAACGATGATCTCGATCGAGGCGATTGCGGCGCGGCGAAGCGCAAACGGATCCTTCGAGCCGGTCGGCTTCAATCCGATGCCGAAGAAAGCGGCGATGGAGTCGAGCTTGTCGGCGAGCGCTACCGCGACGGAGACCGGCTCGGTCGGAACCTGGTCGCCCTGCCCCGCCGGCTTGTAATGGTCACGGATCGCATCGGCGACGGCCTCTTGTTCGCCCTGCGCTTCGGCGAGATAGCCGCCGATCACGCCCTGGAGCTCGGGGAATTCGCCGACCATCCCCGTCACGAGGTCCGCCTTGGCAAGCCGGGCGGCGCGCTCGACCTGGTTGGCTAGCTCTTCTTTCGTCACCCCCTCGGAAGCGGGGGTCCCGCTGCCTTCAGAAACAGCGGGATTCCCGCTTTCGCGGGAATGACCATCGTTGGTTGCGGGGGCGTGATTTGAACCAGTGACGATCCCCTGCTCGACCAGCCAGCGCGCGAGCTTGGCGATCCGCTCGACCTTGTCCGCGACGGTGCCGAGCTTCTCGTGGAAGAGGACGCCGTCGAGCTTCTTCGCCTGCTCCTCAAGCGGCACCTTGACGTCCTGCTCCCAGAAGAAGCGCGCGTCGGCGAGCCGTGCCGCGAGCACTCGGGCGTTGCCCTCCGCGATTGCGCGGCCGCCGTCGTTCGCCGCGACATTGGCGACGCAGACGAACGCCGGCGCCAGCAGCCCCTCGTCATTCGCACACGCGAAATATTTCTGGTTGGTGCGCATGGTGAGCACGATCACTTCGCGCGGCACGTCGAGGAATTCGGGGTCGAACTGGCCGATCAGCGGCACCGGCCATTCGGTGAGGCCGGCATTTTCGACCACCAGGCCCTCATCGGCCAGCAGCGTCAGCCCGGCCTCGGTCGCGGCTGCCCGGGCTCCCTCGAGGATGATCCGCTCGCGCTCCTCCTGGTCGACGATCACGTGGCAGGCGCGGAGCTTTTCGGCATAATCGGAAGCACCGCCGACAGTGATCGCGCCTGCATGATGGAAGCGGTGACCGACGGTCGACGCGCCCGAGACAATGCCGTCGATCTCGACCGGCACGATCTGCTCGCCGAGCATGGCGGCGATTCCATGCAGGGGCCGGATCCAGCGAAGCGAACCGCTGCCCCACCGCATCGATTTGGGCCAAGGGAAATCGGCGACGATGCGCTTCACCGTTTCCGCTAGGATGTCCGCGGCTGCCTGCCCGGGCCGTTCGATCGTCGCGAAATAGACTCCGTCGCGTTCCTCGAGCTGCTCGCGCGCCAGGCCCGTCTTGCGAAGAAATCCGTCGAGCGCCTGCGGTGGCGCGGAGCTGCGCGGGCCCTTCAGCTCTTCGCGGACCGCCTCGGTTGAGTCGGCGACCTCGCGCGCGATCAGCACGAGGCGCCGCGGCGTCGAATGGACGTCGATCGGGCCCGTCGCGAGGCCGGCCGCGCGGGTGCATTCGGCGAACAATCGAGCGAGCTCGTTGCGCGCATTGGCCTGCATCCGCGCAGGGATTTCCTCGCTACGCAGCTCGAGCAGGAAATCGGCCATCAGGCGGCCCGGTCCAGCCACGCTCCGCACGCCGCTTTGGCGAGGTCGCGGACGCGGCCGATATAGGCCTGGCGCTCGGCGACGCTGATCACCCCCCTCGCCTGCAACGTGTTGAACACGTGGCTCGCCTTGATCGCCTGCTCGTAAGCCGGGATCGGCAGTTTCGCTTCGAGACAGCGCTCGCATTCGCTCGCCGCCTTTCGAAAGAGGTCGAACAGTGCGTCGGTGTCCGCGACCTCGAAATTGTAGGCGGACATCTCACGCTCGTTCTCGAGGAATATGTCGCGATAGGTGACGCCCGCATCGTTGAAGCGGAGGTCGAACACATTGTCGACGCCCTGGATGTACATCGCTAGTCGTTCGAGCCCGTAGGTCAGCTCGCCTGTCACCGGCTTGCATTCGAACCCGCCGACCTGCTGGAAGTAGGTGAACTGCGTCACCTCCATCCCGTCGCACCACACTTCCCAGCCGAGGCCCCAGGCACCGAGCGTCGGGCTTTCCCAATCGTCCTCGACGAAGCGGATGTCGTGCTTCAGCGGGTCGATGCCGATTTCAACCAGGCTTCCGAGATAGAGGTCCTGCAGATCGTCGGGGCTCGGCTTCAGCACCACCTGGTACTGGTAATAATGGCCCAGGCGGTTGGGATTCTCGCCGTAACGCCCGTCCGTCGGACGGCGGCACGGCTGAACGTACGCGGCCTTCCACGGATCCGGGCCGAGCGAGCGAAGCACGGTCGCAGGGTGGAACGTCCCTGCCCCCATCTCCATGTCATAGGGCTGGAGGAGCACGCAGCCCTGTGCGCCCCAGTAGCGATGGAGCGTCAAGATCAGGTCCTGGAAGCTCAGGCTCAAGCGAGAAGTCCCCACATTGGTCGCCGCGGCTTTGGCGGAAGCCATTGCGGGGGGCAAGTGGAGGTTCAGCTTGCGGCCGTTACCCGCCCATGCGAACGCCGCACCGAAAGGCTTTTGAATCCGTGTTGAAATCCTTCTTCCGGCGCGCTTTCGCAGCGCTTGGCCTCGCCGGCCTGCTGGCCAGCGCTCCTGCCGCCGCCGAGGCGCCTCAGGTCGCGCACCCGGCCTTGTGGCAAGTGTCCGATGCCGACACGACCATTTACCTGTTCGGGACGATCCACCTGCTTCCGCAGGACCTGCAATGGCGCACGGCGAAGTTCGACCAGGCGCTCAACAATTCACAGGAACTGGTCGTCGAAACGATCGTCGATCAGCAGCACCCTGAAGCGATCCAGGCGGCGGAGTTCAGCCTCGGTTTCCGCCAGGGACTTCCGCCGATCGCCGACCGTGTCCCGCCGGCAAAGGTCGCGAAGCTCAGGGCAGCGATTGTCGCGAGCGGAATCCCGGAGAAGGTCTACGACCAGATGGAGACGTGGCTGGCCGCGATCCAGCTGCTCGGGGTCCAGTTCAGGACGATGGGCCTCAAGGGCAGCGACGGGCCCGAGGAAATCCTGCGCCAGCAGTTTCTCAGCGAGAAGAAGCCGATCGGCCAGCTCGAGACCAATGTCGAGCAATTCGGCTATTTCGACCGCTTGCCCGAGAAAGCGCAGCGCGCGCTGCTCGAGGGAGCGATCGAGCCGCAGATCGGCATGGACAAGGATTATAGCACGATGCTCGCTTCCTGGTCGCGCGGCGACGTCAAGCGCATCGCCAACAGCTTCAACCACGAACTCGCGGACTCGCCCGAGCTCAAACAGGCGCTGCTCGAGCAGCGGAACGCCAATTGGGCGAAGTGGATCGAGCAGCGCATGGCGCAGCCGGGGACGATCATGGTCGCGGTCGGCGCGGGCCACCTGGCCGGGGGGGATTCGGTCATCGCCCGGCTGCAAAAGGACGGCTATCGCGTCCGGCGGCTGCAATAGCCGACATTCGTCGGCCCGATCGGGTCCATCCGTCGAGAAAAGTTCACGTTTCTGCCGATTTCGCTAGACATTTTTTAACAAGTCGGGGAGCATCCTCCTCAAGGTATCGGGCTGGGGGGTCTGATGCACGAAGGTGATGAAAAGCGGGCTTTTTCCCGCCGCTGGTAAGTTGCGCCCGCGCTCATTCCTTCGGCTGACCGGAGCCGCCAGTACCGTCCGCCTTGGGAGGGTGATGGATGGTCAATTTGCTCGCCGCTGCAGCGCTCGCCGCCGCAACGCCCGGTGCCGCCGCCGAGCCGCCTGCCGAGCCAGCAATGTTCGTCGTCCACGACCGTGACACCACCATCTTCCTCTTCGGCACTTTCCACGCACTCGACGGCGACCACCGCTGGTTCGGCCGCGGGGTGCGCACCGCCTTCGAGCAATCGAACGAGCTGGTGCTCGAGACGCTGCTTCCCGAAGGGCCGGACGCACCCGCGCGGACCAGCGCGGCGATTACGCCCCCTTCGGTCACTCCGTCGGCCTCGTTCCTCGCTACGACGCGGATGGCGATTAGCGCCGGCCGCTCGCAGGGGATGCAGGTCGACAATGGCGCCGACATGGTGCTCCGCCACACCGCCGAAGCTGAAGGAAAGCCGGTCGAGGGCCTCGAAACGCTGCAGTTCCAGCTCGACATGTTCAATCGCATGCCGGCGACTCCGGCCCCTTCCCCGGCAGCGGCGCCCAGGCCCGGCGACCCGGTGGCTGACTCGGGAATGCAGGGACTGTCACAGACGATGGCGCAGATGCAGTCGGCGTGGAAGCGCGGCGACCAGAGCGTGTTCGTCAACTTGCTCAACCAGCTCCGCGCCGGCTCGCCCGACACCTACCGGATGATGTTCTCCGAGCGGAATGCGCGCTGGGCCGACTGGATCGCGGCTCGCATGCAGACTCCGGGCGTGGTCTTCGTCGCCGTCGGCGCCGGACACCTCGCCGGCAAGGACAGCGTCCTCGTGCGGCTCGCCGAGAAGGGCATCGAGTCCGAGCGGGTCTACTAAGCGCGAAAACTTGCTTTTCCGAGCGGCCTCCCTTAGTGGGCGCGCTCCCGGTCATGGTCATCCCTGGAGGCGTGGCGCGGGATTTTTAGCAATCGGAGTATAGCCAAATGAGCGAACAGCTGACGCTGCCCGCCGAGGCGCGCGACCGGGCTGGCAAGGGAGCCTCTCGTTCATTGCGCCGCGAAGGCCGGGTCCCCGCCGTAGTGTACGGCGAAAAGAAAGAGCCTCTCTCGATCCATGTCGAAGAGAAGCTGCTGTCGAAAATGCTTTCGACGGGCCATTTCATGAACTCGGTCATCATGATCGATTTCGAGGGCAAGCCGCACCGCACGCTGCCGAAGGCGGTCGATTTCCATCCGGTCACCAGCCGCCCGATCCACGTCGATTTCCTGCGCATCGGTGAGCACACCAAAGTGCACGTCGCGGTTCCGATGCGCTTCGACAACGAAGAGGCGTCGCCGGGCCTGAAGCGCGGAGGCGTGCTCAATGTCGTCGCCCACGAGCTCGAGCTGGTCTGCGATGCCGCCAACATCCCGAACGAGATCCACGTTTCGCTGGAGGGTCTCGAGATCGGCGATTCGCTGCACATCAGCAACGTCAACCTGCCCGACGGCGTCGAGCCGGCGAACAAGGACGAGGACTTCACGGTCGCCACCATCGTCGCTCCGTCGGCGATGAAGGCCGAAGAGGAAGAGGCCGCGCCTGCCGGCGAGGTCCCGACCGTCGAGGGCGAGGAAGGCGAAGGCGAAGCTGCCGCCGAAGGCGGAGCAGAGAGCGAAGATTAAGCCTTTTTCCTTTGCAGGATCAGGAACCGCTCGTCCGCAAGGGCGAGCGGTTTTTGTTTGCCCGCGCTCCTGCTAGCGAACGGCAATGCAAATCTGGGTCGGCCTTGGAAATCCGGGCGCGCAATATTCGCTGCACCGGCACAACGTCGGCTTCATGGCTGTCGACGTCATCGCCGAAGCCCATGGCTTCGGCCCATGGCAGAAGAAATTCCGCAGCCTCATCGCGGAAGGCCGAATCGGCAGGAATCGCATCCTGCTGGTCAAGCCGCAGACCTTCATGAACGACAGCGGCGATGCGGTTCAGCAGGCGCTGCGCTTCTACAAGCTCGACCTCGACGCCCTGACCGTCTTCCATGACGAGCTCGACCTCGCTCCGTTCAAGGTCAAGGTGCGCGTCGGCGGCGGACTCGCCGGCCATAACGGCCTGCGCTCGATCGATGCCGCCCTCGGTCCCGATTTCCGCCGAGTGCGCATCGGCATCGGCCATCCGGGCCCAGGCCGGAAGGACCTCGTCACCCGGCACGTGCTCGGCAATTATTCGAAAGCCGAGATGGAGCCGCTGTCCGACGTGCTCGCCGCCATCGCCGGGGAGGCCGAATGGCTCGCGGACGGCGAGGACGCGCGCTTCATGAGCGAGATCGCGCTGCGGCTGCAGCAGGACTCCGACTAAAGCTCGTCATCCTCGCCGATCGGCATTCCCGGAGGAACCCGCGGCAGGCGAGCCGGGTCGGCGAGCGCCTTGTCGAGCGCCTGGCGATCCTTGAGCAAGGCCGCGATCCCGTGCGCCCAGTCCTGCTGCGCCGCGGGCCCGCGCTCGCGCTGCAGCTCGTCCGCGAGACGGTCCAGCCGGCCGGCGAGCTCCATCGATATCGTCGGGGAAAGCGACCCATCCTGCTGAACGCGCGCGAGCGCGAAAATGGACATCGTCGCGACGCGCCTCCCGACTTCGCTCGCCGTCTGGGCGAGCGTTCGGTCGAGCAGGAGCTGGAACAGCTGCGACGGGGCCGGCACGGTGGCATCGCTCGCATGCTGTTCTTCGAGGCGGTTGAGCCGTTCGGGCGCGAGCAAAGAGTCGAGCGTCTGGACGGCGCCAACCTCGGTTGCTTTCAGCGGATCGAACACCGGCCCGCCGGCGGTCGGAATGATCTCGATATCGTTCTGGCGATCGCTGTCGCCGCCGAAGCCGCTCGAAAGCAGCGGGTTGAGGCGCGCGGGAACGGTCAGCTCAACCGGCGAAAGCGTGTCGAGCAATGCATACAGCGCCGCCCATTGGGACGCGGCCGGCACCACCTGCGCAACCGCATTCTGGCCATTCACGGCATAAGGGAAATCGACGCCGCCAAGCGCCTTGGCCGCCGCTTCGACCTGGTAGCGGTCGAGGAGCCAGATCGGGACGAACGCACGCCTTAGGTCGGCGAGTGATTCGCCTGCGGGCAATGCGCCGGTGCCGAACCTCCCCACGGCCGCCCGGCGGACCTGCATGATCCGCCGAAGCTCCGCCACCGCATCGGGCCCGTCGTCCCACAGCGATCCGAGCGGCTGGCCGGCGCTGACCGGGCGCGCGTCATTGTCGGCGACGAAGCGGAGCCCTTCCGAGCGCCCCTGCGCTTCGATCGGGCGTGCATCGCCGTCGGTCCGCGCTGCGTAGAGCCATTTGATCATGAAGCGGTCCCATGGACCGACGCCGGCACCGTAAGCGTCGCGCAGCGACGGCGCACCGTTCGCATCCAGCGTCACGCGCGGGCCTGGATAATCCATCACCGAATAGCGACCCTGCGTGCTGGCCGCGAAATTGTGCGCCAGGCCGATCGCATGGCCAACCTCGTGCGCGCCGAGCTGGCGAATGCGCGCAAGCGCCGCCGTGATCGGATCGTTGGGATCGCCCGTGCCGGTCAGCCCCGCTCCGACCAACGCCTGGAAGATGATCAGGTCCTGGCGCGTTCGAAGCGAGCCCAGCAGCACCGAGCCCTTGATGATCTCGCCCGTGCGCGGATCGGCGATCGGTTGCCCATAGGACCAGCCGCGGGTCGCCCGGTCGACCCAGTTGACGACATTGTAGCGGACGTCGAGCGGATCGGCGCCCGCCGGAAGCACGTCGACCTTGAACGCGTCCTCGAATCCCGCAGCGTCGAACGCCGCCGCCCACCAGCTCACCCCTTCCTTGAGCGCGGTTCGTACCGGCTCGGGCGCGCTTCGGTCGATATAGAAGACGATCGG
>Ga0207661_10002685_pt1 | contig 12240 bp, 9 predicted proteins | sample KBSC713LmetaG_FD_184337 | JGI IMG/M metagenome (GOLD analysis project Ga0207661, IMG submission 184337) | Corn rhizosphere microbial communities from Kellogg Biological Station, Michigan, USA - KBS C7.1-3L metaG (SPAdes) (version 2) | ecosystem: Host-associated > Plants > Roots > Rhizosphere ... | reverse complement strand
CGCCCCAGCGGACGAGACGGGTGCAGCGGATGGAGCAGTGGATGGAGCAGTGGGTGACTGATAGCTCCAGGTTGGGTTTGTCTGGCGCGGGGCCGTATGCCGCACGCCGACATAGGATGATGCCAGGCGACGGGCTGGCGTATCAGATCTGACGTCTTGCATGCTGTATGACCTCCCCACGCAGGTGAGTGATAAATGCTGCCGCGCTACCATCCAGGCGATACCGCTGTGTGGCGATGCCGCGCAACGACGCTACTCCTGGCAGACTCCGTTCTCAGAAGCAGACGGTCTACCCGCGGGATGCACAATGTGGGCCACGACAAAGCGGCCGCACGCCACCTGCGGAAAGTCTACCCTAGAACAAGAGTTCTTGTCAACCGCCTGCTTCATGAGGTTGGGGAGAGAAGCAAACGGGCATTTGTAGCGTGATGATGATTGCGGCCAAATGATTGCGTATCTTGTTAACCAGACGGCCCATCCCGCGAAAAAGCCACACACAATGACCGTCCATCGTGTCAATTCTCCCCAATTGGCCCATTTTGGTCGCTCGAAGCGTCTGGCAAACTTTCTGCATAGCCCGAATGTTTGGTTCAACCGTCTCATTAGTGGACAGTTGACGATGGCCACGGCGCGCTGATAGACTCCCCGCTAGGCAAGGTGAGGACGATGGCCAGCGGAAACTCGCGGTGACCCAGCGCGACGGCAGGAGGCAAGGAGCGAGAGGTGGCAGCCGATGGGCATGATGGCGGCTCTGATCAAGTTTCGCGTGACGCTGGTTCTGGCGGTGTCGCTGGTGCTGCTGGGCACGGTTGCCGGGGTTGCCACGTTTCAGCTGGGCCGGATCGTCTCGCGACAGGTGCGGGCGGATACCGCCGCCGAAATCTGCACATTGCTGGAGCGTCAGCAATATACCGCGCTCGTCGAGCTGGTTGATCCCACGCCTGTCCCTCCCTCGGCCAGCGGAACCTTCGACGCGCAAAAGCTTCAGTCGCAGCTTCAGGCGCTCGACCAGCAGCAAGGCGTGGTGAATGATTGCAGCTGGAGCTCGCTGCAACTGAGCGATGAGAGCGGAACCTATCAGATTGTGGTGCGCCGCCGCAGTCCGACGATCTCCAGCGTCGTGACGGTGGTGCTGGAGCACGAGCCGAATAACGGCTGGCTCATCTCCCGCGGCAGCGCGTTCGTCAGCCATCCAGTCTAGCCACTTCAGGCATCCAGTACGCATTTTTGTGGATAGAATTGTGGACAATGTGGATAATTCGCGGCGCGATAGGACGGGGGATTCTGCACAAATAAGGATGGGGAATAGTGTCCTGAATTTGGACAGCGCTCGTTTGACCTGTACAGTGGTGAATAGAACATGTCGTTCAGCAGAAAACCGGCCATCTGCTCATAACAGACAGCCGGTCCCCTTAGGAGTTTTCGCCAACTACTATGGGGTACTATTCGCCTTCGCCTGCTTCAGCTGTGTCACACACACAGCGATCTGAGCGATGCTGGCGACAACCACGAGCAGGTTAGCTATCATGGGTATTACCATGAGGCACCTGTGGCATGTAGAGCATCGGTGGATTTCCTCCGAAGAGGATAGTGATGCGCATGCACTTGGTAGCCTAGTCATTTGTTCTAGGCGTGTCAAACTGGCAAGTACAATCGGCACACAAGATAGCCCTTCTGGGTAACTATCCTGCGTGCCGATTCGTTATTGTCCGTGCCGCATCGCCTCAAAATTCTGGCTCAATCCCTAGCTCATACATACTCTGAATGAGTACACAGATATTGTGGCAGAGCACCTTGCACAGCAGTTCATTGGTAAGCGCCTCATCGGTCTTCGAGCGGAGCGCATCTCCAAACTTGGCTTTCATCATCATGAAGGTGGATTCCACGAGTGAGCGCTGGTGATAGTGTTCCAGGAACGTCTCGCGGTGCAGATGGTAGAAGTGGTAGAGCTTGTCCCACAAGTCAGTACGTTTGCTGCCATACAGGGACAGTGGACGCCCTACTGCATTGCTCTTGAAGGGAATATAGGGTGTGCCGTGGGCGCGCTCAACCGCTTCCAGATTCTCCCGGCTTGAGTAGGCTTTATCGGCAGTCACTTCATAGACAGGAAAGTGGCGAGCGGTTGCTTCCAGCAGCGGCTTAAATTGCGGAGAATCATTGGCATAGCCACCGGTAATCTCAACACTGGTGACAATATTGGTAGTCACACCACACATGATATGCGCCTTGATCCACTCGTGTTTCTCCATCTCCTGTCCATATTTGGCGTCGTACCAGCGGACAAAACGGCAGGTGCTAAAGCCAGACGAGTCTACCGCAAAGCGTGTCTCAATGGCCTTGAGCGGCAGGCTACTGCGCTCAATGAGCGTACACAGGATCGGTGTCAATTCGGGCATTTCGAGATAGTTGAAGATCGAATTGAAGTGTGGGACGCGGACTAGGTAGCCTTTGGCATGTGCATCAGCCAGGTCACACATGAAGCGACGCGTGGGTGGTTGAACACTTGAAATACCCTTGGATCCCTAAGCGAGCCATCGAAAATATTCCTTTTCCCCAGAATCTGAACGAAAGCGATTGCCAACGCCTTACTCACGCGGTACGTGTGTTTGAAGAGGCAGCTAAAGCAGGAGTACCTTTGCCAGTAGCAGCAACCCATGAAGTCGACTCTGTTCTGAAGCGTGCTTATGGGATTGATGATAAGACCGTTTCCAAGTTACGGGCAATCGCCCAGTGGGATACTAACCCTCAGATTAGCCTGGATACCCCGGCTGAGGAAGAAGGGTGGCATGTCAGTGGGGTAGTCGAAAGCATAAGTGCAGCCGAAGGGAAATTGGTCGTTTGGCTGGAAGGGTTCACCGAGTTCGCGAACGTGGCTATAGATGCTAAGATGCCTGGATGGATGCTCCGTGCCGGAGCGGCTTTCCGGACAACAATCCCTCGATCTTGCGTACGATCACACAACTTGAAAGCTATCAAGTGGGGAGCGTTTTCTCCCCAGGAGTATTGCTATATGGAGGAGGAGGAATTGTTCGATGAGTTGACAGGAATATTCTATCCTACGGCAGCGGTCTGACAATGACATAGCGCTACACTGTAAAACTGGCTTTCCTTGATGTCGGCCAAGGTGACACAATTGTGATCACCATCCCTGAGACCGGCGAAGCCGTAATCGTTGACTGCATTGATGCAGACGCAGTGTTACGCTACCTGTCTGATCAGTCTATAAAGCATGTGCGCGGTCTGATCATTACGCATTTGCATCAAGATCACTTCAAGGATGCCAATGTCTTCTTGAAGATGTGTGCATCTGTCCTTAATACACCGTGTGAAACTGTTCTCTTCAATTGGCCACTATCCCGAAGTAGTCGGGCTCTCGATAGGTATCTAAGTGACCCTGACGGACACTCAGAAATGTCTGAAATAGCAAAGATTAATCGGCTGAATCGTCGGACAGCATACGAGAATCTGAAGGCTTTCGCGGCTGAACATGAGGACGAAGATCTGTGCAAGCCGCTACTACGGGGAGACCATCACCCTATCTTTGATGGGGCCTTCTGCGAAGTAATTGAACTACTACAACCGAGTCACGGTTTAATGGGCAGTTTACTAGAATACGGGCTGAATAACACCTCAGGCATTCTAAGAATTCAAGGTACTGGAACAAGTGCACTTCTTTCAGGTGACATTGAGCCCACTGGGTGGCGACAGCTTATTACCAAAACTGATCCTGCTGCGGACGTCTTAAAATTTCCACATCATGGCGCTTGGAGTGAGAGCGATGTGAGCGCCATCCTCGATACAGTTAAACCATCAGTCGTTGTTATATCGGTAGGAACCGATGCTAACAAAAAGTATAAGCACCCCAATACGCACGTTCTTCAGGCAATCAAGCATAGGAATATCCATATGCTCTGTACCGAGGCCACGGACCAATGCGAAGCAAATGTGAGAAATCAACAGCAATCTCTTCATCACTATCACGAGATCGCTGCAAGAGCAAAATCCTATTTGCCACTCCTTTCACCAAGAGGCTGCCCTTGCGCAGGAACAGTAATCATCGAGTTAGGAGATTCAGTAAGGATCCTTCAGCCTGACATGCGCTTGCACCATGATCTCATAGAAGGACACCTTCGAACTGCTCAGTGTGGTATTGGTTACACTAATGACACACAGCCGCTAGAAGCCGCTAGTAGGGTAAGTGAAACAACAGAGACATGATTTATCGTCTACGCATCAATTTTGTGCAGTCCCTCGTTTTATTGTGCAGCCATGCCAAGCGAGGAGTTATTTGTGCAAAGCCAGGACGGGGATGATCAGTCGGCATCCCTCTCATCGAGTGGCTTTTTTGTGTTTCGCGAAGAACTCGCTGAGGGCTTGGCGAACCTCATCAGGACGTTCGAGATAGGAGAAGTGGCCGCAGTTGGGCAGCACGACGAGGCTGGCCCCAGGGATTACCTCGGCGATGTGGGCCGCGCAGGCGACAGGCACGAAATCGTAGTCGCCGTGCAGGACCAGCGTTGGGATGCGCAGCCGTGTGATCTGGGGCAGCAGATTGTACTCTGGCGACTCGGCGGTCTCTTCCCAGAGTTTGCCCGTAGTCTCTCGTGTGATGTGAACGCTCTCCTTCGTCCAGCCTTCGTACAGGCGCGCAGACAGGCGGTCGAGTAGCTCAGGCGGGCGCAGGGTGGGCTGGAAATAGAGCCGATAGTACGCCGCTCTGGTTTCCAGATCGCCTTCCTCAAATGCGGGGAGGGCCTCCAGGGCATGCATCCGCTCCAAGTCTTCGTGCTCCCTCACGTTGAGTTGCTGCTCGAACAGCTGGAAGTCTTCATATGAAGCGGGCGCAGTATTCAGTAGAATCAGGTGCGAGACACGCTCCGGGTGACGCAGGGCGTATTCCAGCGCCAGCAGTCCACCCCAGGAATGCCCCAGGAGCGCGGCGCGGTCCAGGCTCAGATGGGCGCGCAGAGCCTCCAGATCGTCCATCTCGGAGTGCAGACTGACCGCCGTGGGCTGGATATTCCACGCGGACTTGCCGCGTCCCCGCTGATCGTAGTAGATGAGGCGGAACGCATCGGCCAGGCGGTCCAGGTCGGGGAGCAGGTAATTATGGTCGAAACTTGGCCCGCCGTGGAGGACGATGATCGGCTGCCCCTGGCCGATATCGCGATAGTAGAGCGCCGCGCCTTCCACTGGCACATAGCCCTCGCGTGGGATGGGCTGGCCCGATGGATCCCGTGCGTTCATGGCGCCTGCTCCATTTCTGGCTGGCCGACTCTCCCAGCCCGCTGTGTGAATAACCAATAACCCGGCGGGTCGGCTCAGGCATCCGCGACAGGCTCGTAGAGGCGGCCACCCATGCGCAAGAAGCGCATGGAGCCGTCGCCCCGCTCGATGAAGTCTATCCGCGAACCCTCGTTCTCGTCCTGGGTCACGGCCACGAACTCACGCTCGGCGATGGGCCGGAGCAGATTCGGCGGATAGGTCAGCTCGGTCTGGGTGACGGGGTCGATCTCTTTCATGACACGGCGCAGCCCGCCATCCGCGACGGTGATCGCGGCTTCCTCCTCATCATCAACCGCCAGGCGATAGCGGCCAGCGAATCGCGCGAGGGCATCGTTGGAGAGCGCGATGGGCGTGGGGCTGGTGGCGCGTAGGCCGAGGACGTGATCGAGCGCCCACTCGGCGACACGGTCGCCCAGGACACTGCCGCGACCGCTGTTGGTGAGGATGGCGATAGCGAAACGATGCGCGGGAACGAACTTCAGCTTGACCTCGAAGCCGTGGAGCGAGCCGCCGTGCTCGACGACCTTCACGCCATCGCTGAAGCGGATGGCCCAGCCGAGGCCGCCCCACTCGGCGAAGCCAGCGGCGGGGTAGTTGGGGGCGCGCACCAGCGGCGCCTGCATCGCCTCCAGCGCCACCGGGCTGAGAACGCGCCTGCCGTTCCACGCGCCATCGCCCATGGAGAATGCGGCGAAGGTGAGAAGGTCATCAGCGTCCGAGATGATGCCGCCAGCGGGAGCGACGTTACGCGAGAGCAGGTACCTGCGGCGCACCTCGTGCTCGTCGCCGCCAGGGGTCTTGAGCGCATGGCCGACGGCGGTGGGATAGACGATAGCCTCGTCGGCGAAGAAGAAGGAGCGGTCGAGGCCCAGCGGCGCGAAGATGCGCTGGCGCATGGCGGTTTCGAAAGGCTGGCCCGTGACCTCCTCGATGATACGTCCGGCGAGCATGAAGCCGCTGCTACAGTAGGCCCATAGCTCGCCAGGGGTGCTCAGCTGGCGGAGAGTGGGGAAGCTGGCGACGCAGCGGGCAAGGGCGTCGTCGCCCATGCCAAAGTCGTCGTAGTAGTCGCCGTAGAGGCCGCTCTGGTGGGTCAGCAGCTGACGGAGGGAGATGGTTTCGCGGGCGCGCTCGTCGGCAAGTCGGAGGTCGGGCAGGTAGGTGACGACAGGGGCATCGAGGTCGAGCGTGCCGTCGTCTACCAGCGTCATGACGAGAGCGGCAGTGTAGACCTTACTGATGGAGCCGATGGGGAAGAGGGTATCGGTGCGGACGGGGTAGCCGGTCTCAAGGCTGGTAACGCCATAGGCGCGCGTCTCGCGCTCGCCATCGCGCAGGACGCCAACGACGACGCCGGGGACGGTCCAGCGGGCGATCTGCGCGCGGATATGAGCATCCAGGTCGGCGGGTATGAGGCTAGACTCGGTTGCCATCGTGGTCTCCTCTGGCTCATGCATTGCCAGTCGGGTCTGGTACTGCAACGACAATGTCTGTCGCAGCCTGAGGGCAACATCCCAATCTCAGTCGGCATTATACACTGGGCGGGCATACAGCAGGAGCCAGACGGCCACGGCCCATCCCACCGCTGCTCATCGTGTAGAGGTTTAGGGGTTTTCGAGGGGCGCGTAGAGCTCGACCGGGATATCGAGGCGGCCAAGCGCTTCCTGTAGCACCGGACCAACCACATTCCATGCGAGCTGGCCCGCACCACAACCCAGCGCCGGGACCGCCAGCGAGGTGATGCCCCACGCGCGATAGTGCGCCTCCAGATACGCCAGCCCGGCGACGATATCATCGAGCTTCGCGGCGGACCGCCAGTGGTCCTTGGTCGGGAAGTTCAGGATATAGGGCACTGCTGAATCGCGGTAGAGATACGGCTCGCCCAGGCGCATGCGGCCATCCTTGCAGCGCGCGGCGTAGTCCGCGAACATCGCTGGAAAGCGCCGCTTGAACACCAGCGCGATGCCCTTACCCATCACGCCCACGCAGTTCACGGCGTTCACCAGCGTCTGCGCCTCGGAGTCGAAAAGGTTGCCAGTCACTACGTGAACCATTACATGATGCTCCCTCGCTAACACGGATTCATCGGCGCCGGGCTGTCCGCTGGCATGGCTTGTGCGGTCTAGCTGGGCGCCCTCCGCCGCATCGTTGCGGAAACCCGGAGGTGTTGTATTCTCGTGAGGACAAAAGGAGTTGGAAGCGATGTCTAGTAGCACCGGCCAGGGAAATATGGACCAGCAGAGCGCCAGCGCCACGTCGGCACAGCCACAGAGACAGGCCACCGATCCCCTGCAGAATCTGCAATATGACCTGGTGAGCACGCTGTATCATGCCTGCAAGAGCAGCCAGGCCATCGATCAGTACATTCGCGATGCCAGTCAGGCAGGGAATAACGAGGTGGCGCAGTTCTTCCAGATGGTGTCGCAGCAAGACCAGCAGCGGGCCCAGCGCGCGCAGGAGCTGCTCAGTCAGCTCGGCGGCGCATCCGGCACGACTCACTAAGGCTTATACGCCCTCGGCCATAAATGGCCGGAGTACGAGGATTGGCCATGAATGGCCTCCTCGCCTGCCGCCGTTACCCCGGCCTTTCAAGGCCGGGATCGTCTGCCCCCATCATTTCCCGATGGCATAGCGCAGAAAGAGGTGATCGCCCGCCTGTTTGACGCTGAGGATCCGTGCATTGGGGGCGTCCGCTGGCGAGAAGGCGACGCCCTCGACTAGCGCCCGGCGGGGCCGCTCGCCCGTCCGCCCGGCCAGTTGTGGCGCGAGTGTCAGGAATAGCTCATCCACCGCGCCCGCCGCCAGGAACGACGCCAGCACCAGCGGGCCGCCCTCATTCAGCGCCACCCGGACGCCATAGTCATCCGCCAGCAGCCGCAGCATCGCCAGCACATCCACTGTTCCCGCGCCATCCACGCCGCCATCCGTCGTGGCCGCCACCGCGCGCACCTCAACGCCGACGGGCAACGTCTCACCGCGCAGCCGCTCCTCGCCCACGGCGGTCGTCACGACGACGACCCGCAGATCGGGCGCGTGGAAGGTGCGCTCATCGAGATCAATCTGGCCGCTGGCGCTCATCACCACGCTCAGGGGCTGGGTCTCGCCCTTGCCCAGCGCGGCGCGCATGACGGCGTATGCCTCGGCATGGGGCGGGGAGACGAAGGCGGGCGTATGGATGTGGCCTTTGTCTTCACGCAGCGAGCCCGCGCCGAAGATGACGGCATCGGCCCGCGCGCGCAGAATCCCCATCACCATGTGATCGATGTCGCTCTTGCCGCCGACGGTGCCCTGAAACGGCTCGCCAGGCTGGGTGTAGGAGATGACGCCATCGAGCGTCTCGATGAAGTTCACGAGCACATAGGGGCGCTCCCCCGGCTGGCCATCAGGCACGACCAGCCCACCATCATAGGCGGCGGCCAGCTCAGGCGGCAATGTGCTCGCGGGCGCGGGCGCGCGCTCGTAGAGGGTGTGGATCGTCTCCATCGCGCTTCTCCTCCCTGGGATAATTCAGGCCATCCACAATATCAGCGTGTGGCGCGTTCGCAGCCAACTAACCTGTATCATCCTATCACCGATACGGGTAGAGATACGACGGAGAGCACTTCACCTCTCAGACCTCAGTATTGGACGGAGATATCTACCGGCCCCTTGCGTCCGAGGACCGCTACCAGCGTGACCCCTTTTTCCCTGCGATATTGCAGGTCGACCGTCGCGTCACCGAGCCGCAGGCCATGAATGGCGACACTGGTGAGCCAGTCTGGCAAATGCGGACGATGAATATGCAGCCGCTGATTCAGCGCGTCTGGCTCGAGGCCGAGCGATGTCTGCAAGAGCAGGGGCAGCGCGCCAGCAGCCCAGGCCTGCGGACTGCACGCCACGGGATAGTGGACGGGGCGCGGGTAGTTGTCCATGCTGAAGCCGTCGAAGACTTCGGGCAGCCTGAATTCGGGGAAATGTGTCGCCGCCTGGAAGATGCCGGTAAAGATAGCGTCCATCTGCTGGATATATCCCTGCCGCCGCATGCCGAGGGCGATCAGCGCGTTGTCGTGCGGCCAGACCGATCCCGTCTGATAATCGAGCGGATTGTAGGCTCTTTCCTTCGCGGACAGCGTCCTGACGCCCCAGCCACAAAACATGTCGCCTTTCATCAGCCGCTCGGCGACGGCCTGTATGCGGTCCGGCGGCACGATGCCGGTGAAGAGCGTCTGCCCAGGGTTCGAGGCGACCGCGCCAGAGGCCTTTCGACCGCGTTGCAGGCAGAGCGCGTAGCCTGTATCGCCGCCGAGCCAGAAGTCGTCGTTGAAACGCTGCTTCAGGTCGTCCGCCTGGCGCTCCAGCTGCGCCGCGTGGGCATGAGCGCCGGTCGCGGCCAATAGCCGGGCCAGCGCTCGTCGCGCATAGTAGGCGTAGCCCTGCACCTCGACGAGCGCAATCGGGGGCTGGCAGATCGAGCCGTCGGCATTGACGATGCCGTTGTCTGAGTCCTTCCACCCCTGGTTGAGCAGCCCTTTCTCGGACCGCGAGCCATAGGTGAGGTAGCCCGCGATATTGTCGGCGTCCGCCTCGTTCGCATCCATCCACTTGAGCGCCCGGTTGACGTTCTCCCGTAGCTGGTGAAAGAGCGCAAGATCGCCCGTCCAGCGGACATATTCGGCCAGCAAGATGAGGAACCAGGGCGTGGCATCGACGGTCCCGTAGTACGGAATCATAGGCACTTCGCGCAGGTTGGCGCGCTCACCGACACGCAGCTCATGCAATATCTTGCCTGGCTCTTCGTCCTGAAAGGCGTTGTGTCGAGCACCCTGATATTGCGCCAGCAGCAGCAATGTGCTCCTGGCCAGCGCGGGATGATAGGCCAGAGTCTCGAAGGCGGTGATGAGGCTATCGCGGCCAAAGAGCGCGACATACCAGGGAATGCCAGCGGCGAGGTAGAGATCGCTCAGGTTCGCGGTGGCCAGCATGCGCAGATCGTTGAGCGACCGGGCCAGCGCGCGATTGAAGAGGTCGTTGTTGGTCTCGATGGTTGGGGTCTGCGCAAGCTCCTCGGAGAACGACGCGTGCTTGCCCGCGCCCGTCTTATCGGTATGCTTGCCCGCGCCTTCCTCGTTGCCCTGCTTGTCCTCGTCTTCCAGCTCATAGGAGACGACGATTTTTGTCGCCTCATTCGATTTGAGTGAGACGCAGTAGAGCGCCTTCTCCCCGTCGAGCGTATCGGGCGTGGGCGAGAAGCGCAGTGTTATGACGCGCCGATGGCCATCCGCGCCGTCATATTTCAACACGACCCGTCCCCGGTGCGTCTCTGGTGGCAGCAGCGTGCCCCGCTTGCCTGGCTTGGAGCCGCGAATAGTGAAGATGTCAATAAAGTGGCTGCCGAAGCGCACCTCCACATCAAACTCGACCGCGACCTGATCGAGATTGTTGATCTCAATCGTCTGCGTCACATTTTCCTTGAGCGAGAATGCGCGGCGGATGCTCAGCCGCTCTTTCGAGAGGATGCGCCCGTCAGGAAGCTGCAGCCGAGGATTCGTCAGCTCATAGACCGCCTGGTTGCCAGCCGAGGCATCCGCCAAGAGCGGCACCCCTGGCTGGCCTTGCAGCCGTAGCTCCATCTGGTCGAGATAGCACATATCGCGGAAGTACATCCCATAGCCAAGGTCCCTGGGGCGAATATCGCCGACGCTGTTGGCCAGCAGGAAGACCTGATTGTATTTAATGGTGATGGCATTGCGAATATCGCTGATAAGGGTCGAATAGTCCAGTTGCCGCGAGTGAGCGCCGCTCTTGGATGTCTGGCTTCCCTGCTCTCTGGTGTGTTTGCTTAGCTGTTCTTTGCGTGTTTGTTGCCGTTGGTCCGTCATAGTATGCCGCGCCTATTCTAATCATCGTTGCCGATGGCCAGCCCGCCGAGACCAACGCTTATCCCATGCGCGCTCGACTTGACGCGCGGCATGCCACGCCCGGCGACGCCACGAGGCGAGAGATCGTAGCGAATCGGCGGGGCCGCGTGGAGACGCCTGTCGCGCGACGTGACCGCGTCACCCTCCGCAATCAGGTAGTCCGCGGTCCGCGCGGCGAGCGCCTGAATGGTCAGGCCGGGATTGGCCGAGCCTTGCGTTGGAAAGATACTCCCGTCACAGAGAAAGAGATTCGGGATATCGTGGGAGCGGCCAAAGCTATCCACCACCGAGGCGCGAGGGTCGTCGCCCATGCGCGCGCCGCCGATGAGATGGGCATAGCGCGGCTCCTCGACGACCTCCTCCGCGCCCGCCGCATACATCACCTCCATCGTCTTGTTTTTGCCCCAGGCGATCAGCTTCTTGTCGTTCTCATGCAGGCTAAAGGTGATTTTGGCGACGCGCAGACCGTATTGGTCGGTCTCGTCGGCCAGCTCGACGCGGTTGTCCTCCCAGGGAAGGATCTCGCCCAGGAAGCCGAAGGCCGCCCAGTGGTTATAGTCCATCATCACCTTGCGCAGCCCCCAGCCCCAGGCGCCTTTGGCGACCATCATCTGCTTGGCGAAGGCGATGGGCAGCGGGCCGACGGTCTGAATCGCGAAGCCACGGGCAAAGCCGCGCGCGGGGTCGGTCTCGTAAAACGCCTCGGTGAGCGCGTGGGCGGGAGGCGCTTTGTACATGCGCACCGGCTCGTCGAAGCGCCCCATGATGACATTGCCCGCCTGCGCCATGAGATATTTGCCAACCACGCCGCTCGAATTGGCCAGCCCCTGCTCGAAGCCAGGACAGGCGGAGTTGAGCAGCAGCCGTGGGGTCTCGATGCTGTAACCAGAGACAATGACCACTTTGGCCCGCTGCTCCCGCTCCGCGCCGCCGGCATCGAAGTAGCGGACGCCGGTCACCTTGCCGTCCTTGCCCATGATGATCTGGCTGACCATGCAGTTGGCGCGTATCTCCGCGCCGTAGCGAATCGCATCGGGAACGTGGCTGATGAGCGTGC
>Ga0207661_10002684_pt1 | contig 12244 bp, 10 predicted proteins | sample KBSC713LmetaG_FD_184337 | JGI IMG/M metagenome (GOLD analysis project Ga0207661, IMG submission 184337) | Corn rhizosphere microbial communities from Kellogg Biological Station, Michigan, USA - KBS C7.1-3L metaG (SPAdes) (version 2) | ecosystem: Host-associated > Plants > Roots > Rhizosphere ... | reverse complement strand
CAGGTGAGGGACAGGCTGGGGCTGCGCCCGGCGGACGGGCCGCGCGCGGTCACCGGTACGGCGGCGTTGACCCCGCGCGAGCTCGAGGTCGCGCTGCTGATCGCCGACGGCCTGACCAACGCGGAGCTGGCCCGGCGCCTGTACATCTCGCCCCGTACCGCCGCCGTGCACGTGTCGAGCATCCTGCACAAGCTCGGGGTCTCCTCGCGCACCGAGGTGGCCGACCTGGTCCGCCCCGACTGAGGGCGCCGTCACCGCTCGACCTCGGGAGCTTGACCCGGCGCCGCGGCCGCGTTAGCTTCGGCTCGCGTGTTCACGAACACATTTGTAGTTCACATTCATGAACCGCCCTCGGCCGAAGGGAAAGGCATGGCACTGAACGACTCGACATCCCGGCTCTCACGACGGCTGGACGGGCTGCTCTTCTTCCCGGTCACCGCCTTCGACCCGGGTGGCGGGGTCGATCTGGACGCCTTCCGGCAGCACCTCAAGGCGCGCGTCGCGCGTGGACCCGCGGCGGTGTTCGCCTGCTGCGGTACGGGCGAGTTCTTCTCCCTCGGGATCGAGGAGTACGCCGCGTGCGTCCGGGTGGCCGTCGAGGAGGCGGCCGGCCGGATCCCGGTGGTGGCCGGGGTCGGCTACGGGACGGCGCTGGCCACCCGGTTCGCCCAGGAGGCCGCCGCGGCCGGCGCCGACGGGCTGCTGGTGATGCCGCCGTACCTGGTCGAGGGCAGCCAGGCCGGGCTGCGCGAGCACTACCGGCGGGTGGCCGACGCGACCGACCTCGAGGTGATCATCTACCAGCGGGACAACGCCGTGTTCACCACCGAGACGGTCGTCGAGTTGGCCGGGCACGAGCGGATCGTCGGCTTCAAGGACGGCCGCGGGGACCTGGACCTGATGCGGCGCATCGTCGGCGCGGTACGGGAGCGGCACGGCGCGGGCGCGCTGCTCTACTTCAACGGCATGCCCACGGCCGAGATGACCGCCCAGGCGTACCGGGCGGTGGGCGTGCCCGGCTACTCCTCGGCGGTGTTCTCCTTCGCGCCCGACCTGGCGATGGGCTTCTACGACGCGTACCGGGCCGGCGACGAGGCGACCGTGGACCGGCTGCTGGACGGATTCTGGCGGCCCTACGTCGAGCTGCGACAGAAGGGCACGGGGTACGCGGTGTCGCTGGTGAAGGCGGGCGTGCGGCTGGAGGGTACCGAGGTGGGACCCGTGCGGCCGCCGCTGTCCGAGCCGGATCCCGGCCACGTGCGGGCGCTGGCCGAGCTGATCGCCGCCGGGCGGGAGCTGCTGGCATGAGCGCCGCTGCTGTCGCGGGCGGCGTGCGCCGCGGTCCGTCCATTGTGGACATCACCATCACCCCGATCGCGGTGCAGGACCCGCCGCTGCTCAACTCCGTCGGGGTGCACGAGCCGTACGCGCTGCGGGCGGTCCTCCAGGTACGCACGGACGACGGGCTGGTCGGCCTGTCCGAGGCGTACGGCGACGACCCGACCCTGGACCGGCTGCGTCGCGCGGCCCCGGCGCTGACCGGACTGTCCATCTGGGACCTCAACGGGCTCAACCACCGGGTCGCCGTCGCGCTCGGCGAGGTCACCCCGGACAGCCACACGGAGCTGGCCGGCGCGCCCAACGTGGGCAAGGCGATCGGGTCCACGGTCTCCGCGTTCGAGGTCGCGCTGTTCGACCTGCAGGGCAAGGCGACCGGGCTGCGCGTGTGCGACGTGCTCGGCGGGCCGGTCCGCGACGCGGTGCCGTTCTCGGCGTACCTGTTCTACAAGTGGGCCGCCCACCCGGGCCAGGAGCCGGACGGCTTCGGCGAGGCCCTGGACCCGGACGGCATCGTGGCGCAGGCCAGGGCGCTTGTCGACCGGTACGGCTTCGGCTCGCTCAAGCTCAAGGGCGGGGTGTTCGCACCCGACGAGGAGATCGCCGCGGTCCGCGCGCTGCGCGCGGCCTTCCCCGGGCACCCGCTGCGGCTGGACCCCAACGCCAACTGGACGGTACCGACGAGCCACCGCGTGGCCGAGGAGCTGACCGGGGTGCTGGAGTACCTGGAGGACCCGACCGACGGCATCCCGGGCATGGCCGAGGTGGCCGCCCGTACCGAGCTGCCGCTGGCCACCAACATGTGCGTCACCTCGTTCGACGACATCCCGGAGTCGGTCGCCCTGGACGCGGTGCGCATCATCCTGTCCGACCACCACTTCTGGGGCGGGCTGCGCGCCACCCAGAAGCTGGCCGGGATCTGCGACACCTTCGGGCTCGGGCTGTCCATGCACTCCAACACCCACCTGGGCATCAGCCTCGCGGCCATGACGCACCTCGCGGCGGCCATCCCCAACCTCACCTACGCCTGCGACACGCACTCGGTGTGGCAGGTCGAGGAGGTCATCGAGCCGGGCGCGATCGCGATCCGCGACGGCGTGGCGGCGGTACCGGACGGGCCTGGCCTGGGCGTGACGCTGGACGAGGACGCGCTGGCCAAGCTGCACGAGCAGTACCTGTCGTGCGGGATCCGCCGGCGCGACGACGTCGGGTACATGCGCACCGTGTACCCCCACTGGACCGGCGCGAGGCCGCGGTTCTGATGCAGGTCGCCGGTTACCTGTACCCCTGGGACGTCATCGGCGACCCGGCGGCCGCGGACCGGGTCGCCGGGCTGGGCCTGGACCACGTGGTACTGGCGGCCGTGTACCACGGCACCCGGGCGTTGACGCCACGCCACCCGCGCCACCGGGTGGTCGTCGCCGACCGCACGGCGGCCTACTTCCCGGTCAGCGACGCCCGGTGGCGGGGCGCGACGCTACGGCCGGAGCCGGCCGACTGGCTCGCCTCGACCGACCCGTTCGGGCAGGCGGCCGCGGCGCTGCGCGGTGCCGGGGTACCGGCGCACGCCTGGGTCGTGTTCAACCACGTCGACCTCCCGGGTACCCGGGACCAGAACGTGGTCAACGCGTACGGCGACGTGTACCCCTGGGCGCTGTGCCCGGCGCAGGAGCCGGTCGTCGAGTACGGGCTGGGGCTGGCGTCCGAGGTCGGGGCGCTGCCCGGTATCGACGGCGTCGAGCTGGAGGCGTGCGGCTGGTACGGCTTCGACCATCTCAGCGCGCACGACAAGGTCGGCGGGGTACCGCTGGGCGACGCCGAGCAGTACCTGCTGTCGCTGTGCTTCTGCGACGCCTGCGACCACCGGTACCGCGACGGCGGGATCGACCCCGTCGCGCTGCGCCGGCAGGTCTGCCGCGCACTCGACGGGCGTTTCAACGGCGAGCCCGGCCCGGCGGCCGACAGCGGCACCGAGGCCGACCAGATCGACGCGCTGCTCGGCGCCGGCCTCGCCGCGGCCGTGGCCGAGGTGCGGCACACCGTGGCCGACGTGCTGCGCGTCGCGGTCACCGACCGGATCCGCTCGCTGCGGCCGGAGCTGACCGTGCTGCTGCACGCCGACCCGCGGCCGCACGGGACCCTCGCCTTCACCGGTGTCGACCCGGCCCGGGTGGCGGGTACCGTGGACGGCCTGGTGGTCAGCTGCTGGCGCGGTACCGACGCCCTGCCGGCGGCCGTGGCCGGTGGCGGCAGGGCCTACGCGAGCCTGCTCGCCGTGCAGGGTTTGGGCGGCCGGCCGCGCGAGCTGACCGAGCAGGTGGCCGCCGCCCGGGAAGCCGGGGCCAGCGGTGTCCGGCTCTACCATGTGGGCCTGGCCGGGGCCGCCGACCTTGCCGCCGTACGTGAGCTGACCAGCCGGATCCACAAGGGAGAATGAAGCCGTGGGCGAGATGAACGTGTGGAGTATCGACGCGCGTACCGGCGAGAAGGTCGAGGCGGTCGCGACCGCCGCGACCGAGGCGGAGGTCGACGCCGCGGCGGTCCGTGCGGCGCAGGTGGCGCCGGTCCTGGTCGGCGCCGGGCTGGAGGGCCGGGCGCGGCTGCTGCGCGCGATGGCCGACGAGATCGAGAAGGACGGCGACGCGATCGTGGCCGCGGCCGACCGGGAGTCGGCGCTGGGGGAGACCCGGCTGCGCGGCGAGCTGGCCCGCTCGGCCTACCAGCTGCGGCTGTTCGCGCAGGTGCTGGAGGACGGCGGATACCTGGAGCTGACCATCGACCACCCGGACCCGAACGCGATCCCGGCGCCCCGGCCGGACCTGCGCCGGATGCTGATACCGGTGGGTCCCGTCGCGGTGTTCTCGGCGAGCAACTTCCCGCTGGCGTTCAGCGTGCCCGGCGGCGACACGGCCAGCGCGATCGCGGCCGGCTGCCCGGTCGTCGTCAAGGCGCACTCGGGCCACCCGTACACCTCGCAGCTGTGCGCGGCGGCGCTGCGCCGGGCGGCCGCGTCGGTCGCGCTGCCCGAGGACGTCGTGCAGGTCATCCACGGCCGGGCCGGCGGCACCCGGCTGGTGCAGCACCCGGCCATCCAGGCGGTCGGCTTCACCGGTTCGCTCGGTGGCGGTCGCGCCCTCTACGACCTGGCCTGCGCCCGTCCCACGCCGATCCCGTTCTACGGCGAGCTGGGCAGCATCAACCCGTTCGTGGTGACGCCGGCGGCGGCGGCCGAGCGGGCCGAGGCGATCGCGACCGGGCTCGCGGGTTCGTTCACCCTCGGCATCGGCCAGTTCTGCACCAAGCCGGGCCTGGTCTTCGTGCCGGCCGGCGGGGACGGGCAGCGGCTGGTCGCGGCGCTCGCCGACGCGGCCGCGAAGATTCCCGGCGGCCCCATGCTCACCCCCAGCATCCGGGACGGCTTCCTGTCCGGCGCCGCGGCGCGCGCGGCCCTTCCGGGGGTACGGGTGGCACTGGCCGCCGACGGGCAGACCGCGCCGCACGTCATCGTCGCATCGGCGTCCACATTGGACGATGTGCTGCTGGAGGAGTGCTTCGGCCCGCTGGTCGTCGTCGTCGAGTACGCCGACGAGGACGAGCTGTTCGCGGCGCTTTCGCGGGTACCGGGCAGCCTCACCGCGACTGTCCACTGTGGACAGGATGAGGGCGGGGCGGGCAGCTTCGCCGACCGGGTCGCGCAGCGGGTCAGCGAGCAGGCCGGCCGGATCCTGTTCAACGGGTACCCGACGGGTGTCGCGGTCACCTGGGCGCAGCACCACGGCGGCCCGTACCCGGCGACCACGTTCCCGCACCACACCTCGGTCGGTACCACGGCCATCCGCCGCTTCCTGCGTCCGGTGGCCTACCAGGACGCGCCGGACGGGCTGCTCCCCGCCGAGTTGCGTGAGGACAACCCGCTGGGCCTGCCGCGCCGCGTGGACGGGCAGTACCGGCTCGATGGGTGAACCGGCGGGACCGCTGCCCGCGACCGTGCTCAGCGCCGGTCCGGTCAAGTCGGCCCTGCGCACCGTCGAGCTGCTGGAGTTCTTCTCCAGCCATCGCGGCCTGCACAGCCTGTCCGAGCTCCAGCAGAACCTCGGGTACCCGAAGAGCAGTCTGTACATGCTGCTGCGCACGCTGACCGACCTGGGTTGGGTGGAGACCGACCCGACCGGGACGCTGTACGGCATCGGCCTGCGCGCGCTGCTGGTGGGAACGTCCTATCTGGACGGTGACCACATCCTGTCCGCGGCCCGGGACACGCTGGACTGGCTGTCCGAGACGACGACCGAGACTGTGCACCTGGCCCGGCTGGACGGCACCGACGTGGTCTACCTGGCCACCCGCGAGTCGCAGCACTACCTGCGGCCGATCTCCCGGGTCGGCCGGCGGCTGCCGGCGCACGCCACCTCGCTGGGCAAGGCGCTGCTCGCGGAGCGGCCGGACGACGAGGTGCGCGAAATGCTTCCCGCGCGCCTCGTCGGGCTCACCCCGTACACGCTGACCGACCACGAAGGGTTGGCCGCCGACCTCGCCCTGACCCGCGCGCGCGGGTACGCCGTCGACCACGAGGAGAACGTGCTCGGGCTGCGCTGCTTCGGCGTGGCCGTCAGGTACCAGCGACCGGCCCGCGACGCGATCAGCTGCTCGGTGCCGCTGGCCCGGCTCACCGCCGGCCGCGAGGAGCAGATCGTCTCCGCGCTGCTCGCCGCGCGGGAACGGCTGGAGCGCGTTCTGCGCTAGGCTGCCCGGATTGCTGTCTATCTGACGGAGGTGGATACATTGCTTCGACCGGTAGGACGCCTGGCGGTCATGGGTGGCGCGGTGGCGGCGTTGGTGCTCGGTCTGTCGGGCCCGGCGTTCGCGGTCGCAGACGGAGTCCCGGCGCAACCCGGCCAGTACCAGTTCTCCGTGAAGCTCACGATGACCGACATCCCGCTGCCGGACGGTACCCACTACAACAGCGCCTGCTCGGCGGCGCTCATCAGCGACCAGTGGATCATCACGGCCGGGCACTGCTTCCACGACGTGAACCGCAACCCGGTCAGCGGGCCCGTCCCGTACGCCACGACCGCGACCCTGGGCGTGGTCGACCTCGCGGATCCCGGCGCGGAGGTGGTGGACGTGGTCTCGGTGCGGCAGTCGCCGACCAACGACATCGCCGTGGCCGAGTTGGCCCGGCCGGTGACGGACCTGCCGACCCTGGCGCTGTCGCAGGCCAGGCCGAAGAAGGGCGAGATCCTGCGGATCGCCGGCTGGGGCGCGGACAACTCCGTCGACCCGGTACCGGGTACGCACATGACGACCGGGCAGGTCCAGGTGAGCACCGTGCGGACCGGTACGGTCGGGGTCCACGGGTACGCGCCGCAGCCGGACACGAGCGCCTGCCCGTACGACTCGGGCGCTCCGTACTTCCTCGAGCGGGCGAACCAGGCACCCCTGCTGGTGTCGGTGGAGAGCACCGGCCCGGACTGCCCGCACAACCAGGAGGAGACGACCTCCCGGGTGGACAACATCATCGCCTGGATCGACCAGGCCACCGGTTGACCGGTTCGGGGCCCGGGCCGCACGAGGTCCGGGCCCCGAACGCCCGGCTCAAAAAGGTGGTGCCCATCCGGCTGTGAGGCGACGTTGAGGGAGTTCCCCTAGGGTGGTCGACATGGTTCGACCGCACCTGGGCGGGGCGACTGTCACGAAGGAACCGTCGTGAAGCTCGTCGTGATGATTCCGTGCCTCAACGAAGAGGACACCCTGCCACTCGTTTTCCAGACGATGCCGAAGTCGATCCCCGGCGTCGACAGCATCGAAGTACTGGTCATCAACGACGGCTCCACCGACCGTACGGTCGAGGTCGCCCGGCGGCTGGGCGTCACCCGGTTCATCCACCACCGGCGCAACCAGGGTCTCGCGTACACCTTCCGGGACGGGCTGATCGGCGCCCTGGACCTCGGCGCGGACATCATCGTGCTGACCGACGGCGACAACCAGTACCCGTCGGAGCGCATCCCCGAGCTGATCCAGCCGATCATGGACGGCGCCGCGGACGTGGTGATCGCCGATCGGCAGACCCGGTTGATCGAGCACTTCTCGCCGCTGAAGAAGTTCTGGCAGCGCAGCGGCACCCGGTTCCTCAACCTGGTCGCCGGTACCGACGTGCCGGACGCGACCAGCGGCTTCCGCGCCTTCTCCCGGGAGGCGGCGCTGCAACTGAACCTGGTCGGCCGGTACAGCTTCGGCATGGAGACGATCATCCAATCCGGGCACAAACGGATGGAAATCGCCACCATCACCATCAGGACAAACCCGAAGACCCGCGAGTCCCGGCTGATCAAGTCGGACCTGACCCACGTGCGCAAGTCGGGCATCACCATCCTGCGTGGCCTGGTCACCTACAAGCCGTACGCGGTGTTCCTGACCCTGGGCCTGATCCTGCTCCTGATCGGCCTGATCCCGTTCGTCCACTACCTGTACGACGTGCTGTTCGCCGGCCCGGCGGCGGCCGGTGCCAGCCATCTGCAGGGGCTCATCGTCGGCGCCGTCATCCTGACCGCGTCGTTCGTGTCGCTCACGCTGGGCGTGGTGGCCGACATGATCAGCGTCAACCGGGCGCTGCTGGAGGACGTGCTGACCGAGGTCAAGCGCAGCCGCGCCGCCGACAAGGGCTCGTCCATGTTCATCACGGACTTCGGTGCAGACACGGTCGATGACGATTAGCGCGACGCTCGCGGCGGTACGCGGGCTCGCACGCCTGGCCCGCCGTCACTGGATCTTCACCGGCCTGCTGGTACTCGGCCTCGTCCTGCGCGTACTCGTGATGGTCGCGTACCAGCCGGCGATCTTCTACATCGACTCGGTCGCCTCGTACCTGCTGCCGCTGCCCGGGCTCGACCCGACCGGCGAGGATCCGATCGGGTACGACCTGTACTTCCTCGCCCCGGTACTGCACGTCGCGAACCTCACCACCGTCGTGGCGGTACAGCACCTGATGGGGCTGGGGATGGCGGTCGCCGGGTACGCGCTGCTGGTACACAAGGGCGCCTGGCGCGTCCTCGCGGCGCTGGCGAGCGCACCGGTGCTCCTCGACGGGTACCAGCTGCAGATCGAGCAAATGATCATGTCGGAGCCGCTGTTCGAGGCGATGCTGGTCGCGGCGCTCGTGGTGCTGACCTGGCGGCCCCGCCCCAACGTGACGACCGTGGTGGTCGCCGGGCTGCTGCTCGGGTTCTCGGTGTCCGTGCGGCAGGCCGGCGAACTGCTGTTCGCGCCGCTCATCGCGTACACACTGCTGGCCGGCGGAGCGTGGCGGTACCGGCTGCGGCTCGGCGCCACCGCGCTGGTCTGCTTCGCCCTGCCGGTCGGCGCGTACGCCACCTTCTACTTCGCCCGTGCCGGCCACTTCCAGATCAGCCACGTCGGCGGCAACGCGCTCTACGGGCGGGTGGCCACGTTCGCCGACTGCGACGGGCTGGACATCCCGGACGACGAGCAGGTGCTGTGCCCGCGGGTACCACGCGACATGCGGCCGGGCCCGGACTACTGGGCGCACGACGCGGCCTCGCCCTACTTCGTCCTGCAGACCCGGCTGCCGGACCAGGTCGACAACCTCACCAAGGACTTCTCCCTGCGGATCATCCGGCACCAGCCGCAGGACTGGGCGGCCGCCGTGGGTACCGACGCGGTCAAGGTGCTGTCCTGGAACCGGATCGACCACACGCCCGACGACCCGACCGTGGTGCGCTGGCAGTTCCAGGAGGACACGCCGCTGTTCCCGCCGTTGGTGAGCATGGACGTGATCACCCAGCTCAGCAACCTGTACGGCGATGGCGACCCGGTGACCGTGACGCCGGTGGCCAGGTTCCTGCGCGCCTACCAACTGGGCGGCGGGTACACGCCGGGGCCGGTGCTGGCCCTGTCGGTGCTGCTCGCGCTGGCGCCGCTGGTGCGCTGGCGGCGCGCCGGTCCGGGCCGGCTGCCGGCGCTGCTGTTCCTGGCGACCGGCCTGCTGGTGGTGCTGGTCGGCGATCTGATGATCTTCTCGTACCGGTACCAGCTGCCCGCGTACGTGCTGCTGCCGGTGGCCGCCGCGCTCGGCCTGGCCGCGGTGACCGGCCGCCGGGGCTCAGACCCGGCTGGCGCGCCGGAGGCTGGGTCCTCCGGGGCTGACCGGAGCGGTCTGCTCGGCACGGAACACGACGCGGTCCAGGACTGAGAACTTGACCAGGAACCCCGCCGCGTAGGTCGCGAAGTAGGCGCCCTCGACGACCACGGGCAGGTGACTGTCCAGCGTCGCGCTGCGCCGCGCGTAATGGTCTGTCAGGCTGGTCACCGCGGCCGCGGTCAGCGCCGTACCGATGGCCACCGCCAGGTACGACACGGCGTCCCGGCCCAGTCCCGCGGGGCTGCGCCGGTTCCACGCCCAGTACCGGCCGGCGACGAAGTTGACGACGAAGCCACAGGCGAAGGCGCAGACGCTGGCCACCGCGGCCGGACCACCGAGGTGGTAGACGACATAGAAGGCACCGGCGCTGGTGACCGTGGCCACGACCGATCCGAGTGCGAACCGGATGAACCGGCGCGCCCGAAGGGGAAACTCACCGCGCCACACCCTGATCTCCTTCCCCGGTCCCGGCGCTCCAGTCTAGGGTCGTTAAAGCTGATCTGGTGGTTTCCCGGTGATCATCGACGGGACTCCGATGAAGTGTTGAGGTTGGCGCCCTACGTTCGCTCTTGGTGATCAATCTCTCGGCCGGGCCGAGGTTTCCCGGCGCGCTGCCCGTGGAAGGAGTAATGGATGCGGATTCTGGTCCTTGGCGGGGACGGCTATCTAGGATGGCCGACTGCGTTGCACCTGTCGGACAGAGGTCACGACGTGGGCATCGTGGACAACTTTGTACGCCGCCAGTACGACCACGAACTGGGGGTACAGAGCCTCGTCCCGATCGAGCCGCTGGTCACCCGGGTAAGGACCTGGCACGAGGTCTCCGGTAAGCAGATCGCGACGTACGTCGGGGACCTGACGGACGCGGAGTTCACGTACCGGATGCTGCGCGAGTTCCGGCCGGACGCGGTCGTGCACTTCGCGGAGCAGCGGGCCGCGCCGTACTCGATGATCGACCGGGCGCACGCCGTCTACACCCAGACCAACAACGTGGTGGGCACCCTCAACCTGTTGTACGCCATCGCCGAGATCGACCCGGACATCCACCTGATCAAGCTCGGCACGATGGGCGAGTACGGCACGCCGAACATCGACATCGAGGAGGGCTGGCTCGACATCGAGCACAACGGTCGCACCGACCGCATGCTCTTCCCGAAGCGGCCCGGCTCCTTCTACCACCTGTCCAAGGTGCACGACAGCCACAACATCGAGTTCACCTGCCGGATCTGGGGGCTGCGCGCCACCGATCTGAACCAGGGGATCGTCTACGGTCAGCAGACCGAGCAGACGGTACGGGACGACCGGCTCGCCACCCGGTTCGACTACGACGCGGTCTTCGGTACCGTGCTCAACCGCTTCGTCATCCTCGCCGCGCTGGGCCAGCCGCTCACCGTGTACGGCGACGGCGGCCAGACCCGTGGCCTGCTCGACATCCGGGACACGGTGGAGTGCATCCGGCTGGCGGCCGAGAACCCGGCGCAGCCCGGCGAGTTCCGGGTCTTCAACCAGATGACCGAGAGCATGTCCGTCCTGGACATCGCCAAGCTGGTCGCCGACCTGCATCCCAACGCGGTCCAGGTGGAGCACCTGGACAACCCGCGCGTGGAGGCGGAGTCGCACTACTACAAGGTGACCCACACCGGGCTGGTCGAGCTGGGCCTGGAGCCTCACCTGTTGTCCGATACCCTGCTCACCTCGCTCTACGCGGTGGCGGACCGGTGGAAGCACCGGGTCGACCAGGCGGCGCTGCGCCCATCGGTGCGCTGGCGCGGTGCCCGGGTGGCCACCGCCCGCTGACGCCGGCTACGTGGTGGCGGTTCAGCCGGCCGGCCGGATCGCCACCACGCCGGTCATCGTGCCCACGTACGCCTGCCCGCCCGCGAGGGTCGGCGAGGCGAAGTGCGGCGCCGGTCCGATCGACAGCTTCTGCTTCACCGCGCCGGTACCGGGATCCAGCAGGTCGAGCAGGCCGGCCTGGTAGTCGACGACCCACAGGGCGCCCCCGCCCAGTACCGGAGAGCCCCGCGCGGGCACCGTCGTGTGCCACAGCACCTGAGGCTGACCGTTCTGGCCCACGCGTACCGCACGGGTGCCGTCCGTGCACGGCACGTAGACCGTGTCGCCGGAGACCGCGGAGGCGCCGAATGCCGCGCAGACATCGGCCTGCGCGACCTGGCCGCCGATCCCGCCCAGATGGTCGGGGCGCAGCACATAGCCGGTACCGCGCTTGCCCGCGATGAAGACGAACCCGTTGACCAGGGCCGGGCTCATCGAACCCAGGTCGAGGTCGTGCGCGTTGTCGTCCGCCCAGGTGCTGGGGGAGAAGCTGTCGGCCAGCCTCAGGTCGGGCGTCAGCGCCAGGACCGAGTCGCTGGTGTCGTACCCGGCGGTGGATTCGCCGTTGCCCACCGCGTACAGCAGCCGGCCGCCCTGTTCGATCCCGCCGCCCGGGGCCCAGATGCCGCCCTCGCGCGTGGTCGGTACCGCGTAGGCGGTCGCCGGCGCGTCGCCGACGGTGGGGATCGCGACGACCGAGCCGATGTACTTCGCGCAGTCGCCGTACAGGCCGCCGTAGGAGATGTAGACCCTGCCGTTCAGCAGGTTGAGCGCGCCGCGCTGCTGGTGTGCGATCGGGTCGCCCTCGGGCGGCTCGGCGGCCCGGGTGACCTTCACCGTACCGGTGGCGGTATCCAGCCCGTAGAGCGTGTGGTGCCCGCCGACGCTCTCGGCCAGCGCGAAGACCAGCTGGGT
>Ga0207661_10002678_pt1 | contig 12262 bp, 9 predicted proteins | sample KBSC713LmetaG_FD_184337 | JGI IMG/M metagenome (GOLD analysis project Ga0207661, IMG submission 184337) | Corn rhizosphere microbial communities from Kellogg Biological Station, Michigan, USA - KBS C7.1-3L metaG (SPAdes) (version 2) | ecosystem: Host-associated > Plants > Roots > Rhizosphere ... | reverse complement strand
AAAACCGCGTGGCGCGTGCCCCACCGAGGGGGCGGCGACCAACACAAACAGACCGAACGGCTCCTGTCTGTGTGCCATTTCACAATTGAGATCATTTATGAGCTGCAGCGAGTATTTCCGACCTTGACCTGAGCGACCATGCGGCGTGCTGCGTCTTACCACCAGCGCTGTTGCACCTGAGGATAGTACACACCGTCGCGCCGACGCGTATTGCCAGTTTGCGGGTCCGGGTTGCGCTGGAAGAAGAAGCCGAAGCCGTTGTCGCCCCAGCCGTTGTCGCTCGCAATGACATCGACCGTGGGCGTGGGCCGGCGCGTGATGAAGCCGCCCTGGGGCTGGTTGTTCAGCACCGCGACGAACTCGGTGCGATAGTTGGTCTCTTTGCTCAGCGGCTCGTCCGAAACGACGATCGAGGATCGAGGCAACGCGGTCGGCGCGATGCGATCGAGCACGTCCTGCGGGATGGTGATGCGGTCGAGCGCGTCCTTGGCGTCGTCGCCGCTGTCGATCGTGACCGCGGTCCAGCGCAGTCCGGCATCGCTCTTCGCCATCGCCGTGAAGATGTGGGTGCCGAGCGGCCGCTCGGGGTTGCGGATCGTGACGGGAACCTCGATGGTCGTATCGAACACCTCGCCGCCACCGTCCGGCGCCGGCTTGTGCGTGTTGCGCCGGACGTAGAGCTTTTGGGTCGCGCGGCTGATGTAGACCGAGACCGGCTCGAGCGCGAGCTTTGCGTCGGTCGCAGCCTTCGCGGTCTCGACCTTCCTGGTCGCCGCGGCCTTGGCGGCGTCCTTTGCGGCAGCGGCGGCGTCGCGCTTCGGCTGCGCGTCCGCCTTGGCGGCGTCGAGTTGCGTCGCGGTGTCCAAGGCCTTGACGGCGGCCTTCTGCTTCAACTCCTCGGCTTTAGTCCTGGCCTGATCGGTCTTGGCATTGGCGAGCAGCTTGTCGGCATAGGCGAACTCGGCGTCGGCGCTCTTTTTCTGCGATTCCAGCTTGCGCAGCAACGTCGGGAGCGACCCCGCCTCGCGCGCCGTCGTTGCAGCGGTCTTCTTCGCCTCCTCGGTCGTCCTGGCGGCCTCCGCGGCCTCGCGTGCGAGCGTTTCGGCGCGCGCGGGAGCCGCCGCGATGGCTTCCGCCTTCGGCACGAACAGCGCCGGGTGGGAAAACGCGACCGGCTCCGCGTCGTTCGGCGAGATGATCACCCGCATCCCGATCCACGTCTTGTCGAACAGCTTCTCGGCAAATCCGTAGGGCATCCGCACGCAGCCGTGCGAGGCCGCATAGCCGGGGAGCGGCCCGCCGTGCAGCGCGATGCCGTTCCAGGTGATGCGCTGCATGTTCGGCATCCAGGCATCATCATACATCGTCGAGTGGTGGTCCTTGTCCTTCTCGATGACGGCGAAGACGCCGGCCGGCGTCTCGCGTCCCGTGGTGCCGGTCGATACCGGCGCGCGCAGGATCCAGCCGTCGGCGTCGTAGAAAGTGACCTGCTGGGTCTTGATCGACACGATCGCCATGATCGGCTCGCCTGCGTCGCGCGGCGCGATTGCTTCGGTGGGGGGCGCGGGGCGCGCCTGTCTAGCCCCGGCGTCGGCGGTCAGCGCCGGAAGTAGCGCCACCGCCGCGAGCATCACGATGGCGGCAGGCCCCCAATGCCGCGCCGCCGCAGTGGATTGCGCCGTCGTAAATCGATTGACCATGCCATGCCCCGGTTGAAACGCCTGTCCGCGCTTGTGTCGATCAAGTGTCCGATCGTGATTTTGAATTAGCCAACCTTCGCCACCATCCATGCCGCCAGTTCGCTCCTGGGAACGATCGGCACGATCCGGCGGCAAATCTCTCATATATGACAGCTCGCGCAGGAGGAAGGGTGGCTCCTGAAATTGGAACTTGGCGGGCATGCGCCGCATGGCTGTTGATGTCCGTTCACGGGGTAACGCGGACATCTCCAAATCCGTGAGTGCTCCGGACTTATGAGCACATGCGTCAGTTCGTGTTGAGCCTGAAGCGCAGCGTCTTGGGGCCGACGAAGAAGACGGAATCGCCCTGCCGCCGCCAGGTGGTGGCGTCGGTCAGCGCCGCGACCAGTTCGTCGTCAGCCTGCGCCTTGGCCGGCGGACAGGGGCGGTCCTCCATCTGGCCTGCGACAAAGATCACGGTGTTGCCGGCGACCGAAAACTGACCCTTGCCGCCCTTGCACCAGAGCTCGAGGACGACTTCACCATTGTCGCCGATGTCGAGGTCGGGCACCCGCTTCGATCCGGGCTGCGGCAGTGCGTCCAGCGTCATCTCCATGCCGAAAGGAAATCCGGTTTCGGCCTTCGCCGCGCCCGGCGCCGCCATGGAAGCGAGCAAAATCATCACGATGCCGGCGCGCCGCGCGAAATCGGTTGAACGCATCAAGACCTCTCGAAATCTGTCGTGAAACCCAGCCCGGCGCCGTTCTATTCGACGCGCCCGAGGTTGAACAGGTTCGCGACAGCAAAAAATTCGCGCAAAAGAATCCCCGCGAGCCTTGCGAGCCGCGGGGATTTTCGCATCAAGCGTCGATGCCCAAGACTATTTTACCAAGACTATTTTACCCGGCCTATTTCAGCACCATGAGCGTGAACGGATAGACATAGGCCTGCAGCATGACAAAGAGACCGACGAGACAGGCCAGCGCGATCGAATGCTTGAACACGAAGCGCAAGATCGTACCTTCGTGGCCATACCAGTTGGTGGCGGTGGAGGCGACGACGATCGACTGCGCGTCGATCATCTTGCCCATCACACCACCCGAGGAGTTGGCGGCGGCCATCAGGATCGGAGACAGGCCGAGCTGTTCGGATGTGATCCTCTGCAGGTTGCCGAACAGGATGTTCGACGCCGTGTCCGAACCCGTCAGCGCCACGCCCAGCCAGCCGAGCAGCGTGCCGAAGAAGGGATAGAGCACGCCGGTCGCGGCGAATGCCAGACCGAGCGTCGCGTCGACCCCCGACAGGCGCGTCAATGTGCCGATCGCGAGCATCGCCGAAATCGTGATCAGCGAGATCGCGCACAACCTGATCGTGCGGCCATATTCGGCAATCATCCTCGCCGGTGAGAAGCCCGCCAGGAAGCCGGAAATGATCGCGGCAATCAACATGCCCGTCCCTGTGAACGACAGGTAAGTGAAGGCGAACACCGCGCCCTCCGGCGTCGGCTTCGCCGCCACGGGCGGCACTTTGTTGATCATGTTGTGCAGGTCAGGCACCGGATAGTTCCAGGTGAAGATCGAGTTCGCCCACGCCTTGAACGCGCCATTACCCCACACCAGCATCACCACGCAGACGATGATCCACGGCAGCAGCGCAGTCCACAACTCGCGCCGGGTCAGTGGCGTCTTGTCCGCCAGCTTCGGCGCCTTCATGGTCGCAGCCGACTCATCCCTGCCGCGCAGCGCCGGCGACAGCCAGAGCTGTTTCGGCTGCCAGACCCGCAGGAACAGGATCAGGCAGCCCATCGAGATCAGCGAGGCGCCGATATCGACGATCCAGGGATTGATGTAGTTCGAGATCACGAATTGCGGGACGGCGAAGGAAATGCCGGTGACGAGGATCGCCGGCCAGATCTCTTTCATGCCCCTCCAGCCTGCGAACGCCCACACCACCCAGAACGGCACGATCAGCGAGAATACCGGCAATTGCCGGCCGACCATGGCGCCGAGGATGTACGGGTCGAGCCCGGTCACCGAGGCAAGGCCCTGGATCGGCGTGCCGAGCGCGCCATAAGCCACCGGCGCGGTGTTGGCGATCAGCGACAGGCCGGAGGCCGCGAGGGGCGAGAAACCGAGGCCGATCAGGACCGAGCCTGTGATCGCAACCGGGGTGCCGAATCCCGAGGCGCCCTCGAAGAATGCGCCGAAGGAGAACGCGATCAGCAACAGTTGCAGGCGGCGATCCTCCGTGACGCCGCCGACGGCGCGTTTCAACAGATCGAATTGGCCGGTCGCGACCGTGAGCTGATAGAGAAAAATGACGTTGAGAACGATCCATCCGATCGGGAAGAAGCCGGATACGATTCCGAGCACGGAGGCGCGGATCGACATGCCCGGTGGCATTGTGAAGATGAAGATCGCGATCAGGTTGGTCAGGATCACCGCGATGATCGCCGCGATATGGGCTTTCACCTTGCCGCTCGCGATCAGGATCAGCAGCGTAACGACCGGTATGGCTGCCGCGATCGTCGACAGCGCCGCACTCCCCAACGGATTATAGACTTGATTCCACATTGCGTTTCTCCCCCACGCGCTTATGCGGCACGTCCGCCCATGTGGCGTGCCTAACGCGGTTGCAGGGGTAAACCATCCAATGTGCTAAATAATCCCGCGGAATCTGCTGTCAGCAAATTTCGCTCACAAGGTCGCGGAAGTCGGCCGGCCCCCTGCTTCGCCCCGTTGTCGCCATGCTAGGGTCGAGTCGCGGGCCGGGACAAGACAAGCAGCACCATGATACTTATGACTTTAGTCTAAGTACGCTCGAATCCCCAATCATCTCAGGCTTTTGGCCTCGCTCTCCTGGAGACTTTTACCTGTGAACAATATTCGCGCGACGCTCGCGATCGTCTGGCGCATCGCAACGCCCTATTTCCGTTCCGAGGATAAGTGGGCCGGGCGCGGCCTTCTGGCCGCGGTGATCGCCATCGAGCTTGCGCTGGTCGGCAACGACGTGCTGGTCAATCAGTGGCGCAATCGCTTCTATAACGCACTGCAAGAGAATGATTGGGACGGTTTCGTCCGGGAGATGATCGTCTTCATCGTGCTGGCGACGGTGTCCGTCGTGCTTGGCGTCTACCAGCTCTATCTCAACCAGTGGCTCCAGATCCGCTGGCGAAAATGGATGACCACCAAATATCTCGGCGAGTGGCTGCACGACGCCAATCACTACCGCATGCAGTTGCAGGGGGACGCGGCCGACAATCCGGACCAGCGCATGTCCGACGACGTCAAGCTGTTCGTCGAGCGGACGCTCGATGTCGGCGTCGGCCTGTTGAGCTCGGCGGTGTCGTTCTTTTCCTTTCTTGTGATCCTGTGGGGCCTGTCGGAAGCCGCGCCGCTGCATCTGTTCGGCAGCCCCTACGCGATTCCCGGTTATCTGGTCTGGGCCGCGCTGATTTATTCGATCGTTGGAACGGCGTTGACCCAGTGGATTGGCTCCCCTCTCGTCAATCTCGATTTCGAGCAACAGCGCCGCGAAGCCAACTTCCGCTTCAGCCTGGTGCGGGTCCGCGAAAACGCCGAACAGATCGCGCTGCTCAACGGCGGACGCTCCGAGCGCGGATATCTCCTGCAAAGCTTCGGCCGCGTCGTGGAGAACTGGTACGGCATCATCAGCCGGACCAAGCGGCTGACGGCCTTCACCCAGAGCTACGCACAGGCCGCCCTGATCATCCCGTTCGTGCTGGCCACACCGGCCTATTTCGCCAAGAAGATCCTGATCGGCACGCTGCTGCAGGCCGCGGAGGCCTTCGGCAATGTGCAGAAGGCGCTGTCATTCTTCGTCGCGATTTACCGGTCGCTGGCGGAGTGGCGGGCCGTCGTCGCGCGCCTCGACGGCTTCGAGATGTCGATCGAAAGCGCCGCGCATCTGAAATCGAGAGGCGATTCGATCCGCCTTTCCGAGGGCGGCGGCGAGATCGACCTGGAGAAACTGCTGGTGCATCTTCCCAACGGCGCGCTGCAGGTCGCAGCCGACGGATTTGCCATCCGCCCGCACGAACGCATGCTGGTGACGGGCCCCTCCGGCGCCGGCAAGTCGACGCTGTTCCGGGCGATCGCCGGAATCTGGCCGTTCGGCAGCGGAACGATTTCGATCCCGGCCAACGCCGCGCTGATGATGCTGCCGCAAAAGCCCTATTTCCCGATCGCGCCGCTGCATGCGGCGGTAGCCTATCCGAGCGAAGCCAGTGCGTTCAGCGCGGAGCGGATGCGCGAGGTGTTGAGCGAAGTGGGCTTGCCGAAACTCGCCGCGCGGCTCGACGAGGAAGAGCACTGGAACAGGGTGCTGTCGCTCGGCGAGCAGCAGCGGCTCGGTATCGCGCGGGCGCTGTTGCAGTCGCCGCAATTCCTGTTCCTCGACGAGGCCACCGCCTCGCTCGACGAACCCTCCGAGGCCGCGCTCTACCGCCTGCTGCAGGAGAAGCTGCCCGGCACGACCATCGTCTCGATCGGTCACCGCTCGACGCTTGAGGCGTTCCACCCGCGCAAGGTCGCACTGGTCCGCGAAGGCGATCATTTCGCCCTGCAGCGCGGCGGCAAAGGCACAAAGGCGTAGCGCCCCTGGTCCCGCCCGGCCAGCGGGCGGAACAGGCCCGCCATTTCGTCCGCCGCCGCCTCTCACCGCCAAAATGAAAAGGGCGGCAGATCGCTCCGCCGCCCTTTCCGGTATCTGTCTTGCGACGCTTACTTCAGGTTGGTCATCGCGGTCAGGTCGACCGACAGCTTGGCGATGCCGGTGGCGCCGCACCAGTTGGAGCCGTAGGCGGCAACGCCGTTGCCGGGGTTGATCGCCGTCACGAAAGACGGGCTCGCATTGGTGGTCGAGAAGTCGCTGGTGAAGGCGTTGCAGGAGGCCTTCGAGAGGTTGGTGTCGGAGTAGCGCAGATCCAGCGTGAACACCTTGTAGGTGAAGCCGACGCCGATGTTCCAGGTGTTATAGCTCGGCTCGGGGATGCCGCCCGTGTAGTTCGGGAACGGAGCGAACTGGGTCACGCCGTAGAACGAGTCGGAGGTGCCGAGCCACTGGCGGCCGAACTCGCCCGAGACGTACATGCCGACGCCGGAAGTGCCGAAGAAGGTGCTGGGCGCGGTCCACTTCACGGTACCGGACAAGTAGTTACCCCAAGCGCCGAGGTTCAGGAAATTCGGCGAGTAGTATTCGTTGAGGCCGATGGCCCAGTTGTCGTTGATGGTATAGGTGCCCTTGCCATAGACTTCGAAGAAGCTGGCGCTGCGCTTCGCGACGTTGCCGGGAACGCCGGTCGTCAGGAATGCGTTGGGCAGGTTGCCGTTCAGGATGCACTGCGTTTCGGAGCCGGGAATGCCCGAGCCGGGGAACGCGGCGCCGTTGAAGCACTGCCCGCCCGGATAGAGGTAGCCCCACACGCCAATGTCGAAGGCGAAGGCGCCGAAGGTCGGGCGGATACCGCCGTAGATGTCCACTTCAGCCGCGGCGCGGTTCGGGAACGAGATGCTCTCGGAAGAGACGCCGGCGTACAACTGCAGGTCCTTGTTGATGTTGTAGCGCGGCTCGAAATAGGCGGCGACCGAAGGCTTGTGGTTCGACTGGGTGACGCCGCGGAAGATGTAATCGCTCATGATGGCGCTGCCGAAGGCGACATCCCAGGGATCGAACGCCGCCGGCGGCGGTACCTTCATCGCCTTGACCGGCATATCCGCCGCCAGAGCCGTCCCCGAAATCATTGCCAGCGCCGTTGCTAACAAGACCACTTTCTTCATGACGATCCCCATCACTTTCCAAATGAAACAGCCCGATTCCGGATGCCTCCCAAGGGCTGCGTTATCCGGCTGACATCGATTTTTGTTAACCCGAATGACAATCTGGATCGCGGTGCCCAAGCGGAGAAGCAAAAAAGACAAGCATCTGCCGCCTTTTTGAGCGTTTGAGCCATTCCACGAAAGGTTGTTGCGGTGTGTTGCATTCCAACAACAATCTTGGCGGTCCTCGCCGGAAAGACGGTCCGCAAAGATACGGATAGCGGGTACGGTGTTGTCCACAGCCGAAAGCCGCCGCGAATCAGTCCGTGCGGGCGTGTGGGCGGGCTCACGCACCCAAAACAAAAGGCCGCGGAGCCCAGGGGCGCCGCGGCCTCATTGCAGCCGATGTGGATGAGAGGGGCTTGCCTAGCCGTTGTGGTCGTCGCCGCCGGATGACGGGTTGTGCCCGTAGGACGGCGTCGAATGGCTGGGCGCGCTTGGCATGGCCCAGCTCGGGGCCGGAGCAGGCGCCGGCTCGGGGGCCGGAGCGGGTGCGGGCTCAGGCATCGGGGGCGTCGGAGCCGCAACCTTCGGCGGCCTCTTCTTCGGAGCGCTCTGCTTGGGCGCGGCCTTCTTCGCCGTTTTCTTCGCAGCCTTCTTCGCCGATTTCTTCGCTGACTTCTTGGCGGCCTTCTTCGCGTATTTCTTCACGCCCTTCTTCGCCGACTTCTTCGAAGCCTTCCTCGCGGACTTCTTCTTCGCCGCTACGACCTTTTTCTTCTTAGCCTTTTTCCCCTTGCTCTTTTTCGCTTTAGCCATCGAGATCCTCCTGTTGCCGCCGATTCCATGTCCATCAGGCGCTCAAGTCGACCGCGCCGCTCGCGCGGGGCCATTTTGATCAGTTCGGTCCTGGCCGTGGACCTCCCGTCGCCCAATCGAGAAGCTCAATCGTGTGCACGACAGGAACCGATGTGCCGCCGGCAATCTGCATCATGCATCCGATGTTGCCCGCAGCAATCAGGTCCGGCTTGACGCTTGCGATATTGGCGACCTTTCGATCGCGCAACCTCGTCGCAATGTCAGGCTGGAGAAGGTTGTAGGTCCCAGCCGAACCGCAACACAAATGACTCTCGGGCACATCTTTCACCACGAAACCGCTCTTGGAAAGCAATTCTTTCGGAAGGGTTGTGATTTTCTGCCCGTGCTGGAGCGAACAGGCCGAGTGATAGGCCACGACAATGTCGCCGTGTTGGCGCTGTTGGGCCGTGAGTTCGAGGCCTGCGAGATACTCGGTGATGTCCTTTGCCAGCGCCGAGATCCTCGCTGCCGGGCCTGCAAAATCGCGGTCTTCCCGCAGCATGTAGCCGTAGTCCTTGATCACCGTTCCGCACCCGGAGGTCGTCACCAGGATGGCATCGAGGCCGCCGCGACCGGCCTCCGCCGTCCATGCCGCGATGTTGGCGCGCGCACGGGCGAGCGCGTCGCCGTCGCGGCCCATGTGATGGGTCAATGCGCCGCAACATTGCTCGTCCTTGACCAGTACGACCTCGATGCCGTGGCGCGTCAGCACGTTGACGGCGGCCTGGTTGATGCGCGGCGCCAGCACCTGCTGCGCGCATCCTTGCAACAGCGCAACGCGAGCGCGACGCTCGCCGGCGGCTGCAAACACGCTGCCTCCGACGGGGCCGGGCTGCGGCAGCCGGGAGGGCGCCATCGCCAGCATCGCCTTGACGCGCCGCAAAAGCCCCGGCGTCGCGGAGGCTTTTGGCGTCGGCAAAAGCCCCGCGAAAGGCCGAGCGAGCCGCGCGAGCCGCAGGCTCCAGCGGAACAGCTTCGGGCTCGGCAGCACCAGCGCGAGCGTCCAGCGCAGCAGCCGTTCGGGCAGCGGACGGCTGTAATCGCGCTCGATCCGGACCCGCGCCTGGTCGACGAGATGCATGTAGTTCACGCCCGACGGGCAGGTGGTCATGCAGGCGAGGCAGGAAAGGCAGCGGTCGATATGCTTGACCACCGCCTCGGTCGGCTTCCGGTCCTTCTCCAGCATCTCCTTGATCAGGTAGATGCGGCCGCGCGGGCTATCGAGCTCGTCGCCGAGCAGCACATAGGTCGGACAGGTCGCGGTGCAGAAGCCGCAATGCACGCAGGCACGCAGGATCCTGTCAGCTTCCTTGATGTCGGGGTCGGCGAGTTGCGCGAGGCTGAATTCGGTCTTCATGCAGCCCCCCGAATCATCCGGCCCCGGTTGAGGATTTGCTTCGGATCGAAGCTCTGCCTTACCCGCTCGCCCAGCGCGGCGACTCCTTGCGCCTGCGGGTGGAACACGTCGACGCTCCGCCGCACCTCCTCGGAAGCCCGCAGCAGCATGGCGTGACCGCCCGCAGCGTCGACGCGGCTGCGCACCAGCGCGGCCTGGGCGTCCGGCTTCGGCGGCAGCGCGGCCCAGATCAGCCCGCCGCCCCAGTCATAGATGACCTCGCCCCCGGTTTCGCGCGCGAGCGCCTGCCCGAGCGCGCCGCCGGCAGCCGGCGGGCAGACGATCCGCCAGACCGGCCAGGCGCCGAGCGCTCCCCTCGCCGCAAAGGGCTCGACGTCGCGGATCGAACGCCAGACCTCGGCGGAGGCCGCGTCTTCCAGCATGTCGGCGGCGCCAAACGGCTCCAGCGTCTTGGCGAGCGAGGCCGCCCGATGGACGGCCGAGGCCACGATGCCCTCGAGCCGCACCAGCGTGACCGCGCCATCGGGCGATCCCAGCCGCTCGAGGCCGCTGGCCGACGGGCGCAGCGCGGAAGGCGGCAGATGCGCCACCGCGGAAACGTCAAAGGGCGAGCCGAGCGCCGCGGTCATCGCACGGTTCGCGGTGAGGTCGTCGAGAGAGCGCAGCACCAGCGTCCGCTCGCTCTCCGGACGCGGCGTCACCTTCAGCGTCACCTCGGTCATGACGGCAAGCGTGCCAAAGGAACCCGCGAGCAGCTTGCAGAGGTCGTAGCCGGTGACGTTCTTCACCACCTTGCCGCCGGTCTTGAAGCTGTCGCCGAAACCCGAGACCGCATGCGCGCCGAGCAGATGGTCACGCGCCCCGCCCGCCTTGATCCGGCGCGGCCCGGCCAGCCCCGTGCCGATCATGCCGCCGATGGTCCCGAGCCCGGCCGTCCCGAACAGCGGCGCGGTATCCATCGGATCGAAGGCGAATTGCTGGTTCCTGGAGTCGATCAGCGACAGCACGTCGGCGAGCGGCGCACCCGCTTTCACCGTGATGATCAGCTCGTTCGGCTCGTAGGAGGTGACGGCATTGAGCGCCGACAGGTCGAGCACGGCATTGGTCGCCATGACCTGGCCGATGCCGCGCCTGGAACCGTGGCCGATGATTTCCAGCGGCTGCTCGCCTGCAATCGCCGCCCGCACGACCGCTTCGACGTCCTTGGCGTCTCGTATTTTCAGGATATCCACGCCAACCCGCCTGCTCTGCCCACGCCATCCTTGCGGCAACGCCCTCGCATTGCCGCCCTCCTTCGCCCCTTCTAGCGCATGAACCGGAAAAGTGTGTAGCGGTTTTCCGAAAATATCATGCGCAAACAAGAATCCAGAGCGCGACGACGATTTATCGCGCCATATGACGGGAAAAAGTGGAGGGCTGTTTTGCGAAAAACTTCGCGCCCTCTGCCACCACGCTTCGACCTCGATCGAAGCGTTTATGGCATGGTTCGTCTGCCGTCGAAATATCGGCGCGCTTCCCGGGCGTAGGAAGCCCATGCGAATGCCCCGAACACGAGGAGTGACACCATGGGCCGATATGCAGTGGACAAGAGAACCGTGAATGAGGCCGTCGAAACCGGCGGGCTTCTCGTCGTCGCGCAATGGGAGGCGAAGGAAGGCGAAGCCGACAAGGTCGCTTCCATCCTCGACCGTTTCCTGCCGGAGGCGCAGCGCGAGGAAGGCGCCAGGCTGTTCCTGATCTCGCGGGCGAAGGGGAACCCGGCGCAGTTCCTGTTCTATGAATTGTTCCGCGACGAAGCCGCCTTCAAGGCGCATCAGGAGAGCGCGCATTTCAAGACCTATATCGCGGGGCAGGCGCTACCGCTGCTCGCCAAACGCGAACGCGCGCAATACGCGCTGCTCTGACCCCCTGCCCTTCCGCAAAGGCCGCCGGATCCGCTTCCGGCGATCTTTCGGAACCCGGCTCATTTCGATCCTGATCGAATTGAGTTCCGGAGAACAGACACCGCCGCCGGCGTTGGTGCGGCAACCAAACGCCTCTCGCCTACAGGTCGAAGACATGACGCATTATCCGGTCGCATCCAAGCTTGATCACCGCGAACAGCATTTCCGGATCGGCGGTCCGCACGAGGGATTATCGCTGTTCCTGCGATTCCTGCCGGCGCCGGAGCGCGACTCTCAGCCTCGCCGGACCGTGCTTTATGTCCACGGCGCGACATTCCCCTCGGCGCTCTCCATTGCGCACCGTTTTGACGGCCGATCGTGGCGCGACGCGCTCAACGAGGCCGGCTTCGACATCTGGGGTCTCGACTTTCACGGCTTCGGGCATTCCGATCGCTATCCGGAGATGGAACGGCCGGCCGCTGACCATGCGCCGCTCTGTGTCGCGGCGGATGCGGCAAGGCAACTGGAAGCCGCGGTCCGCTTCATTCTCGGCCACCAGAGCCTCGAACGGTTGTCGCTGATCTCGCACTCCTGGGGATCGATGCCGACGGGTCTTTTCGCAAGCGCCCATCCCGTGCTGATCGACCGTCTGGTCCTGTTTGCGCCGATCGCGCGCCGCGAGCCACGAAGCCATGAAACGCTCCCTGC
>Ga0207661_10002675_pt1 | contig 12265 bp, 15 predicted proteins | sample KBSC713LmetaG_FD_184337 | JGI IMG/M metagenome (GOLD analysis project Ga0207661, IMG submission 184337) | Corn rhizosphere microbial communities from Kellogg Biological Station, Michigan, USA - KBS C7.1-3L metaG (SPAdes) (version 2) | ecosystem: Host-associated > Plants > Roots > Rhizosphere ... | reverse complement strand
GATCCCGCTCGATGCTCCGGTCACCAGTGCCGCTCGCTCCGCCATCTCCATCTCCTCTCGTCGAGAACCCCGGGCACCCTATCTCTCCATAACATGCCGCCGATGCGCGCCCCCCGCCTGCTCCCAGCGCTGCTCTGCCTGCTCGCCGGCGGCGCCATGATCATCGGGTGCGGCGGCGATTCGGGGGCCGATGATTCGATCGGCGGCACCTCGACCGCCGCCGAAAGCCGACCCGCGCCGGCCAAGTCCGAGTTCCCCACCGTCAGGAACAGGACCTTGAGGCAGGTTCTGAAGACCGCCGACGGCCCGCTCGAAGAATTGGTCCTCGCCCCGGCCGCCGAAGTCTTCTATCGCGGCGAAAACCGTTATCCGTTCGGCATCTTCGACCGCGACCAGGGGCAGGTGACCGACGCCGAAGTCGCCCTGTACTTCGCCAAGGTGCCGGAGCCGAAGCAGGGTGCGAAGTCGAAATCCGGCACTCGCGGGCAGGAGGCGAAAGCCGAAAAGCAGGCGCTCGACCAGCCCGCGGTCGGCCCTTTCCCCGCCGCGATCGAAAGCCTGGCCACGGAACCGAGATTCGAGGCGGACTCGACTCGCGAAGATCCCGACGCCGCCAGCGTCGTCTACTCGGCCCAGCTCGACTTCCCGCGCGCAGGTGGGTGGCGGATCGCCGCAATCGTCAGGGACGGCGGCGAATTGAAAGGCGGTCTCCTGCCCAGCGCCGAGGTCGATCTTTTCCACCGCATCCCGCGGGTGGGGCAGAGGGCTCCCGTGATTCATACGCCGACCGCGCAGGACGTGGCTGGGGACCTGTCGAAGATCACGACCCGCGTCCCCCCGGACAGCCAGAACAAGGTGGATTACGCGGAAGCGTTGGACAGGGAACCGATAGTGCTCTTGTTTGCGACCCCGCAGTTCTGCCAGAGTCGGGTCTGCGGCCCCGTCGTCGACGTGGCGGAGCAGGCAAAGCAGGAATACGGAAACAAGGCGGCCTTCATCCACATGGAGATCTACGAAGACAACGACCCCGGGCGGGGAACGCGGCCGCAGGTGCGCGCCTTCCACCTGCCCAGCGAGCCGTATCTGTTCACGATCGACCGGCGGGGAATCGTCCGCGACGCGGTTGAGGGAGCATTCGGGCTCAAGCTGATGCACGAGGCTGTCGACAAGGCGATCGCACCATGAACGAGAAAGCCGCCACCGAGGAGGAGCTGCTGCAGTCCTTCGCCGAGGAGGCGAAGCGGCGCTGCGACGTGATCTCCGCCGGCCTCGCCACCGGCTCCAACGACTTCGAGACGATGCGGGCCGAAGCCCACGCGCTGAAGGGAACCGCCAGCGTCGTCGGCCTCCGCCGGCTCGCCGAGCTGGCCGGCCTGATGGAGTCCGACCTCGCCGAAGCGAAGAAGACCGGCACGATCCGCGGTGGCCGCGACCACCAGGTCGCCGACGCCGCCAAGGCCCTTGCCGAGGGTGCCGCAGCCGCCGCCCGGGGCGAGGAAGAGCCCCCGGACGTCGGCCGCTCCCTTGCCCAGCTCTTCAGCGCCTGAGCCCCAGCGCGCGGTACGCTCGCGCTGCGGGGCAGTAGCTCAGTTGGTTAGAGCAGCGGACTCATAATCCGTCGGTCCCTGGTTCGAGTCCAGGCTGCCCCATCGGAGGCGGCCCCTCGATCACCGGCCGCTCTCCGCCGACAGATATCGCGCCACCGCCTGCGCCCTGTTTGCCACCTCCAGCACCCGCAGGATCTTGCGGACGTGCCATTTGACGGTGCTCTCGGTGAGGTAGAGGCGGGAGGCGATCTCGGCGTTGCTGAGGCCCTCGGCGACGAGGGCGAGGATCTCGAGCTGGCGGGGGCTGAGCTTCTTGGTCAGGTCGGCGCCGCGGGCGCGGGCGGGGGAGGGGTGGATAGCGGCGGCGCGGCGGCCGAGGTCGCTGGCGGTCTGCTGCAGAGCCTCGGCTGCCGCATGCAGCTCGGTCACGTCCTGGACGGTGCCGGTCAAGCGCAACGCGTTGCCCTCGCTGTCGGCGCTCAACTCCGCGCGGCTGCGGACGCGGCGGACGCGGCCGTCGGGCCTGATGATCCGGTACTCGAGGTCGACCGAGACGCCGCTCTCGACCGCTTCCCGCATCTGCCGCTCGACCAGCTCGCGGTCGTCGGGGTGCACGTACTGAGAGCCCCCTTCGTAGGGGCCCTCCAGCTCCCCTGGGGAGATGCCGTAGATCTCGTAGAGGCCCTCCGAGCAGGTCAGCCGCCGGCTGGGAATGTCCCACTCCCAGCTGCCCAGGCGTGCTATCCGCTCGGCTTCGGCCAGCCGCGCTCGGCTTCGCTGGGCTTCTTCTTCGATTCGCCGCTGCTCGGTGATGTCGGTGACGAGGACGAAGAAGCCGCGCACATCGCCTTCGAAGAAGTCGGGGATGTAGGAGGCCTGCGTGTAGCGGATCTCGCCCGTGGGAGTGGGGATCTCCCGGAAGAAGAGCTGCGTCTCACCCGCCAGCGCGCCTTCGATGTAAGGCAGGTTCTGCTCGTAGAGCTCGGGGCCCAGCAGCTCGCGGATATGGGTGCCACGCATCTCCTCGGGTGATTTGCCGAAGAACTCGATGTAGGCGTCGTTGGCCATCCGGTTGCAGAGGTCGCTGTCCCAGTATCCGACCATCGCCGGCAGCGCGTTCAGCATCGCCTGGATGCCCGCCGCCGAATCCGACGGTTGTCGGTGCCAGTCCGGCCCTACCCCTTTATCTCCCATGACAAGAGAATGAACTAGTCGCAGGGCGGGTCCAACCATCCGAGTGAGTGAGTCGGTCGGATCTATGGTGTGGTCGTGTTCGATCGCAGCGGAAACCAGGCGCCTAGCCCCTTTGGGCGCCGGTCAGCTGGGCGAACGAGCATCTCCCCCGCCGAGGCCCAGGGGCAGCGGCCGGTTGCTTTTCCCCTGCCAGCAGCCGGCCGCGCCGCCTCGGAAGCGTTGGCCAGACAGCGGTCAGTTGCAGGATGGCGCCGATAGCGCCGCGGTCGAGCACCACGAGAGATTCCTAGAGGCTCGTTTGTCCATCGCGGCGGGGGTAACCGCACAGTGAGCCCGATGTCGCGCCGTCTCGCTTAGGTTCGAGCCGATCTTGGGGAAGCAGTGCCCCAGCGGACGACGCCGGAGCCGGTCAGGCGCTCACCGGTCGAGCCGGTGGCGACGCCGCCGCCCGCCGCCGCGCAGGCGGCCATACCCTCCGCCGCACCATGAGCACCGTGAACGGCGAGAGCAGCGAGCTGCGCTCGCACTCCACCGGCGAACTCGTCAAACAACTCTCCGAGCAAACGAAGACGCTCGTTCGCAAGGAGATCGAGCTGGCCAAAGCCGAGCTGAGCCAGAAGGGGAAGGTCGCGGGCGAAGGCGCCGGCATGTTCGGCGGCGCCGCGGTCCTCGGCCTGCTGGCGCTGGGGACGCTGACGACGATGATCCTCGCCCTGCTCGACAAGGCGATGGACCTCTGGCGCGGAGAACGCCCAGGAGGCCAAGGAGCAGGCACGCGCCTGAGCGGCGAGGAGCAGCCTCCTGACGGGGGGCTCGCTCGGATGCCGAGAGCTGGGTCGCGGGGCTGGAAGATGGGTTCCGCGGGTGCGCTCCGCGGTGCTGGCATCGGTTTCCCGGAGACGCGTCCTGGGCACGGATGTGTGACAACTTTTGGATAGTGTCGCTGGTGTGCAGGGGCTGACCAATCACCTCAAGAGAGGCCAAAAGTGACCCGGCCGCGCCGTGGCGAGCCGCGCGCGAGGACGAAGATCGTCGAGGCGAGCCGCAAGCTGTTCGCTCGCCGCGGCTATTCCGAGACCTCGATGGGCGACATCGCCAAAGCGGCCCAGGTCGCCCGAGCAACTGTCTATAACAACTTCGACGACAAGCAGGACATCCTCGCGGCGATCATCAGCGAATACATGACCGGTTATGCACGGATCGCTCAACGGCTGCGGGAAAATGCCCGTTCCGGCCAGACTTCGTTCGAGCTGATCGAGGAGATGGTGCGTGAGGCTCTGCGGTGGCGGGTGAAGAACGCGGACTTGCGGCCGATCGTCGCAATGGCCAGGCACCTGCGGGGCTCCGGATGGGAGGAGGCGAACAAGGTCGCAGACGACGCGATGCTGGGCTGGATCATGACCGTGCATGCCGCCGACGAGGACGCCGGCTTGATCCGCGAGGACATCGACCTCGAGTTCGGGGTTCGCGCCGCCTACAACATGATCGAGTCCATCCTCGCCTCCTTCGACGTCACGGCGCCACAGGAGGAGATCGATGGCAAGGCGCACCAGCTCGCCCTCCTCCACTGGTATGCGATCTGCTCAGTGCCGCCAGAGGAGGCGCCTCGCAGCCCGTTGGGGAGGAAGGTCCCCGACAGCGTGTGAGCGACCTGCCTCCTAGGGCAGGTACTTTTCCGCTTGTTCCTTCGCTTCTTTGAGGCCCTTTTCGGCCTTCGCCTGCCCTTCTTCGAGGCCCTGTTCGGCTTCCTTCTGGGCCTTTTCGAGCCTCTTCTTGGTCTTTCCGTGGAGCTTTTCCTTCGCTTCTTCGAGGCCCTTCTTGGTCGTTTCGACCCCTTCTTCGATCGCTTCTTCGGCCTTCTTGGTCCCTTCTTCGACCTGCGTTTCGGCGTTTTCGCGGGCGGTGCCGGTTTCGTCGCCGCTGCTGCCGCAGCCGGACCAGACGACTCCTCCGGCGGCGATCGTCAGCACGGCGAAGAGCGAATAGAGGGTGCGCAGCTTCTTGCTCATGCGGTTGCTCCAGATCGGTTGCGGGTTGACGTGCGGCGGAGTGAATCAGACGAAGCCGGACAGCTTCGGTCTTTGGTCCTCATCTGACCGAGCAGCCCTCGAGCAGCGGGGGCGGGTTGATCTGCCGGTGGTCTTCGAAGCGGAAGCTGGCCCGAGCGAAGTGGAACACCCCGCCGGGCAAGTGCGCAGGAGCCTCGCAGGCGGCCGAGACGTAGCTGCGGCGTTCGCCGTGGGAGGAGTACCGGCGCCCGACCGTGAGGTCGATTTCGGTGACCGAACCGAGTCCGCCCGCGAGCTTGGGGATCTTCGCCCGCAGGACGGTGCCGAACTCGCCCTCCTTGCGGTGGCCGATCTTCAGCGGCACGACGAGCGTGAAACGGACCGGGGTTCCGGCGAAGAGGTGGAGGAGCAGGGCTTCTTTTCCCTGCAGGCGGCTGTTGAAGGCGACGATCTCGCCGCTGGTTTCGATCTCCCGATCCAGCGTGACCAGGGCCTGGAAGCTGCCGCTGCCCACCCGGGCGCGGCCACAGCGCGCCAGCGCGATCCTGGTGCTCGTCGACTGCAGGGTTGACGCTCGGCAGACGGCCAGGCCATCGGAGTCGAGGCGACCGTTTCGGTTCAGCTCGATTTCCAGGCTGCGAAGGGCAGGGGGATGGCTGCCGTCTGCGGTCCTGACCTTGCCCTCGACCTCGACGGAGACCGGCGCCGGCCGGTCCCGGGGCAGGTCGCGGGGGGTAAAGCCAGCGTTGAAGGTGACCACGACGCCTTCCTGCTGAACGGTGGTTGCGTTCGACGCCGCCCCTCCTCCAAGGGCGAGGAGGGCGATCAGGATTGGGATCAGAACGCGGCGGCGCATGCTTTCCCCCGCGAGTCTAGGCACTGGTTTCTGCGGCTACGGTTGAGCAATGGTTGAGACTTGGCTCGACCCGGAGCTCGACGTGGCGGCGCGGCTGCGGATGCAGGCGGGACACTGCCGGCGCCTGGGATCCCCGTACTACGCCGACCTGCTGGAGCGCGCGGCGGGCGACGCCGAGGCGGGCGGACCGGTGGCGGAGGCGCTGCGCGGGCACGAGGCCGACCCGCCCAACTCGATGCTGGCGTTGCGCCTGCTGGGAGCCGTGCGCAGACGGGTGCTGGAAGGGGCGCTGCCGGACATGGAGTGGCCGACGTTCCGCCGGGCGCTGATTGAGGACGCCGAGGCGATTCGCGGCCTCCTCCGTCGGCCCGTGCAGAGCAACGAAGTCGGCCGCTGCGCGGCGCTGCTGCCCGGCTTCCTGTCGGCGGCTGGCCTGGGGCTGCCGTTACGGCTGCTCGAGGTCGGGGCGAGTGCCGGTCTGAACCTGCAGTGGGACCGCTACCGCTACGAAGCGAACAGCTTCAGCTGGGGCGACCCCGAGTCGCCGTTGCGAATCGAGTTCGAGTCGAGCGGTGAGATGCCCGCGGCAGGCGCGGTGGAAGTGGCGGAGCGCCGCGGTTGCGATCGTCGCCCGCTCGATTGCCTCACCCAGGAGGGGCGGCTGACGCTCGAATCTTTCGTCTGGCCGGACCAGGTCAAGCGGCTGGAGCGTCTGCGGGCGGCGCTGGCGCTGGCGGCCGAGCCGCGGGTCGAGGTCGAGGCCGCCGGCGCCGCGGCCTGGGTCGCCGACCGGCTGGCCGAACCGCGCTCAGGTCTCACCACCGTCCTCTTCCACTCGATCGTCATCCAGTACCTGCCCGAGGAGGAACGCCGGCAGTTCGAGCGTCGCCTGCTCGCAGCCGGGGGAAAGGCCACTGACGCCGCCCCGCTCGCCTGGCTGAGGATGGAGCCGGGTGGGGAAATGGCGGAGGTGCGATTGACGATCTGGCCCGACGGCGAGGAACGGCTCCTGGCGCGGGTCGGCTACCACGGCGACCCGGTGCAACTGCTCGACTGAGGGTCAGCCCTCGCCGTCGCCCGGGTGGGTGACCCGTTCGGCCCGCTGGCGGACTTCTTCGCTCGCTTCGCGGGTGGCGGCGTAGGCCTCCTCCTTGGCCGCCGCCAGGCCCTCGCTCGGCTTGCCGCCGACGACGTCGCGGAAGGCTTCCTTGAAGCGCTCGGTGCGGCGGTCGGGTGGGAAGCGCTCCGCGGACCGGGCCTGCTTCTGCGGGCGCCGCTCGCCGTAGCGGCGCCGCGCCCAGGTCGAGCCCGGCTTGCCGAGGCGGCAGGCGCCGTAGAGGGCGACCGGGAAGACGAAGAAGCCGATCGTCCCGTGCAGGATCCGCCCCTTGGCGAAGCAGATCGCAACCAGGAGGAAGGCGACCAGGGCGCTGACCGCGGTGCCGAGGACCGCCTCGATCGAGCCGTCTTCGATCGTGAATGGGGTGAAGCCGAGCAGCGCCAGCAGCATCAGCGCCGCTGCGATCACGGTGGCGTCGATCGAGCTGCGTCCCTCCTTCGCCCAGTAGACGTCATCGAGGTAGACCCAGAGGGCGAACTCGTCGATCGTCAGCCCGGCGCCGATCCCGAAAGCGAAGGCGCAGATCTCCGTCCAGGGACTATTGCCGAAGGCGGCGAAGCCGCCAGCGCCGGCGGCCATCATCGTCACGATCCCGAAGACGAGGTGGTGGAGGTGGACCCCCGACTCGCTGACGATGCTGCCCGGCCACCAGGGGACCTTGGGGCTGCGCATCAAACGCGTGCTCATGCGGATGAAGGCGAAGGAGAGGATGAATCCGACCAGGACCAGGTAGAGGCCCTGCAGCTCGTGTTCGGAGATCCGGTTCCAGAAGTCGGTGAAGATCGAAGCGCTGCTCACGCCGGCACCGGACTCGCGTGCAGGGGCGGCGCGGCGCCCTGCTTCTCCCTCATAAGCTCGACCGTCAGCAGCACCGCGGCGACGGCGAAGGCGGGGGAGAGGGCGGCGTCGGCGAGGGACTCCGCCAGCCAGGTGGCGAGGAAGGTGTGGCCGAGGAGGTGGTGGACAAGGGCCGCCAGGCCGCCGCCGATCGCGTCGCCGACGATCTCGATCGGCGCCAGGACGCCGAGGACGAGCCAGAAATTGCCGCGCACCAGTTGCAGGCTGCGCCGCAAGGCCCCGGCGGCGCTCCGGTCTTCGAGCTCGACGATCGGGCCGGCGAGGCCGAGCCAGACGAAGGCGAGGACGCCCGGGACCAGGCCGAGCAGCAGCCCGAGGGCGACGATCGCGACGAAGAGCAGGTCGACGACGATCAGCCGCCCGTAGTTGAGGCGCCGGGCGATCTCGCGAAGCGGCGGCGGCTCCTCGCCGTGGGGGTGGGTGAGCGAGACGGCGATCGCACCGCTGAAGAAGACCTCGCCCAGGAGCCCGGTCAGCGTTACCGCGCCGACCGCGAGAGCGAGCGCCGCCAGTTTGATCCCGTTGGCGATGTCCAGCGCGTCGAGTTCGACCTCCAGCGTCAGCGCGCTCAGGAGTCCCAGCGGGACGAAGACGATCGCCGCCAGCAGCAGGATCGAAGGCGCCCAGCCACGGTAGGTGCGCCAGATCTGGCCATAGGTGGAGGCGAGGCGGCGGCGCAGGCTCACCGGCGCCGGTCCCGGCGGCCCGAGGGCCGGCGGCCTCGGGCCTGCAGGCGCGACTGGCTCGACTCGGAGGCGGGCACGCGCCTGAGGTTGCCGAGCTCGGGGACGAGCAGCTCTTCGGCGCAGCGCCGGTGCCAGTGGTGGTGGTCTGTGCCCCCGAGCCGGCGCACGAACTGGACGACGGTGTGCTCCTCGCCGACCGGGATGTCGCCGTGGCAGCCGGGGCAGTGGTAGCGCTTGCGGGCGATGCCCCGGATCAGCCAGGTCTCGTCGCCCTCTTCGTTCAGTCCGGTGAGGCTCCAGCGCATGCTCGGCAGGCCGTCGAACTGGTTCACCTCAGCGCCTCGACATCCAGGCGAAGCCGGCCGCCATGGCGACGTTGGCGACTCCGGCCAGCTGCAGGCCGAGCTTCGCCCCTGGCCGGCTGACCGCCGGAGAGGCCGACCAGAGGGCGTCGGTGGCGATCTCGGTCCCGCGCAGCCAGGCGAGCGCCTGCCAGTCGGCGGCACTGCCGCGACGGTCCGCCACCAGGTGGGCGGCGGCGAAGGTGAGCCAGATCGGACCGCAGCGGCGGAAGAGATGCTTCGCGTCGGGCGAGGGCTCGTCGTGGCCAAGCACCTTCAGGGTCTGCGCGGGCGCCACGATCGCGGCGCTGCCGAGCAGGAGATCGAAGGCGATCATGTTGCGGTTGGTCAGGCGCAGGGCCTTTTCCGGGGTCATCTACGGGGAATCCAACCAGAACCCGGAAGGGAAAGGGGGAGGTTCGGCGAAATGGACCGCCGTGACCAAGACCGCAACGAAGTCCCCACAGCTCAAAAGCCTTTCCGACTACATCCAGGAGCGTTTCGACGAGTTCTCGCGCTCCCAAAAGGACGTAGCCCGCTACATCGTCGACCACCTCGACGAGGCCGCCTTCCTCACCGCCGAGGAGCTGGCCCGCAGGGCGAGCACCTCGTCCTCGACCGTCGTGCGCTTCTCCCAAGCCCTCGGCTTCGAGGGTTACCCTGAGCTTCAGCAGGCCGCGATCGAGGAGTATCGGACCACGATCGCCGCCAGCAGCGCCAACGGCGGCGCCCTCTTCTCCTTCGACCACTCCGAGCTCGAGGGGTCGCTCAGCGCCGACTACTCGAATCTCGAGGAAACCGCGCGCAAGCTGAGCACGGAGCAGGTCGAAACCGCGGTCGCGGCCCTGGCCACGTCGCAGCGGATCGTCATCGTCGGCGTCGACCAGATGGCCTTCTTCGCCAGCTACCTGCGTCACACTCTCAGCCTGCTCGACATCCGCGCCGAAATCGTCGCCAGCACCGGCGGCGAGTCGCTGCAGCGGCTGGGGCGGATCGACGAGAACACCCTCGTCATCACCCTTTCCGCCGGCCGCGCCCACCCATTGCTGCTGCGGGCGATGAAGCTCGCGCACCATCGCGGCGCCCGCACCCTGGCGATCTCCGATGCGACGATGTCAGAGGTCGGGGAGCACGCCGAGCTGACCCTCTACTTCTCCTCCAACAGCCCCAGCTTCACGCGCAGCCACACGGCGCTGATGGCGCTGATCCAGGGCTTGGCCCACGGCCTCTACGCGCGGGATGAAGCCGCGCACAAAGACCGCATCCGCGCGTACAAACTCAAGTAGACGGAGGCGTCCGGCCCGCGGGTCCTGCCTCCGATCGCGGGCTCTCCCTAGCGGGAGAGTCCTCGCGATCGTCGCCACCCGCGGGAGGAGCGTCGGCCTACGTAAGATGGGCGCATGAGCGAGCGAGCAACCTTCAGGTTGAAGACCGGTTTGGCCGAGATGCTGAAAGGCGGGGTGATCATGGACGTGGTCACCTCCGAGGAGGCGAAGATCGCCGAGGAGGCCGGCGCCTGCGCGGTGATGGCGCTGGAGCGCGTTCCCGCCGACATCCGCCGTGACGGCGGCGTCGCCCGCATGTCGGACCCGGCGATGATCAAAGGGATCCAGGCGGCGGTCTCGATTCCGGTGATGGCGAAGGCCCGGATCGGCCACTTCGCCGAGGCCCAGGTGCTGCAGTCCCTCGAGGTCGACTACGTCGACGAGTCCGAGGTCCTGACCCCGGCCGATGAGCACAACCACATCGACAAGTTCGCATTCGAGGTGCCGTTCGTCTGCGGCGCCACCAACCTCGGCGAGGCGCTGCGGCGGATCGGCGAGGGAGCGGCGATGATCCGCTCCAAGGGCGAGGCGGGGACCGGCAACGTGGTCGAGGCGGTCCGCCACATGCGCGAGATCGTCTCCGGGATCAAGCGCCTGGCCCGGCTCGGCCCCGAGGAGCTCTCCTCCGAGGCGAAAGAACTGCAGGCCCCGCTCGAGGTCGTCAAGGTCGTCGCCGAGGCCGGCCGCCTGCCGGTGCCCCTTTTCTGCGCCGGCGGCATCGCCACCCCTGCCGACGCGGCTTTGATGATGCAGCTCGGTGCCGAGGGGAACTTCGTCGGTTCGGGGATCTTCAAAAGCTCCGATCCCGAGCGGCGGGCGCGGGCGATCGTCGAGGCGACCACCCATTTCGCCGACCCGGAGCGGGTGGCGGCGGCTTCGATCGGGCTCGGCGAGGCGATGCCTGGGCTGGAGATCGCCGGCCTTGCCGCCGAGGACGCCCTGCTGCAGAACCGCGGAGCGTAGGTGGCCGGCTCCGCGGCCGGCCACCCACTTCGAGTCGGCGTCCTCGCCCTCCAGGGCGACTTCGAAGCCCACGGAAAAACCCTGCGCCAGCTCGGGGCCGAGCCGCGCGAGGTGCGGGTGTCGGTCGACCTCGAGGGGCTCGACGCCCTGGTCATCCCCGGCGGCGAGAGCACGACGATCGGCAAGCTCATCTTCTCCGCCGGGCTGGAGCCGGCGCTGCGCGCCCACCACGAGGCGGGGCGGCCGATCCTCGGCACCTGCGCCGGGCTGATCGTCTGCGACGCCGCGCACCTTGGTTTCCTCGACATAACCGCGAAGCGGAACGCCTTCGGCCGCCAGCTGCAGAGCTTCGAGGCCGACCTCGAGGTCGCGGGGGCGGGGGACGAGCCGCTGCGGGCGGTCTTCATCCGCGCTCCCTGGGTCGAGCGCTGTGGACCCGAGGTCGAGGTGCTCGCCTCCTACCATGGTCATCCGGTGGCGATCCGGGAAGGGAGCGTGCTCGCCTGCGCCTTCCACCCCGAGCTGACCGACGATCCGCGGTTCCACGCGATCTTCATGGCGATGACGACGGCCGCCCGGCAACGGGCGGGGGAGGAGGCAAGGCGATGAGCGGTGGCGATCCCCGGGTCCAGAACCTGGCGAAGATCCTGGTCGGCTACTCGACCGGGGTGAAGGAGGGGGATGTCGTCGCGATCGACGGCGAGAGCGCCGCGGCGCCGCTGCTGCTGGCCGTTTACGAGGAGGTCCTGCAGGCAGGTGGCCACCCGATGCTGAACGTGGCGCTGGAGGGGCAGATCGCGGCCTACTTCAAGCACGCCTCCGACCAGCAGCTGGAATGGATCTCGCCCTTCGCCGAGTGGATGGTCGACAACGCCGACGTCCGGATCGCGATCGGCGCCAGCACCAACACGCGCGAGCTCTCCGGTGTGGCGCCAGAGCGGCAGACGCTGCGCCAGTCGGCGACCGGCGATCTGATGACGCGGGCGATGAAGCGGGCCGCCGAGGGCGAGTTCCGCTGGTGCTACACCCTCTACCCGACGAGCGCTTACGCCTCGGAGGCGGAGATGAGCCTGGCCGACTACGAAGACTTCTACTATGGCGCCTGCCTGGCGACCGACCCCGAGCCGCTGACCGCCTGGAAGCGGGCCTCGGAGGAGACGACGCGGCTGGCCGAGTGGATCGAGGGCCACGAGGAGGTGCGGGTGACGGCGCCGGGGACCGACATCAGGCTCGGGATCGCCGGCCGCAAGTTCATCCCCTGCATCGGCGACAACAACATGCCCGACGGCGAGTTCTTCACCGGGCCGGTCGAGGACTCGGTCGAAGGCGAAGTGAGCTTCCACCTGCCGGCGGTGATCGGCGGCCG
>Ga0207661_10002672_pt1 | contig 12268 bp, 11 predicted proteins | sample KBSC713LmetaG_FD_184337 | JGI IMG/M metagenome (GOLD analysis project Ga0207661, IMG submission 184337) | Corn rhizosphere microbial communities from Kellogg Biological Station, Michigan, USA - KBS C7.1-3L metaG (SPAdes) (version 2) | ecosystem: Host-associated > Plants > Roots > Rhizosphere ... | reverse complement strand
GGGGTGGGCTCCCCGAGGGCGTCGACCTGGACCCTGGTCAGGCCGGGCTTGCCACGCAGAAAGCGGTCGTAGGTGTCCTCGACGCCCCCCTGGCCGATCTCATCGCCCGGCTGCAGGCCACGGAAGCGCGGCTCTTTCAGCTGTTCTTCGGTGACCTCGCCGACGGTGCCGAGGATGTGGGCAGCGAGGGTGCCGTCGGGGTAGTCGCGGACGAAGACGCGCTCGACCTCGACGCCGGGAAAGCGCGCCTGGTTTTCCTGCAGGTAGTAGACGAGGTCGTGACCGACGTCGCGGCGCAGCGTCACCGGCGCCGCCGGCGCCAGCTTCAGCTCTTTGTGCATCGTCTTGCGCACCCTGGGCAGGGTGCTGTGGGTCAGTGCAGCGAGCTTCGCCAGCTCGGCGCGCCGTTCACGCAGATCGGTTGGCAGTTTGCGCGGGTTGACCTGCAGGGCGAGACTCGTCCGGTTGGCGACCAGCACCTTGCCGCTGCGGTCGAGGATCTCGCCACGCGGGGCGCTCGTGCGGAAGGAGCGAGTGCGGTTGTTCTTCGCTTCGGCGAGGTACTTTTCGCCGTCGATCACCTGCAGCAGCCAGAGCCTGAAGAACAAAACTCCAAAGAGAACAACGGCAAAGCCGCCAAAGAGGGCAATGCGCAGCGCCAGCCGGTTGGTCATCGCGGGACCGCGCTCGTCGGAGCGGAGGTACATAGCCGTTCCTCAGACCCCCAGCGCCTTCGGCCGGCGCCGGCGCCGCACTTTCGGCTCCTCGACCAGGGCCGGACGCAGCGCCCGCCGCACGAGCAGGTAGAGCGGCCAGCCGAGGAAGAACGCGTAGACGCTCTTCAGCAGCAGGTCGCGGATGATCAGCACGCTCACCGGCGCGTCGAGTCCGAGCAGCAGCTGGATCAGGCCGAAGCCGAGCTCGGCGCCCAGGGTGAAGCCCATGCAAAGCAGGGCGGGCAGCAGCGAGTTGTGGATCTCAAAGCGCTCGCGGAAGAGCCCGGCCAGGTAACCGACGCTGAGCAGCACCAGCGAGGAGACGCCGAGCGCCTCGACCAGGAGGCAGTCGAGGAAGAAGCCGATCGAGAAGCCGGCGACGGCGCCGGTCAGGCTGCCGCCGAGCAGGGCGAGGCAGACGACCAGGGCCGGGAGGATGTCCGGGCTGACGTGAAAGAGCTCGACCTGGGAGAAGAAGGAGAGCTGTAGCAGCACCCCGACCATGCCGATCAGGGCGATGCGGGCGACCATTTTCGGAGTGAGGATCACCCGCGCGAGCCCCCGGTCAGGACCTGGACCAGGTCGAGGTTGCGCAGATCGGCGAAGGGGCGCACGTCGACCTGTTCGGTGGCCTCCTGTTCGATCGCCTGTTCGATCACCGAGGTTTTGGTGACTTCTCCGAGCGGCAGGCCGGGCGGGAAGAACGAGCAGAGGCCCTGGGCGCACCAGCCGGCAGTAACGACTGTCTGGCCACCGTGGACCCGTTTGGTCGAGTCGATGAAATCGAGGATAAGCGTTTCGGGGTCGCCGACTTCGGGCTTGACGACGCCCTGCACCCCCGAGGGAACCACCTTGGCCGAGACCGCGCTTTCGTGATCGGTGAGCAGCATCACCTGAGAAGAACCCGGCTCGACCGAGGCGATGCGGCCGATCAGGCCGGCGCCGCTGATCACCGGATCGTTGACGTGGACGCCGTCGCCGCTGCCGACGTCGATGTTCACGCTCGAGCGCCAGACCGTCGGCGAGCGCGCGATCACCCTGGCGGCGACGGGTTGGTAGGCGGAAGCGGCGAGTGCCGGGCTGCCGTCGAGTTTGACCAGCTTGCGCAGCTGCGCGTTTTCCTGCAGCGCCTCCTGACCGGCCACCGCCTGTTCGCGCGTCTTCGCCAGCTCGCTCTTGAGGCGGCCGTTTTCGCCCCTCGCGTCGAAGGTCTTGTCGAACCAGTCGACCAGGTCGCGCGCCGGCTTCAGGGCACGGTCGGCGACCCCCTGGACCGGGCTGAAGATCGTGCTGACGCCGCGCTGCAGGCCGTTCGATCCCTGCCCATAGGTAATCGTCAGCAACACGAAGGAGCCGACGATCAGCAGGGCGAGCACCGCCCTACGGCGGCGTACTTGCTTTCGGTACACGGTGAAGACCTAAGTTTGGGGCTTGCGATGAAGGAGACCTAAGCAAAGCGCCTGGTCCCGGAATTCTGCTTGCTGGCGCGGTGAATAGTCTCGAACTCCTCCAGGGAGAGTCCCGAGCCCACCGCCACGCACGTAAGCGGTGACTCTGCCAGTTGACAGGGCATCTGGCACTCGTCGCGCAGGCGCTGTTCGAGTCCTTGCAGCAGCGCGCCGCCTCCGGCAAGGGTAATGCCGCGGTCCATGATGTCGCCGGCCAGCTCCGGCGGCGTGCGGTCGAGGGTGTCCTTGACCGCTTCGACGATGTGACCGACCGGTTCCCCCAGTGCCTCGCGCACCTCCTCGGAGCCGAGCGTGATCGTCTTCGGCAGGCCGGAGACGAGGTCGCGGCCGCGGATCTCCGAGCGCACCTCCTCGGGCAGCGGCGAGGCCGAGCCGGCCTCGAGCTTCACTTCCTCCGCGGTCTGGGTGCCGATCGCAAGCTTGTACTCGTGTTTGCAGTGGTTGACGATCGCCTCGTCGAGCTCGTCGCCGCCGACCCGGATCGACTGCGAGACGACGATCCCGCCGAGCGAGATCACCGCCACCTCGGTGGTGCCGCCGCCGACGTCGACCACCATCGAGCCGGTCGGCTCGGCAACGGGCAGGCCGGCGCCGATCGCGGCCGCCATCGGCTCCTCGATCAGGTAGGCCTGGCGGGCGCCGGCAGAGAGACAGGCCTCCTCGACCGCGCGCTTCTCGACGCCGGTGACGCCGGAGGGGACGCAGACGACCACGCGCGGGTGGGCAAAGCGGTTGGAGTGCACCTGTTTGATGAAGTGGCGCAGCATCTGCTCGGTGACGTCGAAGTCGGCGATCACGCCGTCCTTGAGCGGCCGGATCGCGGTGATGTTGCCCGGGGTGCGGCCCAGCATCCGCTTCGCTTCGACCCCGACCGCGTGCACTTGGCCGGTGTGGGTGTCGATCGCGACGACCGACGGCTCAGAGAGAACGATGCCGCGGCCGCGCACGTAGACCAGCGTGTTGGCCGTACCGAGATCGACAGCCATGTCGCGACCGCCTAGACCTCTGAGGTAACTGAATAGACCCATGCGTGATTGAGAGGGAATCGCCGGGTAAGCCGGGTGAGGGTGCAGATGATCCCAAACCCGCCAAGGCGAGCGTCGAGCTGAGCTCAGGCCTGGACGAAAAGTTCCGGCGCCAGCTCGAACAGCAGGCCCACGGGCAGACCGACCACGTTGGAGACGCTGCCCTCGATCCGCTCGACCAGGGTCGACCCGAGGGTCTGGATCGCGTAGCCGCCCGAGCGTCCCTCCCACTCGCCAAAGGTGACATAGCGCTCCTTCTCGGCCTTGCTCAACTGCTTGAAGGTGACCGCGGTGCGTTCGAGGCCGGTCCGCTCCTCGCCGTCGACGATGACCACCAGCCCGCTCAGGACTTCGTGCGTGCGGCCCGACATGCGATCCAGGTACCTGCGGGACTCGGCCGCGTCGGCGGGCTTGCCCAGCGCCCTGCCATCGAGCACCACGTCCGTGTCGCAGGCGATGAGGACGCCCTCCCGCGCCACCGCGCGAGCCTTCAGCCGGGCGTTCTCCAAGACCTCGAACTCAGGGTCTCCCCCGCTCAGCTCATCGACGCCGGAGACGACCACCTCGAACTCCACGCCCAGCTTCCGCAGAATCTCGCTTCTCTGCGGCGAACCAGAAGCGAGGACGACGCTCAAGACAGCTCTGGGAACCAGATCTCGATCTCGCGCTCGGCCGACTCGTCGGAGTCAGAGCCGTGGACCATGTTGAAGGTCACCTCGAGCGCGAAGTCGCCGCGGATCGAGCCCGGCGCGGCCTCGACCGGGTTGGTCGCGCCGATCAGCTGACGGGCGGCCGCGACCGCTTCGTGGCCCTCGAGCACCATCGCGACCAGGGTGCCGCCGGTGATGAAGGAGACGAGCTCGCCGAAGAAGGGCTTCTCGGTGTGCTCTTCGTAGTGCTTGTTGGCGATCGGCTCGTCGGCGCGCATCGTCTTAAGCGCCGCGATCCGCAGGCCCTTGCGCTCGAAGCGGGCGATCACCTCGCCGGTCAGGGCGCGCTGGAAGGCGTCAGGCTTTACGAGGATCAGCGTCCGGCTCACGGGCGGGGCTCCTTTGGGTTCGTTTGGGTCGGGTCGCCTCGGCGTCCTGTTCTGACGCGGGCGCCTCTTTGGCTTTTGCCGACGGGCGGCGTTTGGGTTGTGCCTCGCGCTTGGGGCGCTCCTCCTCGCTGCGGGGCGCGGAGCGCTCGGAGCGGGACTCGCGACGTCCCTCTTTTTTGGCGCGTTGGCGGCGGGGCCGCTCGGCAATCGCGGTTTCGCAGTAAGGGCAGAGGGCCCAGCGGGGATCGACCGGCTTGCCACAGCTCTGGCACGGATCCTTGAGCCGGTTCTGGCACTGCGGGCAACGCAGGAAGCTCTTCTCCACCGGGTATTCGCAGTTCGGACAGGAGGCCTCGGTCAACTGGCGCACCTTGAGCTCCGCCGCGCGTATCTCCAGCTCGCGTTCATGGGCGTCCTCGAGGAACTCCGGCGGCCGCACGATCGCGTAGACAGCGGTGCCGATGTAGGGGAAGAAGGAACCGACCGTGGCGCAGGCGACGAGGAAGGGGTCGGCGATGCGGCGGCGGGCGTCGAGGTAGGTATAGACGATCAAGGCGAGCCAGACGACGACGATCATCAAGATGAAGAGGGTGACGGCCAGGTTGAGGCCGCTGTTTGAGATGCCGAAGATCGCTAGTGCCATGGCTGAGGGCCCGCCGGAGAGGGGAGCGGCAGTCTACTTCGCCGCCGGGCGCGTGAACCCTCGCTAGAGGAAAAGACTGCCGAAGAGGTAGCCGAGACCGAAGAAGACGAGGATTACGGCGGCGACGACAGCGGCCACCAAAGCCATCATCGAGAGTAGTTCGGAGCCGGCGCTTTTAGAGCCCTGGGCCATTGCCGCCATCCTCGCACAGGCGCAGAACGGCACGAGCGGGCGCCAGCGCGTAGTGCGAGCCGGTTACCAGCAGGATGCCGTCGGCTTGCTCTGCCGCCAGCTCGCGGCCCCGCCGCACGGCAGCGCCGAAGTCGGGGACCTGCTCGGCGCTGAGACCGGCCTGGCGGCAGGCCTGTGCGAGTTTGGCGGCGCTGTGCGAGCTGATTCCCGGCAGTCCTCGCGATTCCAGCGCCGCCGCGTCGAGCTCGGTGCAGATGACGTGAGAGAGGACCGGCGCCAGCGCCCTGATCATCGCGCCGGCGTCCTTGTCGGCGAGCGCGGCGATACAGGCGATCACCGGGCGGCCGGCGGCGATCTCGCCAAGCCCCTCGGCCAGAGCCGCAGCTCCGGCGGGGTTGTGGGCGACGTCGATGAAGGCGGGTGGGTCATCGCCGACCTGCTCGAGGCGGCCGGGCACGGTCATCGTGGCCGCAACCGAAGCCACCGCAGCCGGCTCCAGGTTGCCGAGAAACGCTTCGGCAGCGGCGCAGGCCAGGGCAAAATTGCGGCGCTGGAAACGGCCCGGCGCGCGCAGCTCGATCTCACCCGGGTCCTCGGGCGCGACGATCAGCTCTGCCCCCCGCTCCGCTGCCGTGCGCTCGGCCAGGCTCGCCACCTCAGGGCTGAGCAGACCGAGGACCAAGGTCGTGTGATCGCGCAGAACGGCCAGCTTCTCGGCGGCGATCTCGAGCTCGCTCTCGCCCAGCCAGGCGGTGTGATCGAGGCCGATCGAGGTCAGCACCGTCACTCGCGAGGGGATCGTGTTGGTCGCGTCCAGCCTCCCTCCCAGCCCCGCCTCGACCACCGCGGTCTCGACCCGCGCCGCGGCAAAGGCGACGAAGGCCGCCGCCGTGGCGAGCTCGAACTGGGTGACCGCCTCGCCGGGCTCGAGACCGCGATTGACCGTCTCGGCGGCCTGGGCGGCTCGCTCGACCGCCGCGGCGAAGGCCGCCTCTTCGATCTCCTCACCACCGATCAACACCCGTTCGGCCCAGCGCGTGGCGTGGGGCGAGACGCAAGCGCCGGTCCGCATCCCGTGCGCCTCCAGCAGCGCCGCGATCATCCGCGTCACCGAGGACTTGCCGTTGGTGCCGACGACGTGGATCGAGGCGAAGCGGTGCTGGGGCAGTCCCAGCGCCGTGCTCAGCTTGTGCATCCGCTCCAGGCCGAGCTTCCAGCCAACCGGCTCCAGCGAATCGAGATAGGCCTGCGGATCTATTCCGTGAGCTCCTCGAGCTCGGCCCGGTAACGCTCCAGCTTGGCCCGCTCCTCCTCGACCAGCTCGGCCGGCGCTCGGGCGACGAACTTCTCGTTGGCGAGCTTGCCCTCGGCACGGGCAACCTCCGAGCGCAGCTCCTCGCGCCGCCGCTCGAGGCGGGCGGAGACGGCCTCGGCGTCGATCTCGGGCGAAGCGAGGATCTGAACGGCGCCCACGGACGCGATCGACTCGATCGACCCGTCATCGGCAGCCTCGACCCGCGCCAGGCGCGAGACGAACTCCGGCAGGGGTTCAGCCGTCCGAACCGGCACCGTCGCCTTGCTGGCCAGTTCGACCAGGTCCCGCCAGGTGCGCAGGCTGCGCGTCAGGTCGATCGCCTCGCCGATCTCGGCTTCCGCCTCCTCGTCGAAGAGGGAGGCGTCCGGCTCGGGGAACCGATGGACGGCGAGGTGGCCCTGGCGACTCGGGTGGTAGGACCAGACCTCCTCACTGACGAAGGGCATGACCGGGTGCAGCAGCGCGAGTGTGCGCTGCAGCAGCCAGAGCAGGTTGGCCGAGACCTCGGCCTCGCCCTCGTAGAGGCGTGGCTTGGCGATCTCCAGGTACCAGTCGCATAGCTCGGACCAGAAGAAGGCGTAGGCCTCCTGCACCGCGTGGGCGAAGTCGTAGGCATCGAGCTTCTCGCTGACCGAGGCGATCGTGCGCTCGAGCCGCGAGAGGATCCAACGGTCCTCAATTCGCTCTGCCACTGGCTTCCCCCTGACCTCGGCCGCGTTGAGCAGGATCAGGCGACTTGCGTTCCAGAGCTTGTTGGCGAGGTCGCGGCCCTGCTGGACCTTGGCGTCGGAGTAGCGCACGTCCTGGGTCGAGGACATCGCCAGCAGCCCGAAGCGCAGGGCGTCGGCGCCGTGCACGTCGATCTCCTCCAGCGGGTCGATCCCGGTGCCGAGGCTCTTCGACATCCGCCGCCCGTCGCGGGCCTGGATCACCGAGTGCACGTAGACATCCTTGAAGGGCACATCGCCGGCAAACTCGAGCCCGGTCATGATCATCCGCGCCACCCAGAGGAAGAGGATCTCGCGGGCGGTGGTGAGAAAGCTGGTCGGGTAGAAGGCGCGCAGCTCGGGTGTGTCCTCGGGCCAGCCCAGCGTGGCGAAGGGCCAGATCGCCGAGCTGAACCAGGTGTCGAGCACGTCCTCCTCCTGGCGCAGCTCGCCGCCGCAGGCGCCGCAGCGCTCGGGAGCCGCGGCCGGGTCCTCGGCGACGTAGGTCTCCTCGCAGGCGTCGCAGTACCAGACCGGGATCCGGTGGCCCCACCAGAGCTGGCGCGAGATGCACCAAGGACGGATCTCGCGCATCCATTCCAGGTAGACCCGCTTCCACTGGCCGGGCGCGATCCGCACCAGATCGTTCTCCACCGCCTCGATCGCCGGCGCCGCCAGCTCGTCCATGCGGCAGAACCACTGCAGCGAGATCAGCGGCTCGATCCGCTCGCCGGAGCGGTGAGAGAAGGGAACGGAGTGGGCGTAGGGCTCTTCGCCGCTGAGCGCGCCCTCCTCGCGCAGGGCCAGGACCACCATCGCCTGCGCCTCGGCGGCGGTGAGCCCGGCGAAGCGCTCCCCCGCCTCGTCGGTGAGGCGGCCGTCGGGACCGATCACGACGATCTCCTCGAGGCCGTGCTTGCGGCCGATCTCGAAGTCGTTGGGATCGTGCCCGGGGGTGATCTTCAGCGCTCCGGTGCCGAACTCGGGGTCGACGTGCTCGTCGGCGATGATCGGCAGGCGGCGGCCAACCAAGGGCAGGATGCAAAACTGGCCGACGAGGTCGCCGTAGCGCTCGTCGCTCGGGTTCACGGCGACGGCGGTGTCGGCGAGCATCGTCTCCGGCCGCACCGTGGCGACGGTCAGCACCCGCTCGGCGCCCTCGACCGGGTAATCGATCGAGTAGATGGTGTCGGTGACCTCGCGGTTCTCGACCTCGAGGTCGGAGATCGCCGAGTGCGAGCCGGGATCCCAGTTGACCATGTAGTTGTCGCGGTAGATGTAGCCCTTGTCGTAGAGCTGCTTGAAGACGCGGTAGACCGCCTTGACGTAGCCGTCGTCCAACGTGAAGCGCTCGCGCTCGTAGTCGCAGGAGGCGCCGAGCCGCTTGTACTGCTCGACGATCCGCGACCCGTACTCCTCACGCCACTCCCAAACCCGCCTGACGAACTCCTCACGCCCCAGATCGTGTCGCGAGACCCCTTCGGCTCGCAGCATTTTCTCCACCACCGACTGCGTAGCAATCCCCGCATGGTCGGTCCCCAGAATCCAGAGCGAGTTCCGCCCCCGCATCCGGTTCATCCGCACCAACGCATCCTGCATAGACCCATTGAGCGCATGCCCCATATGCAGCGCTCCCGTCACGTTCGGAGGCGGAATCGCCACCGAGAAGTTCTCCTCAGGAGTCCCCTCCGCATCCGGGTGGAAGTACCCGGCATCCATCCATTCGGAGAAAATGCGCCCCTCGACCTCAGTCGGGTCGTAACGGGTCGTCTCCTCGAGTTTCTTGCGACGTGCCGGGTCCACGCGGCGAGTCTAAATAGCCGGGCTCACAGGCGCGGTGGTGCCAGCATCTAACGAGTGAAGCGGCGTGCTGGTCGGAGGGCGTCGGGTACCCCTCTCACGAAAGCTCAGGAGACCACGCTACGAAGCGCCTATTCGCCTCAGCTGCGCGACGGCTTTCGGGAGAGGGGTACCCGACGCCCTCCCCACCACTACGCAGATTCCTCGCTCAGTTCCTCACCGATGTCACCGATGTCCTGCGGCGCAGCCTCGGTGACAAGCGTCGGCCGGCGACCTTGCTCAATGGTCTCCTTGGTCACGACGCACTTGGTCACATCACGACGTGACGGAAGCTCAAACTGGACGTCGAGCAGCGTCTCCTCCAAGATCGAACGCAATCCACGGGCGCCGGTCTCGCGTTCGAGCGCCTTGTTGGCAATCGCCTCGAGGCTGTCCTCGGCGAAGACCAGCTCGATCTCGTCGAACTCGAAGAAGCGCTGGAACTGCTTGGTCAGGGCGTGCTTGGGCTCGGTCAGGATCGTGATCAGGTCGTCGCGGCTGAGCTGGTGGATCGCAGCGACGACCGGCAGGCGGCCGATGAACTCGGGGATCAGGCCGTATTCCATCAAGTCCTCGGGCAGCACCTGCTCGAACCACTCGCCCTTGTCTTCCTTTTCCTCGCGCGAGGAGATCGCGGCGCCGAAGCCGACCCCGCGGTCGCCGACGCGGTTCTCGATCACCTTGTCGAGTTCGGCGAAGGAGCCGCCGCAGATGAAGAGGATGTTGGTGGTGTCGATCGTGAGGAACTCCTGGTGGGGATGCTTGCGCCCGCCCTGCGGCGGCACCGAGGCGGTCGTTCCCTCGAGGATCTTCAGCAGCGCCTGCTGCACGCCTTCGCCGGAGACGTCACGGGTGATCGACGGGTTGTCGGCCTTGCGGGCGATCTTGTCGATCTCGTCGATGTAGATGATCCCGGTTTCGGCCTTTTTGACGTCGTAGTCGGAGGCCTGGATCAACTTCAAGAGGATGTTCTCGACATCCTCGCCGACGTAGCCGGCCTCGGTCAGCGCGGTCGCGTCGGCGATCGCGAAGGGGACGTTGAGAATGCGGGCGAGGGTCTGGGCGAGCAGCGTCTTGCCGCATCCGGTCGGGCCCAGCAGCATGATGTTCGACTTCTGCAGCTCGACCTCGACGTCCTCGGACTGCGACATCTGGACGCGCTTGTAGTGGTTGTAGACGGCAACCGAGAGGGCGCGCTTGGCGGCGTCCTGGCCGACCACGTACTCCTGCAGCACATCGTGGATCTCGCGCGGCTTGGGCAGGTTCTCCAGCTCAACCGCGGCCGCCGCTGGGGTCAGCTCCTCATCGATGATCTCGTTGCAGAGGTCGATGCACTCGTCGCAGATGTAGACCCCGGGTCCTGCGATCAGCTTCTTGACCTGCCGCTGCGACTTGCCGCAGAAGCTGCAAAGGAGCTGCTCGTTCGAATCTGTCGGCCGTGCCAGCGGAATCCCCTCCTTAGGGGCAGTGATTTTGGCTACCGACCCGCGCCCAAAGCTTAAAGGGAGCATCAAGTCGGCCTCTCAGTGCGGTCGTTTACTGCGCGATCGCCCCTGTCCCTCCTCGTGATCGCAAACAACCAGGCACGCCTGGCCTATGGTGGGAGCCGTGGAGCCAAAACCCCGGATCGAGCCGATCGCCGAGGCGCAGCTCGAGCAGCTGCTGCCCCTGATCGCCGCCTACCAGCGCTTCTACGAGGCCGAGGACATCGACGAGGCCCGCAACCGCACCTTCTTCGCCCGCTTCATCGCCCCCAGCGACGACGGAATGCTTTTGGGAGCCCGGCTCGGCGAGCAGATCTGCGGCTACGCCTGCCTCTACTGGCACTTCACCTCCCTCGTCCCCGCCGAGACAGTCCTAATGAACGACCTCTTCGTCACCGAGCCAGCCCGCGGACAAGGAGTAGGCCGAGCCCTAATCGAAGCCAGCGCCACAGTCGCCCGCCAACGAGGCGCCCACCACCTCGAGTGGGCAACGGCCCCCGACAACAAGACCGCCCAGCGTCTTTACGACGGGACGGGCGCCGAGCGCACCACCTGGATCGAGTACGAACTAGACCTCTAGACCCAGCTCTTGAGAACGAAGCCGCGTGCTCGCGGACCTGCTTGCCAGCGGCCCTTCGAAGCAACGTCCGTACGAGAAAGGGGCCGGGGTGTCCCTCCTCAAAACACTCCAGCGAGGCTCCCGCCGAGCGTTTTGAGGAGGGGCACCCCGGCCCCTCCCACTGCAGAACTTGCTCTTAGAAGTGGACGATCGGAATGATCAGAATCGCGACGATGTTCGCCACCTTGATCATCGGGTTGATCGCCGGCCCAGCCGTGTCCTTGTAGGGATCGCCGACGGTGTCGCCGGTTACCGAGGCTTCGTGGGCCAGCGTGCCCTTGCCGCCGTGGGCGCCGTCCTCGATCAGCTTCTTGGCGTTGTCCCAGGCACCGCCGCCGGCGGTCATCGAGACCGCAGCGAAGAAGCCGACGACGATGACGCCGATCAGCAGGCCGCCGAGCGCATCGACGCTGAGCAGGCCGACGATGACCGGTACGACGATCGGGATCAGCGCCGGCAGGATCATCTCCTTCTGCGCCGCCAGGGTGACGATGCTGACCGTCTTGGCGTAGTCGGGCTTTTCGGTGCCCTCCATGATCCCCGGGTGCTCGCGGAATTGCTCACGCACCTGTTCGACCACCTCACCACCGGCTCGGCCGACGGCCTCGATCGCAAAGGCGGCAAAGAGATAGACCATCATGCCGCCGATGATCAGCCCGATCAACACGTCCGGGCTCGAGAGGTTGAAGAGACCGTTGAGATCGAAGCCGGCCGGCGCTTCACCGGCCAATTCGCTCTTGAACGCCGCGAACAGCACCAGCGCGGCGAGCGCGGCAGAGCCGATCGCGTACCCCTTGGTCACAGCCTTGGTCGTGTTGCCGACTGCATCGAGCGGATCGGTGACGTTGCGCACGTCCTCCGGCAGCTCGGCCATCTCGGCAATACCGCCGGCGTTGTCGGTGATCGGCCCGAAGGCGTCGAGGGCGACGATCAGGCCGCAGAGCGAGAGCTGCCCCATCACGGCGATGCCGATGCCGTAGATGCCGGCGAGCTCGTTGGCACCGAGGATGGCCAGAGCGATCACAAGCGCCGGAGCCGCGGTCGACTGGAAGCCCTGGGCCAGCCCCTGGATGATGTTCGTCGCGTGACCGGTCTCCGATGCCTGGGCAATCGCCTTGACCGGACGGAAACGGGTCGACGTATAAAATTCAGTGATCACGAAGAGCAGGGCGGTGACCGCGACTCCAATCACCGCGCAGAGCCAGAGATCCGTCGTCGTG
>Ga0207661_10002670_pt1 | contig 12269 bp, 9 predicted proteins | sample KBSC713LmetaG_FD_184337 | JGI IMG/M metagenome (GOLD analysis project Ga0207661, IMG submission 184337) | Corn rhizosphere microbial communities from Kellogg Biological Station, Michigan, USA - KBS C7.1-3L metaG (SPAdes) (version 2) | ecosystem: Host-associated > Plants > Roots > Rhizosphere ... | reverse complement strand
CCGATTATCCATTGATCATCCTGAGCCGAGACGGGGAGAAAGAAATCACGCGGGTCACAGCGAATGAGAGCGGACAATATCGGGTCGCGCTGCCACCGGGTAATTACGTTCTTGATGTTCAAGGCCGGCGACCTAAGGGCCACGTCCGCGCGAAACCGCAACCATTCACGATCATTTCAAATCAGACGGTGCGCGTTGACATGAGCATCGACACGGCCATTCGCTGACGCGCCGGCGAACGCCGAGCGGCGATTGACCAAATAAGTTTCCGTGCGATTAATTGGCGCGGTAAATTTCTCTCCCTCGCAAGTCATTTCTCTCGCGAGGTGAACACAACTCGCAAGTTTTCAGGTTAAAATAACTCCGCACCTATGGCGGGACATAGTAAATGGTCGAAGGTCAAACGTTTTAAGGGCGCGATCGACGTCAAGCGCGGCAAGATCTTCAGCAAATTATCCAAGGAAATCACCCTCGCGGCAAAAACCGGCGGCGGCGATCCAAACGGCAATCCGCGTCTGCGCAGCGCCATTCTGGCGGCTCGCGCCCAGAGCATGCCGAGTGACAATATCGAGCGTGCCATCAAACGCGGCACGGGCGAAGGCAAAGATGGCGAACAACTCGCCGAAATAACGTATGAAGGTTACGCGCCTGGAGGCGTGGCTGTCATTGTAGAGACCGCGACAGACAATAGAAACCGCACAGGAGCGGAAGTACGCAGAATTTTCACCCAACATAGTGGCAACCTCGCCACCAGTGGCAGCGTCTCGTACATGTTCCACCGGAAAGGGCAGATCACGGTTCCGCGCTCGAGCATTGACGAAGATCGACTGCTCGAAATTGCTTTGGAAGCTGGCGCGGAGGAGTTGACAATCGAGGAGGATCAATATGTTATCACCACTTCCCACGATCAGCTCTACGCCGTAGCTGAAGCGCTCAAGAATGCAGGCGTCAGTACCGATGGGCAAAGGTTTACGTTTATTCCGGATACTACAGTCGCGGTCAGGGACGAGACCGTGGCGCGCCAGGTGTTGCGATTGTGTGATGAGCTCGAAGAAGACGACGACGTGCAGAACGTCTATTCAAATCTAGATATTCCCGACGAATTGCTGGCCAGGTTGCCGGCCTGAAAAACTACTGCTTACAAGACTTTAGGGCGCTGCCCCCCAACTGCAGCGAACCATCTTAGCTTATGAATGAAGAAAACGAAAACCAGTCCGCCACAGGAGGGTCTCGCGATGGCGAGCCTGCGCCGCTGGAAACTCAGTCCGCTTCGCCGGACCAACGCCAGCCTCGTCCGCGCCGCCGTTTCCCGAGAAGGCGTTATCGCGGCGGCGATCGCTTCAGGCCCGATAATTCTGAAAAATCATCAAATTCATCGTCAACAAACGCCGATAACGCCGGCGCCGACGTTGCCATCGAGACGCTCGATCAGCCCGTCCGAGAAACCGGGGAGAGCAGTGGTGAAACGACCGAGCCGGTGCAAACCGAACCGGAATTCGGTGAGGGTATCATCGAAATTTCCGGTAAAGGATTTGGCTTTTTGCGAGATCCGAAACGCAATTTTGTTCAGACGCCACAGGATATCTTTGTCACCCCGGAAATTGTCCGGCGCTTTGCTTTGCGCGACGGCATGTGGATTAATGGCGAGATCCGGCGCGGCAGCCGTGGTCCACAACTGACGAAGTTGCTGACAATCAATGGCGAAGAGCCCACGAAATATCAGGGGCTTCGTCCGTTTGAAGAATTAACAACGATCAATCCGAACAAGCGGATCAAGCTTGAGACGGCCCCGGATCGTTACACCACGCGGATCATGGATTTAATGACGCCGCTGGGAATGGGTCAGCGCGGCCTGATTGTCGCCCCGCCGCGCACAGGCAAGACAACGTTGTTGCATCACATCGCCGAAGCGGTCACCAAGAATCACCCCGAAATGGAACTCATTATTCTTCTGGTCGATGAACGTCCTGAAGAAGTGACTGATTTTCGTCGTTCGCATCCAACAGCACAGCTGATGGCCAGCTCCAACGACGCCGACATAAAGAGTCACACGCGGATTGCTCAACTGGCGATCGAACGCGCCAAGCGACTGGTCGAAGCTGGAAAACATGTGTTCATCCTCCTCGATTCCATCACGCGCACCGCACGCGCCTTTAATAATGCAATGGGCGGTGGCGGCCGCACGATGAGCGGCGGTATCGATGCGCGTGCCATGGAAATTCCACGAAAGATTTTCGCGGCCGCTCGCAACACCGAGGAAGCGGGTTCGCTCACGATCGTCGCCACGGCGCTGATTGAAACGGGCAGCCGCATGGATGAGCTGATCTTTCAGGAGTTCAAAGGCACCGGAAACATGGAGATGGTGCTCGATCGAAAAATCAGCGATCAGCGGATTTATCCGGCTATCGATATCTTCTTGTCGGGAACGCGCCGCGAAGAGCTGTTGTTACAGGCGTGGGAGCTGGAGAAAATCAATCTTATCCGGCGCGGTCTGGCCGGACACAAACCAGAGGAAGCAATTCAGCGACTGTTGATGTTTGTGAAAAAATTCCCGACCAACACGGAGATGCTTAAAGGCATCCCGGGCTGATTGGTTCGCAGAGGATTGCCGATCTCGACGCGCGCTGCGACGGTTCACAATTCGCTGTGCGCACTCGAAAGTTTTCCAAGAAGCTGCGAAAGATCTTTTTGGGAAAGCGGCGGCGCGAGATTTCTGAGCTAAGCACGTCAGGGATTCATCAAGCAGTCCTTCGCGCAATCGCGAGTGCGCCTGCGTTGCCGACCAGCGGAGACCATCTCGATGTGGGTAGCGGCACCGGGGAATTATTGCGTTTGGTTCGCGCTTGTTATCCGTTTCGCTCTTTCGGATGCGATTACACGGATAAATTGCTTTCCGTTCCGGGTGCCGAGATCCACACCGTCGATCTAAATCGGGAACCGCTTCCATATAGCGATAATCACTTCGCCCTCGTTACCTGTATCGAAACGGTTGAGCACTTGGAAAATTTCCGGGAGGTCCTCCGCGAAATTTATCGTGTTCTTCAACCAGGTGGTGTTGCGATCTTCTCGACGCCGAATGTTTTGAATCTGCGCTCGCGTTTCCGCTATCTGTCGTCGGGCTTTTATAATTTGTTTGGCCCTTTGCTGCCTGACGAATCCGCCGTTCACACCACGCGCGGTCACATCAACCCGGTGAGCTGGTTCTATCTTTCGCACGCCCTCCTCAGCATTGGTTTTCGCGATTTGAGAGTGACCGTGGATAAATATCAGCGCCGGTCTCTTCTGGCATTTCCGTTCTTCATCGTCCCTCTGCACGCCACGAATTGGATTGTTTATCATCGCGACAAGAAAACCTATGGCACGCTGGACGAACGGAATGACTGGGCCGTTCGAGCGATGAATTCCCCCGATCTGTTGCTCGGGCGAACGTTAATCGTGACGGCGGTTAAGCCTGCATAATTTGCTGTTGGTAGAGTGCGTGAATCGCCTGGCGAGATTCGAGATAATCGCGACGGAAAACGTCAAAGTCATTGTTGCCAAAACGAATTGCGAACTTTCGTTGTTCATCCGGATCGCTCGGAAGCGTTGAGACGCTTCTATTGTCATATCGACGCAGCACAAGTTCGCAGCGTCGCAGAAACGCGTAAGAATTCTTAAGCTTTGCAACGTCCGACTTGTCCAGATGCCCGCCTTCGCGCAATGCGTCGGCGGCGCGGTGCCAGTTCGGTTCCCAGATGTTCGCGCGCATCTGCAACGCTTGAACGAGAAACTCCGCTTCTATGATGCTGCCAGATCCGGTTTTTAAATCGAGAAAATCTGATCCGCTTCCCCGCTCTCGCCGAATTCGCTGCACCATGTCATCGATTTTGATGAAAAGGGCGGGGTCCTGGCACGCGCGACCCCAGGCGGCTTTTGCGATTGTCATGAATTCATTTTTTAATGGACCACTAATGGCACGCGCCCGATTGAGCGCCTGTAGCTCCCAAACTTGCGCTCGGCCGGCGTAGTACGATTGAAATGTTTCAAGCGAGCAGACCACTGGCCCTTTTTCGCCTTCAGGGCGTAGCCTTGCATCCAGAGCCCAGATATTTCCCTCCGCGGTTGGTTGCGCCATTGCGTTCATGAGATTCTGCGCAGCGCGAACATCCTCGCCCACAAACAAAACGTCGAGATCCGCGCCGTAACTGATCTCGCGTCCTCCAAATTTTCCGACCGCGACGATGGTCAATCGCTCGCTGGCGAGCAGTTTCGCGACAAAAACCAGACACGCTTCCGCAACATCGGAAAGTTCGACAAAGGTTCCTGCCGGTTGGACGAGTCCCAGTACGTCGCGAAGAATGATGCGCAAGAGTTGCCGCTGACGGTAGGCACGTATCGGATCGAGATTGTTCGCAGATGCGCCTAACGAATCGAGCCGGTCTAAATTTTCTTCTACCGACCGCGGTTCATCAAAGGTTGGATCTCTGGTGATGTCTTCCAGCAGTTGCGGCCGGCGAATCAGAAGATCCCCCGCAAAGCGGCTGGCATCGAAAGTTTTTATGACCAGCTCAAGCAACTTCGGATTCGTAACAAGCAGTTCGAAAAGCAAACTGCGCAGGCCATAGCTTTCTACGAATCGAAGGAACTGGTTCAGAGTCGCATCCGGGTCGGAAGTTTTGGAGATGCGATCGAGCAAAATCGGGCGCAGCCTTTGGAATATTTGCCGAGTTCGGGTGCCGACATGAAAACTTCTTGCTCCTCGTTCAAGCTCAGTAAGGGCTTTTTCTGCTCGTTTTGCATCCTTGAAAAATTCAATGGTGATTTTGGGACTCTGCGCAGGGCTTTCAGAAATAATCCGCTCAAATATGGGACGCACAGATCCCATTCGGTTCTGCAGTGAAGCTGTGAAATCGCTGGCCGATGAAAAACGAAGGCTGCGCGCGAGTCGGCTCAATGCATCGGCCTCGTCTGGGACGGTGTGGGTCTGTTGTTCCGCTTCGATCTGCAGGCGGTGTTCAACCCGGCGGAGAAATCGATACGCATTATCCAGCGCCAGAACTTCATCGGGCGGGAGCAAATCCAGTTCTCTTAGTGCACGGAGCGCCTTGAGCATACTCGGTTCCTGCAGAAATGGATTACGCGCACCATGGATAAGCTGCAGCGTTTGCACGACGAACTCGATGTCACGAATGCCGCCGCGGCCAAGTTTTACATCGCGATCCAGTTTTTCCGGCCCAACGATGTCGCGCTCGATGCGGTGCTTGATGTTCGCAATCTCCTCGAGCAGATCCGGCGTTGGACTTTTTGGGTAAATGAATGGCTGATGCAGCCGCAGGAAATCGTAAGCCAACTCGCGACTGCCAGCGATTCTGCGCGCCTTAATGAGTGCAATCCGCTCCCACGATTCGCCGAACCCAGCATAATAATTTTCCATGCTCTCAAGAGATCGGGCCAACGGTCCGGCCGAGCCTTCGGGCCGCAACCGCAGATCCGCTCGAAAGAGTGAGCCCGCCGGATGCGGTTTCGAAAATGTTTCGAGAATCTTGTTTCCCAGTCGATTGAAAAACTCATGATAAGAAATGTGCGGCGTGAGTTGGCCTTCGTCGCTGTAGAGAAAAAGAAGATCGACATCGGAACTGTGATTGAGTTCCGCGCCGCCGAGTTTCCCGAGCGCGAGAATCGAAAAATCCGCTTTTGGCGAGCCATAACGTTGTCGCAGTTCTGCATCCCAAAATTCGAACACGCAACGAAGACAAATCTCTGCGATTAATGAAAGCTCACCGGTGGTCTCCTCCAACGGTGCAACCGCAGCCAGTTCGCGCACGGCCACGCGCGTCATTTCGCGGCCTTTCCAAAAACGTAGTGACTCGAAATCGTTATAGACCCTGGAATCACTCGTCAGAGCGTCCACTTCAGCGAGCATTTGCGCACGGCTACGCGACGCGCGGCACACCTCAGGCTGAGCAAGCCATAGCAGTGTTTCGGGATTGCGCGTCAACCGCGTTGAACAAACGCTCGAGACCGCCAGCAGATGCAGCAGGGCAGTTTCACCTAACGGAAATTGTTCGATCAGTTCGGCAAGGGATACCGCGTTTGCCGGCCATCGTTCATTGAGTTGAACCAACGTCGTCTCTACCTGTGAAGGGTTCAGCGATGCGGCTGCTTTTTTCCCAATCCAGCCCGGACGGTGATCCATTGCGCAGAACATCACGCGATTCTGGCCGAAAGACCAGTTGTCCCAGCGCTCGGACTAAAGCTACGACGATGCTGGAGGCGACAGGACGGGAAGAGCTTTTTCGTGCATTTGAAAGTCAACCGGACAATTCCCGGCTAATTCACCATCCAGCTCCACGGGAACATCCTGCTCGCTACTTACGCGGAGTTGGCGAGTCTGAAAATATTCAATTTCCGGAACGCGAATGTCGGAACTGAATACAACGTCGTGAAGATATTTAAGGATTTCTAAAAAACCGAGACGCTTGAACAGGACCACATCAAGTAACCCATCATCGACAACAGCCTGCTTGAAAAACGGGAAAGGCCCGCCGTAAAGACGACCGTTGCCCACAAGCACAAACGATCCTTCCTGCATAGGAGCGTCCTGCGACTCGATTAAAAGTTTTGGAGGTTGGCGTGCTGCGATGTGTGCTGCGGAGATGAGATAACTGAGTGGGCCAAGACTGCGCTTGAAAGCAAGAGTGGTTTCTTTCACCGCTTGCGCGTCGAGCCCAACGCCGCCGAGTTGGACGAAGTATTTTCCGTTCGCACTCGGTAGATCGACGAGCCGCAGGTTTCCGGCCTCAATAATTTGCCAGCAACGCTCGAGATCGTTCGCGGGCAGCCCCAGCTCCATTGCGAAAACGTTGACCGTGCCCATCGGTAGAATGCCAAGAGCCGCGTCGCTGCCGGCGATTCCATTTGCCACGTGATTCACGGTTCCGTCGCCGCCAGCCGCAATTATGCGCCCAAAACCTTCCTCGACGGCACGTCTCGCGAGAGCTTCTGCCTCGCCGGCATGCGAGGTAATGCGGACCGGCCAACGCCCCACAATCGACTCCACTCGCTCCCGCCAGTCTCGCAAAGTTTCGAGATATCCGGCGGCCGGATTGAGAATGATAACAATATCAGTCACGCGGAAAAGGAACTACAACTTATCAATTCACCTCGATACCCATTGTCACGTTGAGCGTAGCGAAACATCTCTGGTCTAATTCTGGTTTGGGTGACTGGCTCAGAACGGATCTGAGATTCTTCGTTGCGCTTACAATGCCGACCGGGCTTTGGTCTTTGCTTCAAACTGTGGCTGCGTAACATCTGAGGGTGCAAAAATTGCGCCGGCTGGCAGTGATCGCTCTGGGGGCATTGATTGGACTGGGTGCAGTGGTTTTGCTTGGCGTGAACCTGTATGTGCAATCACAAGGGGCACAAGGAAAGATTCAGCAGGAACTGACTCGCAGCCTCGGCGTTCCACTCAAAATTCGCAGCATGAGTGTTACTCCATGGGGCGGACTCGAACTTAGCGGCATCACAATTCCGCAAACGGTGTCGGTTGGGCCGAAGGATTTTCTGGAGGCAAGAACATTTCGGCTGCGCGTTCGTTTCCTTTCGTTGTTTTCGCGCCGGCTGGTGATTAAGGAAGTTTCGCTGGTTGCTCCAAGGGTTGTGTGGCCACAGAACAGGGAAGGAAAATGGCGTTTGCCTAGTGCGCGAGCGACGCGCGCAAAAATCGGTTCGACCAATCGAGCTGCGGCGACGCCGCAAGCAGAAGCAGAAATAGAATTTGTTCAGACGAACACAACCTCTGCTGTCACGAATCCGGCCAGCGTTCCATCCTCGCCAAAAGCGACTGTTAAGGATGAATCTCTCCGACGCGAACCAAGATTGGCCGTCGCTCCGGAAGTTCGACGAGTAACCGTTAAGGATGGCGATTTTACTTTCTTGGATCAAACGGGAAAGCTCATTGCGAGCTTTAAGGGGGTAGACTTTCGAACCAATATCCGTAGCGCGCAGGCCCTCCGAGGAGATGCAAAGGTGACTCGAGTTTCGTTGAGCGACCGCTTTTTTCTGGACCAGCTCCGCTCACCGATTCGCTACGAGCCCGACGTCCTCGAGCTGTCGAAAATTTCTGCTCGTGTCGCAGAGGGCGAGGTGAATGGTTACTTTGCGATGCAGCCAGAGACGGAGGATTCGCCATTCACTACGAGCGTAAACTTTCATGACGTTCTGGCCGATCAACTCGTCGAGAATGCCGGTGGCGCGAAGGGAATGGTGAAGGGCAAATTGCAGGGAAGTTTCCAAGCTTCGGGGAAAACTAGCGATCCGGAGGCGCTTGTTGGACAAGGCGAAATCTCTCTGCGGGACGGCCGCGTTCAGCAATACCGATTGTTAGTTTTACTCGGTCAGATTTTGCAGATCGAGGAACTGCAGGAGCTTCATCTGGAGCAAGCGGAGGCAAAATATCACTTGCGCCCGGGGCTGATCACAATTGATGAACTGGTTTTGCGTTCCCCAAATATTCGCCTCACCTCGTCGGGTACCGTTGCCTTCGACGGGACGCTGCAACTGAATTCGCAACTCGCAATCAACGACCGAATCCGCGGTCAACTTTTCAAAGCAATTCGCGACAACTTTCACCGCATTGACGATCCAGGCTATTCAGCCATCGAGTTTCAGGTCGGCGGCACTGTTGAGCGGCCCAGCACAAACTTAGTGGAGCAAGTCGTCGGCCGAGACATCAGCAGCATGCTCAACAGCTTCTTCGGCGGAAAAAAGGATCGCCCGAAAAAGAAAAAGAAGGCGGTTGAAAATGCGATGACCGCTGTGCCGTCGCCTTCTTTGGCGCCGGACGCAGCGCTGCCTGAAACCACTGCAACGCCAAGTCCAACTCTGTCGCCATGAGAGTGATCGCCGGCAGCGCCGGCGGAATCCGGCTGGCAGTTCCGAAGAGTGGTGTGCGCCCGACAATGGATCGGGTCAAAGCGGCTATCTTTTCCAGCTTGGGTGAGGCGATCATCGGCGCACGAGTGCTCGACCTTTTCGCCGGGAGCGGCGCGCTCGGGATCGAAGCCCTCAGCCGTGGGGCCGCCTCTGCAATATTTGTTGAACATGACGGCCGATCGGCAGAGGCAATCGAGAAAAACCTCGCCAAAACGAACTTGCAAGGGCGCGTTCGCGACCAGGATGTTTTTGATTTTCTACGTCAACGATCTAACGCCGAGAAATTTCAAATCATTTTTGCAGACCCGCCTTATGAAAAAACAAAGCGGGGAGAAAGCCCTGCCGAGAAGCTTTTGAACGACGAAACGTTGCCACAGTTACTCGAACCGGGAGGAATTTTCGTTTTAGAGAAGCGGCCGGGCGAAGGGCTTGCTGAAATGAAGCTTTGGAAAAGCATTCGGCAGAAAACATACGGCGCAACCGAAGTGCTGTTTCTATCTGTAGCCAATTGATGCACGGCATTTTGAGGGGAGTCGAGGAATCCCGGGACAAAACGCGAAGCTAACTTCTCGGGATGTCTCGACTGCGCTCGACATGACCGGATTATCTATTGAAGTGTGATCTGCTGTGACACGATTCCTGTACAATCTCCTTTGGCCGCTCGGACTGTTGATTTTTTTGCCGGGCTATTTCGCCAAAATGATGCGCCGCGGGGGTTACCGAGAAAAATTTGGTCAACGGCTGGGAATTTACGACCGCGAGGTGCGGAACCGGCTTTCGAACCAACATCCAACATGGCTGCACGCGGTGAGCGTGGGAGAAGTAAACATTGCTTTGAAACTCGCGAGTGCGTTACGCGCGCGCGAACCGAATTTGCACTGTGTGCTGACGACAACCACAACCACCGGCTTCGCATTAGCGCGTAGAACTGCACCGCCCTGGATTGAAGTCTCGTACACGCCGCTGGATTACTGGCCAATCATGCGCCGTGCATTTTCGGTTATTCGTCCGGCGCGGATTGTTCTTATTGAAGCGGAGGTGTGGCCGAACCTCGCCGCCGCAGCTCACGCGCGCCGGATCCCTCTTGCGTTGGTCAATGCGCGATTGTCTCCGCGCTCTGAGCGACGCTATCGACGTTTTCGGTTTTTCGTCGCGCCAACGTTCCGGCTGCTTGATTTGGTGTGTGTACCAGAACGGACAGATGTCGAGCGATGGACAGCGCTCGGCGTTTCGCGAAACCGAATCCATGTGACCGGGAGCATCAAATTCGACCCTGACGTTCAGACACAAAGCCACGCTGTAGCCAGATCTATCTCACAGGCGTTCAGTTCAGATTCTCTCGTGCTCTTCGGTGGCAGTACACACCGTGGGGAAGAAGAAATCCTGGTCAGAGTTTTTCTTCGATTGCGCGAGCAATTTCCGTCGCTGCGGTTGTTCATTGCACCGCGTCATGTCGAACGGCTGCGAGAAATCCGGGCGCACTTGAGCGCAACGCCATTGCGCGTGACGCTCGCCAGCGAAGCGCTCACCACCGGTGACGTAGATGCGGATTGCATGCTCCTCGACACGACTGGTGAACTGCAACGCTGGTACGGCATCGCTACTGTGGTGTTCATTGGGAAGAGCCTCGCCGCGCACGGCGGACAAAATCCCGTTGAACCGATTCTCGCCGGCAAGCCTGTCGTGTTTGGTCCGCATATGGAAAATTTCGCTACCCTGGCTAGAACGCTCGTTTCAAACAACGCCGCGATTCAGGTTAATGATGCCCACTCGCTGGAGTGCGCCCTTGGCGAACTTCTCCGCGACAGCGAATCGCGTCAGCGCCTCGTGGAAAATGCGCATGCGGCATTGCGAGAACACGAAGGCGCAACCGCGCGTGCTGCTACATTGATCCACGAGCTCCAACCGAAGCGTTGAGAGATTCACGCTATGGAAACCTCACTGCCGATTTGCCTTGCGCCGAAGCCGGCAATTCCGATATTGCACGGCTTTTTGACCCTATCGTCTAGAGGCCTAGGACACCGCCCTTTCACGGCGGTAACACGGGTTCGAATCCCGTTAGGGTCGTTTCCTATTTTCATTGGTGAATTAGGCTTTTTTTGCGCGTTTATGATTTGGCGGGCAATGTGATTGAGCCGCACGAGCACGCGAGCAACTTCAAAGACCCGTAAGCGTGTGAAACAGGAAGCCGCCAAGCGGGCGAAGCGTGACGGCTAATTGTGAAATACCGCTGTTGTTGCAAGTTCTGAGCTTTACTGATTGTTGAAAACCAGTCCGCAGCCCGGTTGTGCTCGATTCAATGATGGCCCGGCGGCGAGATTGTGCCTGACACAGAAAACGACCCGACGCCGTCAGTCGGTCCGGTGAAGAATGCCGATCCGGCCAGCACACCGCCTCCTATTGCCCCATAAAACCGCCCGGTGCCCGCCGTAACAGTGTAATCGCCGGCAAATGTGACTCCTCCAGGGACCTGAGTGGTCTGGAAGCTCATTTCCAATACAACTGTATCTCCATTGGGTGCTGTCAACGTATAGGTCGCGGTCGTGCCGCCGGTTATCAGATTGGCGACTTGGTTGTCTGTGAACGCGCTGGTCAGTCCCATGTGGCTGACATTGCCTTGTCCCTCAACGGTGACGTAAAGGAAAGGAAACTGTAACACAGTCTGGAATGTGGTGCTGAAGCTACCCCTAAACGGCACCTGGTTGTCCGCGCGAGTTAATTGAGGCGCGAACGCTACCAGGGTAACCATCACTAACAAAAGGGTCAGCGAGGAAAGACGGTGAGGGCTCCTTGAGAGGAGACGATTTTGATTTAACCAGGAATAAGTTTTCATGTCATTTTTTTGTATTCATTTTTTGGTTGAGGTGGATTGTGTTACTGCAATCCAGTTCCACGCGGAACCAGGAAGCCATCCTCACGAGGCGCTTTGAAGGAACGGCCTCACTTCGGCTGACTCGGGGGCTCCAGCTGGATCTGGAGATCGCGTTAGGCGGTGTCTCAGCGAAGATCCAGCCCCTGCGGCTTATTCAGCCGTGCCGAAGGTAGGTTGAAACGTCGGATGACGTAATCGAGGATGATCTTACCAACACTTCCGACGTTGCATATAGAACTTTAGTCCAATGCTCTTACGGGTCGGAAAGACGCAATCGGATACGCCGAACACCGCAGCCGGTCGCACGATGCCGTGATTCGCGTTTACAACGAAGCGGGCAAATGTGATCGAAACGCATGGGGAGCCGAGCGATTCAAAGAGTAGTAGGCTTTTTACTTGCCCGCACGTCGCACCGCGGGATCGAACCACGGTGCGACTTTCTGATGGTTATTCCTTATACAGGCAGCATGAAAATGCCGTT
>Ga0207661_10002663_pt1 | contig 12285 bp, 13 predicted proteins | sample KBSC713LmetaG_FD_184337 | JGI IMG/M metagenome (GOLD analysis project Ga0207661, IMG submission 184337) | Corn rhizosphere microbial communities from Kellogg Biological Station, Michigan, USA - KBS C7.1-3L metaG (SPAdes) (version 2) | ecosystem: Host-associated > Plants > Roots > Rhizosphere ... | reverse complement strand
GACGATGCCGTTGCCCGCCGCGCCGGACGTCACACCCGTGCCCGCGGTGCCCGTGCCACCGGCGGTTCCCGTCGTGCCCGCGACGCCGCCGTTGCCCGCGCTTCCCGTCGTGCCGCCGCGGCCGGCCGTCCCGGTCGCGCTACCGCCGGTGCCCGTCGTGCCGCCACGTCCGGCGGCGCCTGTCGTGCCGCCACTGCCGGCGGTACCCGTCGTACCGCCGCGACCGGCCATGCCCGTCGCGCTCCCGCCCATGCCGCCCGTGCCGGTGCCGCTGGTGCCGCCGCGACCGGCCATGCCCGTCGCGCTGCCGCCCATGCCACCCGTGCCGGTAGAGCCGCCGGCGCCTGTCGAGCCGCCCGTGCCGGAGCCGCCGCAGGTCCCCGGTCCCGGCGGCGTGAACGTGGTGCCGTCGAGGCAGGTCGGCGCCGTGCCCGGATCGCTCGTGTACTTCACGTCGACGGTCGCGGACGTCATGCCGATGTTGTGGACGGTGATCGTCAGGCCGCCGCCCGGATCGGTGAACGTCTGGCCCTCCGTGAAAGCCGCATCGCTGAAGCTGGACGTGCTCGCCTGCATGTCGAGCAAGAACGTGTGCAAGCCGGTCACGTTCCGCGCCTTCGGCGACGTCGCGACGTGGATCAGCACGCGCGGCGACAGGGCGCTGGACCCGTAGGCGAGCGTACCGTCGAAGTCCAGCGGCGTGCGCAGCTCGAGGTAGTAGTAGTCGAACGTCTCCGTCGACGCGCCACCGCCGCCCGCTGCCGGGCGATTGAACGTGCGCGTCTTCGGCGATTTGATCTGCAGGTACTGGACGCCGTTGCACTCCTGCTCGAAGGGCAGCAGCGTGAACGTGCCGCTCGACTGGATCTTCACGCCGTTGCAGCCGCCGAACCAGCCCTGGTACGACTTCTGCCACGCGTTCATGTGGCGGCAGCCGCCGCCCATCGGGTCGAAGCTGTCGCCGTACTCGCTGCCCGTGCAGCTGTTCGGATCATCGGCGAACGGCGAGGTGCCGCACTTCAGCGACGACGAGTGCTGCATGCCGAAGTTGTGCCCTGGCTCCTGCACGAGCACGACGCAGCTGACGGACGCGTTGTACCAGGTGTCGTGCGATGGGCTCTGTGGATTGCCGACCGACGCCAGCCCCGACCAGTTACAGGAGCCGTTGTTGCTGCCGTAATACCAGAGGTAGTGGTCGAACGGCCCGCCCTGCGCGTCGACCATCGATTTGAGCGAACGCGACATGGCGCTCGTGTCGCAACCGTTCGGCGTGTACGTGACGGGCCCGATCACGACGTTGCTGATGTCCTGGCGGCCGTATGAATCGTAGAGGTAGTAGTTCTTGATCGAGTCCGCGTCGGCGATCATTCGCTTGTTGATCAGGTCCGCGGTGACGGGCGTGTTGCGCGTGCCCATGTACGTGACCGGCGTGAACCCGTTGCCGGTGTCGATCAGGATGAACGCGAATTTTTTCGCGGCGTAAGCCATGCCGTCGACCAGCGCCGACTGCGTCGGCTTCTCGTCGGGCAGGATGCGGTACTCCGTGACCTGGAAGCCCTCCGGCGAATCGACGCCGCGCAGGCTGATGCGCGCGCCCGTGATCATCTCGGGCTGCGTCGACTGAAAGAGCAGTTTGCGCTCGTTGCCCTCGACGTCGCGCAGGAAGTAGTCCGTGCGACTGCCGAGCCCGAACTCGTCGGCCGTGTACACGGCCAGCTCGCCTTTCAGCGCGCCGTCATCGTACTCGGTCAGTCGCAGGGACGAATCATCACAACCGCTTCCCGCGAGAGCGCTCGCGAGAAAAGCAGTAGCCAGCGCCGTAGCGCGAACGTTGTATCTCGCGGACAAAGGTCACCTCCGGGGGGCGGTTCTCCGGACCCGGCGAGGTCCGGACGAGGGTCTCCAACTATGCTTTTATGTCCGTCCGATTGAAATCCGTTAAAAACAAAGGTCTGCAATCACGTCGCTGATCGTGCCGACGCAGGCGGTGAGAAGGTCGGCGCAAGGCGGATCTTGGCGGTACTGAGCCATGCAAAGGCAGTCATCGACACGGTACCCCGTGTCACAGTTGCCGCGGGCCGGGTCAGCGGTGCAGTCCGAGAGCGCCTGAAAGGCGTCCTGCGCGGCCGCGGGGGCCATGGGCTTGCACATGTTCTGCACGCAGGCCTCGTCCGCGCAGTCCCGCGCGCAGAGCCGGATGGTCTGGCAACTCGCGGCGGTTCCGCCACCGGTGCCGCCCGTTCCCGTCGCCCCGCCGCTGCCCGCGGAACCGCTGCCCGCGTCGTTCGAGCTGCCACCGCTGGAACAGCCGAACGAGAAGGCCGACGTCGCCAATGTGGCGATGACGGCCAGCAGCATCGGTCGCATCCCCATATGAGGCTTCGATGGGCCCCCTCTGTCAACCGAAGTCATGAGGGCGCGCACGAAATGATATGTTCCGCAGTTGCGCAACATGCCCGCACTTGCTGTGGAAAACATGCTCGACCTCATCGGCGGAACGCCGATCGTTCGCCTGCGTCACCTCGTCGATGCGTCGATGGCGGACGTGTTCTGCAAGTGCGAGCAGTTCAACCCCGGCGGATCGCTGAAGGATCGCATCGCGCTCTCGATGATCGAGGCGGCGGAGCGTGAGGGACGCATTCGCCCCGGCGAGTCGGTGATCGTCGAGCCGACGTCGGGCAACACGGGCGTCGGCCTCGCGGTCGTCGCGGCGGCGAAGGGCTACAGGCTGATCCTGACGATGCCAGACAACATGTCGCTGGAGCGGCGCGCGCTGCTGCGCGCCTACGGCGCCGAGGTCCACCTGACGCCCGCGGCGCAGGTGATGAAGGGCGCCGTCGAGCGCGCCCACGAGATCTGCCGCGGCAACCCGAAGGCGTTCATGCCGATGCAGTTCGAGAACCCGGCGAACGTCGACGCGCACGTCCGCACGACCGGCCCCGAGATCCTCGCGCAGCTGGGCAACCGCGTCCCCGACGCGTTCATTCACGGCGTCGGCACGGGCGGCACGATCACCGGCGTCGGCCGCGTGCTGCGCGGCAAGCGCCCGGATGTCCGCATCGTCGCCGTCGAGCCCGAGAAGAGCGCCGTCCTCTCCGGTGGCGCGGCGGGCGAGCACCGCATCGACGGCATCGGCGCGGGCTTCGTGCCCGCCATCCTCGACCGCTCGGTCCTCAGCGAGGTGCGCACGATCTCCGAGATGGACGCGCAGCGGATGAAGCTGCAGCTCGCCGTGCGCGAGGGGTTGCTGGTCGGCATCTCGGCGGGCGCGTCGGTGAAGATCGCTCTCGACGTCGCCCGGGAATTAGGACCGGGCAAGACGGTCGTGACCATCCTCTGCGACACAGGCGAACGCTACTTTTCGTCCGACGCTTACTTCGAGTAGTCCATGGAAGCGGGCGTTCTCATCATCGGCGCGGGCGGGCTGGGATGCCCGGCGGCGCTGGCGCTGGCCGCGGGCGGCGCGCGACGGATCGGCGTCGTCGACGACGATCGCGTCGACGCGAGCAACCTGCACCGCCAGGTCCTGTTCGCCGACGCCGACGTCGGCGAGCTGAAGGTGGTCGCGTTCGCACGCGCGCTGGCGCGCCGGTTCCCCGCGCTGGACGTCGTGACCCACGCGGTCCGCTTCGACGTGACGAACGCCCTCGACCTGGTGGCGCAGTACGACGTGGTCATCGACGGTTCGGACAATTTCGCGACCAAATTCCTCGTCAATGACGCGGCTGTGCTGGCCCGGCGGCCGCTCGTCCACGGGGCGGCGGTCGGCACCGGCGGCCAGCTGGTCACGGTCCCCGCGAGCGGGCGCCCCTGCTATCGCTGCCTGTTCGAGGAGCCGCCACCGGCGGGCGTCGGCCCGTCCTGCGCGGAGGCCGGGGTCCTGGGCCCGGTCCCGGGCGTCATCGGCGCGCTGGCCGGCGTCGAGGCTGCGCGGATGCTGAAGGGTCAGGCTCCTGCATACGTCGGGCGCCTGCTCCAGTATGATTCGACCGGGATGAGCCTCCGGGCCGTCAGCTTCAACCCCAACCCGCGCTGCGCCGTGTGCGCCGCCGACGCGCGCATCCACGCGCTCGTCGCCGACGACTATCCCGCCGCCGATTGTGCCGTGCTATGACGAGCGACCGATGACCGCCGCCGTGAGCAATACCAACACCAGCCTGGTCAAGGGACTGAAATGCCGTGAATGCGGCAACACCTACGACAAGGCGCCCATCCACGTCTGCGAATTCTGCTTCGGCCCGCTGGAGGTCGACTACGACTACGCCTCGATCGGCAAGCTGCTGACGCGCGCGAAGATCGAGTCGCGGCCGCACACGATGTGGCGCTACGCCGAGCTGCTGCCGATCGACGGGCCGCCTTCGGTCGGCCAGGCCACCGGCATGACGCCGCTGGTGCGCGCCGATCGCCTGGCCAAGCGCCTGGGCCTCAAAGAGGTGTGGGTCAAGAACGACGCGGTCAGCTTCCCGTCGCTGTCGTTCAAGGACCGCGTCGTCTCTGTCGCCGTGTCGAAGGCGATCGAGTTCGGCCTCGGCACGATCGCGTGCGCGTCGACGGGCAACCTGGCGAACGCGACCGCGGCGCAGGCGGCGGCCGCCGGGCTGCCCGCCGTCATCCTGATCCCGCACGACCTCGAGAACGCGAAGGTGGTGGGCACCAGCATCTACGGCGCGAAGGTCGTCGGCGTCAAAGGGACGTACGACGACGTCAACCGGCTCTGCTCGGAGATCGCGGGCAAGTACGGCTGGGGCTTCGTGAACGTGAACCTGCGGCCGTTCTACGCGGAGGGCTCGAAGAGCGCGTACGAAGTCGCCGAGCAGCTGGGCTGGAAGCTGCCCGCGCACATCGTCGTGCCGATGGCGGGCGGCTCGCTGGTGACCAAGATCGGCAAGGCGTTCGGCGAGCTGGAGAAGCTGGGGCTGGTGTCGGCGCCCGCGCGCAAGACGCGCATCCACGGCGCCCAGGCGGCCGGTTGCGCGCCGATCATCGACATGGTCCTGGAGAACCGCGACCAGGTGAAGCCGGTGAAGACGCCGACCAGCATCGCGAAGTCGCTGGCGATCGGCAACCCGGCGGACGGCTTCTACGCGCGCCAGACGATCGTCGGGTCGGGCGGCTGGGCGGCGAAGCCGACCGACGACGAGATCGTCGCGGCGATGCGGCTGCTCGCCGAGACCGAGGGCATCTTCGCAGAGACCGCCGGCGGCGTGACCCTGGGCGCGGCGCTGCGCCTGATCGAGACCGGGCACATCGGCAAGGATGACGGGCCGGTGGTCATCAGCGTGACGGGCAACGGCATGAAGACGCAGGATCCTCTGGTCGGCACCCTGCCCGAGCCGCAGATGATCGGCCCCCGGCTGTCGGACTTCGACGACATGTGGAACCGCAAGTAGCTGAGCCGTTCGTGAGACGTTAGGACTTTAAAGAGAGAGGACCGTAAAGGAGATCCCGCCATGGCTACCATCCGCATTCCGACGCCGCTCCGCAAGCTGACGCAAGGTAAGGAAGAGGTCACCGCCAGCGGCGCCACGATCGGCGCGCTCATCGCGAGCCTCGAGACCCAGTATCCCGGGATCAAAGAGCGCATCTGCGACGACGCCGGGCAGGTCCGCCGGTTCGTGAACATCTTCGCCAACGACGAGGACATCCGCTTCCTCAAGAACCTCGAAACGCCGGTCAAGGACAGCGACGAGATCTCCATCGTCCCCGCCATCGCCGGCGGCGATCGGCAGTAACAGCGCCGTCGCCGTGGACGAGGTGGACGTCGCTCGCTACGCGCGCCACATCGCGCTACCGGAGATCGGGCCGGAGGGACAGACACGCATCGGCGCCGCGCGGGTCGCGGTCGTCGGTGCGGACCTGACCGCCGAGACCGCGGCGACTTACCTGCGCGCGGCGGGCGTCGGCCAGGTGTTCGAAGCCACTTCTCTCGTCAGCGAGGGGCGGACGGGACAGGCGTTCAAGAACCTGCCCCGCAACTTCGACCTCATCGTGCGATCCGGTTTCGACGACACGCCGATGGACGCCGAGGCGGCGCGCCTGGGGCTGCCCATGATCGCCGTGCGGGCGACGCCCGACGCCATCGACATGGTCTCCTTCTCGGGCCGCGTCCCGTCGCCCGACGCGCGTCCGGACACGCCGTTCACGGCGGCCGGGACGCCGGCCACGAACGACGCGTCCGCCGTCCTGGCCGGGACGCTGGCCGCGGCCGAGGCGCTGCAGCTGATCGTGCGGGAGGCGAAGCCGTTCTCGCCGCGCATCCGCCACATGCGGCTGCCGCTGGACGGCCGCGAGCCGCTGGTCCAGGACATCGGGAGGCCGGCCCAGTGAGCAGCGACGCCGACGTCATTCGCCGTGCGCGCATGCGCGTCGCCGAGAAGATCACCGACCTGATCGGCGACACGCCGATCGTCCGCCTGCATTCGTTCGAGCAGGACACGCCCGGCGTCGAGATCTGGGCGAAGTGCGAGTTCTTCAACCCGGGCGGCTCGGTCAAGGACCGCGCCGCCTATCAGATGATCCGCGACGCGATCCGCACCGGCGCGCTCGCGCCCGGCAAGACGATCATCGATTCGACCAGCGGCAACACGGGCGTCGCCTATTCGGTGATCGGCGGCGCGATGGGTTACCCGGTGACGCTGGTGATGCCCGGCAACGTGTCGTGGGCCCGGCAAAAGATCACGCAGGCGTTCGGCACCAAGCTGATCTTCTCGGATCCGATGGAAGGATCGGACGGCGCTATCCGCCTCTGCCGCAAGATCGTCGACGAGAACCCGGGCCAGTATTTCTACCCGGACCAGTACTCGAACCTGTCGAATCCGCTCGCGCACTACAACACCACCGGGCGCGAGATCTGGGAGCAGACCGAGGGGCGCGTGACCCACTTCGTCACCGGCATCGGCACGACCGGCACGGTGATGGGGACGGGCCGCCGCTTGAAGGAGTACAAGCGCGACATCGAGATCTACGCGGTCGAGCCGGCGGATTCGCTGCACGGGCTCGAGGGGTTGAAGCACATGGCCAGCTCGATCGTCCCCGCGATCTATCACCCGGGCGAGCTGGACGGCGTGCTGCCCATGGACACCGATGAGGCCTGGGACGTGTCCGAGCGCCTGGCCAAGCACGAGGGCATGCTGGTCGGGCATTCGTCGGGCGCGTCGCTCGCGGGCGGCGTCCGGATCGCCAAACGCCTCGCCGCCGCCGGCAAGCCGGGCGTCATCGTGACGCTGTTCCCCGACCGGGCCGAGCGTTACTTCGAAGCGCCGCGGGAGAAGCTGAAGTGAGCACCGTTTCGCCGCCCCACCCCGTCCTGACCGCCGACGCGCTGGCCGAGATCTACGCGCACGCGCGGCGCGAGCACCCCAACGAGTGCTGCGGCATCGTCTACGGTCCGAAGGCGCAGCCCGTCGCGGCGCGCGCGGTCGCGTGCGTGAACATCCAGAACGAGCTGCACGCCGAGGATCCCGCGATGCACACGCGCGACGCGCGCACCGCCTACAACCTGGGCGCGGGCGACCTGTTCAAGCTGGGGAAGAGCCTGCGGGGCGACGAGCCCGCGAAGATCGTCTACCACTCGCACGTCGACGTCGAACGCGCGGACGGCGCCTACTTCAGCGACACCGATCAGGCCGCCGCGACGATGGAAGGCGAGCCGACCTATCCCGTCGAGTACGTCGTCGTCGACCTCCGCCGTGACGGCGTTCGCGGCGCGGCCCAGTTTGCGTGGGACGGCGACGCGCGCCGCTACGTCGAGATCGGCCGCTACCCCGCTCCACGGGAGTAGACTGCGCCCGGTCCGATGTCGGCCCGAGAATCCACCGGGTGGGTCCCGGCAGCCAAGCCGCCCGCCGGTGGACCGCCCCGCTGGCGATTTCCGATCGCCGCCGCGCTGAGGCGCACGTTCGCGAAAGGCTACGGCGCGCCGCAGCTGCGCGCGGACCTGCTCGCCGGCGTGGTCGTCGGCATCGTCGCGCTGCCGCTGTCGATGGCGCTGGCGATCGCCGTCGGCGTTCCGCCGCAGCACGGCCTCTACACGGCGATCATCGCGGGCGCCATCGTCGCGGTGCTCGGCGGCTGCAAGTTCCAGGTGAGCGGCCCGACGGCGGCGTTCGTCGTCATCCTCGCACCTATCGTCAGCCGGCACGGGCTGGGGGGCCTGCTGACGGCCGGGCTGATGGCCGGATTCCTGCTCGTCGTGATGGGGGTGGCGCGGCTCGGAAACCTGATCGAATACATCCCCCACCCCGTCACCACCGGCTTCACGACAGGCATCGCCACTGTGATCGCGGCGCTGCAGATCAAGGATGCGCTCGGGCTGCAGACCGGACCGTTGCCCGAGCACTTCTTCGCGAAGCTGGGCGCGTTCTGGCAGGCGCGCGCCACGGCGCACATCGGCGAGCTCGCGATCGCCGTCGTGACGTTCGCGCTGTTGAAGCTGCTGCCGAAGGTGACCCGCCGGATCCCGGCGCCGCTCATCGCGATCGCGGGCGTCACCGCCGTCGTCGCGCTCATCGGCCGCCTCGTTCCCGCCTTCCACGTCGCGACGATCGGCACGCGTTTCCACACCACGGTGAACGGCGTCGACGTCGCCGGCATCCCGTCGGTCTTCCCGCATCCCTCGCTGCCGTGGGGCGCGACGCCGCTCAGCTATGACCTCCTGCGCGATCTCTTCCCGGCGGCGTTCGCGATCGCGATGCTGGGCGCCATCGAGTCGTTGCTGTCCGCGGTCATAGCGGACGGCGTGACCGATACGAAGCACGACCCCAACTCGGAGCTGGTCGGCCTGGGGATCGGCAACATCGTGGCGCCGTTCTTCGGCGGGATCGCGGCGACGGGCGCGCTGGCGCGGACCGCGACCAACATCCGCTCGGGCGCGCGCTCGCCGTTCGCCGCCGTGGTGCACGCGGTGGTCGTGCTGGGGGCGATGCTGCTGATGGCGCCCCTGGTCGCCTACGTGCCGATGGCCTCGCTGGCGGCGCTGATGGTGTTCGTGGCCTGGAACATGGCCGAGCTGCACAACTTCGTCGGCATCGTCCGCGTCGCGCCCAAGAGCGACGTGATCGTGCTGCTGACGTGCTTCCTGCTGACCGTCGCGACCGACATGGTCGTCGCCGTGTCGGTTGGGTTCGTGCTCGCCGCGCTGCTGTTCATGCGCCGGATGTCCGAGCTGACCGAATCCCGCCTCCAGCTCGACTCGTCCCAGGACGGCGACGCGACGAAGGTCCCGAAGGGCGCGGTGCTCTACGAGATCAACGGCCCGCTGTTCTTCGGCGCGGCCCAGAAGGCGCTCCGCGCGCTCAGCCTTCAGAGCAAGGACACGTTCAAGGTCCTCATCATCCACCTGGGCCGCGTGCCCGTCATCGACGCGACGGGGCTGGTGGCGCTGGAGAACACCATCTCGGGCGCGTTGAAGGCGCGGCGCGACGTGATCCTGGCCGGTCCCCTGCCCCGGCCGCGCGAGATCTTCGACAAGGCGAAGCTCGAGAAGAAACATGCCGGCCTGCAGATCGTGAAGGACCTCGACGCGGCGATCGCGCGCGCCGAGGAGCTGCTCGCCGATCGGCAGACGCCGCTGGTGGTCCCGACGCAACCGCCGGGGTAAGTAATCGGCCATGAGCGTCCTCGCCACCGCCGAGCCCTGGGACCTGGTCGCCGTCGACTACGCCGCGCAGTCGCTGCCCTACTTCGAGACGTTCTCGCGCGAGGCGCTGCGGCTGGTGGCGCTCCCGCCGAGGGCGCGCATCGCCGACATCGCGGCGGGCCCCGGGACGTTGAGTCTGCTCGCCGCCACCGAGGGCGCCACCGTCAGCGCGATCGATCTGTCGCCGCGCATGGTGAACGAGTTCCGCGGGCGCATCGCGGCCGCCGGGCTGGCGAACGCGGTCGACGTGCGCGTCGGTGACGGCCAGCAGCTTCCGTTCGATTCGGGGGCGTATGACGGCGCGTTCTCGATGTTCGGCCTGATGTTCTTCCCCGACCGCGCCGCGGGCCTGCGGGAGATGAAGCGCGTGCTCAAGCCGGGCGGGTGCGGCGTGATCTCCAGCTGGATTCCGTTCGATGGGCCGTTCGGCGTGCTGTTCAAGGCCGCCAGCGAGATCATCCCCGGCCTGCCCAGCGGCGACGGCTTCGCGCTGTCCGACGAGGACTCGGTGCGGCGCGAGATGACCGCGGCGGGGTTCACGAACGTCGCGGTCCACCGCGTGGCGCAGGAGCTGAAGGCGGACACCTTCGACAAGTTCTGGAACGCGATGGAGCGGACGAACGCGCCCCTCGTGCTGATCAAGCACCGTGTCGGGCCCGAGCGCTGGCAGACGCTGGGGCCGAAGATCCGCGAGCGCGTCGGCGCGCTGGTGGGCGACGGCCCGCTGACGATCGGGCGTGGCGCTTTCGTCGGCGTCGCCACGGCCTGAACCGCCGCCGACGCCCGCCGCCGTCACGGCTTCGGGATGTGGAGGCGCTTGCTGACCATGCCGCAGCCGACCGCCAGGTAGGCGAGCGAGAACGGATGCAGCACGAGCGGCCCCAGCCGGTGCGCGCCGAGGGGCAGCTGCGCGCCGAGGTGCCCGGTCAAGGCCGACGCGGCCAGCACGGCGACGACGATCAGGCTGCCGGTCACCGGGACGCCCTCGAAGTAGCGGACCTTGCCCGATTCATCGGACAGCGCCGCCGACGTCACGTTGTAGCGCGCGAGCCGGCCGATCGCGCACGCGACCAGAAACAGCAGCGGGAACACGTCCCAGCCGCCGCGCAGCCCGGCCGCGAAGCCGATCGCCGCCGGCGCGACGCCGAACGACACGACATCCGCGAGCGAATCGAGATCCGCGCCGAGCGCCGATGACTTTCCGCGCGCGCGCGCCACCCGCCCGTCGAGGAAGTCCATCACGAGGCACAGCGGGTACAGCGCCATCGCCAGCGCCAGCCAGGCGACGTTCCCGTTCGCCATGTAGCCGAGCACCGCCAGGATCGCGCCGGCGCCGCCGATCCCGTTGGCCAGCGTCATGTAGTCCGACAGGGACAGGCCGCGCACGAACGAGAAGCGGCCCGCGAGTTTTCCGCCGAGGGTGTTCATCGCGCCACCTCCGCGCCCAGCGCCGCCGGCCAGGAGATCGGCATCTCTGTCGCGACGCGCGCGGCGCGCAGCGCCGGGGCGCCGCCCTGCGCCCGCAGCACCAGCTCGACTTGCTGGACGGGCGTCCCGGCGAGCGGCACGACCACGCTGTCGCCTGCCGCGACGCTGCGCGAGAGCAGCGGCCGCCGCGCCCGACCATCGACGCCGATCGCGTCGACGCGGGCGCCGTCCAGCGCGCCCGCGAAGACCAGCTCCGCACGCACCGGCCGCTCGCCCGCCTCGGGCTGCGGCAACGCCACGCGGTAGGTCCGCGCGCCGCGCCCGGCCGGCTCGCCGGCGGGGGTCTTCACATCGACCGGCCGCCAGGCCAGCAAACGCCCGCGCCGCGCCCCGCAGCCCGCCGTGGTCACCACGGCGAGCAACACCGCCGTCATCGCCGTTCCGTTTCGCGTCCTCTCCATCGCTTGCCTCCTGGGGAACAGCTTCGGCGGCGGCGATGAAGCGGCATTGAGCCGCAAGTGAAAGGCCCGCGGACGGGTTGTGGCTAAGTCGTGGCAGCCGCCCCGGCGCGCTGGAGCGCCGCCGTCAACGCGGCGAACCATTCGTCGGGCTCGGGAACGGCGACCAGCCACGAGAGGCCGATCTGGAACTGCAGCAGCAGGCCGTCAGGCGGCAGCTTGGCCAGGCCCGTCGCGAGCCAGGCCGGAAGAATGACGTCCACGGCCTTCCCACCCTTGACCAGCACCGGGGGCCCCGCGAGCGCGACGTCCCCGACGCCCGCCGCGCCCGGCGCGAAGCGGGCGCGGGCGCCCCACCGTCCGTCCTCGCTCAGGCAATAAACGCCATCCTCGGCGAGCGCGCAGATCGCTTTGCGCGGGATGTGCGCGATCGATTTCCCGTTTTGCAGGACGACCTCGACAGATACCCCCTCGCTGCGCCGCAGGACCTTCGCCGACGCGAGCCGCGCCCGCGCCGTCTCGACCGCGCGCCGCTGCTTCGCCACCTCAATCCGGATCGAAACGAGAAACGCGAGGACGAGCCCGATGACGACGAGAAAGATGATTCCGGCAATGCTCACGCGCGCAAGCTACCGCGAACGTTCAGCCGCGCCTAGCGAGACGCATGCCATCTTGAATCCGCACGCGTTGAATTCAGCGTGCTCGTTTACAGCGGCAGGATCACGCTGAACGTCGCGCCGGCGCCGGGTTGGGATGCAACCG
>Ga0207661_10002661_pt1 | contig 12295 bp, 12 predicted proteins | sample KBSC713LmetaG_FD_184337 | JGI IMG/M metagenome (GOLD analysis project Ga0207661, IMG submission 184337) | Corn rhizosphere microbial communities from Kellogg Biological Station, Michigan, USA - KBS C7.1-3L metaG (SPAdes) (version 2) | ecosystem: Host-associated > Plants > Roots > Rhizosphere ... | reverse complement strand
ACCTGGCTGCCCGCCGACGCCCTGCGCCCACGCACGATCGTCGCGGTGCTGGCCAACGCGCTCGGTGTCCACGAGGCGGGCCTGACCTACGACGAGCTCGGCGCGCCACCGGACCCGGACCTCGAGAAGGCGCCGAGCCCGGAGGAGTTCGCGCGGCACGCCCCGCTCGTCGTCGCCGATCTGCTCGCGGCCGGCGGGCGCACCCTGCGGCCCTACCTCGACGCCGCGTTCACCGAGATCGCCCGCGCGGAGACGATGGACGCATAGAGCTGTCTGCATGTCGACAGCGGCGTACCAATCGACAATGATCACTGCTCCTCGGCTGAGAGTCCGTCTCTTTCGAGGAGGTTCAGCGTGACAACACAGACACCGGCGCGCCGCTGGAAAACCCGGCTCTGCGCGATCGCCGTCGCCGTCGTCGCCGGCACACTCGCCGTCGCGGCGCCCGCACACGCCGCGGTACCGGACAGGTTCGGCTTCGTGCTGTGGAACGGCGGAGGGGTCGTCCCGTCGGGTACCTTCCCCGCCGCGAATACCGTGATCCCGGTGGGGCCCGGCCGGTACCGGGTCACCTTCGCCGGTCAGGCCGCCCGCGGCGGCGTCGTGCACGTCACCGCGATCAGCGGATCGCCGCAGTGGTGCCAGGTCGACACGTTCTGGCCGTCCGGCCCGGACGAGCTGGCGCAGATCGCCTGCTACAAGGTCGGCGGCGCGCTGGCCCCGAGCGCCTTCAGCGCCATCTACGACAGCAGCTCGGGCCCGCCGACCATCCCCTTTGGACAGTTCGGGTACGTCGACTGGTCGGGCGCCATCGTCAGCCAGTACAACTCGGCCGGCGGCGTCAACTCGGTCGTACACCTCGGGGTCGGTCAGTGGGACGTGAGGATGCCGGGCATGGGTACCCCGGGACCGCTCGACGGCAGCATGCAGGCGACCGCGATCAACGACAGTCCGGTCCGCTGCAAGGTGGCGAAGTGGGCTTCCGGCCCAGGCGGGCAGGACCTCGTCGTTTTGTGCTTCGACGCCCTCGGGAACCTGCGCGACACCCGGTTCACCGCGACCTACCAGTACCAACGGTCCCTCTACGGCGGGCTCGCGCCGCCGAAGTACTTCGGTTATCTGTGGAACGCGCCGCCGCTGGGCCCCAAGCCGACCAACTTCAACCTCCCGCTCGGCCCCGGCGCCAACGCCCTGGTCCCGGCCGGGCTCGGCCTGTCGCTGGTCCAGTTCCCGCAACTGGCCGTGCTGCCCGACGACATCCAGGTAACCGCCTCGGGTGGCAACTCCAACTTCTGCGGGCTCAACACGCTGTGGGTCCACAGTGGACCCGACACGATCGTCCGGGACGTCAACTGCTTCGACAACTCCGGAGTGCCGGCCGACACCGGCTTCTTCATCAGCGACAACTCCGCCTTCTGACGGTCTGCCGCATCGCTGAGCCCGGCACCGCCCGGCCGGGCTCAGCGGTCCCGCGGCAGCACCGAGTCGAGGTACCGGCGCAGCCCGCCGTCGGACAGCGAGCGCGCCTCCCACTCCGGTAGCAACCCGGTGAACGTCGCCGCGTGCTCCTCCAGCAACGCGAGCACCCCGCGTACGAGCCGGCGCGCCAGGTCCTGGGCCGCGAGCCGCAGCCCGAGCGTGTCGCCGGCCGCCATCGCGTTCGCCACCTTGCCGGCCTCGCCCTCGAGATGGTCGAGTTCCGGCACGCCCGGTACCTGGCTGCCGCATGCTCGTCTCCTCCGTCGCCGCCTGACGATGCCACGCGCGGCCGGCCCGCGATGCCGCACCCGGACATCACGATTCGGAAACGGCCTCGGGGAAGATGAGCTCGGCGTTCACGCCGTCGGCGAGCAGGAAGTACCCGAGGAAGGTCACGCCGTCCTGCAGCGCGTCGAAGCGCGCGATGCGCACGCCCTCGGGCTCGTAGAACACGTCGCCGGGCCCGAGCACGGTCTCCGGCCGGCCCTCGATCTGGTAGACCGCCGAGCCCGTCTCGATGCTGCCGAAGACCGGCCCGTTGTGGATGTGCAGCCCCACGGCGTACCCGGGCGCGATAGTGATGCGCCGGATCTCGACGCGCTGGGTGGCAAGCGGCCGCGGCAGTTCCTGGTCCATCACGACCACGCGACTCAGCGGCGGCGTCGGCTCTGGGCTGCCGGGAGCGTCGGACATCCTCCCAGACTACGAGCGCGGCGAGTGTCTACGGTAGACACTCACGCTGCGCTCACCGTCCAGCCAGAACCGCCACGGCAGGTCGTGCGCGCCGGTCACGCCCACGCGCGGCCCGCTGCGCACCGCCGCCGCGTCCACCGGCGCCGCGGGCGGGCGCAGCGTCACCGCCGAGGCGCCGTCCAGCAGGTCGGTACCGTAGGCGGAGCCGTCGATACCGAGCGCGGCGCACAGCCGGGCCGGCCCGCGCGCCAACTCGAAGTCCGCGCGGGCCGCGAGCCGGCGGCTCCGGGCCAGGTCCACACCGTCCACAATGGACCCGGCACGCAGCAGTACCGCCGACGCGGTGCCGGACTGTCCACACACGACATTCATGCACCAGTGCATGCCGTAGGTGAAGTAGACGTAGGCGTACCCGGCGGGGCCGAACATGACCGCGTTGCGTGCGGTACGGCCACGGTGCGCGTGCGACGCCGCGTCCATCCCTACGCCGGAGTACGCCTCGACCTCGGTCAGCCGCAGCGTGACTCCGTTCGCCGTCAACCGGCAGCCGAGCAGTCCCCTGGCGGCCTCGTCGACCGGGCCGGCCAGCAGGCGCGCCAGCGACCTGACGCGGCTCAGCGCGGTACCACCCGGTCCGCCGCCCAGTCCCGCCAGCCGTCCAGCAGGTCCTGTACCGTCGCGAGCTGGTCGGCCACCGGCCCCGGCCCGGTCGACCCCGGCGTGGTACGGGCATACAGCGCCCCTCGCACCGACAGCACCTCGCGCACCTCCGGCGTCAGGTGCTCCGACACGGCCGCGAGGTCCACATCGGACACGTCCGACAGCGCGCACTCCCGGGCCGCGCACAGCGCAACCAGCCGGCCGGTGATCTCGTGCGCGTCCCGGAACGCCACCCCGCGTCGTACCAACCAGTCCGCCACCTCGGTGGCCAACGTGTACCCGACGGGAGCCGCCGCCACGAGCCGGTCCACCCGTACCGTCATCGTGGAGATCATCCCGGCCAGCGCCGGCAGCACGAGTTCCAGGGTGTCCACCGCGTCGAAGACCGGTTCCTTGTCCTCCTGCAGATCCCGGTCGTACGCCAGCGGCAGCCCCTTGAGCATGGTCAGTACCGTCACCAGCCCGCCGATCAGCCGCCCCGACTTGCCCCGGGCAAGCTCCGCGATGTCGGAGTTCTTCTTCTGCGGCATGATCGAGGAGCCGGTCGCGAAGGCGTCGTCCAGCTCGACCCAGCCGAACTCCGGCGTGGTCCACAGCACGACCTCCTCGCCGAGCCGGGACAGGTGCACCCCGGCCAGCGCCGCCACGAACAGCAGTTCGGCGACGAAGTCCCGGTCGGCGACCGCGTCGACCGAGTTGCCGGCCGGCCGGTCGAAGCCCAGTTCGTGCGCGACCTGCACCGGGTCCAGCGGCAGCGACGAGCCGGCCAGGGCGCCCGCGCCCAGCGGGCTCACGGCGGCCCGCCGGTCCCAGTCGCGCAGCCGGTCCAGGTCGCGCAGCAGCGCCTGTACGTGCGCCAGCAACTGGTGGCCGAACACGATCGGCTGGGCGTGCTGCAGATGGGTCATGCCCGGGGCGGGCGTGTCCACGTGCCGCTCCGCCTGCTCGACCAAGGCGTCACACAGCTCGACCAGCCGGGCGGCCACCCCGCGGGCGTGGTCGCGCAGGTACAGCCGGAGGTCGGTGGCGACCTGGTCGTTGCGTGAGCGGCCGGCGCGCAGCTTGCCGCCCAGCGCCCCGAGCCGCTCCAGCAGGCCGCGCTCGAGCGCGGTGTGCACGTCCTCGTCGTCGACGGTCGGCCGGAACTCGCCCGAGGCGCAGGCCGCCTCCAGGTCGTCCAGCGCGGCCAGCATCCGGCCCAGCTCGTCGTTGGTCAGCAGCCCGGCCCGGCCGAGTACCCGGGCGTGTGCCCGGGACGCGGCCAGGTCGTACGGGGCCAGCCGCCAGTCGAACTGGACGCTGACCGACAACCGGGCCAGCGCCTCGGCCGGTCCACCGCGGAACCGGCCGCCCCACAACCGCGTCGAGCCCTCCGTCAACGACTGATCATTCACAAGCTCCAACTTACTTGCCGAACCTCGCGTCGCGGGCCGCGGCCAGCCGGCTGGGCAGGCCCCACAGCTCGACGAAGCCCTTGGCCAGCGACTGGTCGAACATGTCGCCCTCGTCGTACGTGGCCAGCGAGAAGTCGTACAGCGATGCCTCCGAACGCCGCCCGGTGACCGTGGCCCGGCCGCTGTGCAGCACCATCCGGATCTCACCCGACACGTACCGCTGGGTGTCGTCGATGAACGCGTCCAGCGCGTGCTTGAGCGGCGAGTACCACAGCCCGTCGTAGACCAGCTCGCCCCAGCGCTGGTCGACGCCGCGCTTGAACCGGGCCACGTCCCGCTCCACCGTGACGTTCTCCAGCTCCTGGTGCGCGGTGATGAGCGCGAGCGCGCCCGGCGCCTCGTACACCTCGCGGCTCTTGATGCCGACCAGCCGGTCCTCCACCATGTCCAGCCGGCCCACGCCCTGCGCGCCCGCGCGCCGGTTCATCTCGGTCACCGCCTGGTACGGCGTGACGGTCTCCCCGTCGATGGCGACCGGGAGGCCCGCCTCGAACGTGATGGTCACCTCGTCCGGGTCGCGCTGCGCGGCCGGGTCGGCGGTGTAGCTGTACAGGTCCTCGATGGGCGCGTTCCAGATGTCCTCGAGGAAGCCGGTCTCCACCGCGCGGCCCCAGACGTTCTGGTCGATCGAGTACGGCGACTTGTGCGTCACGTCGATCGGCAGCTGCTTGGACTCCGCGTACGCGATGGCCTTGTCCCGGGTCCACGCGAAGTCGCGGGCCGGCGCGATCACCTTGAGGTGCGGCGCCAGCGCGCCGATGCCGACCTCGAAGCGGACCTGGTCGTTGCCCTTGCCGGTGCAGCCGTGTGACACGATCGTGCCGCCGTGCTTGGCCGCCGCGGCGACCAGGTGCCGCACGATCAGCGGCCGGGACAGCGCGGACACCAGCGGGTACCGGTCCATGTACAGCGCGTTGGCGCGGATCGCGGGCAGGCAGTACCCGGCGGCGAACTCCTCGCGTGCGTCGACGATCTCGGCCTCCGCGGCGCCACAGGCCAGCGCGCGCTTGCGGATGACCTCCATGTCCTCGCCGCCCTGGCCCACGTCCACGGCCACCGCGATCACCTCGGCCCCGGTCTGCTCGGCCAGGTACGGGATGGCCACCGAGGTGTCCAGCCCGCCGGAGTAGGCGAGAACCACCCGGTCACTCATCTCTTCTCATTCCCTTCTTCGCGCCCAGCCCAGCTGGACAGCTTCGCGGCCAGGCGCTGGCCGCTGGAGTTGGCGTCGTCGGCCTCACGGGCCACGACGAGGATCGTGTCGTCGCCGGCGATGGTGCCGACGATCTCGGCGAGGCCGGCCCGGTCCAGGGCGCTGGCCAGGAACTGGGCGGCGCCCGGCGGGGTACGCAGCACCACCAGGTTGCCGCTGGCGTCCGCGCCGGTGAGCAGCTCGCGCAGCAGGCGCACCAGGCGGGCCGGTGCCTGCTCGCCGGGGCGCAGCGCGCGGGTGCCGTCCTCGGGGATCAGGTACACCGCCGGGCCGTCGCCGCTGCGCACCTTCACCGCGCGCAGCTCCTCCAGGTCGCGGGAGAGCGTGGCCTGGGTGACCTGGACGCCCTCGGCGGCCAGCAGGTCGGCCAGCTCGGTCTGCGAGTGCACCGGGCGCGACCCGATCAGCTCGGCGATCCGCGCGTGCCTCGCGGTACGCGTCAACGGTGCGGTCACATCGTCTCCCGGGCGCGGGGCGCCGGCGTGGGGTTCAGCCGCTCCTGCAGCGCCTCGGACAGCAGGGTCACCAGGATCGCCTTCTGCGCGTGCAGCCGGTTCTCCGCCTGGTCGAGCACCGCGCTGCGCGGGCCGTCCAGCACTTCGTCGGTGATCTCCTCGCCCCGGTGCGCGGGCAGGCAGTGCAGCACGAACGCCTCGGGCGCGGCCGCCTCCAGCAGCTTGGCGTTCACCTGGTACGGCAGGAACGGCGTGATGCGGTCGAGCCCGTCGTCCTCCTGGCCCATCGACGTCCATGTATCGGTCGCGATCACGTCCGCGCCGTCCACCGTCTCGTACGGGTCGCGCAGCGTCTCGACTCCGCCGCCGGTCCACGCCGCGATCTCGTGGGCCCGGGACAGCACGGCCGGATCCGGGTCGAACCCGGCCGGCCCGCCGACGCGTACCCGCATCCCGGCCGTGACGCCGGCCAGCAGGTACGAGTGGGCCATGTTGTTGCCCGCGTCGCCCACGTACGCCAGCGTCGCGCCGGCGGTGCCGCCCAGCCGCTCGCGGATGGTCAGCAGGTCGGCGAGCAACTGGCACGGGTGGAACCCGTCGGTCAGCGCGTTGACCACCGGTACCGACGCGGCACCCGCGACGGCGCGCAGCCGCTCGTCCGACGACGTACGGATGACGATCGCGTGCACGTACCGCGACAGCACCGCGGAGGCGTCCTCGACCGTCTCGCCACGCCCGAAGTGCGTGGAGCGCGCGTCGATGACGATCGGCTGCCCGCCGAGCTGCGCGATGCCGGCCTCGAACGAGACGCGGGTGCGCAGCGACGGCTTCTCGAAGATGACCGCGACCGGCTTCGGCCCCTCCAGCGGCCGCGACCCGTACGGGTCCTGCTTGAGCAGGGTGGCCAGCTCCAGCACCGCCCGCTGCTCGTCCGGCGACAGATCGTCGTCGCGCAGAAAGTGGACGGTCATGCCGGGCCGTCCGCGTAGCTTGTCGCAGCGGCGCCAGCCAGCCCGGCCTCCAGCATCGCGGGCAGCGCGGCCAGGAAGGCGTCGACCTGCTCGGTGGTGAGGATCAGCGGCGGTGCCAGCCGCACCACGTCGGGCTGGATCGGGTTGACCAGGAAGCCCGCCGAGAGGCCCGCGGCGGCGATCGCCTTGCTGGCCGGCGCGGTGAGCACCACGCCCAGCAGCAGCCCGGCGCCGCGCACGTGCGAGACCAGCGGATGACCCAGCGCCTCGATCCCGTGGCGCAGCCGTTCACCCACCCGCTTCACGTGGTCCAGCAGGCCTTCGGCCGAGATGGTACCGAGCACAGCCAGCGCGGCCGCGCAGCTGACCGGGTTGCCGCCGAAGGTGGTGCCGTGGCTGCCCGGCCCGAAGAGGTCGGCGGCCGGCCCGAAGGCGAGGCAGGCGCCGATCGGCAGCCCACCGCCCAGCCCCTTCGCCAGCGTGACGATGTCCGGCTCGACGCCCTCGGCCTGGTGCGCGAACCAGTGCCCGGTGCGCCCGATGCCGGTCTGCACCTCGTCGAGCACGAGCAGCGCGCCGTGCCGCGCGGTGATCTCCCGGGCCGCGACCAGGTACCCGCTCGGCGGCACGACGACGCCCTGCTCGCCCTGGATCGGCTCCAGGATCACCATCGCGGTCGCGTCGCTGACGGCCGCCTCCAGCGCCGCGACGTCGCCGTACGGCACGTGCGTCACGTCGCCGGGCAGCGGGCGGAACGGGTCGGCCTTCGCCGGCTGCCCGGTCAGCGCGAGGGCGCCCATGGTACGGCCGTGGAACCCGCCCTCGGTCGCGACGACATGCGAGCGGCCGGTGCGCCGGGACAACTTGAACGCCGCCTCGCTGGCCTCCGCGCCGGAGTTGCAGAAGAACGCCCGACCGGGGCGGCCGGCCAGGGCCAGTAGCAGCTCGGCCAGGGCCACCGGCGGCTCGGCGACGTAGAGGTTGGACACGTGCCCGAGCGTGGCGATCTGCTTGGAGACCGCGGCGACCACGGCCGGGTGGGCGTGGCCCAGCGCGTTGACCGCGATCCCGCCGAGCAGGTCCACATAGGACCGTCCCGCCTCGTCCCAGACCACCGCTCCCTCGCCGCGCACCAGAGCCAGCGGCGGGGTACCGTAATTGTCCATCATGGACTGTTGCCACCGGTCGACCAACGACCCGCTCATGACGGCACCACCATGGTCCCGAACCCCTCCGAGGTGAAGACTTCCAACAGGGTCGAGTGCGCCACCCGACCGTCCACGACATGTGCCGCCGGTACCCCGCCACGCACCGCCCGCAGGCAGGCCTCCATCTTGGGTACCATCCCGGCGGACAGGCTCGGCAGCAGCTTGTCCAGGGCGTCGGTGTCGATCTGCGACACCAGGCTCGACTCGTCCGGCCAGTCGGCGTAGAGCCCGCTGACGTCGGTCAGCACGACCAGCTTGCGCGCCCGCAGCGCGACCGCGAGGGCCGAGGCCGCGGTGTCCGCGTTGAGGTTGTGCAGCACGCCGTCGGCGTCCGGCGCGACCGTGGACACCACCGGGATCCGGCCGGCCGCGATGAGGTCCGCCACCGCGGACACGTTCACCTGGTCCACGTCGCCGACCTGACCCACGTCCACCGGCTCACCGTCCACAATGGCCGGTCGCCGTACCGCCGTGAACAGCCGGGCGTCCTCGCCGGACAGCCCCACCGCGTACGGGCCGTGCTCGTTGACGAGCCCGACCAGCTCCCGGCCGACCTGCCCGACCAGCACCATCCGCACCACGTCCATGGCCTCGGGCGTGGTGACCCGCAGCCCGCCGCGGAACTCGCTGGAGATGCCGAGCCGCCCCAGCATGGCCGAGATCTGCGGTCCGCCCCCGTGCACCACCACCGGCCGCAGCCCCACGTACCGCAGGAACACCATGTCCGCCGCGAAGTCCCGGCGCAGCGCCGGCTCGGTCATCGCGTGCCCGCCGTACTTGATGACGATGGTCGCGCCGTGGAAGCGGGCCAGCCACGGCAGCGCCTCGATCAGCGTGGCCGCCTTGCCCTGCGCGGCCACCAGGTCGCGGTTGGTCAGCCCGGTCATGACGAGTACGCGGAGTTCTCGTGCACGTACCCCAGCGACAGGTCGTTGGTCCAGATGGTGGCCGCCTCGGCCCCGGCGTTCAGCGCGATCGTGATGGTCACGTCCCGGCCGGTCAGGTCCACAGTGGACCGGTCCTCCGCGGCCGCGCCGCCCTTGCACACCCAGACGCCGTTGATCGCGACGTCGAGCTGGTCCGGCTCGAACGCGGCGTCGGTGGTACCGACGGCGGCCAGGATCCGGCCCCAGTTGGGATCGTTGCCGAACAGCGCCGTCTTCACCAGGTTGCTGCGTGACACCGTACGGCCGACCGTCACCGCGTCGGCCTCGGTCGCCGCGCCGGTCACCTCGATGGCAATGTCCTTTGTGGACCCCTCGGCGTCGCCCAGCAGTTGCCGCGCGAGGTCGGCACAGGCCCGGGTGACCGCGTCCGTCAGGGCCTGCGCCGACGGGGTCGTGCCGGAGTCGCCGCTGGCCAGCAGCAGCACGGCGTCGTTGGTGGACATGCAGCCGTCGGAGTCGAGCCGGTCGAGGGTGACGCGGGTCGCCGCGCGCAGCGCCGCGTCCAGGGTGGCCGCGTCGGCGACCGCGTCCGTCGTGAGTACCACCAGCATGGTGGCCAGCCCCGGGGCGAGCATGCCGGCGCCCTTGGCCATGCCGCCGACGGTGAACCCCTCGCCCCACACCACGGTGGCCTTCGGCCGGGTGTCGGTCGTCATGATGGCGGTCGCCGCCGCGTACCCGCCGTCGTCGGACAGCGCGGCGGCGGCCGAGTCCACGCCGGGCAGCAGCAGGTCCATCGGCAGGCGCTCGCCGATCAGCCCGGTGGAGCAGACCGCGACCTCGCCGGCACCGACCGGCGCGGCGCCGGCGGAAAGCACGGCCGCCGCGTGCTCGGCGGTCGCGTGCGTGTCCTGGAAGCCCAGCGGCCCGGTACAGGCGTTGGCGCCACCCGAGTTGAGCACCACCGCCCTCAGCTGTCCGCCGCGCAGCACCTGCTGGCTCCACAACACCGGCGCGGCCTTCACCCGGTTGCTGGTGAACACGCCGGCCGCCGCGAGTACCGGCCCGTCGTTGACCACCAGCGCGAGGTCCGGCGCATCGGCCGCCTTGAGCCCGGCGGCCACGCCCGCCGCCCGGAACCCCTTCGGCGCCGTCACGGTCATGAGTTCTCCTGGTTCGCTCCGCGGTGCGCCTCCGTGCGCCGCCTTCCCTCGTCGCGCTCGCTGCGCTCGCCCCGCTCCTCAGTCCAGGCGCCGCGGCGCCCCGCTGCGCTCACGGTGCCACCCCGTTCGCGGTCAGGCCGGCGGTCTCCGGCAGGCCGAGCATCAGATTCGCGCACTGCACCGCCTGGCCGGCCGCGCCCTTGCCCAGGTTGTCGATGGCCGACACCACGAGGATCCGGCCCGAGTCGCTGTCCACAGTGGACTGCAGCAGCGCCGCGTTCGAGCCGTACGTCGCCGCCGTGTGCGGCCACGCACCCTCCGGCAGTACCCGCACGAACGGCTCCCCCGCGTAGGCCGCCCGCAGGCACGCGCGCACCTCGGCGGCGAGCGCGTCGCGTTGGTGCGCGGTGGCGGCCGTCGAACGCTTGTCGGGCGCTGCTGCGGCGAGCTCCGCGGCCGGGCCCGGGGAGGAGGGCCGGGCCGTCACCGTGGCCAGGATGCCGCGCGGCATCGGCGCCAGTACCGGCGTCATCGACAGCGTGCGTGCCCCGCTGGCCTGCTTGATCTCCGCGACGTGCTGGTGCGCGCCGACCCGGTACGGCGACAGGTCGCCCATCACCTCGGTCGCCAGCAGGTGCGGCTTCAGTCCCCGCCCGGCCCCCGAGGTGCCCGACGAGGCGACGACCACGACGTCCTGCGGGTCGGCGAGCCCCGCCGCGATCAACGGTGCCAGCGCGAGGATCACGGACGCCGCGTAGCAGCCGGTGTTCGCCACCCGCGAGGCGGCCGCGATCGCCGCCCGCTGGCCGGGAAGCTCGGGCAGCCCGTAGGTCCACGCCCCGGCGTGCGGCCCGCCGTACCACCGGGCCCAGTCGGCCGGATCGCGCAGCCGGTGGTCCGCGCCCAGGTCGACGATCTTCACGGTCGGCGGGAGCGTGGCGGCCAGGGCCGCGGACTCGCCGTGCGGCAGGGCCAGGAACACGATGTCCGCGCCGGCCAGCGCCGCCGGCTCGGTCGGGGCGAGCACCAGGTCGGCGAGGCTGGCCAGGTGCGGCTGTACCGCGCCCAGCGGGGTACCGGCCTGGGTGTGCGCGGTGGCCGCGACCACCTCGATCTCCGGATGCCCGGCAAGGAGCCGGAGCACCTCGCCGCCCGCGTACCCGCTGGCTCCGGCGACCGCCGCCCGCGCGCCCATCCCCACACCTCCCGTATTGCTATGCAGGAGAGTGTATCAGGATGCAAGAGCGCCCCTCAACCGAGAACGGTCAGCGATCCTCTAACGCCTCCCAGGCGCCGCGGGCCAGTTGGTCCCGGCCGCGCACGCCGAACCGCCGGTACAGCCGGGTGAGGTTGGCCTCGACCGCCTTGATGGACAGGAACGTGGTCCGGGCGATCTCCCGGTTCGTCGCGCCGCTGCGCACCAGCTCGACGATGCGCCGCTCGGTCTCCGTCAGCGTCGCCCCGCGCGCCCCGTCCAGCCGGGCCAGTTCCGCCTCGGCCGCCGCCTGCCACGGTGCCGCTCCCGCCGCCGCGTACCGGCCGACCGCCTCGCTCAGCGCCTCCCGCGCGGCGCCCCGCCGGTGCGCGCGCCGCTCCAGCGTGCCCAGCACGTACCAGGCGCGGGCCACCTCCATCGGGTACGGGTGGTCCCGCCAGGTGTCCAGCGAAGCGGCCAGCCCCTCGGCCGCGGCCCGCGCGTCCCCCTCGGCGGCGGCCAGCACCGCGCCGCCCCGGTCCAGGCTCAGCTCCACGATCTGCCGGCCGAGCCGCCGCGCCTGCCCGCGGATGTCGGCGAGCACCGCCGCCGCCTCACCGCGCAGCCCCGACGCGGCCAGCGCCTCCACGAAGTCGCCGTGCCACAGGTAGATCGCCGGGTCGATCGGCCCGCGCCGCTGCTCCAGCGCGTACGCCCGGCGCATCGGTTCGACCGCGGCCACCGGGTCGCCACGCAGCAACAGGATCTGCCCCTGTACCGCGTAGGCGCCCCGCAGCCAGTCCTCGTCACCCGCCGCCCGGATCACCGAGATCGCCGCCTGCACGCAGCTCTCGGCCTCGGCGAGGGTACCGCCGCCCAGCTCCACGAGGCCGGCGACCAGCAGCCCCATGCCCCTC
>Ga0207661_10002660_pt1 | contig 12295 bp, 8 predicted proteins | sample KBSC713LmetaG_FD_184337 | JGI IMG/M metagenome (GOLD analysis project Ga0207661, IMG submission 184337) | Corn rhizosphere microbial communities from Kellogg Biological Station, Michigan, USA - KBS C7.1-3L metaG (SPAdes) (version 2) | ecosystem: Host-associated > Plants > Roots > Rhizosphere ... | reverse complement strand
ACAACCGGCAGCGCCGGGAGATGGCCGAGCGGATGGCACTCAACGCGCCGATCCAGGGCTCGGCCGCGGACATCATCAAGGTCGCCATGCTCGGCGTCGACCGCGGGCTGCGCGAGGCCGGGCTGCGATCCCGGCTGCTGCTGCAGGTGCACGACGAGCTGGTGCTCGAGATCGCGCCGGGGGAGCGGGAGGCGGTCGAGCAGCTGGTCCGGAGCCAGATGGGCGGCGCCTACCAGCTCTCCGTCGAGCTGGACGTGTCCGTCGGCGTCGGCCGCACCTGGGACGACGCCGGCCACTGACGGGCAGCTCGCCGCGGTTCTGCAAGACTGCGCCGGTGATCGGGCGGGTGTGGCGGGCGGTGGCCGGTGCCGCCGCGATGGTGGTGCTGCTGACGGCGTGCGGCTCGGAGCCGGCGACGCGGTCCCGGGAGGACGCGATCCGGTCCACCGCGACCGCGGTCCCGTTCACCGGCTGCGGAAAGGTCGCGTGCACCGGCACCCTCGCCGGCGCCAAGTACGAGATCGAGATGCCGCGCACCTGGAACGGCACGCTGCTGCTGTTCTCCCACGGCTACCGCCCGGCCCAGCCGGCGCCGCCGGACTTCGCGCCGGTGCAGACCGACGCCCAGGACGCGCCGACCGCCGCGGTCGCGACCGCGCTGCTGGCCAAGGGTTACGCGCTGGCCGGCTCGGCCTACGCCAGCAACGGCTGGGCCGTCGCCGACGGTGTCACCGCCGGCGAGCAGCTGCATGCCTTCTTCGTCCAGAAGGTCGGCAAGCCCGACCGCACGTACGTGTGGGGCGAGTCGCTCGGCGGCCTCGTCACCGAGCTGCTGGCCGAGAGGCACCCGGACTGGATCGCCGGTGCCGCCCCGCTGTGCGGCGTGCTCGGCGGCAGCAACCTCAACTTCGACCTGGCCATGGACGTCGCCTACGGGGTGAAGACGCTGCTGGCGCCGGGCCTGAAGACCGACGACTACGCCTCCTACGACGAGGCGAAGGCAAGCTTCGACCAGGCCCAGAAGGCGGTCCTGGCCGCCACCAACAGCACTGCCGGCCTCGGCAAGCTGCTGTTGCTGGCCGCGCTGGTCGACGCGCCGACGCAGACCGCGACCTTCGACGGCTCCACCTTGCAGTCCCGCGGCGGCGCCCTGGTCGAGGGGATCCTCACCGGGCTCGCGTTCGGCACCACGCTCCGGCAGGAGATCGAGGGCCGGGTCGGCGGCAACCCGTCCGGCAACGAGGACGCCGACTACGCCGCCCGCGTCTCGACCTCGGAGCGGGCGCTGATCGAGAGCGTCGCGCCCGGCTCGACCGCAGCCAACCTCGCGCTGCTGGCCAACGGCAGCCGGGTCGCGCCGGACGCCGCCGCCCGGGCCGAGTTCGCCACCCTCGGCACGCCGACCGGCGCGATCACGGCGCCGACGCTGACCCTGCACACCGAGGCGGATCCGCTGGTGCTGGTGCAGAACGAGTCGGTGTTCGCCGGCAAGGTCGCCGCGTCGAAGGCCAAGACCGCCGACCTGGTGCAGCTCTACACGAAGGCGCCGGCCCGCTACGCCACGCGCGCGCCGTACGGGGCGGGACACTGCAACTTCACCACGGACGAGCTGACCGGCTCGGTGGCCGCGCTGGACGGCTGGGTGCGCGGCGGCGTCTACCCCACCGGCCCAGCGGTGACCGCCGCGTTCCGGTCCGACCCCGGGCTCGACCTGAGCTACCGGCCCGGACCGTGGCCGGCCGCCACCTCCTGACCAGCGTCGTCCGGGCGGTCCAGGCCAGCCCGAGCACGGTGGCGGTCAGCGCGACCGCCAGCGCGGCGCCGACGACCTCGGTCAGCGAGTGGTGCGCGACGGTGGCCACCAGCACGGCCTCGGCGGCGACGATCACCCAGACCGCGATCGTCGCGCGCCCGCGGTCCGCCGCGAGCTGGGCGTAGAGCAGGAGCTGGACGACCCCCAGCGCGGAGCCGACCGCGACGAACATCCACGCCGGCCCGGCCAATTCCCGGTAGGCCGGGCCGCCGACCGCGGCCACCGCCAGCCCGCCGGCCAGCCGGGTCACGCCGGTCATCAGCAGGCCGAGACCGGCCAGCACGGCCAGCCCGGTCCACAGCGTGCGGCCCGGCCGCGGCGAGGCGGCCAGCTGCGGCAGCAGCACCAGCACCACCGCCTGCGGCAGGAAGAACGCCGCCTTCGCCAGCACGGCGCCGGCCCCGTACAGGCCGGACGCGGTCGCCGGCAGGTAGTGCCGGGCCAGCACCGGATCGAGGTTGGTGAGCAGGTAGAGCCCGGCCAGCGCCTGCCCGGCCACGAGCAGCTCGGCCACCCGCCAGCCGCCCCGGGCCGGCCGGGGCCGGCCGACCAGCAGCCAGGCGACCGCGGACGAGGCCAGCACGCCGGCGGCGACGCCGGCCAGCGCGCCGGTCACGTCGCCGAGCACGAGCAGTCCGGCGATCCCGCCGGCCACCCGGGCCGCCGCGTACACGATGAGGATCGCGGCGAGCCGGTGGAAGTCCCGCCGGCCCTGGGCGATCCCCTGCAGCGCGGCCAGCACGGTGGTCGCGGCGACGCCGGCGGCGACCCAGACCGCGGCCGCGGGGCCGCCCAGGGACAGGAAGCGGTCGAGCACCGGCGCCGCCAGCACGCCGACCACCAGCATCGTGCCGGCGGCGGCCAGCCCGAGGCCGACCGCCTCCGCCGTGGCCCGCCCGCCGGTGCCGCCGGCTCGCACCACCCGGACCGCGACGACCGCCTGCAGCGCGAGCGCCGGGACCGAGGCCACCAGCGTGACGGCGAGCAGCGCGACGAACACCCCGTACTGCTCCGGCGCCAGCAGGCGAGCACCGGCCAGGCTCAGCCCGTACGAGAGCAGGTTGGCGACGGTCGTGCCGGCCGCCACCACGATCCCGCCGGCGGCGACGGTCCGGCCCGCAGGCGGGTCGGACAGCGTCGGACTGGTCGTGCTCAGTGCGGGCTCCCCACTCCTCGGCGGCTCGCCTTGGTACCACGGACCGGCTGTCCGGCGCACGAGGACGGGCTCAGGCCCGCCAGGTGGTCAGCCCCCGGCGCTCGAACGCGACGTCGGTGACCACGCCGCCCATCCGGGTCAGCGCCTCGGCCAGCCGGTGCTTCCGGGCGAAGTCGCAGTAGAACAGGATGTAGCCGCCGCCCCCGGCGCCGGTGACCTTGCCGCCGAGCGCGCCCGCGCGCATCGCCACGTCGTAGGCCTCCTCGATGAAGTCGGTGGCGATCAGCGGGGACATCCGCTTCTTCTGCTTCCACGCCTCGCCGAGCAGCGAGCCGAACTCGGACAGCTCGCCGCGCAGCAGCGCCGACTTCATCGCCACCGCCAGCTCCTTCTGCGCCCGCAGCCCGGCCAGCGTCTCCAGCTCGCCGCCGGCCAGCCGGGCGGTCTGGTCCTCGATGATCAGGGCCGACTGCCTGGTCGTGCCGGTCCAGCACAGCAGCAGGTTCAGCTGCAGCTCGTCGACGACCGAGTCGTTGACCCGCAGCGGGTTGACGATCACCCGCTCGCCGAACTCGATGAAGTTGAACCCGCCGAAGGTGGCCGCGTAGTGGTCCTGGTGGCCGCCGCGGATGCGCAGGTCGACCCGCTCGGCCTGGTAGGCGAGCTCGGCCACCTCGTAGTCGGTCAGCGGCAGCCGGTGGTGCTCGCGCAGCAGCCCGACCAGCGCGACCAGCATCGTCGAGGACGAGCCGAGCCCGGAGCCGGGCGGCGCGCTGGAGCGCAGCAGCAGGTCGAAGCCGCCGCCGGGGCCCGTGCCGTCGCCGCCGAGCCGGCGTACCGCGGCCTTGACCAGGTCGAGCTCGCCGTCGAAGGACGGCTCGTCCCGGGCGTCGAAGTCGAGCGACACGCCGAGGTCGAGCGAGTGCACGCAGATCCGCTGGTCCGCCCGCGGCGTGAGCGAGCCGTACGCGTACCGGTCGATGGTGGCGGACAGCACGGCGCCACCCTCGGTCTCCGGGAACGGCGCCACGTCCGTGCCGCCGCCGGCGAAGCTGAGCCGCAGCGGCGCCCTGGACCTCACGACCATCCGTGGTTCGTACCACGACCCTCGGGGGGCTTCGCCCCCCGAGTACCCCCCAACATGCACGACCCTCGGCGGCTGCGCCCCCCGGTGCAGCCCGCGAGCGGAGAGCTGACATCCTGCGCCGATGGACGTGCACCTGCCGCGGTCCGGCGGCCGCGGACAGCCGGTCGGCACCCGCATCTGCCTGCTGCTCGCCGCGCTCGCCCTGCTCGCCTTCGTCTACCTGCTGGTGTCCCCGCTGGAGCGGCCGACGAGCCAGGGACCGCCGTTCGACTGCGGCACCGCGCTGACCGAGCCGTCCGGTGGGTTCGCGTCCGCGGTCTGCGGCGACATCAACCTGCGCCGGCAGCTGCAGGCCGGCGCGGTCGGCCTGGCCGCGGTCGTGCTCGCCGGCGGCGGATGGCTGGCGTTCGGCCCGGCCTGGCGGCGGCGGTCGCAGGGGCCGCCGTTCGAGGACGAGGACGGCCTGCCCACCGAGCGCGGGCACGACGGCCGCGGCGCCGCCGGCATGCCCTAGGGTCCCCGCCGTGGACTCCGCCGCCTTCGCCGCCGAGCTCGACGGCCTGTTCTCCGGACCGCTGGAAGACGGCACGCCGGCCGACCCCAGGTTCGCCGAGGTCGTCGCCGCCGTGCCGGGCTTCACCACGCCGGCCGAGCTTGCCGTGCTCAACCTGGCCGCCCGCCGGCTGCCGGCCGGCGAGGCCTACCTGGAGGTCGGCACGTTCAAGGGTCGCTCGCTGGCCGGGACGCTGCTGGACGCGCCGGACCGGCCGTACGTCGCGGTCGAGAACTTCCAGGAGTTCGGCATGCTCGCGGCCGAGTCCAGGGCCGAGCTGCAGTCCGTGCTGGACGCCGCGTCCCGGCCGGTCACCCTGCACGACGGCGACTGCTTCGCGGTGCTCGCCCGCCGGGACGCGGTGCCGGCCCCGGTCGGCGTCTACTTCTACGACGGCGCGCACACCGGGCTGGCGCATTACCTGGCGCTCGGCGTGGTCGAGCCGCTGCTCGCCGACGAGGCGGTGGTGCTGGTCGACGACGCGAGCTGGCCGATGGTCGCCGCCGCGACCCGCCGCTACATCGACCGGCACCAGGGCTGGACCGTGCTGCGGGACGTCCGCGCCGCCGCCGACCACGACGAACGGTGGGCCAACGGGCTGCTGGTGCTGCGCTACCGCCGACCGCCGGGCGGGCCACGGGTGATGGCCCGTGACGTCCGCTGGCGCCGGCTGCTGCAGGTGCACGCCCGCGGGCCGGCGACCTCGCTGGTCTGGCGGGCGCTGCACCGGTTCCCCGGGCTGGTGCCGCTGGCCAAGCGGGTCGTGCCGAAGTCGTCGCGGACGGTGCCGGCCGGCCCGGTCGACCCGGTCGACCCCGTCGGGCCGGTGAGCTAGCCCGAGCCGCCGCCGGCCCGGCGAGCTAGCCCGAGCGGCCGTCGAGCCGGTGAGCTAGCCCGAGCCGAGCGGGGCCGGGTCGAGCGAGCCGGTCGGGATCCGGTCCCGCAGCACCAGCAGCGTGGCCGCCACCGCGAGCACGCCGGTGCAGACCAGGCTGACCGCGAGGATCCCGGCGGGGGAGTCGTGCGGCCCGACCGCGATGACCAGCGCCTCGACCGCGACCACCACCCAGAGCAGCCGGCCCGGCCGCGGGTCGCCGGCCGCGACGGCGGCGAGCAGAGCCAGCTGCACCAGCGCCCAGAGCGTGCCGAGGATCGCGAACGGCACCGCGAGGTTCACCGCCTCGGCGTAGCCGGGGTCGTCGCCGGCGATCACCCGGACCACCGGCCCGGCCGCGACCGAGGCGACCAGGATCCCGGCCGCGCCCACCCCGGCGGCCGCGGCGGCCGAGCGCAGCAGCAGCCCGCGGCCGGAACCGTCCCGGGCCAGCCGCGGGAACACCAGCGCCGGCACGAACTGGGCGCCCCACAGGCAGGCCTTGCCGAACAGCGCGGCCAGCGCGTACGCGCCCGACTCCTCGCGGGAGAGGAAGTGCCGGGCCAGCAGCAGGTCCACGTTGGACAGCACGATCACGCCGGCGATCGCCGAGCAGGCCCTGGCCAGGTCGGCGAGCAGGTCCCGGGACCGGCCGGGCACGCTCCAGCTGGCCGGGCCGCACATCCACCACAACCCGGCCGCGGCGGCGAAGGTGCCGACCGCGAGCGCCGCCATCGCGCCGGCCACCGACAGGGCGAGCAGCGCGGTGACCACGCCGGCGGCGAACCGGGCCAGCGCGGTCAGCAGCTGCCCGGCGGCGAACGCGGTGTAGCGCTCGTGCCCGAGCAGGCCACCGAGCAACGCGCCCTGCACCGAGTACGGCAGCAGCATCACGCCGAGCCAGAACGCCGGCCACGGGCTGCCGAGGTGGAAGAACGCGTCCGCGACCGGGGCCAGCACGATCACCAGCCCGCCGACCACGGCGCCGACCGTGATCGACAGCCGCAACCCGGCTCGCTCGTTGGCACCCGCGGGCAGCTCGGCCGCCGCGGTACGCCGGGCCAGCACGTAGGTCAGCGCGCCGGCCGGGATGCCGCCGATCAGGCCCACCCCGAGCAGCGCGCCGAGCGCGCCGTACTCCGCCGGCCCGAACGAGCGGGTCAGCAGCACGGTCAGGCCGTAGCCGAGCGCGTTCGACAGCACCGACGCGACCCCCAGCAACACCCCCGCCCGGGCCAGCGACGTGCCACCGCGCTGCGCCATCGCACCTCCGCCGGCAGCATATCGGGGTACCTACCTACCGGTAGGGTCTGGGCGCGTGGAGGACGTGCGGCCGGTCTCGTGGTGGACGCCCACCCGGACCGCGGCCGTCGTCCTCTGGGTGGTGCTGGCCGAGGTGGTGCTGCTCAGCTCGTTCGGCTCGTTCGTGGTCGACACCAAGCCGGAGCTCTACCTGGCCCCGTGGCGCAGCGCCGCCGCGTACCTGTCCGCCTGGCAGGCGAACCCGCAACTGGGCTTCCCGTCGTTCAACGTCGGCCTGGCGCCGGTCGCCGCCACGGTCGGGCTGATCCAGGCGGTCGGGATCCCGCCCGAGCTGTCGGTGCGGGTGCTGCGGCTGCTGCTGTTCGCGGTCGGCTCGCTCGGCGCGGCCCGGCTGTACCGATCGCTGCGGCCGGGCTCGGACCCGCTCGGGCCACTGGTCGCCGGCACCGTGTTCGTCGCCAACCCGTACGTGGTCGTGGCCGGGACGACGCAGGCGATCCTGCTGCCGTGGGCGCTGCTGCCCTGGCAGCTGCTCTGTCTCGTGCATGCGCTGCGGGTGCCGGCCGGCGCCGGCCGCTGGGCCAGGTGGCGGTGGCCCGCCGGGTTCGCACTCGCGTTCGCCGCGACGTCCGGGATGAACGCGGGCGTGGTGCCGCTGTTCCAGCTCGTCGCGGTTCCGGTCGTGGTGGCGGTGGTCCGGCCGGGATCGTGGCGGCGCGCGCTGGCCGTGGTCGGCCGGTGCGCGGTGCTGGTGGTCGCCGTCTCGCTGTACTGGATCGTCCCGTCGGTGCTGGCCCTCGGCGCCGGTGCGACCGTGGTCGACAACTCGGAGACGCCACAGGGCATCTCCGGCCCGTCGTCCGCCGCCGAGGTGCTGCGCGGGCTCGGCCTGTGGCCGCTGTACGGCTCGGGCGGCCGCGGCGTGTGGCTGCCCGAGTTCGCCGGCTACCTCACCTCGCCGGTCGTCGTGCTCGCCTCGTTCGCGCTGCCGGTGCTGGCCGTCGCCGGTGCGCTGCTGGTCCGCGGGCCGCTGCGCCGGCTCGGGGTCGGCCTGCTGCTGGTGGCGGTGCCGATCATGGTCGGGCTGTTCCCGGTGGCGCACCCGGCGCCGTTCGGCCGCGCGCTGGACTGGGCGTTCGTGCACCTGCCGTTCGCGGCGGCGTTCCGGACCACGAACAAGGTCGGCGCGGTGCTGGTGCTCGGCGTGACGTTGCTGGTCACCGGCGGCGTGGTCGCGGCCTGGCGGCGCTGGCCCGGCCGCGGCCCGCGGGCAGCAGTGGCGGCGGCCGTCGCGCTGGTGCTGGCCGGCTCGACCCTGCCGGCCTGGACCGGCCACCTGTACGTCAGCTCGGTCGACCTGCCGCCGTACTGGAAGCAGGCGGCGGCCGAGCTCAACGCCGGGCCGCCCGACCAGCGGGTCTGGTTCGTGCCCGGCGAGGTGCAGGCGTCGTACCGGTGGAGCGAGGACCGCCCGGACGACCTGTCCACCTCGGTGCTCGACCGCCCGTCGGTGGTGCGCACGGTGATCCCGGTGACCTCGGCGCCGGCGGCGAACCTGCTCGCCGAGCTGGACGGCGCGCTGCAGGAGCAGCGGCTGCCGCCCGGCGCGCTGTCCACCGCGGCCCGCTACCTCGGGGTCGGCGACCTGCTGCTGCGCAACGACGTCGTCTGGGAGCTGACCGGCGGGGCGCGGCCGGCGCAGGTGCGGGCGCAGCTGGACGCCGACCCCGGGCTGCGGCAGGACGGGGACTTCGGCGGGGCGGGCCAGAACACGATCTCGCCGACGGTGCCGCCCGAGTCGGCCGGCGAGGCGGCGCTGCCACCGCTGCAGCGGTATGCCGTGGACGGTGCCCGCGCGGTCACCCGCACCGACGCCGCCGCGGCCACCGTGCTGGTCGACGGTGACGGCGGGGCGCTGGCGCCGATGACCGCAGCCGGGCTGCTGCCGGGCTCGCCGACCTTCCGCTACCTCGCCGACCTGTCGCCGGCCGAGCTCGCCCGGCTGCTGCCGGAGACCGCGCGGATCGTGCTGACCGACACCAACCGGCGGCGGACCACGGTGGCCGGCCGGCTGGCCAACGGCACCGGCCCGCTGCTGCCGGCGGCGGCCGACCCGGGCGGGACGCGCGCGCTCGGCCCGGTCGGCGACCAGACCACGCTGACCGTGACCGGCGGCTCGGCGACCGCGACCGAGTCGGGCTCGGCGTTCGGGCCGGTCGCGGCGGCCAGCCCGGAGAACGCGGCGGACGGCGATCCCCGCACCGCCTGGCAGTTCGGCGACTTCGGCCGGGCGGTCGGGCAGTCGCTCACACTGCGGTTCGCGGCCCGGGCGGTGCCGCGGGTCTCGGTCGCCGTCCGGCCCGGGGCGGTGGCGATCAGCCGGGTCCGGATCGAGGTCGGCGGGCAGCACGCGGACCTCGCGGTCGGGCCGTCCGGGATGGCGACGTACCGGCCGGCGGCGCCGGTGCGGGCCGACTCCGTGCGGGTGACGGTGCTGGCGACCAGCGGCGAGGGCTTCAGCCGGGTCGGCATCGACGAGGTCACCGTCCCCGGCGTGCGGCTGACCAGGGTGGCCACCCTGCCGTCCACTATGGACAGTCTGGTCGCCGGGCTGCCGGCCGCGGCGCGGCAGCGGCTGGCCGGCACGCCGGTGGACGTGCTGCTCACCCGGGCCCGCGGCGCCACGTCCGCGGACGACGAGGAGACCGGGCTGGCCCGGGACTTCACCGTCCCGGTGCCGCGGACGGCGGTCGCCAGCGCGCTGATCCGGCCGTCCGCTCCGCTGCCCGAGGCCGACCTCGACCGGCTCGCCGGCTACACCGGGCCGGTGCGGGCGACCTCGACGTCGCGGGCGTTCGGGCTGCCGACCGTCCGGGCGTCGCAGGCGCTGGACGGGCGACCCGACACGGCCTGGCTGCCGGCGGTGCCGGTGGTCGTGCAGTCGCTGCGGATCAGCGCGCCACCGCGCCGGGTCGACCACGTGGACCTCACCCAGGTCGGTCGCCGGCTCACCGACTGGGTTACCCGGGTGCGGGTCACGCTCGACGGCACGGTCGTCGCCACGGCGCCGGCCGCCCGCGGCACGACCCGGATCTCGTTCCCGGCCCGGACCGCGTCGCGGCTGGAGCTGACGATCCTGGCCACCCACACCGGCCGGCCGGATGCGTCGGTGCGGATCTCCGAGGTCGACTTCGGTGGCGCGCGGATCCGCGGCACGGGTGCGCGGCCGTGCGTGCCGGTGTCCACTGTGGACGGGCATGCGTTGCTGATGCGGCCGGTCACCCCGATCACCACCGACGACGCCGTGCCGTGGCAGGGGTGCGGGTCGCTGTTCCTCGGGCCGGGTCCGCACCGGGTGCGGCCGGTCGCCGGCTGGCAGCCGGACCAGCTGGCGTTGCGGGACACGCTCGGGCTGGGGGAGCGGCGACCCCCGCCGGGACCGCGGTACGCGGTGGCGCCAGGGCGGGCCGGGTCGGCGACGGTACGGGTGTCGTCGGCCAACGGCGCCTGGTATCTGATCAGCGGGCAGGCGTACGACCCGCGGTGGAGGGCGAGCGTCGACGGTCACGATCTCGGGCCACCGATCCTTGTGGACGGGTACACGGCCGGGTGGCGCGTCGACCTGCCCGGCACGACGCACGTCGCGACGATCCGCTACGGGCCGCAGCGCGTCACCGACGCGGGGTTCGCCTTGTCCGGCGCCACCGTCCTCGGCTGCCTGGCCCTGCTGGTCCTGCGCGCCCCGCCCCGCCGGCGGTTCGGCGCGCGGGGCCGCCGGCCGGTCGGCGCGGTCGCGACCGGCCCAGCACCCGACCTGCCGACCTGGACCGGCGGCCACTGGACCGCGCCGCCCGGGCCGGACGCCGACTGGTCGCCCCCGCCGGACCGACCGCCGCCGGAGTCCCTCACCGCCGGCGCCGAGCCGACCGGCTCCGTCACGGCCGAGTCGACGCCCGACACCGACCGGTCGCCCGGGACGCCCGGGCACCCCGAACCGGCCACGAGGACCAGCGAGGTCGTGCCGACCGGAACGTCGGGATCGGCCGCCCCGACGGGCGCCGGATCGGTGGGCGGCGCCGGATCGGTGGGCGGCGATGGATCGGTGGGCGGCGACGCACCGGCAGCGGGTGCGGCTGTGGGCGGTGCGGTGATGGGCGGCCGTGTGGCGGGGGCCGGGGCGAGCAGGTGGCCGCCAGGCCGCGGCTCCGCGCGGCGGGTGGCCGGCTGGGTCGCGGTGGCCGCGCTGGCGTGGGTGTTGGGCGGGGCGGGGCTCGGGCTGGCGGCGGTGCTGCTGGCCGGGTGGCACCTGGTGCGGGCGCCCCGGCCGCGGACCCTGATCGTGGCGGCGGCGGGTCTGCTGGCCTCGGTGCCGGTGGTGTGGTGGGCGCTGCGGCCGGACATCGGCGGTGGGCTGTCCGCGCACGTGGTCGCGGACGACCTCTGGCCCCACCGGTTGGCCGGGCTGGCCCTGCTGCTGCTCGCCGTCGGTGTCATCCGGGCCGAGCGGGGGCGCCGGTGACCGTCTCCGTGGTCGTGCCGACGCGCAACTCGATGCGCACCCTCGCGGCCTGCCTGCGTTCGATCCGGGCGCAGGACGCACCGGTCGAGCTGATCGTCGTCGACAACGCCAGCACCGACGGCACCTACGAGCTGGCCCGCGAGCTGGCCGACACCGCGGTGCGCGGCGGCCCCGAGCGCAGCGCGCAGCGCAACGCCGGCGTCCGGCTCGCCACCGCCGGCTGGATCCTGTGGATCGACGCGGACATGGTGCTGCCGCCGACGACAGTCTCGGCCGCCCTGGCGACCGCGACGGAGACCGGCGCCGATGCGGTCGCCGTGGTCGAGGTCAGCGTCGGGTCCGGCTACTGGACGGCCTGCCGGGCGCTGGAGCGATCCTGCTACGTCGACGACCCGAGCCTGCACAACCCGCGGCTGCTGCGCCGGGAGCTGCTGCTCGGCGACGGCGCGTTCGACCCGGCGATGGCCGGACCGGAGGACACCGACCTGCGGCTGCGGCTGAGGTCGGCCGGCACCCGGACCGCGCTCTGCCCGGACGTGCTGATCGTCCACGACGAGGGTCGCCTGACGCTGCGCTCGATCCTGGCCAAGCGCGTCTACTACGGCCGCAGCCTGCCGGCGTTCGTGGCGAAGAATCCCGGTGCGCTCGCCGGCCAGGGCGCCGGCACGCTCGCGGCCCTGCTCCGGCACCGCGGCCGCCTCGCCCGCGATCCGGCCCATACGGCCGGCCTGCTCGCCATGCGCGCCGCCGAGGCCGTCGCCTACGCCGTCGGCTACGGCCAGGGACGCCGCCGATGACGCGGCGGCTGCTGTGGGTGTCGCTGGCCGACCAGCGCCCGGGTCGGGAGCAGCGCTGGCTGTCGCTGCTGCCCGGCACCCGGCTGACCGCGCTCGCCGCCCGGCCCCCGCTGCCGCCGGCCGACTGGGTGCCGGCCACGTACCGGCGGCCGGTGCGGCGGTTCGTCGAGGCCGGCGCGCTGGCCTGGGTGCGCGAGCTGGACGCGCTGCCGCCGGCGTACGACTGGGTCGGC
>Ga0207661_10002655_pt1 | contig 12301 bp, 11 predicted proteins | sample KBSC713LmetaG_FD_184337 | JGI IMG/M metagenome (GOLD analysis project Ga0207661, IMG submission 184337) | Corn rhizosphere microbial communities from Kellogg Biological Station, Michigan, USA - KBS C7.1-3L metaG (SPAdes) (version 2) | ecosystem: Host-associated > Plants > Roots > Rhizosphere ... | reverse complement strand
CCGACCCCCGGATCGAGCGGGTGGAGAAAGCTGCCGAGGAACATGAACTCCGCCGCCGCGACGGCGACGACCGCCGCCGCCGCGACGGTCGCCCAGAACCGGAGCTCGGCGTCCCCTCGCCCGGCGCCGCGCACGGCGAGCACGACGACGGCGGCGGCGAACGCGGCGACGGCGAGCCCCTTCCCGATCGCGTCGGCCGGTCCGGCCGGGATGAGCGCAGACGCGAAGAGCAGGACGCACTGGCGCACGAACGTGCGCAGGTCGTGGACGCGATCCGCGAGCGTGCCGACGTGCCGAGTCGCGACCGTCGTCGCGAGCGAGTACGCGAGTGCGCCGCCGATCGCGAGCACGTCGACCGCCCAGCGCCGGAGCGCGGCGCCGCGGTCGCCCCTGCGCAGGTAGAGCGCGCCGGCGAGCAGCGCCGCGGCCGCCGTCACCTCGTACGTGAGCACGCTCGCGACGTAGAGCGCCACGGCCGTCCCGTGGCGGACGAGTGCCGCCGCACCGCGGCGGTCGAGCCCGCGCAACGCGATCGTCAGCCCGACGAGGAAGAGGCAGACCGAGAGCGTGTTGACGCTCGCCGTCGGCCACAGCCGGACGGAGTCCGCCCAGGGAAAGAGGAGCACCAGCGTGGCGACCGCACCGGCGTCGAGCGGCCGGAGGCCGAGCGTGCGCAGGAGGACGAAGAGGCACAGCGACGTCGCGATGCCGAGCCCGGCGGCGAGCGCGAGGTGGAGCGCAGGGTGGACGCCGAGCAGGGCGTGCGGGATCGGCAGGAGCAGCGCCAGGAGCGGTCGCCCGCCGAGGGCCCGGTGCAGTTCGTCGACGCTCGACCAGTACCTGGGCGGATCGGCCAGCCGGTAGTACGCGGCGTTCGCCCAGTCGTCCGAGTAGAAGCCCCCGTGGTGGATGTAGGACGCGAGCACCGCCGCGGCAACGCAGGCCAGGAAGAGCGCGACGAGCAGCGTCTCGGCGAAGAGGCTGCGACGCATCACGGCCCGGCTGCGATCCCCGCGGGCTACGGCCGGCCTGTGGACTCGGCGAGCGTCGCGTCGACGAGCCGCCGTGCCGACCGCGGCAGCAGGGCGGCCGCCGCCGCCCCCACCCGTCCGCGCAGGCCGACGTCGCGTGAGCGCGCGACCGCGACGAGCCGCGCGCGCGCCGCCGGGTCGCCGGTCGCGACGGCGTCGCGCGCCGCCTGCTGCAGCGCCCGGGCGCGATGACGCCCGAGCGAGACCCGCAGCGTCCGCCGCTCGTCGTCCGACAGGCCGGGCTGCGCGGCGGCCTTTTCCAGGACACGCACGCGGTCGTGGAGCGTCTCGCCGCGCGTCGCGGTGAGGCTCGTGTCGCGCAGTCGGTACTCGAGGAGCGCCTCGTCGACGAGGCCGGCGCGCGCGCCGGCGAGGATCAGCCGGATGAAGCAGTCCCAGTCCTCCGCCGTCCGGAGCGACTCGTCGTAGCCGCCGATCGCGAGCAGCGAGCTTCGACGCATGGCCGGTGCGATCAGGAAACAGCGGTCGAGGATCGCCTCGCGCTGCCGCTCGCCGGCGAACGCCGTCCGGTCGTGGAAGCGGCCGCCGAGGTGCCCGCCGCTGACGAAGGCGGCGTCCGTGGCGAGGAGGTCGAGCTCCGGGCGCGCTGCGGCGAGCCCGGCGAGCCGCTCGAGCCGGGTGGGCAGAAAGCGGTCGTCGGCGTCGAGCGTGACGACGAAGTCGGCGGAGGCGCGCCGGAGGACGGCGTTCCGCGCGGCCGAGGCGCCGCGATTCGGCTGCCGCACGAGCACGATCGCGTCGCGGTGCGGCTCGAGCGCCGCGTCGAGGTCGTCGGTCGAGCCGTCGTCGCAGACGAGGATCTCGTGCGCCGCGTACGTCTGCTCCCGGACGGACGCGAGCGCGTCGCCGATCGTCGCCGCGGCCTGGTGGACGGGAACGAGGACCGAGAACGAGACCGGCACCGGCACCGGCCGAGCCTACCGGGGTGCGGAGGGGATCACGGCCGGCGCGTCAGTCGGAAGATCGCCTGGTCGCGGCCGGGGTCGCGCCAGACCACGCGCGCGGGCACCCCGCGATGACGCCGAGCCCAGTCCGTCGAGCTGATCACGTACGGCGCCGGCGGACGGCCCGTGCCCGGGTACAGGACGAAGCGCGTGTGCGGGAGGTACCACTGGTACACGAACAGGCCGATCACGTCGTAGGCGCTCCGGTCGTACGCGATCCGTCCGGCCTGCACGGCCTGCGCGGGGCTCGACCAAGCGCCGGGGTAGACGGCGCGGTCGCCCGAGAGCACCGGATTGTGCACGGCGACCGCGGTCGTGGCCGCGAAAGCGACCAGCACCGCCGGGACGAGCAGCCCCGGTGCGCGGCGCCGGAGCACGGCGACGACCACGAGCATGCCCGCCGCGACGACTCCCGCGCCGACGAGCGACTCCGGCCCGAGCTGCAGCGTCAGGAACGGGAGCGCGGCGACGTTCCAGCGGTTCGGCGCGCGCGGCGGATGGATGCCCGCTCGGATGCCCGCGACGGCCACCGTCAGCGCGACGACGACGGCGAGCGCCGGCAGCACGCGGCCCCGTCCTTCGCGCTTCGCGAGGCGGACGAGCGCCAGCGCGAGCAGGGGCGGGAGGACGATCTCCACGTACCGGCCGTAGATCAGGACGTCGGGACGGTCGACCGTCGGGAACGAGAGGACGGAGACGACGAGCAGGCCCGCGCTCAGGACGAGCAGCAGGAGCAGGACGAGCGTGCGCGTGTCCGCCTCGCGGCGGCGAAACCGCCGGGCGACGCGGCCCCCGTCGACGAACGCGGCGAGCACGAGCACGCCCAGCCCGGCGACGGCGACGTACCACGTCTGGCCGACGAGGTTCCGGCCGATCGCGAGGACGCCCGAGACGTCGCGGATGCTCGAGACCCGCGTCCCGATCTCGCTCGCCGTGTGACCGCCCCAGTTCCTGGAGACGAGGTAGCGGTCGAGCAGGTGCGCGCCGAAGATCGTGGCCCCGGCGACGGCAAGCCCGGCGCCGGCCGCGAGCGGAGGCAGGCGCCGGCGGAGCGCGAGTAGCGGGAGCGCGGCGACGGTGAGCGCCGCCGCGACGATCATCCGCCCGTGCGTCGCGTAGAGCGCGGCGCCGCAGAATCCGAACAGCGCGGCGCGGACGGCGGCCCGCCCCGGCGACCGCGCGTCGAGCACGAGGGCGAAGAGCAGCAGCCAGACGACCGTCAGCGGCAGCAGGAGGTTCTCCGCGAGCGCCACCTGCGAGAAGACGGTCACGCTGGGATACGCGGCGGCGACGAGCGCCGCCGGGACGGCGGCGCGCGCCGGCACGCGGAAGACGCGGGTCAGGAGCGCGTAGAGGAGCGGCGCCAGCAGGGCGGCGAGCACCGCGTTCACGACGAGCACGAGCCGGTACACCGTGGCCGGGCTCGCGTGGAGCGCGACGAGCGGCGTGAGCAGGAGCGAATAGCCGCCGTGCGAGAAGCCCGCGAGGCTCAGCTCCCCGGGCACGCCGCCCGTCAGCACGCGCGCGTTCAGGAGGTAGTCGACCTCGTCGGCGACGAGGATCGGCCCGTGCCGAAGGCGCGCGAGCGCGAGCCGGACGACGAGGAGGACGAGCGTTCCCCCGAGCAGGAGAGTGGTTTCCCGCCGGCTCGAACCTATGCTTCGCCGCGATGCGGACGAGATCCGACGGGCCATCACGGGCGATTCTCCCAGCGCGCCCGGCGGGCGGAGACGGACGCTGAGCGGTGGTGGGGCTGCGCGACCGCCTCGAGCGGCGGCATCGCCATGCTGCCGCGACGGCCCGCCTCGGCGCGACGCGTGCGGACGCGTTCGTGCTGTGGGCCTTGATGATGCTCCCGGCGATCAAGCACCGGATCCCCGGTGTCCGGGACCGGCCCCTGCGCGTCGACGTCGAGCTTCGCGGCGGCCGGCATCGCCTGGCGCTCGCGGATCGATCGGACGCGATGACCTTGTACGACCTGTTCGTGCGCGGCGAGTACGACGTCGGCCTGGCCGACCGTCCGCGCACGGTCGTCGACCTCGGGGCCCACGGGGGCCTGTCCGTGCTCTTCTTTCGCGCCGCGTTCCCCGGTGTGGAGGTGCTGGCAGTCGAGCCGAACCCGGCGTCGTTCGAGCGGTTGCGCGCGAACGTGGGAGCGCTGCCCGGCGTCCGGCTCCTGCACTCTGCGGTCGGCGCGGCCGACGGCGAGGCGCGGCTCGACGTCCGCGGCGAGAGCTGGGCCGCGCGGCTGGACGCCGCCGGGGCCGTCCGCGTGCCGCTGCGCCGCCTGGACGGCCTGCTCCGCGAGGCGGGCGTCGACGAGACGTCGGCGGTCCTGAAGATCGACGTGGAGGGTGCGGAGTGGGACGTGCTCTCGAGCCTGGGCGCGCCGCTGCGCTTCGCCGCGGTCGTCGGCGAGTTCCACCCCCGGCTGGCGCCGGTCGACGCCGACCGCTTCTTCTCGCTCTTCGAGGGATTCGAGGTCCGCCGCCCTGCCGGGACGGATGCGTTCACGGCGATCCGGACGGCGGGATGAGCAGCCGCACCTTCACCTGCATCGTCCCCACGTACGAGCGACGCGAGGACGTGCGGCGCCTGCTCGACGGGCTCGCCGCGCAGCTCGACGATCCGGCCACGGCGGCGGGCGTGGACGTGCTCGTCGTGGTCGACGGTTCGACGGACGGCACGCGGGAGCTGCTCGAGGGCCTCACGTTCCCGGTGCCGCTGACGACGCTCTGGCAGGAGAACGCGGGCCTCTCGGCGGCCCGGAACCGCGGCCTCGACGCGGCCCGCGGCGAGGTGGTCTGGTTCCTCGACGACGACATGCTCGTCCCGGAGGGAACGCTGGCCCGCCACCGGGCCGCGCACGAGTCCGGCGCGGAACGGCTCGTCGTCGGACCGTGCCTGCCGCCGCCGGATCGCTCGATCGTGCCGGTGATCCGCCGCTGGGCCGACCATCAGTACGCGGAGCTGGCCCGGGCGGGACGCGTCGAGAACGCGCTCTACTTCTCCGCCGCCAACACGAGCGGACCGCGCGAGCTCTGGCGGCGTGTCGGCGGCTTCGCGGAGGACCTGCGCGGGTGGGGCGGCGAGGACTACGAGCTCGGCCTGCGACTGCTCGGCGAGGGCGTCGCCGTCGGGTACGACCACGATGCCGTCGTGTGGCATCTGCAAGCTCGGACGATCGCCGGCTTCTGCTCCGACACACGCGACCAGGGACGGAACGCCGTCCGCATCGCCCGCCTGCACCCCGAGGCGGTCGACGACCTCTTCCCCCGCGCGTCGGCGAGCCTCGGGCTGCGCGCCGTCCGGCGGCTCTGCGGCGGGAGCGCGGCCGCGTACGGGGCCGCGGCCGGGATCCTCACCCTCGCCGCGGTCGCCGAGGAGCGCCTGACGGGCGGGCGACGCCAGGGCGCGCTCCGGCTCGCCCGGGCGGCGAACCGCCTGGCGGGCAGCGTCGAGCTCGATCGCGAGGGGCGCTTCACGACGAGGTTGTTCGATGCTCCGGCCTGACGCCAAGCGGCGCACACGCCGGCCGGGAACCGTCGCGCTCACCTTCGACGACGGGCCCGATCCCGTCTACACGCCGCAGGTGCTGGAGACCCTGGCCGCGCACGACGCCGTGGCCACCTTCTTCCTCGTCGGCCGCCGCGCGGCGGAGCACCCGCAGATCGTCCGGCGCATCCTCGACGACGGCCATTGCATCGGCTCGCACACGTGGTCGCACCCCGAGCTCGCGCAGACCCGTCTCACGCGGCTCGTCGGCGAGATCCGCCGCGGCCGCCGGGCACTGGAGCAGGTCGCCGGGACGCAGGTCGTCCTCTTCCGGCCGCCGAAGGGGCATCTCGACCTCCGCGTCTCGGTCGCCGCGCGTCTTGCGCGCGTCGACGTCTGGAAGTGGTCGCTCGACGCGGCCGACTGGCACGTCGGGCGGACCGAGGCGGAGATCGGCGCCGCGCTCGCCGGCGTCGGCTCCGGGGACGTGGTGCTCCTGCACGACGGGCTCGAGCAGCCGCTCGCCCCGGAGGCACTCGACCGCTCCGCCACCGTCGCGGCCCTCGCGCCGCTGCTCGAGCTCTGCCGGGAGCGCGGGCTCCGGACGATCCGGCTCGACGAAGCATGAGCGTAGGCTTGACGGAGCTGATCAGAGAGCAGAGGCGCCGGCTTTGCCGGCGCCGGGAGCGGGCATGAGCGGGTACCCGGAGACCGTCCGCCTGCAGCGGACGCGCGGCTTCGGCCGCACGCTCTCGCCCTCCGAGCTCTGGCGCTACCGGGACGTGGCCGCGCAGATCGCGTGGCGCGACGTCAAGGTCCGGTACCGCCAGACCGTGCTCGGCGCCGCCTGGGCGATCCTGCAACCGGTCGGGACGATGGTCGTCTTCACGATCTTCTTCGGCCATCTGGCGCACGTGCGCGGCGAGGGCGGCTCGTACGCGCTGTCGGCACTCGCGGCGCTCGTCCCCTGGACGTACTTCCAGAACGCGCTCATGACGGGGTCCGACAGCCTGATCTCCAACGTGGCGCTCGTGTCGAAGATCTACTTCCCGCGGATCTTCATCCCCGCGGGCGTCGCGGCGGCCGGGCTCGTCGACCTGGTGGTCGGCAGCGCCCTGCTGCTCGTGGTCGTCGGCGCGTACGGCCGGGCTCCCTCGGTGGGCGTGGCGATGCTGCCGGTCTTTGCGCTGATCTCGGCGGCGACCGCGCTCGGCGTCAGCAGCGCGGCCTCGGCGCTCAGCGTCCGCTACCGCGACGTGCGATTCGTCGTGCCGTTCGCGGTGCAGCTCTGGTTGTTCGTCTCGCCCGTCGCCTACCCGGACTCGATCGTCCCCGAGCCGTGGCGCACGGTCTACGCGCTCAATCCGATGGTCGGCGTGATCGAGGGCTACCGCTGGGCCGCGCTCGGCACCCCGGCTCCCTGGGCGTCGATCGCGATCTCGGCCGGCGCCGCCCTCGTGCTCCTCGTCGCCGGGCTCGTCTACTTCGAGCGCGCGGAGCGGAACTTCGCGGACGTCCTGTGAGCCCGACCGGGCCGGCGATCGCCGCGTCGGAGCTGAGCAAGCAGTACACGCTCGGCGTCGGCCGGCGCGGCTACGACACGCTGCGGGAGACGATCGCCCGCGTCGGTCGCCGGTCGGTCGACCGTCTGTCCGGACAGAGGACGAGCCGCGAGCCGCGCGAGACGCTGTGGGCACTCCGCGAGCTCACGTTCACGATCGAGCAGGGGGAGGCGGTCGGCCTGATCGGCCACAACGGCGCGGGCAAGACGACGCTGCTGAAGATCCTCTCGCGGATCACGGAGCCGACCTCGGGCTGGGCCGACGTCACCGGTCGGGTCGGCTCGCTGCTCGAGGTGGGAACGGGCTTCCATCCCGAGCTGACGGGGCGGGAGAACGTGTTCCTGAACGGCGCGATCCTCGGCATGCGGCGTGAGGAGATCCGCCGTCGCTTCGACGAGATCGTCGCGTTCGCGGAAATCGAGCGCTTCCTGGACACACCGGTCAAGCGCTACTCCAGCGGGATGTCGGTTCGGCTGGCGTTCGCCGTCGCGGCGCATCTCGAGCCGGAGATCCTGCTCGTCGACGAGGTGCTCGCGGTCGGCGACGCGGCGTTCCAGCGGAAGTCGCTCGGGAAGATGAACGAGGTCGCACGCGAGGGCCGGACGGTCGTCTTCGTCTCGCACAACCTCGCGATCATCCAGGCGCTGTGCCGGCGCGGGATCGTGCTCGAGCACGGGCGCGTCGTCGCGGACGCGCCCGCGCGCGAGGCGATCGACCGGTACCTCCGGACGCTCGAGCAGGCCGCGGCCGCCGACCTGCTGCAGCGGACCGACCGCGATCCCCGCTCGTGGCACGACACCCGCATCCGTGCGGTCGACGTCACCGCCCCCGGCGGCCACTCCGGCGTCGTGATCGGCGGCCGGCCGGCGACGATCGCCGTCGACCTGACGGAGGAGCTGCCGGGGATGGACTGTCGCCTCGCGATCGTGGACAGCCTCGGGCAGCTCGTCACGACGCTGGACAGCGAGCTCTCGTCGCCGGCCGATCGCCGCGAGCGCGAGCTCGGGCCGCGAATCGAGTGCGAGCTGCCGGCCGTCGCGTTCGTGCCGGGCCGCTACCGGATCGACGTCGTCGTGCGGGCGAAGCAGCAGATCCAGGACGGCCTGCAGGCGGCGGCGTTCTTCGACGTCGAGCCGGGGGTCTTCGACGGGCGGCCGATGGCCGCGTCGAGCGGCGACGGAATCGTCGCCGCTCCACACGTCTGGCGACTTCCCGAGTAGGCCGGGCCGCCGCTCGTGTCCGGGCGGGAGTTGGCCGATAATCGGCGAGATGGAGGTGTCTCTCCCGCCGGCGGAGACCGAGACCGCGCCGGAGTTCTCGGTCGTCATCCCCTGCCTGAACGAGGCGGCGACCCTGGCGACGTGCATCCGGAAGGCGCGGGCGTCGCTGCGTCGCCTCGGCGTCGACGGCGAGATCGTCGTGGCGGACAACGGCAGCACGGACGGCTCTCGGGAGCTGGCCCTGGCGAACGGGGCCCGGGTCGTAGAGGTGCCGCAGCGCGGCTACGGGAGCGCGCTGGCCTACGGGGTCGCCGCCGCTCGCGGCACGTTCGTGATCATGGGCGACGCCGACGACAGCTACGACTTCTCGCAGCTCGACGCGTTCGTGACGGGGCTCCGCGGCGGGCACGACCTCGTGGTCGGGAACCGCTTCGCGGGCGGGATCGAGCACGGGGCGATGCCGTTCCTGCACCGGTATCTCGGGAATCCGCTGCTCACGCTGATCGCGAAGCGGCTTTTCCGTATCCCCGCCGGCGACGTCTACTGCGGCCTGCGGGGCTTCCGGAAGTCGGCGATCGAGGGCCTCGAGCTGCGCTCGACCGGCATGGAGTACGCGATCGAGATGGTGGTGAAGTCGAGCCTGCAGCGCCTCGACATCCTCGAGGTGCCGACGACGCTCTCGCCGGACGGACGCGGTCGCGAGCCGCACCTTCGCACCTGGCGCGACGGCTGGCGGAGCCTGCGCTTCCTCCTCCTCTACAGCCCCTCGTGGCTCTTCCTCTATCCGGGCGCGATCGTCATGCTCGTCGGCGCGGTCGCGTCGGCGTTTCTGATCGTCCGGCCCCGGACGATCGGCGACGTGACGTTCGACGTGCACACGCTGCTCTACTCGTGTGTCGCGATCGTGATCGGGTACCAGGCCGTCATCTTCTCCGTCGGAGCGAAGATCTTCGCGATCGCCGAGGGGTTGCTCCCCGAGAGCGCCCGCTGGAGGCGGCTTTTCCGGATCGTCACGCTCGAGGTCGGCATCCTGGCCGGCGCCCTCCTCTTCGGACTGGGGCTCGCGGGAACCGTCTACGCGTTCGCCCACTGGGAGAGCCGGTCGTTCGGCCCGCTGGACTACACCTCGACGATGCGGCTCGCGATCCCCTCGGTGGCGCTGCTGGCGCTCGGCTCCGAGACGATCCTCGGCAGCTTCTTCCTCAGCATCCTCGGGCTCAAGCGCACATGAGCGTAGGCTCGACGGAGCTCAGCAGAGAGCGGAGGCGCCGGCTTCGCCGGCGCCGGGAGCGGGAATGAGCGTCTTCGGGCTCGTCCACGATCGGTACGTGCATCCGCGGCGAACGAACGTCCTCTCCGCGCACCTGGCCGAGCTGCTCCCGCGCGAGGCGACCGTCCTGGACATCGGAGCCGGAGACGGCCTGATCACGAAGAAGCTCCAGGACCGCCGGCCGGACCTCACGCTGACTGCGCTGGAGGTGCTGCTCCGTCCCGCGCCGCACGTCCACGTGGAGCTGTTCGACGGAACGCACCTTCCGCAGGAGGACGACAGCTTCGACGCCGCGATGCTCGTCGACGTCCTCCACCATGCGCCGGAGCCGCTCGAGCTGCTGGCCGAAGCACGGCGCGTGGCGCGCGACACGATCGTGATCAAGGACGAGATCGCGACCGGGCTCCTTGCAGACAGGACGCTCCATCTGATGGAGCGGCTCGCGAACACGCGCCACGGCATCTCGATCCCGGCCACGTTCTGGGCCCGCGACGACTGGGACGCGGCGTTCGCCCGTCTGAACCTGCACGTCGAGGAATGGCGCGGCCGGCTGGGCCTCTATCCCGTGCCGGCGAATCTCTTCTTCGAGAGGCGGTTCCACTTCGTCGCGCGACTGCGCGTCTGATCGGCCGCGAGCGAGACCGCGTCCAGCAGCATCGCCCCGAGCATGATCACGCCCAGGCGCGCGGTGACGCCGACGAGCAGCGAGTGGCGGTCGATCCCGATCGCGTCGCCGTTGTACACGATGATCGCGAGCGGGACCGCCGCGAGCAGGAGGAGCGCCGGAACGAGCCACACCGCCTCGGCGAGCCTCGCCCGCCAGAAGCCGGCCGCCAGCAGGAGCGCCGCGATCATCGCGGCGAGCACGGCCCAGCCCTGCTGCGGGTAGAACGCCCGGATCAGGAGGCCGGGGAGCGGGTCCCGGTAGCCCTTGCGGCGGAAGTAGTCGAGCCCGTAGGGAGGCGGGCGCGAGGGCGCCAGGAGGATGTCCAGGCGACGAACCGGCTTTCCGACGGAGACACCCGGATGCGTGAGCAGGTAGCCGAGGTACGTCTGCCGGGCGTGATCCTCGAACCACGGCCTGAAGTAGGCGAGCCGCGGGGCGTTGTCGAACTTGGTCGGCGGCACCCGGTTCGCGATCAGGACCGCGCCGAGGCCCGGCCGGACGGGCATGCCGCGGTCGCGGAAGTAGCGCAGCGCACCCGGCACCGGCAGCACCCGCTGGGCGATCACGTCCTGCATGGGCCCGTGCCAGCGGCGGACGTCGTACGACCACGTCTGGAGCGCGAAGATGAGCACGGCGGCGACGGCGAGCCCGGCGCCGAGCCCGGGGCGGCCCCGTCGCACGATCGCGAGCCCCAGCGGGACGAGGACGAGTAGCGCGAGGTAGCCGTTCGTGTCGCGGGTCATCGTCGCGCCGAAGGCCGCGGCGACCACGAGCAGCAGGCGCAGCCTGCCGGGGCTGCGGACGAAGACGATCGCTGCCGCGACGAGCAGGGCGGTCAGGGAGTTCGAGAGCGATTCGGTGAGCAGCTGCCCGTCCCACTGCGCGACGAGCGGCGTCAATGCGAACAGGAGGACGGCGCACAGTGCGAGCAGCCTCGGCACCCGGCGGTGCAGCACCCGGGCCAGCGTGACCGCGAGCACGATCCAGGCCACGGTGGCGATCGCGAACTGGACGGCGATCGCGACCTGGGTCGAGCCGGGAAGGAGCTTGTAGAGGAGTGGGAGAGCCCAGGGCTTCGAGAAGGTCCAGAAGCGGGAGTCGGTCAGCGACAGCGCCGCTCCGCGGAGGTAGTCGAACGAGTCCGGCTGCAGCGGAGGCCTGTGTCCGAAGACGTGTGCGTAGGACCACAGGCGAGCGGCCACGTACGCGGCGCACAGGACGGCCCACGCGACGACCTCCTTCCTCGCGATCGAGCGCGACACTAGGTGCCGCCCCCGGCGGTCCCAAGGTCGGTCGCCGGGTCGAGGGGACGCCGTGCGACGGCGAAGAGCGCCTTCGGCCGTCCCCAGGCGGCGCCCGCCAGCTCCAGGCGCGGCGCGGCCGCGAACAGCGGGAACAGCGACGCGCGGACGGCCAGCGGCGTGCTCTTGGCGCGGTCGCGAACCTCCTGCGCGAGCGCTGCGACCGTCCGATAGGTCGGCTCGACACGCTCGACCTCCAGGCCCGCGCTCTCGAGCAGCGCACGCAGGCTTCGATCGGTGTAGCCCTGCCGGACCTGCTCGCGCCAGGTCGGTGCGCTGCCCGGGAGGACCGGCGTCCACGACTCGTCCGGGACCTGCACGAGCAGTAGCCCGCCCGGGTCGAGCGACGCGGTCAGCATCGCGACGACGGCGCGGTCGTCCTCGATCTCGCTCAGGCACTCGAGCGCGAGCGCCACGTCGAGCCCGGTCGCGACCGGCGGCCCGGTCAGGTCCGCGGGCACGAAGCGAACGTTCGTCAGGCCCCGGGCGGCGGCGCGGGAGCGGGCGCCGGCGAGGAGGTCGTCGCGCACGTCGACGCCGACCAGGCTCCAGCGAGGGTGGCCTCGCGCGAGGGCGAGCGTCAGCAGTCCGTCGCCGCAGCCGGCGTCGAGGACGTTGAGCGGCCGGTCCTCGAGCTCGCGCACGAGCGCTCGCTCCGCCAGGGCGAGCCGAAGCCTCCGCGCCGGAGCCGCGAACGCGATCCGTTCCTCGGCTGCGGCGGCGATGCGCGCCGCCGGCCTTCCCGTTCGCCCCGGCATGGCGGTAGTAAACCGCGAGGGTCGGCTCCTGC
>Ga0207661_10002654_pt1 | contig 12304 bp, 17 predicted proteins | sample KBSC713LmetaG_FD_184337 | JGI IMG/M metagenome (GOLD analysis project Ga0207661, IMG submission 184337) | Corn rhizosphere microbial communities from Kellogg Biological Station, Michigan, USA - KBS C7.1-3L metaG (SPAdes) (version 2) | ecosystem: Host-associated > Plants > Roots > Rhizosphere ... | reverse complement strand
CGCGCCGATGAAGTTCGATTTCCTGAAGGACATGAGGCGGGGCGATCCACTAACGCTCTCCGCATACTCGATGGGCGCCCACAGCGGCACCCACGTCGACGCCCCGATGCATTTCGTCCGCGACGGTGCGTCGATCGAGCAGCTTTCGCTCGAGCCGTTCATCGGGCCGGCGCGGGTGATCGACATTCCCGACGCCGTTCAGTCGATCGACGCGGCCGAGCTCAATCGGCACGACTGGCGCGGCGCCGAGCGAGTACTGTTCCGCACACGCAGCTCCCTGCGCGGCTGGATGTCCTCGGCGACATTCCATCGCGATTTCGCCTACATCGCGCCCGATGCCGCGCAGCTGCTCGCCGATGCCGGCGTGAAGCTCGTCGGAATCGATTACATCTCCGCCGAGCAGTTTGGCGCTGCCGCGCCCCTCACCCACCGCACTCTGCTCGGGAAGGGAATTCCGATCGTGGAAGGTCTGTCGCTCGCGAACGTCCCAGCCGGTGACTACGACCTGATCGTGTTGCCGATCAAGGTTCGTGGTCACGAGGGCGCGCCCGCGCGCGCAATCGTGCGCAGGCGAAATCCGTAGCCCATCGGAGGTCACGTGATTACTCACCGAGTCATACCCGTCCTGAACGTCTCGAACATCCAGGAGAGCTTTGCGTGGTTCGAGAAACTCGGCTGGAAGAAAGGCTGGGACTGGGGCGATCCCACCACCTTTGGGGGAGTGCACTCAGGTCACGGGGAGATCTTCCTCTGTGAAAACGGTCAGGGCGGACGCGGCAGAGGCTCGAATACCACCACGTTCGGACCCGGCGGCTCGGAGAACGCCGACAAGGGATCCTGGATTTCGTTGATGGTCGGCGACGTCGACGAGATCTACCGGCACTGTGTTGCGGAAGGGCTCGACATAACTTTCCCTCCGACGGACATGCCGTGGAATCTTCGCGAGATGCACGTCAGGCATCCCGACGGCCACGTCTTCCGCATCGGGCAAGGCCTCGGAGAGGACGAGTAGTCTGCCGAAACCGCTCTCGACACCAACCCGTTACCCATCCGCCACTATTGTCGGTTAGAAGATTCCTGGTTCCGAGCGAGTACTCGCCCGACGAAAGCTGGCGGCTCGTCGACTGGTGTCGCAGCCTCGGCGCCGACGAGTTTACGATCGACATGCTCGGCGCGGAGTCTTCACAGGCCCATCAGTTGCACGTCCGCTTCGACCACGCGATTGCAGTTCACGTTCGCCCGCAAGCCAGACGCGAGCGAATGAGTGGCAAGACCGCGGACGCGCTGCATCGGGACACGGAGCTGTGGAGTTTGAATGAATCGAGCCTCGATGTGCTCAAAACCGCTCTACCGGCAGGAATCTTTCAGTACGACCCGCGCGATGGCGGCTGGTTCGAGGATCCGATTCTGTATCGCAACGGCGAGCTGATGCTCGGCGTTTTGTCGCACGAGGCATTCGCGGTGCTGCGAGTTTCGGAGCGGGAATCGGCGCAACTCGCTGCCGCCGGTTTCCCCAGCCACGATTCGCTGCCGCGCATCGGCTGATCAACATCAAACAACACGGATTGCAATGATACCTGCCCGCGAAGCGCTCGACCGCCTGCGCGAAGGAAACCAGAGGTTCGCGGCCAACATCCGCGGCATCGACGCGTTCATCAGTCACACCAAGCGCGCCGAGCTCGCGAGTGGGCAGCAGCCGTTCGCCATCATTCTCGGCTGTTCGGACTCCAGGGTGCCGTCGGAGATCGTCTTCGATCAGGGATTGGGCGATCTGTTCGTGATCCGGGTCGCCGGAAACATCGTCGCACCATCGCAGGTGGGAAGCGTCGAGTTCGCGGCCGAGGCCTATTCGACGAAGCTCGTGGTGGTGATGGGACACACCCAGTGCGGTGCGATTCTGTCGACTCTGGCGGCGCTGCGATCGCAAGGGAAATACTCCCCCAACCTGCGGTCGATTGTGGATCGGGTGCGCCCGTCGGTGGAACCGCTACTCGGGACCGACCTCCGCAACGACGAGAACGCGCTGGTGAGGGCGGCGGTGCGCGCCAACATCCGCGCATCCACGAACCATCTGCGGCACGGATCGCAGGTGCTCGAAGACCTCATTCGAAATAGCGGCCTGATGGTCGTTGGCGCCGAGTATTCCCTGGAAACCGGAGTCGTCGACTTCTTCGACGTCGACTGAATTGGACAGGAGCGGCGTCAGCCGCTCGACGGCTGGAAGAGCATGTCACCATTGGGTTGGCGGGTGACCACGCCGCTGAACGACCCGATCTCCGTTCTCCGCCACCATGCCCCAGTCTGACGCTTGGTGGCCAGATCAGTGAACCAGTATTGCCAGACGATCGCGCGAATCATCGTCGGTGGCTTGCCCGCGAACGGATCGCGCTTGAAGAGTGCCAGAACCGGGGGACTTCCCTCGAGCAAGCGCTCCTGCGCGAGAACCACCCAGCGGGACTGCTGCCACGGGCCCAGCGATGCGAACCACAGGTTCCAGTCGAAGCGCGGCTGATACAGCCCGAGAAACCCGGGACGCGTGGTGACGTCCTGTGGCTTGTACCTGAACGGATACGCCGTCCAGCTCTTCCCGTCGTTGCTCCCCTCGAATTCGATCTCGTAACGCGCTGGTGTCATGACGGCGAACAATCCGTATGCATTGGCGACCCTGAACGGGTCGAGCATACGGTTGGGGAGCGCGAGGATCGATGCCGATCCGCTTAGGAGAAACGCCGCCACCGTCGCGTAGAGGAGAATCCCCAGTACAGTCCTCTCGAAAATCCGATAGACTCGACGCCGGATCGACCAGACGGCCTGCTCTGTCACATTCGGCGTTCGCAACCGAACCCGCTCCAGCGCGCGATCGTCGAGGAGCAGAATGCCGAGCGCGAGGACGATGTAGTTGAGGAATCCGTAGTTGGAAGTTGTGATTATCCCGATCTGAAGTGCGGTGACGATCGCGAAGCACGCGACTCGGAACTTCCGCGGCAGAAATACCAGCCAGACGATCAGCAGCTCGACGGCGAAGGTGATCACGACCGTGCCGGCGTGATACCAGTGCGGCAAATGCTGGATGTACCAGCCGGGCCAAGAGGGAAGCGGCGAGTTCTGATAGTAGTCGTCCATCGCGGTGAAATTCCGCCAGTGTGGATCGCCGCTCAGAATCTTGACCAGCCCGGACTCGAAGTAGATGCGAAACCACTCCCAGCGCAGCATGAACAGGCTGAAGCGCGAAGGAGGATTCGCGGCGCCCAGTCCCGGCCGGATTCCACGCGGGGCGAAGAAGATCGAGATCAGCCCGGCCTCGAGGAGCATCCCATCGGACTGGTACGATGAGAAATCCTGGAGCGCCGCGATGCACGACAGAAAGAGCAGCGTACATAGCGCGACACTCAGTCGCGGCCAGGCATTCGCGATCAGCAGCAGCGAGCAGAGCAGTCCCGCCCAAACCACGATGGTCAGAGACGTATCGCTGGCGCTGATCCAGAACAGCGTCGGCGCGTACCACAGCCTGTGCAGCACGCCGTACATCGTCGACAGCTCGTGCAGATACAGATGCGCGGGCAGGATGCCGCGCTCGCCGATCAAGCCGTGGATCTGGAACGCCAGCGCGTAGAACGCTGAGAAAAAGATGACACCGAGGGCGCGCAGGAAAATCCAGCGCGCCCACAGGTAACTGTCAGCCGAGAAGCCGAGCAGGCGCGGCCGGGGCGGCAGCGGCACCACACGCTCTGGCTGCGGCGATGTGGCGATTCCCGAAACTGATTCTGTCATTCGCGAGTAGGGTGAAAAGCTCTAAATTCTCCACATGGCTCGCGAGCGCAACTATCTGTCCCAACCCGCACCGGTCGGCGTAAAGCCTCGACTGTGGCGGTCCGAGAACAAAGTGATCGCCGGCGTGGTCGGTGGCTTGGCCGAGCGACTGACGGTCTCGCCGACGGGCTTGCGCTGGTTCACGGCAATACTGACGGTGTTCACCGGGTTCTTCCCGCTGATCGTGGCATACCTGTTCCTCTGGGGAATCACCGATGTCCGGCGCACCGAGCCGCACGACTACTAGTGGGAACGACTACACCGCGCGCAGCTGGGTCGGGGTGCGGGTGTCGATAGCGCCGGCAGGCGTGTACAGGGACCGTCGTCTCACCAGGCGCCACGGGAAGAAATAAACCGCGTAGACCACTGCATATACGGCGAAGTTTTCGAGCTTCGCGAAATGCGCGAAGGCGAAAAAGAAGATCAGCATGTGCATCCGCATTACGTTCGCGTAAGGCTCGCTCATGTACGACCCGAGCTTCCTTTCGCGCGCCAGCGACCCGACCGACACGTCGCTTCTCAGCGTCAGCGGTTTTTTCGTGAATGCCGCGCGGTGGGCGAGAAATGCCGACGGCAGGAACACCCAGTATCGCCGCACGACCTCCACGTAGACCGACTTGTCGAGGCCGCCCACATGCCGGTGGCCCGTCTCGATCGGGAAGAACATCATCACGAACTGCGAGTGGACGTAGTGGAAGAACAGGAAATGAAAGCTGAAGAACGCGAGAATCGCCGCCGCGCCGAAGAGGATCAGCGCCCAGACGGTGAAGATCGCCCGGGGACTGGAGCCGACCGAGCCGCGGCCAGCCCACGCCGCCAGGCAAAGCTCTCCGGCTGGCTGGGCGATCAGCCAGATAATGGTGGCATAGCCAACCACCAGGCTCGATAGCCAGAGGCTCCAAACGAGGTCGCCCGTCGACCAGCCGCCCCACCAGGCGACCGCGAGCCCGATCCCGAACGCGAGTGCGTCGGGCCACGCTGAAAGCCAGTCTCTGATTCCAGTTTGGTCGGACATGGGAAGATGCGGCCACGGGTAAAAGCGACGAGTGTCGTCCTCGTTTCGACGCTCCCGACGTTGCCCCGGTAACGCGCCACAGCGATGATTGCTGTTCACCGAACAGTCCCCGAGCGCGATGACACTCGTTGAAGCAGCAGTCGATACTCTCGAGGCGATTGGGGTCGCCGAGCGGGTCGGCGTCGGTCGAATCGAGCTCTGCGCGGCCCTGAGCGAAGGTGGCGTTACACCGAGCTGGGGATTCATTGCCGCTGCCACTGCGCGGTCGTTGCCAGTGATCGCAATCATCCGGCCTCGCGGCGGCAACTTCGTCTATTCCCGCCACGAGCTCGAGGTGATGCGCCGCGACATCGAGATCGCCCTGTCCCTCGGCGCGCAGGGCGTTGCAACCGGAGCGCTTCGCGAGGACGGCGAGATCGATCGCGCGGCCGTCAAAGCTCTGGTCGCGGCGGCAGGCAGCGCGCCAGTCACCTTCCACCGCGCTTTTGATTCCGCACCGGATGTGTCGGTCGCGCTCGATCAGCTGATCGACCTCGGCGTCGCGCGGGTGCTCACTTCCGGCGGGGCGCCGTCGGCGCTCGAGGGCGCGGCGGCGATCGAGCGCCTCGTCGAGCAAGCGGCGGGGCGGATCACGGTGATGGCCGGTGGGAAGATCAGAGACGGCAACGTCCGCGAGGTCATCGCCCGAACCGGCGTAACGGAGGTCCACGCCCGAGCCCTCGACGAAGCCCCAATGCGGGCCCTCGTAAGCCGGGCGAGGGAAGCCCAAACGGGTTAGCAAAAAATCTTTTCGCGAGTTGTCGATTCTGCGTTTCCCCTGTCGACGTGTTTGTAGAGCCGCCCAATCGAGCCCTGACCGGCGGCGCCAAAACGAACCGAAAGAGGAGAACGACAATGCGAGTCAACAACGAGAGAAGTCAGAGAAAAGCGGGAATCGCTCTCTGGACCGTCCAGGTCCTCCTGGCGCTGGTGTTCTTGTTCGCGGGCGGAACGAAGCTGGTGCTGCCGTACGAGATGCTCAAAGGGCCCTTCAGTTTCCCCGAGCTTTTCATCCGCTTCATCGGCGTCTGCGAGTTCCTCGGCGGCATCGGCCTGATCCTGCCCACCGCGCTTCGGATCAAGGCGTATCTCACACCGCTCGCAGCGACCGGCCTGGTGATCATTATGACCGGCGCGACGGTGACGACTCTGATGGCGGGAATGGGCGCGGGTGCAATCGTGCCGGCATTGGTCGGAACCCTTGCGGCGACGGTCGCCTACGGACGGTGGCGCGTGATCCCGGTGCGCGCCCTGCAGGCGACCGCGCGTCCAATCGATGTGCGGTGGTCACCTCGATAGATTGGCAGCAAGTCGGCGGGCACGCCAAATTCGGGGCCTATATTTACGCGCGCGAGCACCGCTGAAGTTTTCGGGTGTATCAATCAAAGTGAAATCCGCGACAATTTTGACGACGTCGATGCAGACGCAGCTCGAGTCACATCGTGATGCACTCGCGCGCTGCCGCCGGTGCCGGCTTGGACGCGGCATCAGACCCATCACGTCGCCGGCGGTGAATCCACGCGCGATGCTGGTCGGGCAGGCGCCGGGGAAAGTCGAGGCCGGTGGCGGAGTCGCGTTCGCGGGACGAGCGGGCAAGACGCTGTTCGGCTGGCTCGAGCGAATCGGCATCGACGAGCCGACGGCGCGCCAAACGATCTACATCGCCGCTGTCACGCGCTGCTTTCCCGGCCCGCATCCAAGCGGTCGCGGAGATCGCGTCCCAAGCCGTACCGAGCAGGAGCGCTGCGCAGACTGGCTCGACGCCGAGCTCCGAATCATCCGTCCGGCGCTTCTGATCCCCGTCGGACGGCTCGCGATCGAGCGATTCCTGCCTGCTCTGCCGCTCGTGGAGCTGATTGGGACGAAGCGTACGGTAGAACACGTTGGCGGGACTTCTGTCGTTATCCCCCTTCCCCACCCGTCCGGCGCCAGCAGCTGGATCTATCAGAGCGAGAACCGCGTACTGGTGGAGAAAGCCGTCGATTTGATCGCGGATGAGCTTGGCCGCGTCGACTTTCCCGCGCTAAACTAGATCGTCTTTATACCAGCGAGGACGAGCGTGACTACGTCCCAAACGGCTCGCGTCGCCAACATCGGCGGCGCTGAGCGACGGAAGCGACTCGTTTTCGGAATCACCGCACTCGGCGTCGGCGTCGTGATCGCGGTGCTCCTCATCTACATCCGCGCACCACTCGTCTGGCGACTTCCACTCTTTCTCCTCTTCTTCGCCGCGGCACTTGGCGTCTTTCAGTCACGCGACAAGACGTGAGTGCGCCTCGCATCGCGCGGTCAGCGCGACATGGACACCGGCCCGGAACAGATCTCCGACGCGGAGGAGCTGCGCGTGGTGCAGCGCCAGGCGCGCGCCGTCTACGTAAAGGCCATCATTACCGCGGCTATTCTCACCGCCGCGGCGCTCGTCTTCTAGCAGCAGTCTGCGCCGTCGTCGCGCTGACGACAGCGTTTGGCTCATCGGCCGCGGCGCAGACTGTATCGCGCCTCAACGCGATCGCGCGCGCGCAAGCAGACAGCGGTTTTTCGGGCGTCGTTCTCCTCGCGCGCGATACGGTGGTGATGGTGGAGAGAGCATTCTCTTCCCGACCCGGAAACCCGATCACCACCCAGAGCCAGTTCAACATCGGCTCGATAACCAAGAGCTTCACCGCCGCCGCGATTCTGAGATTGCGCTCACAGCACAAGCTGTCGTTCAGCGATCCGATTACACGGTTCTTCCCGTACGCGCCTGCCCCGATGCGCGGCATCACCGTGTTCCACCTGCTGACGCACACCTCTGGAATTCGCGGGCATTCCGCCGGCAGCGGGATCGTCCGGCGCGAAGGTGCGGTCAACGCGATTCTCGCGCAGCCCCTCGATTATCCCCCGGGAACGCAATACCGGTACATGGATGACGACTACGAGCTGCTGGCTGCGATCATCGAAGTCGCGTCGGGCCTGACATGGGAGGACTATCTCACCCGCGAGCTGCTCCAGCCGGCGCGGATGTGGTCCACCGGCTTCCAGGGCGGCGACTGGGGTCACAAGGGCGCCAACGGGATGCGCAGCACCGCGCGCGACATGTACCGGTGGCTTTTGGCGATTCATCACCAGCGGCTGTTCGGCCGCGCCGAGAGTCGCGAGCTGGAGTCACCCCTTATGCACGTGCGCAGCCAGCCACCGTTCGAGATTCACTACGGTTACGGAACCCGCATCTACATCCGCAACGGCAGGGTGGCGGAGGTGATGCACTCGGGGAGTGGCGATGCCAACAACACCAGCATCGCGCGGCTGCGCGCTGACGGAACGATCGTGGTCGTCCTGTCCAACGCGGGCAATCGTCGCGGCAGCGGCGCCACCTGGGCGTCGTACGTCGCGCAAAAGCTGGTGCCGCTGAAATGACGACCCGCCAAAAGCTCGAGCCCCGGTTTGCGAATCGGCGCGCCCTGAAGCTGGCTGGGATCAGCGTGCACTACGACGCACAGGACCCGGATGCGTTCGCCAGGCAGTGGCAGACCTTCATCCCTTCGATCGGGAAGATCCCCGGTCAGGTTGGCACCGAGACCTACGGTGTCGTGCTCGGCTCGTTCGGCGGCGACGGGGGCTTCGAGTACATCACCGGCGTCGAAGTCTCGAGCTTCGAGCACGTGCCGGCAAAGCTGCGACATCTCGAGGTCCCGGCGCAGCGCTACGCCGTGTTCGTCCACGAAGGGCACGTCTCGGAGATCCGCGACACGATGTACACGATCAAAAAGGAGTGGCTGCCGAAGATGATGATCCCGGGACGCACCGACGCGAGCAGAGAAGGCGGCAACCAGCCCGACTTCTTCGAGCGCTATGGCAAGGATTTCGACCCGGCCACGGCCAGCGGCAAGATCGAGCTCTGGGTGCCGCTCAAGCGTTAATCTGGCGCGACGGAATCTGCTGGTACCGACCCTCGTCGCGGGGGTAAATTGGCAGGACCCACATGCCGGCCACCCCGTTTCACTTCGGCCCCGGTCTCCTCGTAAAGGCCGCTGCTCCCCGTCGGTTCTCGATGGCGGCGTACTCGCTTGCCCAGGTGGTGATCGATCTCGAGTCGGGCTATCACCTTCTGAACAACGACTATCCGGTTCACCGCCAGGCGCACACTTTCTATCTGGGCGGGCTGATCGGACTGGTTTGCGGGCTCGTGGTGTCGCGGGTTGGAACCTGGCTGGCGCGACCGCGAGATGTAGTTCCCGAGGCGCTGGTAGCGGAGTACCGATTACCGATCGCGGCCTGGAGTGGAATCTTCGGCGGACTCCTTCATTCGGTGCTGGACGGGATCATGCATGCCGATATGAGACCATTCCGACCGTTCACCGATGCGAACCCACTTTACGGTCTGGTGAGTCTCCGCACCGTCTACCTGTTCTGCATCATCACCGGCCTCGTTGGCGCCGCGCTCCTACTCGCCTGGGAGCGCCGGGCGCGGCGCTTGTGATCGAGGTGTGAAAGACAGTAGCCGGGAGCCGGTGAGTCTGCGGCACGATTTCGTGGCGCAGCAGCACGCGAACGTCTTCATGCGTGCATTCTCGTTCGAGACTTCCCTGCTGCCTGCGGGCGCAGACAGCAACGCCGAGCTCGCCGATCGCGTGATGATCATGGATGGCATCGGCTTCATCTTCCAGCTTTGTGAGCGCGAGCCGAAGGTGACGTCGAAGGCCGGCGATCTCGAGAAGTGGGTGCAGAACCAGGTGGCGAGGAAGGGCGCGAAGCACATTCAGAACACCCGTGAGCTGCTCTCGGGCTACATGGGCCTCTCGATCGTGAATCACTTCGGGCATCGGGTAACCGTCACGCCCCACGATCCCGACTCTTTCGTCAGTCTGATCGTCTATCGAGTCCCGCCGAAATCGCGGCAATTCCGCGCCCCGCGTTTCAAGCGCAGTCGGAATGGCGGCTTCGTCCACATTCTCCACGACCTCGAGTACTTCGAGATCTGCGAACACTTTGCGACGCCGGCGGAGCTGATGGATTACTTCGAGTTCCGTCGTGATCTGTTGCTCGACTGGGATCCGGCGTCCGCCGCCGTCAGCGAGTCGGCTCTCATCGGGCAGTACCTGATGGAAGATTTTTCATCGGCTCCCAGCCCGCGCTTCGAGAGCGCCGCGCAGGCGCACGTCGGCGCGCGGGAGTGCGAGTTCTCGTTCGTGCTCGACAGCCTCGCCGCGAAAATCGCGCATCAGGAGGGCGAGTGGGCCGACGGCGAGTACTACGAGATTCTGTCGGAGCTGGCGTGGCTCGGCCGGCACGATTTGCGCGCCCTGAAGTTTCAGGTGCGCTGCGCGCTGGAAGCGGTGCGGTCGAATCGGTTCGACCTGCCTTATCGGATCGCATCCACGCGTACCGGCTGCGGCTTCATCATCGTGCCGGTGACGCGCGAGTTCCAGGACCGTGCCGTCGACGCGCTGCGCAGCCTGACCGAGGCGTCGAAGCACGAGCTGGATCTCGAGCGGCAGGTGGGAATCGCGATGTGGCAGGATTCGGAGTTCGTCGACATCGACTGGGTGTTCGTCGAGGGAGAAAATGCACCCGACCCGGCGCTCGATGAGCGGCTGGCGCGGAGCTACCCATTCCGCACCTCCAGCGAGCAACGCCTGGCGCCTGTTTTTACCTGAGCGGAACGATTTCTGAAGAGCTATCGTAAGCAGGTGTATATCGGGAACAATGGGTCGACTTCACTGGTTCAATAGGTGTCCCCAATGAAAATCAACATGAAACGCACCCTGCCCAACATCGCCGCCGTGCTGGTGGTGATTCCCGTCGCTTTAATTCTCTTCGCCGCCCGAATGACCAGTGGCGCATCGCGAGTCGCAGCCGCCGAGGTCCCGACGCCGGCTGCTGCCGAGCCGTTGTCTTTGGCTGCTGGGGAAGACACCGCGGTATTCGCCGGCGGTTGCTTCTGGGGCGTCGAGGCCGTTTACGATCATGTGAAGGGCGTTAAGAGCGCGACTTCGGGCTACGCCGGGGGTACGGTCGCCAGTCCATCGTACGAGCAGGTCAGCACCGGTGATACCGGACACGCCGAATCGGTGCAGGTGATTTACGATCCGTCGCAGGTATCGTACGGAAAGCTGCTGCAGATTTTCTTCTCGGTGGTCCACGACCCGACCCAGCTCAATCGGCAGGGTCCCGACCACGGCACGCAGTACCGTTCGGCGATCTTCTACCGCAACGCGCAGCAGCAGAAAGCTGCCGAAGCCTACATCAAGCAGCTCACCGCGGCGAAGACTTTCGCCGCGCCGATCGTGACCCAGGTCGCGGCGCTGCGAGCCTTTTATCCCGCCGAGGAGTACCACCAGGACTATCTCGAGCACCACCCGAACCAGCTTTACATCGTGATCAACGACAAGCCCAAGGTGGCGGCCCTCAAGAAGGAGTTCGCGGCGGATTACAGGGAGTAAAAACGGGACGGGTTGTACCGGGATTCCGGATAACGCGTCGCGGGTTGCCGGTAAGTGAGGTGCGGGTTCCCGGTGAACGGCGGGGCGGACTTTTCGGGGCGGCGCCTCTCGTGAAGTCAACTGCAAAGGAAGACTACCGGCGGGAGGCCGTGGGCGGGCCAGCTGGAGGCCGCGGGCTCAACGTACTTTGGCACGCGGCCTCTAGCTGTGTGGCGCACGGCCTCCCGCCGGTAGTCTTCTTTGTTTTCCCATAATCCCCCACTGCGGCCTGGGCCATGAGAAGCTGAAACCCGGCGCCGCCCTCCGCGTACGGGAATGCAACCCCTCAATTCCACGATGAAACTTTCAGCTCTTCTCGCTCTCGCGCTGGTTAGCGCTCCGATCCAGGCCCAGGATTCGACGGGCATGCACGTGAGCGTCCACGTGCCAGACTCGGTGGCCCACATCGTCGACCGCGAATCGGCCAGCCATTCGCGGTTCACGATCGTGAGTCGTGACGGTCAGGCTCAGCTGCTGCTGATGGATACCACCATCGTCGCCCAGCTCACCGATCGTGGCCTGGCGCGGATGGATTCGCATGAAGCCACCGACAGCATCAAGGGCACCGCCAACCGCATCTTCGCCCGGATGGCTATCGGCGCGTTGATTCCCCTCTTTGATCACGGCATCGCCTACCACCTGCGCGATCTCGCCGACGCCAGGTACGCCGACGGCCGACTGCAGCTGCTACGCGCCAACGGCGACGAAGTCTTTCGCGATGTCGAGATCGGCAAAGGCCCCCTGATGGAGGCCTTCTCCCCCGCCGACGCGACTGCGTTCGCGCGCAGGGCGAGGGAGGCGAGGGCCAGGCTGAGATAGGGTCCCATCGGGGTGCAGCTGAAGGGGTGCTCCGGGAACTCAAGCGACTGAACGGGTGCTCTGGGAACTGCAACAGAACGGGTGCCAGACGTGAGTAGCACTGCTGCCAGTCTGTAGTTCAATACGTCGGGACGTCAATTCGTGGCGATCGAGGCAGATG
>Ga0207661_10002652_pt1 | contig 12308 bp, 10 predicted proteins | sample KBSC713LmetaG_FD_184337 | JGI IMG/M metagenome (GOLD analysis project Ga0207661, IMG submission 184337) | Corn rhizosphere microbial communities from Kellogg Biological Station, Michigan, USA - KBS C7.1-3L metaG (SPAdes) (version 2) | ecosystem: Host-associated > Plants > Roots > Rhizosphere ... | reverse complement strand
GCCGAGCGCGAGATAGCCGGCGGCGAGCGCGCCGTGCGGCCGCGCCGGTCTGGCCTCGACCAGCGCCCGCAGCTCGTCGAGCGCGGCGTCGGTCTGCGCGAGCGCGTCGAGCACGTGCGCGACGCCGAGGCGCGCCTGCGCCGTGGCGAGCTCGGCCTCGTGGACGCTGCCGCGGCGCGCCGCGGCCAGCAACGCCCGCCACGTGGCGAGGCTCGCCGTCAGGTCGTGCTGGTAACGCTCCTGCACGCCGGCGAGCTGCGCGGCGAACATCGGGTTGCCCGGATAGCGGCGGCGCAGCTCCTCGAGCAGCTCGACGGCGAGATCGGCGCGGTGCTCGTACCAGAGGTAGACGATGTGCAGCTGGTAGTCGGCTTCGCCCTGGAGCAGCGCGCCGTTGGCGCGGGCGCGCCGCATGCGGGCGAGCCCTTCCGTCTTGTCGCCGCCGGGCAGCAGCAGCAGGAAGCGGAGGAACTTGGCCGCCGCCGGCGCGACGTCGGCGTAGTACTGGTAGAGGCCGATGCCGAAATAGGCGTCCTCGAGCGATGGATCGAGGGCGACCGCCCGCTCGAGAGCCGTCTTGATCCGCTTGCCGTCGCGGGCGGCGGCAAGCTTCTCGTCGCGCAGCACGCGCCACTGCACCCGCGCCGCGTAGGCGCCGCCGACGTAGAACTGCGCCTCGGCGCTGTCCGGATCGCGCGCCGCCCACTCTTCGGTCGCCGCGATGGCGCGTTCGACCTCGCGCGAGAACGTCGCGTCGAGGGCGCGGCTGTTCGGGTCGAGCTGGATGCGCCACCACGTGCGCGTCGCCGCCAGCACGTCGCAGGCGGGGGAGGGGGCCGGCGGGCAGGCGCGCTTCAGCTCGGCCTCGGCGCGATCGAAGTCCGCGTCCAGAATCGCCGCGTAGACGCGGGACAGGCCGTCGACGCCCGTCAGGTCCGCACGTGCCGCCGGCGCGCCGCACAGGATCGCGGCCGCGGCCATCAGCACGGCCCGGATCATGTGACGCTCGTGCGGAGCTGCTGCTTGTCGGCGTGCCGCTGCAGGGCGAGCGCGATGAGGCGGTCGAGCAGCGCGGGGTACTCGACGCCGGAGGCCTGCCACAGCTTGGCGAACATGCTGATGGTCGTGAACCCGGGAATGGTGTTGACCTCGTTCACGTACAGCTTGCTGGTGCCGCGCTCCAGCAGGAAGTCGACGCGCGCCATGCCGGCGCCGTCGATCGCCTTGAACGCCTCGACGGCCAGCCTGCGCACCTGCTCGCCGGTCTTCTTCGGCAGATCGGCGGGGATCACCGCCGTCGACCCCTCGTCGAGGTACTTGGCTTCGTAGTCGTAGAACTCGCGCGACGGGATGATTTCCCCCGCCACGGACGCCTCCGGCTCGTCGTTGCCGAGCACGCCGCACTCGATTTCACGCGCGTTCGGCACCGCCGCCTCGACGACGATCTTGCGGTCGAAGCTGCCCGCGAGCGCCATCGCCTCGGCCAGTCCGGCGGCGTCCTTCGCCTTGGAGATGCCGACGCTGGAGCCGAGGTTGGCCGGCTTCACGAACATCGGGTACTTCAACGCCTTCTCGAGATCGGCCACGATCTTCTCGGCGCCGCGCTCCCACTCGTGGCGCAGCACGACGCGATAGGGGCAGATCGGCAGCGCCCGTCCGGCGAAGGCGACTTTCATCATCCCCTTGTCCATGCCGACGGCCGACGCCAGCACGCCGCCCCCGACGTAGGGGATGTTGGCGAGCTCGAGCAGCCCCTGCATCGTCCCGTCTTCACCGTAGGGCCCGTGCAGCATGGGAAAGATGACGTCGAGCTCGATGCCGGTGACCGTTGCCGCGGGCAGGTCGTCGTCGCGCTGGCGGGATCGGGTGATCGAGAGGATCGTCTCCTCGCTGGGGCGCGCCACGAAGTGCACTTCGCGCCCTTCACGCACCGGCCGCGCCGCTTCGAGCCGCGCCTGCTCGATCACGTCGCCCGCCACCATCACCGCCGGCGGTTTGTCGGCGAGCGTCCAGCGGCCGTCCTTCTCGATCCGGATCGCCACCGGCTCGTAGCGGGTCCGGTCGAGATTGGCGAAGACCGACGCCGCCGAGGCGAGCGAGACTTCATGTTCACCGGACCGTCCGCCGTAGAGCACGCCGACACGCAGCCGCTTCACTCTGCCAGAATAGCAGGAGAGAAGTCAGAAGTCAGAAGACAGAAGTCAGAAGCGCGGGAAGCGGGAAGCTGGATGCAGTTCGCGTTCGAAGTCACACATACCGAAGGCGAGGCGCGGCGGGGGGTGCTGCGGACGGCGCACGGCGCGGTCGAGACGCCGGTGTTCATGCCCGTCGGCACGCGCGGCGCGGTCAAGGCGATCACGCACCGCGATCTGGAAGACGCCGGCGCGCAGATCATCCTGGGCAACACCTATCACCTGCATCTGCGGCCCGGCGACGACCTGATCGCTCGGGCCGGCGGCCTGCACCGGTTCATCGGCTGGACGCGGCCGATCCTGACCGACAGCGGCGGCTACCAGGTCTTCAGCCTGGCGCAGATGCGCAAGATCACCGAGGACGGCGTGCAGTTCCGCTCCCATCTCGACGGCGCGCTCTGCGCGCTCACGCCCGAGAAGGCGACCGACATCCAGGCGCAGCTCGGGTCCGACATCGCGATGGTGCTCGACGAGTGTGTGGCAAGCGGGCCGGCGGACCCCGCGCACCGCGACCCGCGCCTCGCGATGGAGCGCTCGGTGCGGTGGGCGCGGCGCGGGCGCGAGCGCTTCCTGCGGCTGACGCACGAGCCCGTCGAGGGCGTCCTCGTCACCAACCCCGGCCAGGCGCAGTTCGGCATCATCCAGGGAGGCACCGACCCGGCTCTTCGCACCGAGAGCGTGCAGGCGACAACGGCGATCGGATTCGAGGCCTACGCCATCGGCGGCCTCAGCGTCGGCGAGCCGGTCGAGGTCATGTACGACGTCGTCGCCCACACGGCGCCGCAGCTGCCGTGGGACCGGCCGCGATACCTCATGGGCACCGGCATGCCCGACGACCTCGTCGAGTGCGTCGCCAGGGGGATCGACATGTTCGACTGCGTGCTGCCGACGCGCAACGCCCGCAACGGGCAGCTGCTGACCGCCGCCGGCGCCCTCGTCATCAAGAACGCCCGCTACGCCGAGGATCCCCTGCCGCCCGACCCGGACTGCGGCTGCTACACCTGCCGCCATTTCAGCCGGGCCTACCTCCGTCATCTGTTCATGTCAGGGGAGATGACGGGGGCCACGCTGCTGACGGTCCATAACCTCTACTTCTACCTTGACTTAATGCGGCGTATCAGGGAAGCTTTGAGTTTCGGCTCGTTTGGAAAGCTCCGCCAGGAGTTTCATCGAACCTTCTCCCGAAGATGACCTATTTCATCGCGATGTCGGCTGCCGGCCAGAGCCCAGGCGGATTGTGGAATTTTCTGCCCTTTGCTCTTATCCTCGGCATCTTCTATTTCCTGATCCTGATGCCGATGAAGAACCGGCAGAAGAAGGTTCAGGAGTTCCAGAGCTCGCTCCAGGTCGGCGACCGCGTCGTCACCACGGGCGGGATTTACGGACAGGTGACGAAGTTGAACGAGAAGACGGTCCAGGTCCAGATTGCCGACAAGGTGCGCATCGAGATCGCCCGCGCCGCCATCGGCGGCAAGCAGGGCGAGGATCCCGTCGTGGATAACCAGAACTAGACCATGTACAAGAACCTTCGCTGGAAACTGCTCACGATCGCGGTGGTGTTCGCCGTGTTCTTCGCCGTCGGCGTCTACCCGATGCTCGCCGCCCACTTCCACTGGCCGGTGCCGGCCGCGCTGCAGGCCAAGGCGCTGAAGCTCGGCCTCGACCTCAAGGGCGGCGTCGAGCTGCGCATGCGGGTCAATACCGACGACGCGCTGAAGACGACCACGACGTCGACGGCGGAGGCGCTGCGCTCGTCGCTGGCCACGCAGACCATCACGCCGACGATCACCCTCGTCTCGCCGACGTCCTTCCGCGTCGAGGGGGTCCCGCAGGACCGCGCGCAGGCGTTCCGCAGCGCCGCCGACGAGATCACCCAGACCGACTACGACATCAACTCGATGCCCGGCGGCGTCTACCAGTTCACGATGAAGCCGAACATCGAGCGCGACCAGCGCGAGCAGGCGGTCGACCAGACGATGCAGACCATCGATCGGCGCGTCAACGAGCTCGGCGTCGTCGAGCCGAGCATCGCGCGGCAGTCGAACAACGACGAGCTGCTCATCCAGCTGCCCGGCGTCAGCGACGTCGCCCACGCCAAGGAGATCATCGGCAAGACCGCGCAGCTGGAGTTCAAGCTGGTCGAGGCGGGCCCGGGCGCGAAAGAGGACCTGCTGAAGCAGTACAACGGCAACCTGCCGGGGGACCTCGAGATCGTTCCCGGGTCGGGCGGCGACGCCGGCGCCTCCTACGTCGTCAAGAAGATCGCCCCCGTGACCGGCGCCGACCTGCGCATGGCCAAGCCGGGGCTCGACGAGAACAACCAGCCGGCCGTGCACTTCGAGCTGAAGCCGTCGGGCGCGCCGAAGTTCGGCAAGCTGTCCGGGGAGAACATCGGCCGCTACCTGGCGATCGTGCTCGACAACAAGGTCATCTCCGCGCCGCGCCTCGACGGGCGGATCACGGACCAGGGGCGCATCAGCGGCGGGTTCACCGCCGAGACCGCGAACGACCTGGCGCTGACGCTGCGCTCGGGCGCGCTGCCGGCGGGCCTGACCTCACTCGAAGAGAACGTCGTCGGCCCGTCGCTCGGCTCCGACTCGATCCGCGCCGGCGTCATCGCCTCGGCGGTCGGCATGCTGCTGATCATCGCGTTCATGCTCGTCTACTACAAGCTGTCGGGGATCAACGCGGCGGTGGCGCTCATCTGCAACCTGGTCATCCTCCTCGGCCTGATGGCCTACATCGGCGCGACGATGACGCTGCCCGGCATCGCCGGGTTCGTGCTGACGATGGGCGTCGGCGTCGACTCGAACGTGCTGATTTTCGAGCGCATCAAGGAAGAGATCGCGGCGCAGCGCGGCGTCCGCGCGGCGATCAACGCCGGCTTCAGCCGCGTCTTCCTGACGCTGCTCGACACCCACATCGCGTCGCTCATCGCCGCGGCGTTCCTCTTCCAGTTCGGCACCGGCCCGATCCGCGGCTTCGCCACGACGCTGTCGATCGGCCTGTTCGTCAACCTGTTCACGTCGATCTTCGTCTCCAAGACGCTCTACGAGTTCGAGCTGTCGAAGCGCCAGACCCCGGCCCTGAGTATCTAGTCATGCACATATTCAAGAACCCGAACTTCGATTTCATCCGCTGGAAGTGGCAGGCGATCGCCGTCTCGTGGGTGATCATCCTCGCCGGCCTGTTCCAGATCTGGACCAAGGGGATGCCGAAGGGCGTCGAGTTCTCCGGCGGCACGATCGTGCTGGTCCGCTTCCAGCAGCAGCCCAACCTGGATCAGGTCCGCAACACGCTGCCCGGCGGCGGCGCCAACGCGGTCGTCCAGTCCTACGGCGACCCGGCGCGGCACGAGGTGTCGATCCGCGTCCATTCGCGCGAGGTCGAGCAGGGCACGTCGCTGAGCAACACCGCCGAGGCGGTGGTCGACGCGCTGAACAAGGGCGGCCTGGGACCGATCAAGCCGGCCAGCCACCTCTGCGCCAGCGCCACCGAGTTCAACTGCGTCTCCGGCCGCCGCATCGTCGGCCCGACCGTGGGCGCGGAGCTGCAGCGGCGCGGCGTGCTCGCCACGGTGTTCGCCCTCGGCGGCATCCTCGTCTACATCGCCTTCCGCTTCCGCTTCAGCTTCGCCGTCGGCGCGGTCGTAGCCACCATCCACGACCTGCTCATCACGATGGCATTCCTCGCCTTCTTCAAGTACGAGCTGAGCCTGAACGTGATCGCGGCGCTGCTGACGATCACCGGCTATTCGATGAACGACACGATCGTCATCTACGACCGCATCCGCGAGAACATGCGCTCGATGCGGCGCGACAACCTGGCGACGATCGTCAACTCGGCCGTCAACGAGATGCTCGACCGGACGATGATCACCGGCGGGCTGACGCTGCTGTCGGTGATCGCGCTGTTCCTGTTCGGCGGAGAGGTGCTGAAGGGGCTCGCCTTCACGATGATCGTCGGCATCATCACCGGCACCTACTCGAGCGTGTTCATCGCCGCCGCCATCGTCGTCATCTGGCAGGGACGCTCGCCGGTCAAGGTGGCGCCGGCGGCGCCGGTCGCGCCGACGGGCAAGGCTGCCAGCGGCAAGGCCGCGGCCAAATCCGGCAAGCGCCGGGCGTCATGATCATCCCGGGGGGCTTCGCCCCGCCGGGCCCCCCGCCAGCCTCGCTGACGTTCGCTCGCTCGCTGAAATGAATTGAATGGGTTGGACTGAGGCCATACTGCTCGGTGTCGTCCAGGGGCTGACCGAGTTTCTCCCCGTATCGAGTTCGGCGCACCTGGTGCTGGCGCGCGCGTTCTTCGGCTGGAACGTCGACGAAGGCTCGTTCGGGCTCGCCTTCGACGTCGCCCTGCACGCCGGGACGCTCGTCGCCATCGTCGCCTTCTTCTGGCGCGACGTGCTCGCCATGCTGGCCTCGGCGCGAGACATCGTGTCGGCGCCGCGCGGCCCGGGCAAGGTCGCGCGCCTCATCGTGCTCGGCACGATTCCCGTGGTGATCGTCGGCGTCACCGTGGCGGGCTGGATGGAGGACCACTGGCGGACGCCGCCGGTCATCGCCGCCACGCTCATCATCGGTGGAGTGTGGATGATGGCCGCGGAGCGGTTCGGCTCCAGGGACCGCGGCGAGGAGACGCTGACGCCCGGGGGGGCGATCCTCGTCGGCGTGGCGCAGTCCACGGCGCTCGTGCCCGGCATGTCGCGGTCGGGGTCGACCATTTCGATGGCGATGCTGCTCGGGCTGACGCGCGAGTCGGCGGCGCGGTTCTCGTTCCTGCTCGGCATCCCGGCCATCGGCGCGGCCGCGGCGAAAGAAGGGCTGCACGTGCTCAAGGCGGGCGTCTCCGCGCACGACGCGGCGCTCTTCCTGGTCGGGATGGCGGTGTCGGCGATCGTCGGCTACCTGACGATCCGCTTCTTCCTGCGCTACCTGGCCGGGCATTCCCTCGACGCGTTCGCGTATTACCGGCTGGCGCTGGCGGCGGTCACGATCGTCTGGTTGATGACGCGATGATGCAGTGGCTCCGGCGCAGCTTTCTCGCCGGCTTCTTCGTCACCGTTCCGCTGTTCATCTCGGTCGCCACGCTGGTCTGGCTGTTTCGCGTGATCGACGGCTTCGTCGGCCCGTTCTACGCCAAGTATCTCGGGCGCGCCGTCCCCGGTCTCGGTCTGCTGACGACGCTGCTGGCCATCTTCCTCGTCGGCGTGGTCGCGACCAACGTCGTCGGCAAGCGGCTGCTGCAGCGGGCGGAATGGCTGCTCCTGCACGTACCGCTGTTCCGCAGCATCTACGCGCCGGTGAAGCAGCTGGTGGTGGCGTTCTCGCCCGACAACGAGTACGGCTTCAAGCGCGTGGTGCTGCTCGAAGACGCGGCGCGCGGCTACCAGCTCGGGTTCCAGACGCGGGAGTTCAGCATCGACCGCGGCCAGGGACCGGAGATGCTGATCGCGGTCTACGTGCCGACGAACCACCTCTACCTCGGCGACATCGTGATCTGCCCGCGCGACAAGGCGTCGTACCCCGACATCACCGTCGAGCAGGGCATCCGCATCTTCCTCACCGGAGGGATGGCGATCGGCGGGCGCATCCGCGCGCGCCGGGGCGACGATCGGGTGGCCGATTTCCGCCTTTAGTGGGTATAATCCGGTGTTTTGACTCTATGCAAAAGGATGGCAATGACCGCTAAGTTCCGCATCCTGTTCCTCTTCGCCGCGCTGATGCTGCCGCTGGCCGTTCCCGCGACTGCCCAGGCGCAGACGACGCCGAACCAAGCGGCCGCGGCCGAGACCCACGCTGGCGAAGCCAATCTGGTCCTTCCCGACCTGAGCACCGAGTCGTTCCAGGGCATCAACGGCCGCACCCTGCTGATGGGCGGCCTCGTCGTCTGCCTGCTCGGCCTCGGCTTCGGCATGACCATCTTCGTGCGCCTCAAGAACATGCCGGTGCACCGCTCGATGCTCGAGGTCTCCGAGCTGATCTACGAGACGTGCAAGACCTATCTCGTCACGCAGGGCAAGTTCATCCTGCTGCTCGAGGTGTTCATCGGCGTGATCATGCTGTTCTACTTCGGCGTGCTGCAGCATTTCAGCCCGATGAAGGTCACGATCATCCTGCTCTTCAGCCTGATCGGCATCGCCGGCAGCTACGGGGTGGCCTGGTTCGGCATCCGGGTCAACACCTTCGCCAATTCACGCGCCGCGTTCGCCGGGCTGCGCGGGATGCCCTATCCGATTTACGCCATCCCGCTGCAGTCGGGGATGAGCGTCGGGATGATGCTGATCAGCGTCGAGCTGTTCATGATGCTGTGCATCCTGCTGTTCGTGCCGGGCGACTACGCCGGCTCGTGCTTCATCGGGTTCGCCATCGGCGAGTCGCTGGGCGCGGCGGCGCTGCGCATCGCCGGCGGCATCTTCACCAAGATCGCCGACATCGGCGCCGATCTGATGAAGATCGTCTTCAACATCAAGGAAGACGACGCGCGCAACCCGGGCGTCATCGCCGACTGCACCGGCGACAACGCCGGCGACTCGGTCGGACCGAGCGCCGACGGGTTCGAGACCTACGGCGTCACCGGCGTGGCGCTGATCTCGTTCATCCTCGTGGCGGTGAACACGCCGGCGGTGCAGGTGCAGCTGCTGGTGTGGATCTTCGTCATGCGGGTCATGATGATCATCGCCAGCGGCGTGTCCTACCTGCTCAACGAAGCGATCTCCAAGGCGCAGTACGCCAACTCGGCGCACATGAACTTCGAGGCGCCGCTGACCCGGCTGGTGTGGCTGACCTCGATCATCTCGGTCGTCCTGACCTATATCGTGTCCTACCTGCTGATCCCGAACATCGGCGGCAACCCGACGCTGTGGTGGAAGCTGTCGACGATCATCACCTGCGGCACGCTGGCGGGGGCGATCATCCCGGAGTTCGTCAAGGTCTTCACCTCGACCGAGTCGAGCCACGTCAAGGAAGTCGTGACCTCGTCGCGCGAGGGAGGCGCGTCGCTCAACATCCTGTCGGGCTTCGTCGCCGGCAACTTCAGCGCCTACTGGCTCGGCCTGACCATCGTCGTGCTGATGTCGGCGGCCTATATCGTCAGCACGCACGGCCTGGCCGGGCTGATGATCGCGCCGGCGGTGTTCGCCTTCGGCCTGGTGGCGTTCGGGTTCCTCGGCATGGGCCCGGTGACGATCGCCGTCGACTCCTACGGCCCGGTCACCGACAACGCGCAGTCGGTCTTCGAGCTGTCGGTGATCGAATCGCTGCCCAACATCAAGCAGGAGATCAAGAAGGACTTCGGCTTCGACGTCAACTTCGAGCGCGCCAAGCACCTGCTCGAGGAGAACGACGGCGCCGGCAACACGTTCAAGGCGACGGCCAAGCCGGTGCTCATCGGCACCGCGGTCGTCGGCGCGACGACGATGATCTTCTCGATCATCGTGGTGCTGACCAACAAGCTGACCGAGAACACGGAGCTGCTGTCGATCCTGCACCCGCCGTTCCTGCTGGGCCTGATCACCGGCGGCGCGATGATCTACTGGTTCACCGGGGCCTCGACGCAGGCGGTGACCACGGGCGCCTACCGCGCCGTCGAGTTCATCAAGGCGAACATCCGGCTCGACGGCGTCGAGAAGGCGTCGGTCGCCGACTCGAAGAAGGTCGTCCAGATCTGCACGCAGTACGCGCAGAAGGGGATGTTCAACATCTTCCTGGCGGTCTTCTTCGGCACGCTGGGCTTCGCCTTCCTGGAGCCGTACTTCTTCATCGGCTACCTCATCTCGATCGCGCTGTTCGGGTTGTACCAGGCCATCTTCATGGCCAACGCGGGCGGCGCCTGGGACAACGCCAAGAAGATCGTCGAGGTCGAGCTGAAGGAGAAGGGGACCCCGCTCCACGCCGCGACCGTCGTCGGTGATACAGTCGGTGATCCGTTCAAGGACACGTCGTCGGTGGCGATGAACCCGGTCATCAAGTTCACGACGCTGTTCGGGCTGCTCGCGGTGGAACTCGGCGTGCAACTGGCGAAGGACTACGGGCCGGTGATGAGCCACGTGCTCGCGGCGGCGTTCCTGCTCGGCTCGATGGTGTTCGTTTACCGGTCGTTCTACGGCATGCGCATCCGGACGGGCGGGTAAAAAACGAAAAACGCCCGAAAAAAGTTCCCTGCCGGCGGACCGATCGCGTAAAAAGGGTGTCTAACGCCGTGGAGGCTTCGTTGACACTCGTTTTTGCCTCTGCATATAATTCGCGGTCTTGCGCCGTATTTTCGAGGGTCTAGGAGGGTGAGCCGTGCCGCGTGACATGTTCGGCGACGTGGTCGAATCGTCCATCAAGGTGGGATCGCAGAAGTGGTATACGGTCCCGCTGTCCATCATCGCCCACGTCGCGCTGTTTGCCGCGGTCATCATCATCCCGTTGATGGCGACCGACGTGCTGCCGACGCCCCCGTCGATGATGGCGTTCGTCGCGGCGGCGCCGCCGCCTCCGCCACCCCCCCCGCCGCCGCCGGCCCCGGCCGTGCAGCAGCCCAAGATCCAGCCGATCGTGCAGAACCCGAACGCGGCGCCGATCGAGGCGCCGAAGGAAATCAAGCCTGAGGTGTCGGTCCCGAGCGTGGGTGCCGGCGTGGCGGGCGGCGTCGAAGGCGGCATTCCTGGCGGCGTCGTCGGCGGTGTCGTCGGCGGGCTGCCCGAGGCCCCGCCGCCCCCGCCGCCTCCGCCGACCCAGCCGGTGCGCGTCGGCGGCAACATCAAGCAGCCGACCAAGGTCAAGGACGTCAAGCCGGTCTACCCGCCGATCGCGCAGTCGGCGCGCGTCCAGGGCGTGGTCATCATCGAGGCGACGATCGGCCCCGACGGCCGTGTCAAGGAAGCCAAGGTACTCCGCTCGATCCCGCTGCTGGATCAGGCGGCGCTCGACGCGGTCAAGCAGTGGCAGTTCACGCCGACGCTCCTGAACGGCGTGCCGGTGCCGGTCATCATGACCGTCACGGTTAATTTCACTCTGCAATAACTTCGGTTAGCTCGTTTTCGGAGGACTGATGAATCTCATTGAGATGTGGGGAACGATGGGGACACCCGCCAAGGGCATTGGCGTGGTGCTCGTCATCATGTCGATGATTTCCTTCGGCGTTGCGATCGAGCGCATCTACACGTTCACGCAGGCGCGCAAGCAGTCGAAGCTCTACGCGCCGCAGGTAGCCAAGCACCTGAAGGAAGGCCGCCTCAAGGACGCGATCGCCATCTCGTCCTCCAAGAACTACCGCTACAGCCACCTCGCCAAGGTCGTCCTCGCCGGGCTGCAGGAATATCAGTTCCAGCAGGAAGCGGGCGGCAACCTCAGTCGTGAAGACCTGGTCGACACCGTGCGCCGCGCCATTCAGCGCGCCTCGGCGCTGACCGCCAACGACCTGAAGAAGGGCATCGCCGCGCTTGCCACCATCGGCGCGACCGCCCCGTTCGTCGGACTGCTCGGCACGGTCATCGGCATCATCACCGCGTTCCAGGGCATCGCGGCCACCGGCTCGGGCGGCCTCGGCGCGGTCTCGGCCGGTATCTCGGAAGCGCTCGTCGAAACGGCGCTCGGCCTCGTCGTCGCCATCCCGGCGGTGTGGTTCTACAACTACCTGACCGGCCGCATCGAGTACTTCAACGTCGAAATGGACAACTCCTCGTCGGAGCTGGTCGACTACTTCATCAAGAAGACCGCGTAGAATTCGGAAATGTGGAAATCGGGAAATTTGGAAATCTGACATTTCCAAATTCCCACATTTCCAAATTTCCACATAGGGGAATTTGCTATGGCAATGGACCTGGGATCCAAAGGGTCCCTCAAAGCGGACATCAACGTCACGCCGCTCGTCGACGTGATGCTGGTGCTGCTCATCATCATGATGCTGATCGCCCCGTTGCTGCAGCAGGGGGTCGCCGTCACGTTGCCTGAGGCGGGGAACAGCGCTGAGAAGCCCGATACCCAGGACCAGACCGTCGTCGCCATCGACTCCCGCGGGCACTTCTACGTCAACGCGCTGCCGGTGCCCAACGAGGACCTCGTGCCGCGCGTGCAGAAGGCGCTCGAGGACAAGAAGGAAAAGCTGGTCTATCTCAAGGGCGACAAG
>Ga0207661_10002651_pt1 | contig 12308 bp, 12 predicted proteins | sample KBSC713LmetaG_FD_184337 | JGI IMG/M metagenome (GOLD analysis project Ga0207661, IMG submission 184337) | Corn rhizosphere microbial communities from Kellogg Biological Station, Michigan, USA - KBS C7.1-3L metaG (SPAdes) (version 2) | ecosystem: Host-associated > Plants > Roots > Rhizosphere ... | reverse complement strand
GACGGATGCAGCAGGCGCTCGAGGGGATCGAGAAACTGCGCAACAAAGTCGACACCCTGATCATCGTCCCGAACGAGAAGCTGCTGCAGGCGGTCGAGCGGCGCACCAGCGTCCTCGAGGCCTTCCGCCAAGCGGACGACATCCTCCGCCAAGGCGTGCAGGGCATCACCGATCTGATCACGATCCCCGGCCTGATCAACCTCGACTTCGCCGACGTGCGGACGATCATGCGCGATGCCGGCTCGGCCCTGATGGGCGTCGGCTCGGCCTCCGGCGAGGCCCGCGCCCTCGACGCCGCCAAGGCGGCGATCACCTCGCCTTTGATCGAGGAGTCGATCAAAGGCGCCACCGGGATGCTGTTGAACATCACTGGCCCCGAGGACCTCGGCCTCTTCGAGGTCAACGAGGCGGCCCAGCTGGTCCAGGCCGAGGCGGACGACAATGCCAACATCATCTTCGGCTCCGTCGTCGACCAGTCGATGAAAGACGAGGTCCGGGTGACGGTCATCGCCACCGGTTTCGAGGGCTTTGAGCTCCTGGCGCGGTCGCCGCAGCGGGTGCGGCGGCGTTACGAGAGTCGTCCGCGGGTGTCGGCCGAGGACACTGAGATTCGGAAACTTCGGGTCTCCGAGGACGACATCGACGTGCCGGGGTTCCTCAAGGAGTAGGTCGGGGGACACCGGGTGCCCCTCCCCCAGAGACCGTCGCGCAGCTGAGGCGGGTTGCTGGGCGCATTTGTGGTCTCAGGAGCCTCTGTGGGAGGGGCACCCGGTGCCCCTTCACGAATAGGCTTGGGAGTCCGTGGCTGAGTCTCGTCGCACTCCTCTGTTTGAGCAGCATGTCGACCTTGGGGCGAAGGTAGTTCCCTTCGCCGGCTGGGAGATGCCGGTCACCTATGAGGGGATTCGGGAGGAGCATTCGGCGGTGCGGCGGCATGTGGGGATGTTCGACGTGTCCCATATGGGCGAGGTCGAGGTCGAGGGGCCCGGGGCGCTCGCCTTCCTGCAGCGGGTGCTGTCGAACGACGTCGCCAGGATCGAGATCGGTGCGGCGCAGTACTCGTGCCTCTGCCAGGGGGACGGGGGCGTGCTCGACGACCTCTTCGCCTACCGGCTCGGCGGCGACCGCTACTTGATCGTCACCAACGCCGCCAACCACGAGACCGACCTCGCCTGGCTTGGGCGGCAGAGCCGCGAGTTCGAGGTGATCGTCCGCGACGTCGCCGACCGCTACGCGATGCTCGCCGTACAGGGACCGCACGCCCGCCAGGTGCTGAGCAGCGCGCTCGGGATCGAGCTGCCGCCGCGTTTCCACGTCTCCCACGTCCGCGTCGGCCGCCGCCCGGCCCTCGCCTGCGGCACCGGCTACACCGGCGAGGACGGGGTCGAGCTGCTGATCGACCCCGAGGTCGCGGCGCCGATCTGGAGCGAGCTGCTCGACGCCGGCGTCGTTCCCTGTGGGCTCGGCGCCCGCGACACCCTGCGGCTGGAGGTCTGCTTCCCGCTGCACGGCAACGAGCTGACGCCGGAGCGCAACCCGATCGAAGCCGGCCTCGGCTGGTGCTGCAAGGAGGAGACCGGGTTCGTCGGCTCCGAGGCGATCGCCCGCGCCCGCGCCGTAGGCACCGCCGAGACCCTCGTCGCCTTCAAGATCGAGGGCCAGGGGATCCCGCGCGAAGGAAACCCGGTCCTGCACGAGGGGGAGCCGGTGGGCGTCGTCACCAGCGGCACCTTCTCGCCCTCGCTCGAGCTCGGCGCCGGGATGGCCTACGTGAGCTCGCAGCTTGCGGAGGCCGGGACCGAGATCGAGATCGACGTGCGCGGCAAGCGCCGTCCCGCCCGGATAGCTTCCAAGCCCCTCTACGCGAAAAGGAGCTGAAAACGTTGGCCGACGGCACCTACCCCGACGACCTCCGCTACCACGAGGAACACGACTGGGCCCGGATCGAGGGCGATCAGGCCACCCTGGGGATCACCTGGTACGCCCAGGACTCGCTCGGCGAGGTCGTCTTCTTCGACCCGCCCGAGGTCGGGGCGACGATCCAGAAAGACTCTTCCTACGCTGAGGTCGAGTCGGTGAAGGCGGTCTCCGATGTGATCGCGCCCCTCTCGGGCGAGATCGTCGAGGTCAACGACGCCCTGCAGGACAACCCCGAGAAAGTCAACGAGGACCCCTACGGGGACGGCTGGCTGGTGAAAGTGCGGCTGAGTTCGCCGGAGGAGGCGGAGATGCTGCTCGGCGCCGCCGAATACCGCAAGATGCTGGACCGGTAAGGGCCAAAGCCCGGCCACCCCGTTCCCTAGCCTTAGCTGCGTGACCCGCTACACCTCCGCCACCCCAGACGACCGGCGGCAGATGCTCGACGCGATCGGCGTCGGCTCCGCCGAGGAGCTCTTTGAGCAGATCCCCGAGCCGTTGCGCCTGGGCCGGCCGCTGGCGCTGCCGGACGGGATGGGCGAGGCAGAGGTCTACGAGCGGCTGGCGGCGCTGGCCGAGCGCAACGCCGACGCCGAAGCGCAGGTCTGCTTCGTCGGCGCCGGCATGTACGACCACTACGTCCCCGCGATCGTCGACGCGATCACCTCGCGCTCGGAGTTCCTCACCCCCTACACGCCCTACCAGCCGGAGATCTCCCAGGGCGGGCTGCAGGTGATGTTCGAGTTCCAGACGGCGATGTCGGAGCTGACCGGGCTCCCGGTCTCCAATGCCGGGCTCTACGAGGGGCCGTCCTCGGTCGCCTCCGCCGGTTACCTGGCGATGGGCGCGACCAAGCGCAAGCGCTTCGTCGTCTCCCGCGGTGTCCACCCGCACAGCCGCGAGACGCTCGCGACCTACTCGGTCGGCTACGGCGCCGAGGTGGTCGAGGTCGGGCTCGATGGCGGGCTGACCGACGCCGCGGCGCTGGCCGAGGCGGTCGACGGCGAGACCGCCGCGGTGATCCTGCAGAGCCCGAACTTCCTCGGCGCGGTCGAGGACGTCGAGGCGCTCGGGGCGGCGGCGAAGGAGCACGGGGCGCTGCTGGTCGTCGCCTGCGACCCGATCACGCTGAGCGTGTTGAAGCCGCCGGGCGAGTGCGGCGCCGACATCGCCCTCGGCGAGGGACAGCCGCTCGGCAATCGCCTGGACTTCGGCGGCCCCTCGTTCGGCTTCTTCTGCGCGACCGAGGCCCAGATCCGGCGGATGCCGGGGCGGATCGCCGGCGAAACCGAGGACGTCGACGGACGTCGCGGCTTCGTCCTCGCGCTGCAGACGCGCGAGCAGCACATCCGCCGCGAGAAAGCCACCAACAACATCTGCACCGCCCAGGCGCTGAACGCGCTGGGGGCGATGGTCCACCTCGCCTGGCTCGGCCGCCAGGGCTTCCGCGAGCTCGGAGAGCTGCTGGTCCAGCGCACCGCCTACGCGCGCGAGCGGCTGGCCGCGGTCGACGGAGTCGAGCTGCTGCACGCGGCGCCGGTGGCGCGCGAGTTCGCCGTGCGCCTGGACGCGCCGGTCGAGAGGGTCCTCGACCGCGTCGCCGAGCGGGGCATCGCCGCCGGCTACCCGCTCGGTCGCGAGTACCCGGAGTTCGAGGACGGTCTCCTGGTCGCGATCACCGAGCGCCGCACCAAGGCGCAGATCGACGAGCTGGCCGGGGTGCTCGACGCCGCGGTCGCCGCCGAGCGGGGCGCTTTTCCGTCGCATGAGCACGCAAAAGCGCCCCTCCCCGGGGGAGCGAGCTGATGGCGCTTACCGAGACGCCGATGCAGGCGGAACGCGCGCGGACGATCTTCGAGAAGTCGAAGCGAGGGCGCCGCGCCGCGACGCTGCCGTCCACCGAAGTTCCCGAGAAGCCGCTCGCAGATCTGATCCCCTCGAACCTGCTGCGCTCCGAGCCGCCGCGGCTGCCGGAGATCGCCGAGCCGGAGATCGTCCGCCACTACAACCGCCTCTCGCGCCGCAACTTCGACCTCGACAGCGGCTTCTACCCGCTCGGCTCCTGCACGATGAAGCACAACCCGCGCCTCAACGAGCGGGTGGCGGCGCTGTCCGGCCACGCCCGCCTGCACCCGGCGCAGGACCCGCGCCGCGCCCAGGGGGCGCTGGAGCTGATGTGGCTGCTGCAGGAGTCCCTCAGCGAGATCTGCGGCCTCCCGCACGTCAGCCTGCAGCCGAGCGCCGGCTCCCACGGCGAGCTCGCCGGCCTGCTGCTGACCCGCGCCTACCACGCCGACCGCGGCGAGGTGCGGACCAAGGTCCTCGCTCCCGACACCTCGCATGGAACCAACCCGGCCTCGGTGACGATGGCCGGCTACGAGGTGGTCAAAGTCGCGACCAACGAGCAGGGCGGGGTCGAGATGGACGACCTGCGGGCGAAGCTCGCCGAGAACGAGGGCGAGGTCGCCTGCCTGATGCTGACCAATCCGAACACGCTCGGCGTCTTCGACGAAAACATCGCCGAGATCGCGAAGCTGATCCACGAGGCCGGCGGCACGCTCTACTACGACGGCGCCAACCTCAACGCGGTGATGGGGCACTCGCGGCCGGGCGACATGGGCTTCGACATCGTCCACGTCAACCTCCACAAGTCCTTCAGCCAGCCGCACGGCGGCGGCGGCCCCGGCGCCGGCCCGATTGCCGTCTCCGACCGCATCGAGCCCTATCTGCCCCGGCCGCAGGTGGTCCGCCGCGAGGGCAGCAACGGCCACGGCCCGGCTTTCGACCTCGACTTCGAGCGGCCGAAGTCGATCGGGCGCCTGCGCGGCTTCCAGGGCAACTTCGGAGTCTTCGTCCGCTCCTACGCGTACATCCTCAGCCTCGGCGGCGACGGGCTCTCCGAGGCCTCGGAGATCGCTGTCCTCAACGCCAACTACCTGAAGGCGCGCCTGGCCGAGGGCCGGGCCGGCGAGCGCCTGCCGATCGCCTTCGACCGCCACTGCATGCACGAGTTCGTCCTCTCCGGCAAGCCGATGAAGCGCGACCTCGGCCTCGCCACCCTCGACCTCGCCAAGCGCCTGCTCGACTTCGGCTTTCACCCGCCGACCGTCTACTTCCCGCTCCTCGTCGAGGAGGCGCTGATGGTCGAGCCGACCGAGACCGAGACCAAGGAGTCCCTCGACGCCTTCGCCGCGGCGGTCGAGCAGATCCTCGCCGAGGCCGAGGACAACCCCGATCTCGCCAGGAACGCCCCCTACACGACCCCTGTCCGCCGCCTCGACGAGGTCAAGGCGACCAGGCAGCCAATAGTGCGGCAGCCGCTTCCGGTTTCCTAAAACTTTCTTGCCTAAACGCCGGTCGCGCGGTATGCCATTGCCGAACCGCGGCGTCACCTGCTGGCGCAAGACGGTGGGGCGCCGCCCAAATCGATAGGGAGAGCAACGATGTTCAACAGTCGGATATGGCTCGCCGCACTGGCGATGATTCTGGCGAGCGCAGCGCTCGCTCCCGCAGCTCAAGCCGAATACTACACAGGCGAGGAAGGCGGGAAAAACGTAAAAACGATAATGGACGGTACCGCCAATTCCAATCAGGTGTTCGTGGTCGGGAGCTACACGACCACGTGCACTGGGTACTCCGGATCGGATGAATTCGCAACCGGGATGTCGAAAGTCCTGAGGACCGAGCAGGCCACGTATAGCGACTGCTCGACTGTGGGTGCGACAGACAGCACAGTAACAACGAATGGATGCGAATTTAAATTCGGCGAACCGAAAAAAGCTGGGGCTGGATACACGATCTCATCGGCCGAGTTTGCCTGCCCCGTGAACAAACGGGTCGAAATCCACATCTACACGGATAAAACCCACGTCACCTCGCTCTGCACAATCACGATCTGGCCAGCGGCAGGAACGGGAACGGAAACGATCGAAGAAGCAGTCGAAGAGGAATCCACGGGAGAAAACCTCGAAGGTGGCGGCGCCAAAACGTTCGTCCTGAATGTGGATGTGAAAAATCTCTTCTACGAAGAGCACGGGACGAAATGCAAAGACGCACAGGACAAAAAACTCCAGGGAGCCACTCTCACCGGCGGTATTCTCTGGCGCGGGACAAACGCCAAAGGTACGGCGATCGACGCCCTGATGAGCGGCCCCTGAGCGGACCTATTCGGTTTCGCCGAGCAGGGGTAGCTCCTGTTCGAGTCGCAGCACCGGTGCAAAGAGGTCACCGAGGTTCTCGATCCGATCGAGGACCTCGGGGGCTTCGAAGACGAGTTTGCTGCCGTCGCCCGAGTCGGCGACGGCTTCGACCTCCTCCCAGGTCACCGGGGTCGAGCAGGTCGGACGTTCGCGCGCCCGCAGGGAATAGACGGAGATCGTCGTTTTGCGTTCGTTGTTCTGGTACCAGTCGATGAAGACCCTGCCGCTGCGGTCGGTCTTTTTCCCCATCTTGGCGAGGATGTTCTCCGGGTCCTGCTTGGCGATCAGCTGGGCCACGGCCTGGGCGAAGGGGCGGGTCTCCTCGTAGGTGCATTTCGTGTTGAGGGGGACGTAGAGCTGCATGCCCTTCGAGCCCGAGGTCTTGACGAATGACTTGAGCCCGAGCTGGTCGAGGACCTCGCGCAGGCGCAGCGCCACCCGCGCGCAATCGACGACGTCGGCGGGCGGCCCCGGGTCGAGGTCGAAGGCCACTACCGTCGGCCGTTTCGGCGCCCGGCTGCGCGAGAGCGAGGGGTGCAGCTCCAGCGCCGCCAGCTGCGCCATCCAGATCAGCGTCGGCAGGCTGTCGCAGACGCAGAACTCGATCACGCCGGCCCGCGGTCCGGCCTGGACCTTCACCGTCTTCACCCATTTCGGCCGGTGCTTCGGACAGCGCTTCTCGAAGAAGGCGGCGTCGAGGTCGTCGACCCCTTCCGGGAAGCGCCGCAGGGTGACGGCGCGGCCGCTCAGGTGAGGGACGATCGCCGGCGCAACCTTGGCGTAGTAGTCGACCATCTCGCCCTTGGTGAAACCCGTCTCCGGGTAGATCACCTTGTCGAGGTTGGTCAGCCGCAGCTCCCTTCCCTCGATCTCTACCTGCCGCGTCTCGCCCACGGCAAGAAACTCTATTTCGAGGCTTTGGCTTTGGAGCGCGAAGAGCTCTTGGCTTTGGCCTTCGCTTTGCCTTTGGCGACTTTGCCCTTCGGTTTCGAGGCCGGGGCCTTCTTGCCGCCTTTCTCTTTCACCGCGGCGATGCTTTCCTCCAGCGCCGCCATCAGGTCGGGAGCTTTGGTCGCCTTCGGTTCCTCGGTTTCGGGCGCGACGATCTCCTCGCCTTCGGCCTTGCGTTCGATCAGCGCCAGCAGCTGCTCGCGGTACTCGTCGCGGTAGCTGTTCGGTTCGAATTCGGTGCTCAGCGAGTCGATCAGCTGTTCCGCCATCTGCTGCTCTTTCTTGGCGACTTTCGGCTGCTTGTCCGGGAGGGCGTCGTCGAGGTCGGACGGCGGCACGACCTCGTCGTGGAAGCGCATCGTCGTCAGCGTCAGCACGCCGTCGGAGGCGCGGATCGCCGAGAGGTGCTCTTTGTTGCGGAAGACGAAGCGGGCGATGGCCGCCTTGCCGCTGCTCTCCATCGCGCTCGCCAGCAGCGAGTAGGCCTTCTCGGCGCCGTCGGCGGGGCCGAGGTAATAAGGGCTGTCGAAGTACATCGGGTCGATTTCCTCGATGTCGACGAAGTCCTGGACGTCGATCGCCCGCGTCTTCTCCGGCGCCAGCGCCGCCATCTCGTCTTTGCTCAGCGGCACGTACTGGCCGGGGGACAGCTCGTAGGCCTTGACGATGTTCTCGTAGGGGACCTCCTCGTCGGTCCCCTCGGCGACGCGGCGGTGTTTGATCCTGGCACTGTCGGACTCGCGGATCTCGCGCAGGGCGATGTTGCGCCGCGCCACGGCGCTGAACATGCGCACCGGCACGTTCAGCAGCCCGAAGCTGATCGTTCCGCTCCAAATCGCTCTAGCCATTCGCCAAGGTCTCCTACCCGGATTGTTCCAGCCGGACGCTGCGCTTCTGCAGAGGCGGCCGCAGCGCCAGCCATCTTGCGTGCATCCGAGTTCGAACCCAGCCCGCTGTGGTCAAACGCGGATGGGATCATGCCGCGGTGCTCTTCGAGTTGCGAGAGGTGGGGTTGGACCGCGGCGGCCGCGCCGTGCTCGATCGGTTTGATGCCCGCATCGAGGAGGGCTCGACGGCGATCGTCGGGCCCTCGGGGGCCGGCAAGTCGACGCTGCTGCGGCTGCTGAACCGGCTCGCCGACCCCGATCGCGGCGCGATCGAGTTCCGCGGCCGGCCACTCGATTCCTACGACCCGCTGGCGCTGCGGCGGCAGGTCTCGCTGGTGCCGCAGCTGCCGGCCCTGCTCGAGGGCACCGTCGAGTCGAACCTGCGCTACGCCGCCGAGCTGGCGGGGGAGGAACTCGACGTCGAGGCGACCCTCGCCCGCGCCGGCCTCGACCTATCCTTCGCCGAGCGTGAGGTCAGCCAGCTCTCGGTCGGCGAGCAGCAGCGGGCGATGCTGGCCCGGGCGCTGGCGCAGCAGCCCGAGGTGCTGCTGCTCGACGAGCCGACCTCGGCCCTCGACCACGCCGCCCGCGACCGGATCGAGGCGGCGCTGGCGGAGCTGCGGCGCGAGCAGGAGGTCTCGATCGTCCTCGTCAGCCACGACCCTGAGCAGGCGCGCCGGCTCGGCGATCAGGTGCTGGAGATGCCGGCATGAGCACCTCGATCCACATCGCCCCCTGGCAGGTGGCCGCCTCGCTGGTCCTGGTCGCGCTGGCGGCGGCGATCTCCTTCTGGCAGCAGGCCGACCTCGAGCGCGACATCCTCGTCGCCACCGGCCGCTCGATCGTCCAGCTGACCCTGGTCGGCTACGCGATCAAGCTGATCTTCGACGCCGACACGATCTGGCTCGTCCTCCTGCTGCTGGCGGTGATGGTCTTCTTCGGCGCGATCACCGCCCGCCACCGCGCCGCCAAGGTCCCGGATTCCTTCGGGCCGCTGCTAATCGCCCTGGCCCTGGCCGGCGCCAGCACCCTCGGCCTCGTCGTCGCCCTCGGGATCTTCGAACCGACCCCGCGCTACCTGGTTCCGGTCGGCGGGATGGTGATCGGCAACGCGATGACCGCGAGCGCCGTCGCCCTCAACCGGCTCGGCGACGAGATGGGCGAAGCGCGGGCGCGGATCGAGGCGACGCTCTCGCTCGGGGCGACCGCTCGCGAAGCCGCGGCGCCGACCGTCCGCCGCTCCCTGCGCTCGGGGATGATCACCCTCGTCGACTCGACCAAGACCACTGGCCTGATCTTCTTCCCCGGAACGATGGTCGGGATGCTGCTCGCCGGCGCCAGCCCCACCGACGCCGTCCGCCTGCAGCTGATCCTCCTCTACACCCTGCTCGGCAGCGTCTCGATCTCGGCGCTTACCGCGACCCTTCTGGCGTACCGCCACTTCTTCACCCCGGCCGCGCAGCTGCGCGAACCGGGCGTCTGACACGGCGCATCTCGGCGTCCTCGTTCGGTCACGTGCAGAGCACGCTCCCTCCCTCGTCCTTGACCTGCTTGGTCAGACACCCGCTTAGCGAAGCTGCGGGCGGTTATCTGCGACAGCACCAACCCTCCAATTGAGGGAAGCTGGTGGGACGCCTGCTCGGGGAGAACGCTCTGGAGACGTTGGCGACGGCGTGCCCCCTGCCGCGGCCGAGCGGCAGGAAGAGCCACTGGTTCGCTCCGGGCCAGGAGACCAGCAGGCGCCTGCCGTCCGGCGACCATTCGACCTGGCCGAGACTGCCCGGGACGGTGAGCAGGATCCGGGAACCCTTGCCGGGGCGGAAGACGACGATCTCGCTGTGGGTGCCGTGCTTGTGCCAATAGGTGATCGAGGCGGCGACCAGCGGACGCTGCGGCGCGAGGGCGGCGTCGACCACCGTCGCGCCCGGCGGCACCGACAGACGGCGGGGCTTGCCGAGCGCCGGCCGCGAGGGATGGCCGGCTGGGAGGACCCGCCGCACGCGCAGAGCACCCGGCGAGGCTTCGAGGATCTTGCTGCCGCCGTCGGCCCAGTCCATCCAGGTGATTTTGTGGAGGGCGGGAGCGCCGGCGAGCACGGCGCCGGTCTCGCTGTCGAGGATTCGCAACCGGCCCGCTCCGGTGACGTAAGCCAGCTCGTTCTCGCCGGTGGGAGACCAGGCGGGGGGGACGTAGGCGGGGGAGATCCTGCCGTCAGGCGGGGTCCCGGCCGGGGTCGAGCCGGCCAGCAGCCGATCTTCGCTCCCGTCGCCGGCGATCACCCGCAGGTCGAAACCCGAGCGGTAGGCGATCCGTTCGCCGGAGGGCGACCACCGCGGTACGGCGACCCGCTGAGCGGCGGTGATCGACCAGCGCGGAGTTCCGTCGGGCTCCAGCGCGCTCAGAGTCCGACCCTTGACCGCGGCAACGAAGAGGCCGTGCGGCGACCAGCTGGCCCCTTCGTAATCGCCGAGCAGCCGCTTCGAACCGTCCGGCTGCACGACCACTGGCCCTTCACCGGTCTGCACGAGCAGCTTCCCGCCACCAGGCACCTTCGTCAGCGTCGGTTCCGGGCGCGGAGTGGAGGCGGTGAAGGCGTCGTCGACCCAGTTCCGCACCGCGGCCCCGGCCGGCGAGAGCAGCAGGACCGCCAGCAGCGCCGCCAGCGAGAGCCCGAGCGCGAGGCGCGGAATCGGTCGCCTGCTTCGCCGTTCCGAAGTAAGGGGGGTCATAGCCCCCCGAAGTTCGGAGTCGCCGCGCCTCTCAGCGTAGGCGGCGGCGACGATTCGCCGGCCGCGCTCCTCGGCCTCGGGCGGCTCGGGGATCGGCATCTCCCGAAGGGCTCGATGGAGCTTGTCGCCGTTCATCGCCTCTCCTCCGCGAGCTGCTCCGTTTCCGCAGCCTCACGCAACCGGTCGAGGCCGCGGCGCAGCCGCGAGTTGACGGTTCCGCGCGGCAGCTCGAGCATCCGCGCGATCTCGCCGGGCGTGTACTCGAGCAGGTGCCGCAGCACCACCACCGCACGCTGCTCGGCCGGCAGCTCTTTCAGCGCCGCGATCATCTCGCCGCCGATCTCCCCGGGCGGCGGCAGCGGCTCGAAGGCCGACTCGGCCGCGTCGACCCGCCGCCGCAGCGCCTCCCGCCGCGCCCAGTCGAGGGCCCGGTTGACGACGATCCGGTGCAGCCAGGGACGGAACGGCCGTCGCCGGTCGAAGCGGTCGAGGGCGTCGACAGCGGCGAGGAAGGCGTCCTGGGCGATGTCCTCGGCCGCCGCCGCGTCGTGGACGACGAGGTAGGCGGCGCGGTAGGCCCCGCGCCAGTGCAGGGCGTAGAGCCGCGCCATCGCCGCCTCGGACCCCTCTTGGGCCTCGCGCACCGCTCGCCGCTCCTCCGCATCGCTCTCAGCTCGCAAGCCCGGCTCCCTTCCGACATCTCAATCTTCTCTCACCCAGCGCCCCATCCGCAGCAGCGCCTTGCCGAGCCGCCCGCGCATCGCCGGCGCCAGCTTTCCCTGCGGCAGCTCGACGACGAAGGCCGGCGCCGCGAAGCAGTGGTTCTGCCAGTTCGGGCCGGTGCCCGCGGGCCAGCGCATGAGGCGGAACGGCATCCTCGCCAGAGCGGCGAAGCGGCGGCCGCCGGCGACGCTCTGGCCCCAGGCGCGGACGAACGGACGCGCGCCGCCGTACTGGTGGAACCAGATCGTCGCCGCTGGTTCGACGGCGTGGACGATGCGGGCGGCGAGGCGCGTTTCCGGCTCGGAGAACGGTCGCGGGCCGGGATATTCGAGGTCGCCGGGCCGGCCGGCCGGCCGCCAGCCCGCGTTGAAGTTGCGGTTTAGGTCGACGCCGTGAGCGTTCAGCCGCGAGCGGGCGGCGGAGCCGTCGGGGTCGAGGTTGGGGACGAGGAGGATGTCGGCGCTCGGGTCGGGGCAGCCGTTGATCGTCGGCTCCAGCGAGCTGGCGCCGCACTCGTCGCCGTGTATGCAGCCGAAGACGAGCAGCTCGCCGGGCCACTTCGGGTCGCCGAGCTGGCGCACTTCGATCGGCCGCCCCTGCGCCGAGTGGCCGACGATTCCCGTCCGGGCCACCAGGTTCCCGGGTCGGCGGGGAGTTTCCGCGAAGGCGAGGAAGTCTCCGTTGGTGTCGGGCCGCGGCGGTGCGGGTGCGAGGAGCGCGAGGGCGGCAAGCAAGGCGAGCATCACTGGGAATACGTCTGAGCCGGCCCCAGAGGTCCCTATCCTCGTCGCGTGTCCCGCTCCCAGCGACTGACGCTGATCGCGACGATCCTCGGCTCGACCGTCGTCTTCCTCGACAGCACCGTCGTCAACGTCGCCCTGCCGGCGATCAGCGACGGGCTC
>Ga0207661_10002650_pt1 | contig 12312 bp, 14 predicted proteins | sample KBSC713LmetaG_FD_184337 | JGI IMG/M metagenome (GOLD analysis project Ga0207661, IMG submission 184337) | Corn rhizosphere microbial communities from Kellogg Biological Station, Michigan, USA - KBS C7.1-3L metaG (SPAdes) (version 2) | ecosystem: Host-associated > Plants > Roots > Rhizosphere ... | reverse complement strand
CCAGCTCGTGGACGTCTCGATGGCGGACGGCTCGCTCTCCTGGCTCGCGCTGGTAGCCGCCCGCTACCTGGCCGACGGCGTGGTGCCGAAGCGCGGCGAGCCCGAGCTCACCGGCGGTCTGCTGTGCTACCGGCCGTACGCGTGCAAGGACGGCTGGGTCACGCTCGGCGCCCTCGAGCCGAAGTTTTGGCAGGCGTGGTGCCGGGGGGTGGGGCGCGAGGACCTGATCGAGCACCAGTTCGAGGCGCCCGGCTCCGAGGCGCACGCGGAGGTGGAGCGCATCTTCCTGGAGCGCACGCGCGACGAGTGGCGCGAGTTCGCAACGCACAATGACTGCTGCCTCGAGCCCGTGCTCGACCTCGACGAGGCGCTCGACTCGGAGCTCGTGCGCGCGCGAGAGATGGTGGTGGAGCTCGCCCAGCCCGGCGCGACGCGGGCGGTGCGCCAGCTCGGCGTGCCGGTCAAGCTGAGCCGGACGCCGGGCGCGGTGGAGAAGCCCGGCCCCGCCCTCGGCGAGCACACGGACGAGGTGCTCCGAAGCCTCGGTTACAGCAGCGACGACATCGAAGCACTGAAGAAGGACGGCGTGGTGGCCAGCGCAGCCGCCGGCGCCCAGGGGAGCTTCCTCGCATGACCGCGAACAACTCCCGACACCCGACACCCGACACCCGACACCTCAAGATGAGCGAGCTGTCAGAGGCCAGCGGCGTGAGCGCCGGCACGATCAAGCACTACCTGCGCGAGGGGCTCCTGCCCGAGCCCGTCAAGACCTCGCGGAACATGGCCTACTACCCGGCCGACTTCGTCGACCGCATCCGCCTGATCAAGCAGCTCCAGGAGGAGCGCTTCATGCCGCTCAAGGTGATCAAGGGAATGCTCGACGACGATCCCGACCGGGCCAAGGCACTGGTCGAGCTGGAGGACCGCATCCTCGAGCGCGCGCTCGCGGGGGAGGAGAAGCGGGTGTCGGCCGCCGAGGTGAAGCGCCGCTACGAGATGCCGCAGGAGGTGTTGACTCGGCTGGAGGAGCTGGGAATCCTGAGCCCCAACAGCCGCGGCTACTCATCGTCGGACGTGCGAGTGGTCGAGGCGATCAGCCGCTTCCGCGCCGGCGGCTACGACGAGCGGATCGGCTTCACCGTCTACGACACCCTGCGCTACAAGCGCGTGCTGCAGGACCTCGTGAAGGAAGAGGTGGGCGTGATCATGGAGCGGCTCGTAGGCGAGATGGACACCGACGCCGCCGTTGAGCTGATCGAGGCCGGCGCCGAGCCGTTGCAGGACCTGATCGGCGCGCTGCACTCCAAGCTGCTGATCGCCGAGCTGCAGGAGCAGCGGGACGCTCGCGGCTAGGCGGTGCCCGGCGCGGGCTTGTCCGTGGCCAGCGGCACGATGCCCTCGCGCGCGCCCACGTGGGCAGACGCGGTCTCGGCCTCGTACCTGAGCAGCTCGACCATCACCTGAGCCACGCGCGGGCTGAACTGAGTGCCGGCGTTCGCCTCGATCTCGTCGAGCGCGCGCTCGAGCGGCATCGCCTTGCGGTAGGAGCGCGTGGTGGTCATGGCGTCGAACGCGTCGCAGGCGGCGACGATGCAAGCCTCGATCGGGATCTCCTCGGCCTTCAGGCCGTCCGGATAGCCGCCGCCGTCCCAGCGCTCGTGCGAGGAGCGGACGATCTTGCCCACCTCGCCGAGCACGCCGCCCACGCGCTTCAGCAGCCGCTCGCCCTCGACGGTGTGCGTCTTGATGACGAGCCACTCGGCGTCGTCGAGCGGGCCGGGTTTGTTGATGATCTCCTTGGGCACCGCGATCTTGCCGATGTCGTGAAGCAGCGCCCCGAACTCGACGTTGCGCCGCTGATGTGCATCGAGCCCCATGGCGTCAGCCACGCGCAGCGCGAGCGTGACGACGCCCCAGCTGTGGCTGCCGGTGTACTCGTCGTCCGCCTCGAGAACGTCGGAGAGCAGGAGGGTGGTGCCGCGGTAGGCGCGCCCGAGCTCAAGGGCGTGCTCGATGCGAGCCTGACGCTCGCGCGCGAAGACGGTGATGAGGCCGAGCAGGGGAACGACGAGGAGCCAGCCGCCGGCATGGTCGGTTCCCACGAGCGCGGCCATGAAGCCGATCGGCGCCAGCATGGCGTCGACGACCAGCACGAGGTCGGACTCCTGCAGCTGGAGCTTGGGTGGCACGCCCAGCGCCAGCCACCCTCGCGCGCTGGCGAGCAACGGGTCCAGGGCAAGTTGCGCGACCAGCGCCGCCGCGAATAGTGGGACGTGCTGCCAGTCCGCCGTTTGGGCATGGCCCAGGAGCAGCACGAGCACCGGCGGGATCACGTAAACGAGGTCCCCGCCGGCGAGCAGGTAGCGATCGAGGTGCTTCTTGCCTGACACCAACTCGGGGATGAGCGAAATCACCATCGCGACGAGCACGATGAGCGGCACGAGCGGGGTGGGCAGGAGGAACAGCATCGGGACGAACACGAGCTGCAGGGGACTCGTGAACGTGGCCCCGATCGCGAAGCGGATCTGCCGCGCGACGAGGTAGGCGATCACCAGCAGGACCGCGGGGCCGACGGCGAAGTCGCGCTCCGCGTGGAATCCCAGCGCGATTGCTACCGCCCCCGCGATCACGGGCACGGTGATGCACGCCTCCACGAGACGCTCGCGCGAGCTCAGTGGCGGCGGTGCCGTACGGTCATACCGCTCGATCAGCTCCGCCACAGCCGGGCTGAGTTCAGAAGTGCTGTTTTTGCCCATGGCAACGCGGGGCGGCCGTACCCCTCCATGTGATCGGCAGCGAGCCACCCGCCCTTGACCCATTTGAGGGGGGTTCAGTGGATAGACGTATGTCCGAGGGCGAAAACGGGCGACATGCCTCACTCTGGAGATCGAGCAACGGATTGCTAGGGAGGAACCACCTTGAAGAGACTCACCCGGAAGACCCTTGTCGCTGCCGCCGCAACCTGCGCGACCGCGATTTTCTTCGCCGGTACATCGACGGCCAGCGCAGGGCTGCTCGTCAAGTCCGCAGGCGACTGCACCAGCCCGACGGCCGAGCAACCTTTCACGCACTGGCTCGACTACTCGCACTACATCCAGGCGCCGCAGGGCACCTTTGAGGATGGCGCCAGCGACTGGACGCTGAACAAGGCGGCCGTGGCTGACGGCAGCGAGTCCTACAACGTCGCGGGCGACAACGGTTCACAGTCGCTCAAGATCGCGCCGGGCGGGAACGCGCTCACGCGGACCATCTGCGTCGGGCTCGATCGCCCCACGCTTCGCTTCTTCGCTCGCTCAAGCGGCGGCCTGCTGGGGCTCTCCACGATGGCCGTGAGCGTCCGCTTCGAGACTTCGCTCGGACTGGTCGCGGAGCTCCCGGTCGGCGTGGTTCTTCCCAGTGGCAAGTGGCAGCCGTCCCTGCCCATGCCGATCCTGGTGAACCTGCTGCCGCTGCTGCCCGGGCAGATGACGCCGGTGCAGTTCCGCTTCACGCCCGTGGGGGGCGCAAGCTGGTGGATCGACGATGTGTACGTCGATCCGCATCAGCGGATGTAAGTCTCGCTGGCAGGGGATCCGGAGGGTTGCACGGCGCGCTTGAAGGGAGCGCGCCGTGCGCATTTCTCGGCTACTTGAACGGCGCGGCGCCGGAGCCGGCTCGTCGCCGGACACGAGCGTCAGAAACCGCTCACCAGAGCGCGTCGTGCTCCTCCATCACGCCGTAGCCCTCGCGCAGGCGGGTGCCGTCCGGCAGCTCGCCGGCGAAGACCCCGAACGGCTGGCGATACCGAGAACGGGCGACCAGCAGGTTCACGTCCTCGCTCCGCTCACCCCAGGGATCGAAGGAAAGCCCTGCAACTCGCGACAGATCGGGCGCGAACTCGACCGGATCGACCTCCACCGCCTCGCCGCCGCGCCACACGCGACGCTCGCTCGCCCCCGGCGCGTCGTGGATGCCGTCGACCAGGTTCCACGCCACCGGCGAACCGTCCTCGGTCGTGCCGACGCCCGCCGACCAGCGCCAGAACGTGCGGCGGTCGTGGCGGCCGTCGCTCTCGTCCACGATCGCGCGGGCATCGAGGTCGAAGGCCCGGCCGTCCGGCATGGTCACACGTCCGCGCGCGAGGACCCCGCCCTGCTTGCGCGTCCAGATCGAGTTCCCGCCGGCGGTGGTCGACGTGACCCCGAAGCCGTCGTTCTCTTCCACCACGACGTCGATCACGCCGTCCACCTCCACCCGCCCGCGCGACAGCCGCACGCCGCGCGTGCCCTCGGCCAGCGTGCCGTCGGGCAGGCAAACCGCCCACCAGCGCCGCGGCAGCGGCCCGATTCGCGCGTCGCCCACGCACAGCATCAGCTCCGGCGAGAAGGCGCCGACCCAGCGCCAGCGCTTGCGCGCCGGCATCAGCGCCCGCGAGGCGTGGGGAAGATGCGGTCGAGCTCTTCCAGGTCCGCGTCCGACGGCGTCCAGCGCAGTGCGTCCGCGTTCCGTCGCACCTGCTCGGGCTTGGTCGCGCCGGCGATCACGGATGCCACCGTCGGCTGACTTGCCAGCCCCGCGATCGCCACGTCGAGCAGCTCGACGCCACGCTCGCTCGCGAACCGCTCGGCGGCCTCGAGCCGATCGAAGGTCTGGTCGTCGGCAATCTCGGCGCGCCCGTGGAGTCGCGTGCCCTCGGGCGCGTCCTGGCCACGCCGGTACTTGCCTGTGAGCAGCCCGCTGGCGAGCGGGAAGTACGGCAGCACGTCCACACCCAGCTGCTCGCACTCGGGCACCACGTCCGCCTCGATCTCGCGCTTGAGCAGGCTGTACTCGTTCTGCAGGCTCACGAACGACGCAAAGCCGTTCTCGCGCGCGGCGCCCGCGGCCTCGTCGAGCTCGCTGGCCGTGAAGTTCGAGCAGCCGATGAAGCGCACCTTGCCGGCCTTCACCAGCTCGTCGAGCGCGCCGAGCGTCTCCTCGATCGGCGTCTCGCCGTCGGGGCGGTGGTACTGGTAGAGGTCGATCACGTCGGTCTGGAGCCGGCGCAGCGAGTCGTCGATCGCCTCGCGGATGTAGTCCTTGGACCCGCGCGGACGCACCGACGGACCTTCGTCGCCCATGTCCATCCCGAACTTGGTGGCCAGCACCACCTGGTCGCGCCGCCCGCGCAGCACCTCGCCGAGGAGCTTCTCGCTGTCGCCTCCGCCGCCGTACACGTCTGCGGTGTCGAGAAAGTTCACGCCCGCGTCGAGCGCCGCATCCACAACGCCGCGCGTGCCCTCGAGGTCTACGCGCCGGCCGAAGTTGTTGCAGCCGAGCCCGACCACGGACACGCTGAGGTCGCCGAGCCGGCGCTGGGGGAGATCGGCCATGAGGGCGCGGACTCTATTGCGGTGGCATGAACGGGCTCGTGACGAACGTGCGCCACGCGCGCTTGCCGCGACGATCCTCGGCGCGGTCGGCGCTGCCCAGCGTGCGCACGATCGCGGTCGACGCGAGATACCGCAGAGGCTCGGGCTCCCACTTGCGCGAGCGGTGGCCCACCCACGGCAGCGTCACGAGCTCGGTGTCCCGGCCCAGGGCGAGATCGCTCAGCGTGCGGCCAGAGATGTTGGCCGCCACCACACCGTGGCCGACGTACCCGCCCGCGTAGCCGAAGCCCGCCTTCCGGTCGTACGAGATACTCATCGACCAGTCGCGCGGCACCGCCAGCGGCCCACCCCAGTGGTGAGTGATGGGCACGTCCGCGGCGATCGGGAAGTTCCAGCGCAGCGCCGTCTCGAGCCGCGTGCGCACCTCGTCGTTGCGCTCGTTGCGCTCGTCGACCGGACGCCCGAGCCGGTAAGGCGCGCCTCGCCCGCCGATCGCGATCCGCCCGTCCCAAGTCCGCTGCGCGTAGAAGAACAGGTGGTGCCGGTCGCCGATCAGGAGCCCGTCGCTCCAGCGGAACTGCTCCCACGCCTCGTCGGGAAGCGGCTCCGTGGCGATCATCAGCGAGTACAGCGGCAGGTAGTTGCGGCTGGTCCCCTGCAGCGTGCTCGTGTACGCCTCGGTGGCGCGCAGCACGATCTCGGCGCGCACGGTGCCGGCCTCGCAGTGAACCGCCCCCGGCCCGGCGTCGAGCGCCCGGGTCCGCTCGTAGATCTGCACGCCGTTCCGCTCGCACGTCTCGGCGAGACCGCGCACCAGCCGCGCCGGGTCGATCCGCGCGGCGTGCGGCGTGTACGAGGCGAGCCGCACGCGGTTGATCGCGGCGAGCTCCTCGGTCTCGGCCGGGCCGAGCAGCCAGAGGTCGTCCGCGCCCATGCCCACCTCGTGCGAGGCGCGCACGCTGTCGCTCAGCCGCTGCTCCTGCGGGGCCGTGGTCGCGACGGTCAGCATGCCGGCCTTCAGGTAGCCGCACTCGATTCCCTCGCGCTCGGCCACCTCGCCGATCTCGTCCACGGTGTTGAACGTCTCACGCGTGGCGCGAACCACCGCCGCGCGGTCGCTCTTTCGCTCGTAGGCGCGCGGGCTGGCCGCGATGCCGCTCGACACCCAGCCGCCGTTGCGGCCCGACGGCCCGTAGCCGGCGATCTCGGCCTCGAGCACCGCGACCCGCAGATCCGGCTGCGCGCGCTTGAGGTAGTACGCGGTCCACAGGCCGGTGAAGCCCGCGCCCACGATGGCCACATCGCAATCCAGGTCGCCGGACAGCGCCGGCCGTGGCGTCAGTGGCGCGGTGATGCCGTCCAGCCACAGGCTGCGCTCCCGGTAGCGGGCCTCGTCGCCAGAGGAAACGTTCTGTAATTGCTCGCGAGCCACCGGTCTCAACATTAGGGTCTCGCAATGAGCACTGTTGCCTTCTTTCCCGAGGGCGCCTTCGGGCCGACCAACAACTGCGTCGGGATCGGGGCCGTCCTGCGCGAGCGCGGTCACCGTGTCGTCTTCATCGTGGAGGAGTCGTTCGCGGGCAGCCTCGAGGAGAAGGGCTTCGAGGAGCGCACGATGCGCCTTGCGCCGCCGCCCGAGGAGCCCGAGGTGCCGGGACAGTTCTGGAAGGACTTCATCCGCGACACGGCGCCCGTGTTCCGCACGCCCACGATCGAGCAGCTCGGCTCCTTCATCGAGCCCACCTTCCGCGCGCTCGTGGACGGCTCGATGTACGTGCACGGGAGGCTGCTCGAGATCTTCGACGAGCTCCAGCCTGACGTCATCGTGGAGGACAACGTGGTCAGCTTCCCGGCGCTACAGGCGAGCGGCCGGCCGTGGGTGCGCATCGTCTCGTGCAACCCCGCGGAGATGAAGGACCCGGCCGTGCCGCCCACCTTCTCCGGCTACCCGACCGACGACCGCTCGCTATGGCCGGCGTACTGGGACGAGTACCGCCGCGTCCACGCCGGCCTTCACGCCGAGTTCGACGAGTTCTGCCGCTCGCACGGAGCGCCGGCGCTGCCGGGGCTCGACTTCATGCACGAGTCGCCGCACCTCAACCTCTCGCTCTACCCGGCGGAGGTGGACTACGCGCGCGAGCGACCGCTCGGCTCGACCTGGCACAACCTCGAGGCCAGCGTGCGCGCAACCGACGCTCCCTGGGAGCTGCCGCCCCAGTTCGCGGGCCCCAATGGTCCGCTCGTGTACCTGTCGCTCGGGTCGCTCGGCTCGGCAGACGTCGAGCTGATGCGCGCCCTGATCGTCGAGCTCGCCGCCAGCCGCTATCGCGTGATCGTGTCGAAGGGGCCGCAGCACGACCAGCTCGAGCTGGCCGCCAACATGGTGGGCGAGGAGTTCCTGCCTCAGACCTCGGTCCTGCCGAAGGTTGACCTCGTGATCACCCACGGCGGCAACAACACGGTCACCGAGTGCCTCTACTTCGGCAAACCGATGGTCGTGCTGCCGCTGTTCTGGGACCAGTACGACAACGCGCAGCGCATCCACGAGACCGGCTTTGGGATCCGGCTCGACACCTACGCGCACGAGCCCGAGCAGCTGCTCGGCGCGATCGAGGCGTTGCTCGCGAACGGCAAGCTCCGCCAGCGCCTGGGCGCCCTGTCGGCCCGGCTTCAGCAGTCGCCGGGCACGGTCAAGGCCGCGGGCGTCATCGAGGAGCTAACCATTCGTCGATCAGCCGCCGTGCAATAGCCAGCGGCGGCGGGACCGCAAAGCCCTCGACCTCGCCGCGCGCGATAGCGGCGAGCTCGGAGCGCTCGAACCAGCGCACATCGTCGAGCTCGCCGTCGAGCACGTGCGGCTCGCCACCCGCATAGCGCGCGTGGAAGCCCAGCATCAGCGATGCCGGGAACGGCCACGGCTGCGACGAGCGGTAGAGCACGTCCTCCACCTGCACGCCCGCCTCCTCCAGCACCTCGCGCGCGACCGCCTCCTCCAGGCTCTCGCCCGGCTCCACGAACCCGGCCAGCGAGGAGTAGCGCCCGGCCGGCCACGACGCCTGGCGGCCGAGCAGCGCGCGATCGCCGTCATGCACCAGCATGATCACCACCGGGTCGGTGCGCGGATGGTGCTCGGCGCCGCACTCGGGGCAGCGGCGAAGGAAGCCCGCCTCCTCAGCGTTCGTGCGCGCGCCGCACACGGCGCAGTGGGGATGTCGCCGGTGCCAGTTCACCATCGCGGTCGCGTAGGCGAGCAGGCCGGCGTCCTCGGGCGATAGCAGCGCGCCCGCATCGCGCAGCCCCATCAGCCGCGCGCCATCGGGAGCCGAGCCGCCGCCGGGTGCTGCCGCGGCGAACAGCGCGCCGCTCGAGTCGAGCCCCAGCAGCACGGGCTCGTGCAGCTCGCCGGCCGCGCGCAGCGGCACCAGCGCGGGCCGCGAGTCGCCGTTCACGTACACGCCGTCCTCCGCCACGAGGAGAACTCGCGACGCGTCGTCCGCCAGCCGCTCCGCCAGCCAACTGGCGTCGGCGCGGTGCATGCCCGCGCGGTCGAGCCGCACTCCGGCGAAGGTGTTCGATCCGGCCGCCACCTCACGTACGGTACGCGCGCGGGCGGCTCGGGTACGGGGTCCCCTGGGTAAGCTTTGGATTGACTCGTCAGTCAACGTGAGGGGGAAGACGTGCGGGCGGCTGCGGTTCAGCTCAACTCACAGGAAGACAAGCAGCGAAATCTCGAGACGGCCGACCGTCTCACGCGCGCGGCCGTCGCCGATGGCGCGAACTTCGTGCTGCTCCCCGAGAAGTGGACCGCGCTCGGCGAACCGGACGACTACCGCCGCGCCGCGGAGACCCTCGAGGACGGCGGGCCGGCGATCGACTGGGCGCGCTCGACCGCGCGCGAGCTCGGCATCGACCTGGTGGCCGGCTCGATATCCGAGAAGCGCGCCGGCCAGGACAAGCTCGGCAACACCTCGATCCACTTCGGACCCGACGGCGAGATAAAGGCCGTCTACCGCAAGATCCACATGTTCGACGTGGTGGTGGGCGGGCTCGAGTACCGCGAGTCCGAAGCCGAGGATCCGGGCGACGAGATCGTCGTGTCGGAGACGAGCGACGGCACCCGCTTCGGCATGACCGTCTGCTACGACCTGCGCTTCCCCGAGCTCTACCGGATCGAGGCGATCCGCGGCGCACGCATCCTGCTCGTGCCGGCCGCGTTCACCAAGATCACGGGCGAGGCGCACTGGGAGATCCTCTTGCGCGCCCGCGCGATTGAGAACCAGGCGTTCGTGATCGCCGCCGACCAGGTCGGCCAGCACCCGCCGGACAAGGAGAGCTTCGGCGGCTCGATGATCGTCGACCCGTGGGGCAAGGTGCTCGCGCGCGCCGGCGACGAGGAAACCTTCATCGTGGCCGACCTCGACCTGGCGCGCCAGGACGAGGTCCGCGACCAGCTGCCGAGCCTCGCTAACCGCGTGCCCGGCGCGTACGCCTGGCCGCAAGAGGTATCCGCCTGATGGCTGCCGGCGGACGTGGCCGTAACGGCGTGGACAAGCAGCGGGTCATCCTCGACGCCGCCATCCGGGTCTTCGCCCGCCAGGGCTTCCACAGCTGCCGCGTGTCCGACGTCGCGGACGAGGCGGGCGTCGCCTACGGGCTCGTCTACCACTACTTCAGCTCCAAGGAGGAGATCCTCAACACGCTCTTCACCGAGCGCTGGCAGCTCATGCTCGACGCCATCGTGGAGATCGACTCGCGCTCCGAGCTGAGCGCGCGCGACAAGCTCGGCCAGGTGGCCGGCTTCATCATCGACTCGTACCGCCACGAGCCGGACCTGATGAAGGTGATCATCGTGGAGGTCACGCGCGCGGCGAACACCTTCGGGCGCCACCACCTGCCGAAGATCCGCGAGGCCTACAACCTGATCGCGGGTATCGTCGAGCAGGCGCGCCAGGACGGCTCGTTCAAGTCGGACATCTCGGCCGAGTTCGCGGCGATGTGCTTCTACGGAGCGATCGAGCAGCTGCTCACGGCCTGGATCTTCGACGTGCTGCCCAAGTCCGACGAGGACTACGAACGCGCGAAGGGACTCGTCGTCGAGGCGATCTGCGGCGGGCTCGAGTCGGACGCCATCGGCGCGTCTGCTCTTTCGTCGTAGACCCCATACACTGGCGAATCGATGAACAACGAGCTAGTCAAGCGCCTCGCATGGAGCGGTCTGCTCGCGGGTATAGGGGCCCTCAGCACGATCGTGGCGAACAAGATCGCCACGGCGATTTGGGTGAAGATCTTCGACGAGGATCCGCCCGATTAGGACATGGCCCCGGACGAGAGCACTCAGGAGACCCAGGACATGCCGGCAGTCGAAGAGCAGGCCGGCCAGGGCCAGTCCCCGTGGGAGGCGCACACGGCCTCCCATGACAGCGGAGACCCGCTGCCAATCATCGGCGCGGCGTTCGCGGGCGGGTTCGTCCTCGCGAAGATCCTCAAGCGACTGGGAGGCGACTGATGGCAATCGGTAACGGCACACCTCCGCCCGGCAGCGCTGAGAAGTCGCTGGGCGAGATCGTCAACGAGGTCACCGAGAAGGCCTCGCTGCTCGTCCGCGAGGAGATCGAGCTGGCCAAGGCCGAGATGCAGGAGAAGGTCAAGCGCATCGGCAAGGGCGCGGCGTTCGCGGCGGTCGCCGGAGCGTTCCTGCTCTTCATGCTCATCTACTTCCTCGAGGGCGTGGCCTGGCTCGTGAACGACCTCTTCAACGTCACGAGCGGGATCTGGATCGGTTTCTTCGTCGTGACCATCGGGCTCCTCGGATTCGGCGGGTTGTGCGCGGCACTCGCGGTGCGCTTCTTCAAGACGGGCTCCCCGCCCACGCCTCAGCTCGCCATCGAAGAGGCGAAGAAGACGCGCGAGGTGCTCGAGGAGGCGCGGCACTGATGCCGGCCAGCCGCTCGCCGGAGGAGATCCGGCGCTCTCTGCAGAGCACCCGTACCGAGCTCGAGTACTCGCTCAACGATCTTCAGGGCAAGGTCCGCCAGCTCACAAACTGGCGCCGCCAGCTCGTGGAGAACAAGCAGACCGCGGTCATCGCGGCCGGCGTGGCGGGCTTCCTGATCGGCGGCGGCGTGGCCGCCACTTTCGGGCTCTTCAGGCGCCGCTAGAGCGCGTCCGAAGCGCGCTTTAGCCTGCGCTCGCAGTGCCAAGCACGCGGGCGATCCTCAAGGTGCTGCTGGTTGCTGCGGCCACCGCAGCCGCGTTCTACCTGCTGTTCCTGGTCCGCTCGATCCTCTACATGGTCTTCATCGCGGTCTTCCTGGCCGTGGCGCTCGGACCAGCCGTGGACGTCTACCAGCGCCGCGCCCGAATGCCGCGCTCGCTCGCGATCCTCTTCGTCTACCTGACGATCCTGGCCGCGATCGTGGGGCTCGGCCTGCTGGTGGTGCCGCCGATCGTCAACGGCGTGAACCACTTCGTGAACAAGGTGCCGACCTACGTGCAGGACCTGCGCAAGAACAAGACCGTCCGCGACTACGACAACAAGTACCACATCACCGACAAGCTGGACGCGGAGGCGAAGAAGCTCCCGAACCGCCTCGGCGACGCCGCGAGCGCGCTCACCTCGATCACGGTCGGCGTGTTCTCCACGATCTTCCAGCTCGTCACCGTGCTGGTGCTGACGTTCTTCTTCCTCTTAGACGGAAAACGCATGGTCGACTGGGGGTTACGGCAGTTAGATCCGGCGCGCGCCGAACGGGTGCGCGCCATGATCGACGACGTCTACACGGCCACCGGCGGCTACGTGATCGGCAACCTGATCATCTCGGTGATCGCCGGCACCAGCACCTACGTGGTGCTGATGATCCTCAACGTTCCCTTCGCCGTCCCGCTCGCGGTGCTCATGGCGTTCCTCGACCTGATCCCGCTCGTCGGCGCGACCATCGGCGGCGTGGGTATCGGCATCGTG
>Ga0207661_10002647_pt1 | contig 12320 bp, 7 predicted proteins | sample KBSC713LmetaG_FD_184337 | JGI IMG/M metagenome (GOLD analysis project Ga0207661, IMG submission 184337) | Corn rhizosphere microbial communities from Kellogg Biological Station, Michigan, USA - KBS C7.1-3L metaG (SPAdes) (version 2) | ecosystem: Host-associated > Plants > Roots > Rhizosphere ... | reverse complement strand
GGAAGCACACCGAAAACAATTTTAATGATTTTAATGTTGAATATCTTATTCCGCATAAAGAAAGTACAAGAGGGCCTAAAATTGCGGTGGGCGATATTAACAAAGACGGTCTTGATGATTTTTATGCCTGCGGCGCTCGCGGACAGGCTGGTGCCTTGATGTTGCAGCAATCAAACGGATCGTTTGTTCCGGTGGACACAGCCCTGTTTAATAAGGATGCACTGTATGAAGATGTTGATGCTGCGTTTTTCGATGCGAATGGTGACGGCTGGCAGGACCTTATTGTAATAAGCGGAGGTAATGAACCACAAGGCAATTCACCTGTTCTTTTAGAAGACAGACTATACCTGAATGATGGCCGGGGACATTTTACAAGGAAGACTGATTTCTTAACACAGCAGCTCTATAATAAATCCTGCGTTGCTGTTGCAGATGTAGATCATGATGGTGATATGGATATATTTATCGGAACACTGTCGGCCACGATGGCCAACAACTTTGGAGTTCCAATGAGCTCTTATTTATTTCTAAATGACGGCAAAGGAAAGTTTAATGCCGCTCCTTATCAAGCCATTCAGCTTAACAATATTGGGATAGTCACTTCCGCAAAATTTACAGACTTCAACAATGATGGATGGCCTGACCTCGTAGTCACCGGTGAATGGATGCCGATGAAAATTTTTATGAACAACAAAGGGAAATTTACCGAAACAGATATTCCGCAATCAACTGGACTTTGGCAAACGGTCTACACAACTGATGTAAATGGGGATGGTTATCCAGATATACTTGCAGGCAACTGGGGACATAATTCAAAACTATGGGCCGGCAAGGATGGCACTTGCAAATTATATGTAAAAGATTTTGACAATAATAGCTCGATCGAGCAAATCTTATGCTATACCATCAATGGAAAGGAATATACCTTTTTAGCGAAGGACGAATTGGAACGTTCTCTGCCGGTTCTTAAGAAAGCCTATCTCACCTATTCGGAAGTGGCGGGTAAAACAGTTCAATATGTATTTTACGATCTGTTTAAAGATTATATTGAATTAAAAGCAGAAACCCTCAGCTCGTCCTGCTTTATAAATGATGGAAAAGGGAAACTGCCTACCGGCCAGGCAAGCTTTGTAAGAAGGGATCTGCCGCAGGAGTTGCAACTGGCTCCGATAATGAGTTTCACCGGCGATGCAAGCGGAGATCTCTTGGCCGCAGGAAATTTTTATGGTGTTATTCCTTACGAAGGTCGTTATGATGCCTTGTTCCCTACTGTGTTCTCATTCGACAAAACGGAAAATAAATTTAAGGTATCGTCTATTCTTCCCGCAATAAATGGTGAGATGAGGGATGCAAAATGGTTAAACGATAAGCAGGGAAATAAGATACTGGCCCTGGCAAGGAATAACGATTCTTTGATTTTTTTGAAACCAAACAGTAAATAATCTTTCACTCCAATTATTAATGACTATGCGGTGGAACTTTTTAATAGGGACCTTTTTATTGTTGGGACTATTGTCCGTGCAATCAAACTGTTCAAAGGGTAAGAATACCGACACGACAGGTAGCAATAACAACAATAACAATAACTCTTCCGGTGCTAATGTATCTTCATGGATCACCAACGGTGACCGCTCTGCATCGTTACAGAAGCAAGCCGACATTCATTTTGGCACGGCAAGTAACAACTATCAAAATATCGATGTTGATTCAACCCAAACGTTTCAGACGATAGATGGGTTTGGATATTCCTTGACGGGAGGAAGCGCTTATTTGATCAATCGTCTTAGTGCTGCCACGAAAAATTCCCTGCTCCAGGAATTATTTGGCACAGGCGAGAATTCGATTGCAGTAAGTTATTTAAGGATCAGTATTGGTGCGTCTGACCTTAACGCTTCTGTTTTTAGCTACGATGATATGCCTACGGGACAGACTGATGTCAATCTCGAGCACTTCAGCCTTTCACAGGACACGCTGGACCTGGTGCCGATAGTAAAACAAATTCTTGCCATCAATCCAAATATAAAGCTCCTTGGTTCACCGTGGAGCCCACCGGTGTGGATGAAAGACAATGGAAGTTCGGTTGGTGGAAGTTTGCAGACACAGTACTATGATGCATATGCCCGCTATTTTGTAAAATATATCCAGCAAATGCAGGCAAACGGGATCACGATCCATGCAATCACCCCGCAAAATGAACCGTTGTACGGTGGCAATAATCCAAGTATGGTCATGACAGCGCAGCAGCAAAGCGATTTTATTAAAAATAATCTTGGTCCTGCTTTCCGAACCGCAGGGATCAACACCAAAATAATTCTGTACGATCACAACTGCGACAGGCCTGATTATCCAATAGCCATCTTAAATGATGCCGCTGCAAACCCTTTCGTGGATGGCTCAGCATTTCACTTGTATGGCGGTGACATCAGTGCATTGTCGACTGTTCACAATGCCTTTCCGGATAAAAATCTTTACTTCACCGAACAATGGACAGGAGCCAAAGAAAGGTTTGATGACAATCTCAAATGGCATGTAAAAAATGTCATCATCGGTACGGTAAGGAATTGGGGAAGGGTGGCGTTGGAATGGAATTTAGCGAGTGATGGTAATTATAATCCTCACACACAGGGAGGATGTACTGAATGCAAGGGGGCTATCACATTAGATGGTTCGGTCAATAGAAATGTTTCTTATTATATTGTTGCACACGCATCCAAATTTGTGCCGCCAGGTTCTGTTCGTATTGCCAGCAATATTGCGGGTAACTTATACAATGCCGCGTTCATAACGCCTGCAGGTAAAAAAGTTTTGATTGTGGAAAATGATGGAACATCAGGCGCAAGTTTCAATATAAAGTTCAATGGACAGTGGGTAGCAGCCAATCTCGCAGCAGGTGCAGTGGGTACATTTGTTTGGTAATTCCATTGTTGAATTGTTGAAGGGTTAAATTGTTAATCTCGAATGACCAACTTTTTGTAACTAAAAACCGAACAGCAATTTAACAATGTGACAATAGAACAATATAGCAATAGAACAATATTCATCACCTTAAAACATTTCGATAATGAACAATCTGGTTTGCCTGGCTTGCCTTTTTCTAGTTGCTGCTTGTTCAGAAAATAGAGTAGCCAACGAATCAACCGCGCCAACGACCGACACTTCTTTTAGTATTGACGGAAAGAAAGTCATTGTTTATACAACTGCTGATAGCACCCAATACAGGCTATCGCCAACGGACACGTTATCGTTTGGTGATTTTGACCAGCCGCTAGAAACGCAGGTAAGTATTTTTATTGATCCTTCTCATACGTTTCAAACTTTTCTTGGAATAGGTGGCGCCTTAACCGATGCGGCTGCTGAAACTTTTGCAAAACTCCCTGCCGACAAACAACAAGAAGTCCTGCAAGCCTATTACGACAAGGATAAAGGAATCGGGTATACACTCGGGAGAACGAATATCAACAGTTGCGATTTTTCAAGCGATACGTACACTTACGTGACTGACGGTGATAAGGAATTAAAATCATTCAACCTTGGGCACGATGAGAAATTTAAAATTCCACTGATAAAAAAAGCAATAGAAGCAGCAGGCGGTAAATTAGATCTATTTGTCAGCCCGTGGAGCCCTCCGGCCTGGATGAAAGACAATAACGATATGTTGCATGGCGGTAAATTGAAACCTGAGTTTTATGATTCGTGGGCTAATTATTATGTGAAGTTTATACAGGGTTATGAAAAAGAGGGTATTCCTGTTTGGGGCCTGACAGTTCAGAATGAGCCAATGGCCAAGCAAACATGGGAAAGCTGTATGTACACCGCAGATGAAGAAAAGAATTTTATTAAAAATAATCTTGGCCCTACTCTCCAAAAAAACAATTTGGGTGACAAAAAATTAATTGGCTGGGATCATAATCGCGATCTCATCTATCAAAGAGCTTCTTCACTGCTCAATGATCCTGATGCCGCAAAGTATCTATGGGGCATAGGTTTTCACTGGTATGAGGTATGGAACGGAGGATATCAATATGACAATGTAAGAAGAGTCTATGAGACTTTTCCGGGGAAAAACCTGATGTTAACCGAGGGCTGCAACTCTCCATTTAGCTGGCAAACCTTTAATGATTGGAAATGGGGAGAAACCTATGGTGAGAATATGATACAGGATTTTAATAATGGAGCGGTGGCATGGACAGACTGGAATATTCTTCTCGATGAAACAGGCGGTCCGAATCATGTTGGTAATTTTTGTTTTGCCCCTATCCACGCAAAAACAAAAGAAGGCACACTGTATTACCAGAACTCTTATTATTATATCGGTCATCTTTCGAAATTCATCAGGCCCGGAGCAAAAAGGATCATTAGTTCTGCAAACAGGGCTCAATTACTGACTACAGCTTTTAAAAATTCCGATGGAAAGCTTTCAGTAGTGATCATGAATTCAACAAATCAAAAATTCCCGTACAGGATGTACATCGGTAAAAAAGCGGTTGAAGCGACCAGTCTTCCCCATTCAATAAATACGCTGGTTGTCGAATAAAGAAAATTAAACCCCTGGCAAATGAGTCGTAGGAATTGTGTAGCTGTTTTGTTGGTGTTTGTGCTCTGGAGTTGTAGTAAGAAAGCAGGTGATGATTCTTCGCCGCCTGCGAACTTTGGCTCTACCGGCATAAAATTAAACGGGCAATCTGCAAATACCGCAAACTATAATGTCGGTGTCTTGCCGGCGATACAATTTTTTTTCTCGTCCACTATCGACAAGACTACTGTCAACTCTGCTGTTTCTTTCAAAGATAAAAGTGGAAGCGCTGTTGCTTATACAGTGTCGTATGAAAATAATGACAACACGGTTGTTATTAGACCATCTTCCAATTTGAAATACCTGGCTAATTATACTGTTTCTGTTGGTGGATCACTGCAATCAACGGATGGTGGACATTTGATCGGTAGTCCGACCGTAAATTTTAACACCACCATTGATTCATCCCGGAAGTTTCCGATTATTTCAGATGATGCATTGCTAACACTGGTGCAGCAGCAGACCTTCAAATACTTTTGGGATTTTGGTCATCCTGTGAGTGGGATGGCGCGGGAGAGAAATACTTCGGATAATATTGTTACAACAGGAGGAACCGGCTTTGGTATCATGGCCATTCCTGTTGCTATCAATAGAAATTTTATCACGAGACCCGATGGCCTGGCAAGAACGCAAAAGATCGTAAGCTTTTTGAAAAACAACGCGCAGCATTTTCATGGCGCTTTTCCTCATTGGATGGATGGAGCGACCGGGGCGGTAGTTCCTTTCTCAGGCAATGATGATGGCGCTGATCTTGTAGAAACTTCTGACCTGGTAATGGGACTACTAACTGTCCGCCAGTATTTCGATGGTGCCGATGCAGCGGAAACAAACTTGCGTAATGATATTAATGATCTATGGAACCAGGTGGAATGGGATTGGTTCAGGCAAAATGGGCAAAATGTTTTGTACTGGCATTGGAGTCCAAATGTTGGATGGGCTATCAATATGACAATACAAGGATGGAATGAGTGCCTGATCACGTATGTACTTGCGGCTTCTTCGAATACTCATGCAATTCCCAAGGTAGCTTACGACAACGGTTTCGCACAGAATGGTGCAATGCAAAACAACAATACTTATTATGGTTACACGTTACCGCTTGGACAACCGCTTGGTGGTCCGCTATTTTTTGAACATTACTCTTTTTTGGGAATCGATCCCGTCGGCCTGAATGATACTTATGCGAACTACCAGGTTCAAACACTAAATCACACAAGAATTAATTATGAGTATTGCAAGGCAAATCCCCAAAAGTACTTCGGTTATAGTGATTCTTGTTGGGGTTTAACGGCCAGCGATATTCGAAATGGGTATACCGCAAGTTCTCCAACAAATGATGTGGGTGTGATCGCTCCTACAGCGTCCATTTCCTCTATCCCTTACACACCAACTGAATCAATGAAGGCTCTAAAGTTTTTCTATTATGTACTTGGCGATAAGTTATGGGGCGAATATGGATTCAAAGATGCATTCAGCCTTCAAGACCTTTGGTTTGCTGATTCATATTTGGCAATTGATGAAGGGCCCATCATTGTGATGATCGAAAATTACAGAACAGGTTTGCTTTGGGATTTATTTACCAGTTGCCCCGAGATCAAATCAGGGATGACGGCGCTTGGCTTCAGCGCACCTTATTTATAACAGAATGACGAAATCGAAATTTTTTATACCGTTGATTTTTTTAGTGATCAGCATCGGCTGCATCACAACAAATAAAAACAAACAACGAAATCCTGCCCCGGATTCAGCGTCAAAAACTATTTCTGATTCGTCCTTGCTTGATATTGTGGAAAAGCAAACCTTTCAATACTTCTTTGATGGTGCTGACCCAATGAGCGGAATGGCAAGGGAAGGTATTGATGAAGCCAACTACCCCGACAATGATAGATTGATGGTGACAAGCGGCGGTAGTGGTTTTGGAGTGATGGCAATACTCGCTGCTATTCATAGAAATTTTATCAGCAGGGATCGGGGACGTGAGCAATTAGAAAAGATCGTCAATTTCCTGGAAACAGCCGATCGGTTTCACGGTGCATGGTCTCATTGGATAAATGGTGAAACAGGAAAAGTAAAACCCTTCGGAAAAAAAGACAACGGGGGCGACCTCGTGGAAACTTCTTTTATGATCCAGGGATTGCTTTGTGCAAGACAATTCTTTAAGGATGGTAATAGTAAAGAAAAAGAATTAGCAAACAGGATGGATAAACTCTGGAGAGAAGTGGAATATGATTGGTATTGTGGTCCTGTGCCCCCAGCCGGAGAGAAAAAGGGGGGAGTTTTGTACTGGCATTGGAGTCCTGAATATGACTGGCAAATGAATTTTCCCGTTCATGGTTACAATGAATGTCTTATTCTGTATGTGCTTGGTGCATCATCTCCCACACACGGAGTTCCTGCTGAAGTTTATCATGAAGGCTGGGCGGAAAATGGAAATATAAAAGGGAATGAATCGTACGGAGGATATACGTTACATCTGCGGCACCAGGGCAACGCACCGCACGGGGGACCTTTATTTTGGGCGCAGTATTCTTATCTCGGCCTCGACCCAAGAGGATTGAAAGATGAGTATGCTGATTACTGGGAGGAAAATAAAAACCAAACATTGATCAATCGTCAATGGTGCATTGACAATCCAAAAAATTTCGAGGGTTATGGAAAAGATAGCTGGGGACTTACGGCAAGCTATTCAATAAAGGGATACGCTGCTCACGCGCCTGATGAAAGAAATGATCTTGGCGTTATCTCTCCAACGGCGGCTTTATCATCTTTGCCCTACACACCTGAATATTCCTTGCAGGCCATGAGGCATTGGTATAATGATATGAAAGATAAAATCTGGGGAAGTTATGGGTTTTATGATGCCTTTAGTGCAACCTATAATTGGTATCCCAAGAGATACCTTGCGATCGACGAGGGACCCGTTGTCGTGATGATTGAAAATTACAGAAGTGGTTTATTGTGGAATTTATTTATGAGTTGCCCCGAAGTACAACATGGATTAAAAAAATTAGGCTTTACAAGCCCCTGGTTGAAATAAATGAACGCACGTGCTATTGAGATCGATTGCAAATATTTGTTTATTCATTTTCATAATTCTTTTACCAGCCCATGTAATTGGGCAAGGGTTGGGCCGAAACATTGTCAATGTAACATTCGGTGAAGGCAAAACAAACCCTGGTCCTCCGTTGCCTGCTGCTAACACGGGACTTACTTATACAGATGACTCGTGTGCATCTCCACCGGCGTCATACACCATTACAAATAATCTTTACAGGTGTCCTGCTACGCGGATGGGCCGCTCACAAGACAATACCTACGATGACTACGGATACATGATGTTGGTAAATGATGTGTCAAGTTCCGACAATAAAATAGTGTTTATTGATACGTTAAAGGAAGCACTATGCCCCGGTACTACGTACCGATTTTCCGTCTTTTATCTTAACACCATGATACCGGGGGGTTGCAATTCATTTGTTCATTTACCAAGACTTATTTTGAGTATTGAAACGGCTACCGGGCAAGCCATACAATCAGCTGGTACGGGGCCGATCGCCTATGCTTATGATCTTATATATGTCCCAAAATTTCGCCAGTTCTTTGTGGACTTTGACCCTCCTCCCGGAGTTGATGTTTTCGTGTTAAAAATATTAGATGACCCTTCCCAATTCAGTCGTTGCGGTTATTCATTTGCGGTAGATGATATCACATTTGCGGCATTAGGACCTGATGCGCGAATAAAGTATGATGACGCGATCGGACTTGAAATCGTGAGAAGTGTTTGTTACCAGGACAACAAAACTATTTCAATGGAGGGAACGATTGATAGTACATTCTACGCAAACACAAGACTACAATGGCAGGAGAGTGCCGACTCAGGAGTCACCTGGACAGATATCACGGGAGAGACTTCCGATCACTACTCGAAACTTTGTTCAACACCGGGCACTTTCCTGGTAAGACTATCTGCCGGTGATGCATCGAATATGTCAAATCCTAATTGCAGAGTAGTTTCAAATGTTTTAAAGATCCAGGTAGAAGGTCCGCCGAGTAACTATACTGTGACGAGTAATTCGCCGGTATGTGCAGGAGGCGAGTTGAAGTTTGACGCTGATGGAGGCGCATCATATGAATGGAGGGGTCCCAATGGTTTCTACGATAATGTTTACTATGCCGGTATTTTTCACACTTCGCTAGCCGATAGCGGAATGTATTATGTAGACATCATATCATTGGGTGGTTGTCGTACTACGGATAGTGTCCATGTAACAATATTGGGTACAACTCACGCTGATGCTTTCCCTGATACCTCGATCTGTGTGGGTAAGTCCATACGCCTTGGTGCGAGCTACGGGACAAGTTACTCATGGTCTCCACCTGATGGTTTATCCGGGAACACTCTTAGTAACCCTGTAGCAAGACCAAATGCTACAACAATCTACACGGTAACGGTAAGCGACAGTAGCGGATGTACTGATACGGCTCATGTTCAAATAAGGGTTTTAAATAGCACTGAAGTGAGAGCGGGAATTATGGGGCCTGATGTTTTCTGCCGCCCTTCTGATTCAGCTTCATTTAAAGGTACCAGTACAGGAATTATAGCGAAATGGAATTGGAACTTCGGCAATGGACAAACGGATACTACAAATGATCCACCAGTCCAATACTATTCAATTCCTGGTAACGAAGACGATTATATTGTAAGCCTGGCAATAGCGGATACCTCGGGGTGCACCGATACTGCATATCATTTTATCAAGGTGGTGGCGAATTGTTATATCGCCGTGCCAACTGCATTTACGCCGAATGGCGATGGATTAAATGATTACCTGTATCCGCTAAATGCCTACAAAGCAACGAACCTGGTATTCAGAATATATAATCGCGGCGGTCAATTGATCTTTGAAGCGAGAGACTGGTCAAAAAAATGGGACGGAACTTTACATGGCACTCCACAGGCCAGTGGTGTTTATGTGTGGACCTTAGAATATAATGACGCATCAAACAAAAAGGTATCATTGAAGGGAACAACGGCGTTGATAAGATAATCCTCGCGATGATTTTTTTTGTGGCTCACAGATTACACAGATTTTCACTGATATGACCTTCACATCTGTGCAGATCTGTGAAATCAGTGAGATAAATGAATTGGGCAGGAGATTACATTGAGATAAACGTCGTGATCAGTTCTTGCTCAAAAACATTTTCTTATATTTCATCGGATTCATCTGGTAGTGATTTAAGAACTGACGGTTGAAATTCGAAACATTATTATAGCCGCATTCGTAACATACTTCGGTAATTGTCATGTCATTTTCTACCAAAAGTTTAGCTGCTTTCTGCAAACGCAGCTCCTGCACAAACCCTGAAAATGTTTTTCTTGTTCTCAGGGAAAAGAAGCGGGAGAAGGCATTTTCGTTCATCTGCGCAATTTGAGCGGCTTCAGCCAGTTTTATATCTTTTTCAAAATTGCTGGTGATCCAGTCAAACACGCAGCACAAACGTTTAGATTCTTTTTCATTATAGCCGATATGAGTTGACTTTGTGATCGGCGTTAAAGTTTTTGATTCTGATAATTCCAGCAAGATATCTACAAGACAAAGCCATCGTTTAAGCCCTGATAGTTTCACGATCGTGTATAATTTTCTACTGATAGTGTCGTGCGTTTCACCAAAAATGTCCAGCCCGTGCAATGATTCTTCAAAAAGCTTCTGGAGGGGTTTCGACTCAGGTAAGTCTAAAAAATCATTTCCCAGTGAGGATTCAGTAAAATGAATGACGATAGATTTTGCCCTCAGTGAAGATTTGTCAGCATAATATTTCTCATCATTTCTATAGGTGTGAGGGATATTGGGTCCCAAAAAAGCGAGGTTGCCGGGGTGAAAATCAGAAATATGGTCACCGATAAATCGCTTACCAGTACTTTCCGTTACCATCACGATCTCATATTCGGGATGATAATGCCAGGGCGTAGGATAATAATTATAATCAAAGAATTTTACCACAAAGGAATTGTCCTTCTCCTTCGGCAAATGCTCCAATGCAGGCTTCATAGACTCGATGGTTTGATGCTCTCAAATTATTCAATATAACCCTCATTTTGCTAAAAAAGTATAAGTTTATTCGGGCAAAATGGTAGTTTACGTTTTTGACTGCATTTAGTTTTGATACAATGATATAGTCTGTTTTAAAATCTATAGACAACCAACAAGCCCGGATTGCTGCAACCAAAAATGCCATGATGAAAAAAATAGCAGTGAAGTTTATTTACGTTTCATTATTCCTTACGTGGATATCTTCGAGTCTCGTTGCGCAGAAAACGAGAAAGGCCATTTTTGTGATTGCCGATGGCATACCCGCAGACGTTATTGAACGACTTAAAACACCTGCAATGGGCGAGATCAGTAAAGACGGCGGATACGCAAGAGCATATGTGGGTGGTGAAAAGAATGATTATTCGCAAACGCCGACTATTTCCGCTGTGGGCTATAATAGCCTGCTGACAGGCACCTGGGTGAATAAACACAATGTATGGGATAACGATATTGCCGCACCCAATTATGCTTACTGGAATGTTTTCCGGCTCTTCAAAGCACAATATCCACAAAAGAAAACGGCAGTTTTTTCAACATGGATTGATAACAGAACCAAATTGATCGGCAGCGAAGCCAAGGAAGCCGGAAATTTACAACCCGATTATTACTTAGATGGCCTGGAGTTGGACAGTGTCCATTACCCACATGATACTGCGGGATATTTTTATCATCCCATCGATGAAACCATTGTTGATACAACGGTATCCTATATTAAGCAAAAAGCGCCGGATCTTACATGGGTTTATTTGGAATACACCGATGAAATGGGTCATCGGCATGGCAACAGTAAGATGTTTGATGATGCAGTAGTTATGATGGACAAGCAAATAAAAAGAATATGGGAAGCTATTCAGTACCGTGAAAAAAATTTTAACGAAGATTGGGTCATATACATCACTACTGATCATGGCCGCGGAGACAATGGGTACGATCATGGTGGACAGAGCGAACGGGAAAGAACGACCTGGATCGTGACCAATGCGAAAGGGCTAAATGAAAGATTTAAAAAGCAACAGCCGGGTATTGTCGATATCATGCCTTCGCTGGCTTCGTTTTTAAATATTGATATCCCCAGAGACAAGCTAATGGAAATAGATGGAATTTCATTGACCGGAAAACTTTCCATAACAGACGCCAAAGCCTACCTGGCAAATGATGCCATCGAGGCTAAGTGGAATGTGATCGATAAAGCTGGGGAAGCCAGGATATGGTTGGCAACGACGAATAATTTCAAAGCAGGTGGGAAAGATAATTACAAATTAATGGCCGAGGTCCCCGTTGCAAATGGGAGCGCAACAGTGAGTGTAAGACAAATGCCTTCTGATTTTTATAAGATAATTATCGAAGCGCCTTATAATTTTTTAAATAGGTGGATCATCGTTAAGAAATAGAATGTAGACGTTTGAAAAAAATAATCAACATGTCTTGTCGAATTGTACTAGTAGTGATCGCGATTTCGCTCAACACAGTATCAATCGCGCAGAAAAATAAATTACCGGGTTTCCCCAATTCCGTTGCTCCTGTCGGCATTATAAAAAATCTTTCCGACTCGGCTCTGTTGGAGGTGGTAGAACGACAAACTTTTCGATTTTTCTGGCATGACGCGCATCCTGTAAGTGGTATCGCCCTCGAAAGAAGTAACACTGTCCTTG
>Ga0207661_10002638_pt1 | contig 12343 bp, 14 predicted proteins | sample KBSC713LmetaG_FD_184337 | JGI IMG/M metagenome (GOLD analysis project Ga0207661, IMG submission 184337) | Corn rhizosphere microbial communities from Kellogg Biological Station, Michigan, USA - KBS C7.1-3L metaG (SPAdes) (version 2) | ecosystem: Host-associated > Plants > Roots > Rhizosphere ... | reverse complement strand
GTTGACTGTGATGAGGTGGAACGTGCCGCTCGATTTGATTGTGTTGTTGAGCGGGGCTCCGGTGGTGTGACACGGGATTGTCCCTAGGAATTCGATGTTCACGTGACAGGCTGTGAAATCGAGTTCGATCGTTCCTGTTGTGCCGCCCGTGTTGACGGTGCCGGTGACATGGTTCTGGTTAGCGGTAGTGGCTTCGCCGCATGTGATCACCGGCTCCCCTTCGGCGGTGAGGGTCCCGGTGCCGAATGTGCCCGAGAAGGACGTTACGTTTGTAAGGTGTATTTCCTGGGCCGAGGCGCCCGCCGGAAGCGCGAATGCCGCGGCGCTGACCACCGCGAGGGCGAGCAGCATCATCTTCTTGCTCATGATTGCCTTTCTTATGGTTCCGTACAGAGGCCGGCGAACTGTTTTCTCGCCGCCCCCTTGCTTGCGGTCCTAGAATTAGCTGAGCTTTCGCTTATCAGTCAAGAGGATTGGGTGGAACCGGCTCGCGGTGGCTTTGGCTAGGAACAGGTTTCCAGGATCTGCCTGCAAATAGCGCTCGCTACTCGAATGCATTCACAAACCTGCGCGTTTGTTGCATCAGAGGATGTGGCTTGTCGCGGCCGCAGCGAGCGTCAAGACGGGACCGCCGCCAGGGACTCCCATAGGTAGAGCGAGGCGAGGCTGCGGTGGGGGCGCCAGGACTCGCCGATCTCGACAACTCGCGCCGGCGGCGGCATCCCCTCGAGTCCGTACTCGATCTGGATCGCTTTGCGGATGCCGAGGTCGCCGGCGGAGAGGATATCGGGCCGTTCGAGGTGGAAGAGCAGGAACATCTCCGCCGTCCAGCGGCCGAGCCCCCGCACCGCGACGATCTCCTCGATCACCTCCTCGTCGCCGAGCTCCTCGAGCCGGTCCAGCTCCAGCTCCCCCCCGAGAACGTGAGCGGCGAGGTCGCGGACGTATTCGGTCTTGCGCCCGGAGAGGCCGCAGCCGCGCAGATCCTCCTCGGAGGCTTCGAGCAGCTGCTCGGGGCTCGGCGTGGTGCCGCCGAAGAGGTCGACCACCCGCAGGTAAATCGTCCGCGCCGCTTTCGTAGAGAGCTGCTGGCCGACGATCGCCCGCAGCAGGGCGCCGTAGGCGTCGGGCGGCCGCTCCTCCGCGCGCCGTTTCAGTCGCGTCTTCAGGTCGATCTTGCCGACGCGCACGATCAGCGCGCCCATCGTCGGGTCGGAGGCGGCGAGCGCCTTGCGAGCCTTCGCGCTCAACGACCGGTCCACTGCGGCCGGCGCTTCTCGCCGAAGGCGCGGATGCCCTCGCGGAAATCCTCCGAGGAGAAGCAGGATTCGCGCAGGGCAACCAAGCCCGCCTCCTGCTGCTCCGTCAGTTCGGGGTTCGCCTGCAGGAGGTCGATCGCGTGCTTGTTGCCGCGCATCGAGAGCGGCGCGTTGGCCGCGACCGCGGCCGCCAGCTCGACCGCGTCGCCCTCCAGCTCGGCGTCCGCGACCGCCCAGTTGACCAGCCCTATCCGCTCAGCCCGCTCGGCGCCGACGTTGCGGCCGGTGAGGAAGAGCTCCTTGGTGGCGGGGAGGCCGATCGTGTCGAGGAACTTCCTCAGGCCGGTGTGGCCGTAGATCAGCCCCAGCTTCGCCGGCGGCATCCCCAGCTTCGCCCCGGCGGCGCAGATCCGCAGGTCGCAGGTGATCGCCAGCTCCAGGCCGCCGCCGAGGCAGTGGCCGTTGACGGCGGCGAGCGTCGGCCAGGGGTGACGGGCGATCGCCTCCATCGCCGCGTGGAAGGGATGGGCGACCAGCGCCTCGGCGTCGCGCTCGAAGCTCTCCTCGGGGATGCCGGCGATGTCGTAGCCGGCGGAGAAGAGCGGCGGGGCCCCGGTGATGAGGACGCAGCGGGTCTCGATCCCCTGGTCCAGCTGCGGCAGGACCTCGGCGAGCGCGTCGAGGATCTCGTGGTCGAGGGCGTTGCGGCGCTCGGGGTTGGCGATCGTCAGCCGCGCCACCGCCTCCGCCGGCTGGTCGAGGAGGAGCTTGCCGCCCGCGAGCCGCCCGTCCACTCGCCTACTCCAGCACCACGAGGATGTCGCCTTCGCTGACGCTCTGGCCCTCCTCGCAGCGAATCTCCTTGACGACGCCGTCGTCCTCGGCCTCGACCGGGATCTCCATCTTCATCGACTCGAGGATGACGACGCTGTCGCCGTCGGATACCTGGTCACCGACCGCGACCTCGATTTTCCAGACGTTGCCGGTGATGTGTGCCTCGATGTCTGCCATGGCCGGGGACAATAACCCGACGATGGGACCGGAGCGGGTGACAGGGGGCGAAGGCGAGCTGGCGGCGATCGTCGCCGCGCGCAACGAGGCCGACAGGATCGGCACCACGGTCCGCGCGCTGCGCGAGGCGTTCCCCGCTGCACGTATATGGGTCGCCGACGACGCCTCCGGGGACGGGACCGCCGAGGCGGCGCTGGCGGCGGGGGCCGAGGTGGTCAGTCGCGGCCGCCCGCACGGCAAGGGCGCCAACGTCTCCGCCGCCGCCGGGGCGGCTCTCAGCGTCGCCGACCCGCCGCGGCTCGTCCTCCTCTGCGACGGCGACCTCGGCGCTTCGGCGGCGCGTCTGGCGCCGCTGGTCGAGGCGGTCCGCCGCGGCGAGTGCGACCTCGCAGTCGCTGCCTTCAGCCGCCGGGTGGGCGGCGGCTTTGGGCTCGCCCTCGGCTTCGCCCGCTGGGCGATCCGCTGCCTCTGCGGCCTCGAGACCGAGGCGCCGATCTCCGGGCAACGGGCGATGCGGGTCGAGGCGCTGCGGGCAACGCTTCCGTTCGCCTCCGGCTACGGGATGGAGATCGGGATGACGGTCGATGCCGTTCGCGCCGGCTACCGCCTGCGCGAGTACGAGCTCGACCTCGAGCACCGGGCGACCGGGAGAAGCATCGGCGGCTTCGCCCACCGGGCGCGGCAGCTGCGCGACTTCCTCCAGGTCTTCGCCGCGCGGTCGCGGTCCCGGCCTCCTAAGGTGCAGTGATGCGGCGGCGGAGAAGACGAATACTCGCGCTGGGGGTCTTCGCGATTGCGCTTGTCTTCGGCGCGTCATTGGCGAACGCGGAGCTGGTCGAGCGCGGCAACCTCTTCGTCAAGTTCGCCGGCGGCATCTCGCCGACCAGGCTGCCCCGACATAACAACGCTCCGATCGGCGTCCGGGTAGACGGCACCGTGCGGACCCTCTCCGGGGAACGGCCGCCGGCCCTGCGCTGGATCTCGATCGGGATCAACCGCGGCGGCCGGATCGAAACTCGCGGCCTGCCGACCTGCCGGCGCTCCCAGATCGAAGCGGTCAGCTCGGCGCAGGCGCTCGCCGTCTGCGGCCCTGCCCTAGTCGGCAGCGGCCGCTATGTCGCCGGCGTCGCCTTCCCCGAACAGGAAACCTTCCCGCTGCAGGGCAGGGTCCTCGCCTTCAACGCGATCGTCGACGGGGAACGGGCGATCCTCGCGCACGTCTTTGGGAGGAAGCCGTTCCCGAACAGCCGCATCTTCGTCTTCCACATCCGCAGGGGTCGCGGCACCTTCGCAACGGTCCTCACCGCCGCCCTGCCGGTGTCGCTCAACCGCAACGGCTACCTGAAACGGATCGTCCTCGACCTGCGGCGGGACTTCGTCTACCGCGGCCGCAGGCGCAGCTACCTCAGCGCCGCCTGCGGGGCGCCGGCGGGCACCAATCTCGGCGTCTTCCCCTTCGTCCGCGTCGGCATGACCTTTGCCGACGGCCGTAAACTGGCCTCCACCTTGATCCGCTCCTGCACGGTTCGCCGCTAGACATCCCGCTCCACCGGTGATCCTCGCGATCGACCAAGGGACGACCGGGACCACCTGCCTCGTCTTCGACGCCGAGGGCGGGGTCGCCGGGCGCGCCTACTCGGAGTTCCAGCAGTTCTTCCCGCAGCCGGGGTGGGTCGAGCACGACGCCAACGAGATCTGGGAGGTAACCCGGCGGGTCGGCGCCGAAGCGATCGCCGACGCCGGGATCGAGGGCCGCGACCTAGAGGCGATCGGGATCACCAACCAGCGCGAGACCGTCGTCTCCTGGGACCGCGAGACCGGCGAGCCGATCCACCGCGCGCTGGTCTGGCAGGACCGGCGCACCGCGGGGCGCTGCGACGAGCTGCGCGCGGCGGGCCATGAGTCACTGGTACGTCAGCGCACCGGCCTCACGATCGACCCCTACTTCTCCGGCACGAAGATCGAGTGGCTGCTGCGGAACGCCGAGGGAGCGGAGCGGGCGGTCTTCGGGACCGTCGACTCCTGGCTCCTCTTCAAGCTGACCGGCCGGCACCTGACCGACTACACGAACGCCTCGCGAACGATGCTCTTCGACATCCGCGAGCTCGCCTGGGACGAAGAGATCTGCGGCCTGCTGGGTGTAGATCCGGGGCACCTCCCGCAGCCGCGCCCCTCCTCCAGCGTCTTCGGCACCACCTCGGAGTTCGGCGGCGAGGTGCCGGTGGCGGGGGTTGCGGGCGACCAGCAGGCGGCGCTCTTCGGCCAGGCCTGCCACCAGCCGGGGATGGCGAAGAACACCTACGGCACCGGCAGCTTCGTCCTCCTCAACAGCGGCCCGGAACCACCGCTCGTGCCGGACGGCCTGCTGGCGACGGTGGCTTGGGGGCTCGAGGACGAGGTCACCTACGCCCTGGAGGCCTCGATCTTCGTCACCGGGGCCGCGGTGCAGTGGCTGCGAGACGGGCTCGGGATTATCGAGGAAGCGGGAGAGACCGAGGCGCTGGCCGCGTCCCTGGAGGGAAACGACGGCGTCTACTTCGTCCCCGCCCTGACCGGGCTCGGCTCGCCCCACTGGGACCCCTATGCGCGGGGCACGATCGTCGGCCTCACCCGCGGCAGCGGTCGCGCCCACCTGGCTCGGGCGGCGCTGGAGGCGATCGCCTACGAGACCGTCGACGCGGTGCGGGCGCAGGAGGCGGCCAGCGGTGAGCGGCTGGAGTTGCTGCGCGCCGACGGCGGCGCCACCGTCAATCGCTGGCTGATGCAGTTCCAGGCGGACGTCCTCGGTGCACCTGTCTCCGTGCCGGCGGTCGCAGAGACGACCGCCCTCGGAGCGGCCTACCTGGCCGGCATCCCGACGGGGGTCTGGACGCCAGAAGGCGTGGCGGAGATGTGGCGCGAGATGGACCGCTACGAGCCGCGGATGGGAGAAGACGAGCGACAGCAACTGCTAGCCGACTGGCAACGGGCTCTGGAGCGCTCGCGCGAATGGGCGAGATGAAGCCGCAGGTATATAAGGACCCGCGCCCGGCCGAGTACTTCCAGCAATTCCACGAGGCTGCGCGCAAGGGCGTCGGCTGGACCTACACCCTCGCCCGCATCGTTCTCACGCTGCCGACCCTGCTGGTCTGGCGCGTGCGCGCGATCGGCCTCGAGAACGTCCCGAAGACAGGCCCCCTCGTCCTCGCCCCCAACCACTTCAGTCAGATGGACCACTTCTTCGTCGGCGTCCACCCTGCGCCGGAAGATCCGCTTCATGCCAAATCCCAGCTCTTCGGCCCCCCAATCCTCACCTACATCTACAAGCACGGCGGCGTCTTTCCTGTCCGCCGCGGTCATCAGGACGAGGAGGCCTTCGAGACCGTCCGCCAGCTCCTCGATCAGGGCGAAATGCTCCTCGTCTACGCCGAGGGAGGCCGCTCCCGCTCCCAGCAGCTCGGTCAACCCAAACCCGGCATCGGCCGCATCGCCCTCGAATGCGGCGTTCCCATCGTCCCCCTCGCGATCAAAGGCTCCGAGCGGGCTCGCCAGTGGCACCGTCTCCGCTTCCCGAAGGTCACTGTCCAGTTCGGCAAGCCGATGAGCTTTCCAGTCGAAGGCTCCTCGAGCAGGAGCCGTCAACTAGAGGTTGCAACTGAGATCTTCGCAGTCGTGCGTCGGTTGCACGAGACATCTTGACTCGTGCAAGTTTGCGAGAGCATTATACATAAGGTGCTGCGCTATGCAGGGCGAAACGCTTTGCACTCCCCCTTCAGAAGGCCAAAAAAACTCGCACGTTTTTGACTGAACACTCTCAGCCCGACTAATTCTCTGGTCGTCAACACAACAAGGCTCAGCGGGAGTCGACTCATGCACTCCTACCGGGCCACAGAGAAAGGCAATCATGAGCAAGAAGATTATGCTGCTCGCCCTCGCGGCGGTCAGCGCAGCAGCGTTCGCGCTTCCGGCGGGCGCCTCGGCCCAGGAAATCCACCTTTTGAACGTAACGTCCTTCTCGGGGACATTCGACACGGGCTTCCTCACGGCACAAGAAGAGCCAGTGATCACATGCGGCGAAACAATCGCGACGGGAGGAACCACTAACTCTCCAAACCATGTCACCGGCACCGTGAGCGCCGGCGGCACAACAGGGAACATCACGCTCGATTTCACAGCCTGTCACGTGGAAATCCCGATCATTGGGACAATCCCGTGTCACTCAACCGGAGCGACGGTCAACAACACAATCGCATCGAGCGGCACGTTCCACCTCATCACAGTCAACTCCAAACCGGGGATTCTGGTCACACCGGTTGCAACCACGGTCGAATGCGGGAGCCTCACCCCCGTCCACGTGGCGGGCAACGTCATCGGGACAATCACGAGCCCGGCTTGTGGCGTCGCATCGAACAGCATGACCATCAAGTTCAGCGCCTCTGGAGCAACCCAGGAAGACAAGACGTACACAGGCGTCACTTACAACCTGACCTCCCAGACAGGAACTGGCACGGTCAAGGAAGCCAGTGAGGCCGCGGAATCCACGACCACGTCGTCAACCGCAGGTACCCTCGAATGCACATAGGTCTTAGGACCTGAGGTATCTGTACCCGGGCGCGGAGCTTCGGCTCCGCGCCCCCTTCTCAATCATTGACTACCTGTAAGGCGGTAAGGCAAATGCCCGATGGAGGCGCAGCATGCGCTTCAGTCGGAAACAAAGAAAGGCAACCATGAGCAAGAAGATGATGCTGCTGGCCCTCGCGGTGGTCAGCGCCGCGGCGTTCGCGCTTCCGGCGGGCGCCTCGGCCCAGGAAATCCACCTTACGAACGTATCGTCCTTCTCGGGCACATTCGACACGAGCACCCTCACGGCACAAGAAGAGCCGGTGGTCACATGCGGCGAAACAAGCCCGACCAACGCACCAAACCATGTCACCGGCACCGTCAGCGCGGGCGGCACAACAGGGAACATCACGCTCGATTTCACAGCCTGCCACCTGGGCATACCAATCATAGGGACAATCCCGTGTCACACCACCGGAGCCCCGCTCAACAACACAATCAAGTTAAGCGGCGTGTTCCACCTCATCACATTCAGCGCGAAGCCGGCCATCCTGGTCACACCGGTTGCATTTACGATCGAATGTGGAAACCTTACCCCCATCAACGTGGCGGGCAATGTCATCGGAACAATCACGAGCCCGGCTTGTGGAGTCGCCTCGAACAACATGACCATCAAATTCAGCGCCACTGGAGCAACCCAGGAAGACAAGACGTACACAGGCGTCAACTACAACCTGACCTTCCAGACAGGAACCGGCATGGTCAGGGAAGCCGGCCTGGCCTTGGAAAGCACGACCACGTCGCCGAGCGCAGGCACCCTCGAATGCACATAGGTCCTAGGACCTGAGGTATCTGGTATACGGGCGCGGAGCTTCGGCTCCGCGCCCACCTCTCCGCTCCGCGATCATCGAGGATCGAACGCGACTTCCTGATCCGCACATCTTTGCGAACGCATATGGGAGAGGACCCCTGTGGATTGCTGGGCAACCCGCACGCATATCCAGCCTCTCTGCCCACCAGCGAACTCCAGTGTCTTTGACTGGTTGCCGCATGTTCGACTACTTGTGAGAGCGATAAGACAACTCTCAATGGAGAGTCAGCACGGCTCTCCATTGGAATCACGAAAGGCAACCATGAGCAAGAAGATGATGCTGCTCTCCCTCGCGGTGGTAAGCGTAGCGGCGTTCGCGCTGTCGGCTAGCGCCTCGGCGGCAGAACTCCACCTGACAAACGTCACGTCCTTTAGTGGCACATTCGACGAAGCCACCATCACCGTACCAAACGAGCCTGTCATCACATGCGGCGAAACAAACCCGAACAATGCACCGAACCATGTCACCGGCACCGTGAGCGCCGGCGGCACAACAGGGAATATTACGTTTGATCTTACAGCCTGTCATGTTATGGTGTTTGGGAACACATTACCGTGTCATACCGCCGGTGCACTGGTGAACAACACAATCGAAACCGGGCCGAGTGGCGTGTTCCATTTCATCACAGTCAACGCAACACCGGGCATCCTGGTAACACCGGTTGCGACCAAGGTTGAATGTGCGGGGCTCACCTCCACGAATTTGGCTGGCAATCTCATCGGCACAATCACGAGCCCGGCTTGTGGGGTCGCCTCGAACAACATGACCATCAAATTCAGTGCGTCTGGTTCGACTCAGGAACACAAGTCGTACACAGGAGTCAACTACAACCTGACCTCCCAGACAGGTACCGGGACGATCACGGAAGCCGCAGAGACCGCGGTATCCACGACCACGTCGTCAACCGCGGGCACCCTCGATTGCACATAGGTCTTAGAACCTGAGGTATCTGGTACCCGGGCGCGGAGCTTCGGCTCCGCGCCCATCTCCGCTCCGGGTTCATCGAGGATCGCACGCGGCCTCCTGCCCCGCACATCTTTGCGAACGCATATGGGAGAGGACCCCTGTGGATTGCTGGGCAACCCGCACGCATATCCAGCCTCTCTGCCCACCAGCGAACTCATGTGTCTTTGACTGGTTACCGCAGGTTCGATTATTTGTGAGGGCGATAAGACAATTCCCGATGGAGGGGCAGCACGGCTCTCCATCGGGACCACGAAAGGCAATCATGAGCAAGAAGATGATGCTGGTCGCTCTCGCGGTGATCAGCGCAGCGGCTTTCGCGGTGCCAGCCGGCGCCTCGGCGCAGGAAATCCATATCAACAATGTCACGTCATTCGCGGGCACAGGCAACGGTGGTACCTTCACCGCACAGGAAGAGCCGGTGATTACATGCGAAGGGCCCAGCCATGTGACCGGCACCGTAAGCGCGGGAGGCACAACAGGAAACCTCGATGTGGACCTCACAGGATGTCATGTGACCGTTTTCGGGACGACAATTGCATGTAAGACCGCAGGGGCTCCCGTCAACAACACAATCAAGCAAAGTGGCGTGTTCCACGCAATCACAATCAACGAAAAACCGGGCATCCTTGGAACAGCTGCTGCAACCTCTCTGTCTTGCGGAAGCCTCTCGACCATGAATGTCGCGGGCAGCCTGATTGGCACAATCACGAGCCCAGCCTGTGGAACCGCATCAAAATCTATGACGTTGAAGGCCAGCGCCACTGGGTCATCCCAGGAACACCAAGTGTACACAGGGGTCACCTACCACCCGACCCTTCAGACAGGCACTGGCACGATCAAGGAAGCAGCGCTGACCGCGGAAGGCACTGTCGAATCGGCTACCGCAGGCACCCTCGAATGCACATAGGCTCATACTAAGAATCGCCATATGGCACTTGAGCGCGGGGCTTCGGTCCCGCGCCTTGTCTCACATCTATTGATATCGCTGTTCGACCCCAGCGTAAAAATCCGGGTCATGCCCAGGGGTAATCACCGCGTCGGGGAATTGGGAGCGGAAAAGGCGCAGCTCCTGCAGGGAGCGGCGGGCGTTGTGGGCGTCTTGGGGGCGCGGGGACGGTGGGTCGGAGCCGTCGAGCTGGCTCTCCACGTACATCGCGTCGCCGCCGATCACGAAGTCTCGCTGCTCGAGTCGGCAGATGACCGAGATGTGGCCGGCGCTGTGGCCGGGGGTGAAGGCGAGGCGGAGGGAGCCGTCGCCGAAGAGGTCGAAGGTGCGGCCGAAGGTCGCGTAGGAGTCGACGTTGGCGCGGTCGAAATCGATGGTGCGGTACTCGAAGGCGAAGTCGAAGTGGGCGCGGCGGTAGCCGTTGAGGAGCGGGTTGGGGCCGTGGGTGGCAGCCTGCCACTCGGTCTCCGAGACGACGAAGGTTGAGTTGGGGAACTCGGAGATCGCGGAGGTGTGGTCGAGATGGAGGTGGGTCATCACCACGACCGGGATCTCGCTCGGCTCGAGGCCACGCTGGCGCAGCTGGGCCGGGGCGTCTTCGCCGGGCTCGAGGGTCGGCTTGCCGAAGCGGCTCAGCAGGCCGCCGAAGTTCTCGCGGCCGTCGGTGGCGATCGAGGGATGCAGGCCGGTGTCGACGAGGATCGCGCCGGCGCTCGGGTGGCGGACCAGGAAGCAGGGCACCGGGACGATGTTGGGCGGGCCGGTGAGGAGCGCCTTCAGCAGCTTCGCGGTGAGGAAGCGGCCCTCGGGGCGGACCATCAGCTCGCGGGCGAAGTCGACGTGGCCGCAGACCAGCGGTTCGACCACGACCGTGGCGCCGCGAGTGCCGCCGGGGAGCGGCTCGTGCAGGGGATGCGGTTCGACGCTGACGCCCATGAGGAAGGCAATTTACGCGGCTCCAGTTGCATATAGGCTGGCGCGTCGATGGGTGAAAGCGACCGTTCGCGGATCTTCAGGGACGGGCTGCTCGAGGGTCAGGTCTGCGTCGTCTCCGGCGCCGGCAGCGGGCTCGGGCGCGAGACGGCGCTGGAGCTGGCGCGGCTCGGCGCCAACGTCGTCGCCTGCGGGCGCCGCGAGGAGCCGCTGGCGGAGACGGCGGAGCTGGCGGCGGGGCTGCCCGGGACCTTCGAGCACGAGTGCCTCGACATCCGCGAGGAGGAGCCGGTCGGGCGCTTCTTCGACGCCCTGCTGGAGCGACACGGCCGCCTCGACGTCCTCGTCAACAACGCCGGCGGCCAGTTCCTCAGCCCGGCCGAGGCGATCTCGCCCAAAGGCTTCAAGACGGTGATCGACCTCAACGTGCTCGGCACCTGGCTGATGACCCACGCCGCCGCGACCAAGGCCTTCATCCCCCAGGGCGAGGGCAAGGTCCTCAGCGTCACCCTCTCGCCCCACAACGGGATGCCGGGGATGGTCCACTCCGGCGCTGCCCGCGCCGCGGTCGAGAACATGATGCGGACGCTGGCCGTCGAGTGGGCTCGGTTCGGGATCAAGGCCGTCGCCCTCGCCGCCGGCCAGTTCGCGACCGAGACGCTGTTGACCAAGTATCCGCAGGTGGTGGTCGACAACCTCGAGCGCTCGATCCCGATCGGCCGGGCGGGCCGCCCCGAGGAGCTGGCCTGGCTTGTTGCCTACCTCGCCTCCCCCGCCGGCGACTTCTACTCGGGGACGACGATCACGCTCGACGGCGCCCGCGACAACTGGGCCGGTCCCTGGCCGCCGCAGGCAATCGCCGACGAGGCGGGCGACCCGGTCGCCGAGGAGCGCCGCTAGCGCGGTTCGAGGACGACGATCGGGATCTCGCGGCCGGCGCGGGCGCGGTAGTCCTCGTAGGGGCGATACATCCTCACGGCCTTCGCCCAGAGGCGATCGCGCTCCTCCGGGTCGCTGACGACGCGGGCGCGGACGGGGCGGTGCTCGGAGCCGACCTGGGCCGTGGTGTCCGGGTGCGCCTTGAGGTTGTGGAGCCAGGCCGGGTTCTTCGCGTAGCCGCCTTTGGAGGCGACCACCGCCACGTTCTCACCGTCCTCCACGTACTGCAGCGGCGAGGTGCGGCGGATGCCGCTCCTGGCGCCGACGTGGTCGAGCAGGAGGAACCGATTGGGCAGCTTGGGAAGTGTGTGCCCGAGGCGCCCACCCGTCCTCCGGTAGAGAAACGTGTGGGCGCCCATCACTCGCCAGGTGAGAGGCCAGATCCGGTCGGCTATATCCAGGTAGTTCATGGATATAGAGGGCGCGAAAACCAAGTCTGACAAGGACGCAGGGAGGCCGGAGAAGGGAGCGCACTTGTTAGTGCGTGACCAATCCGGCCTCCCGAGGACGCCGTCAGACGCCGGTTTGCAGCGTCCTCAGGTGTACATGCCTCCGAACATGCCGCCGGTCACGTTCAACACCTGGCCGTGCATGTAATTGGCGAGCGGCGAGGAGAGGAAGAGGACCGGGCCGGAGGCCTCCTCCGGGGTCGCCGGGCGCCCGAGCGGGATGATCGCCGAGGCCATCGCCCGCATCTGCTCCGGGATGCCGAGCTCGATCTTCTCGCCGCTCGGCGAGGTCATCTCTTCGCCGGCCTCTTTGGCGGCGGTGAGGCGGGTTTCGACGAAGCCGAAGGCGACCGCGTTGACGTTGATCTTGAACTGGCCCCACTCCTTGGCCAGCGTTTTCGTCAGCCCGACGACGCCCATCTTCGCGGC
>Ga0207661_10002637_pt1 | contig 12344 bp, 7 predicted proteins | sample KBSC713LmetaG_FD_184337 | JGI IMG/M metagenome (GOLD analysis project Ga0207661, IMG submission 184337) | Corn rhizosphere microbial communities from Kellogg Biological Station, Michigan, USA - KBS C7.1-3L metaG (SPAdes) (version 2) | ecosystem: Host-associated > Plants > Roots > Rhizosphere ... | reverse complement strand
AGCTCGGACAGACCGGCCATGGCAGCGCTCCCTACGGCATCCGCTCGTACGCCGGCAGGGTGAGGAACTCGGCGAACTCGTCCGACAGCGCCATCTCGGAGAACAACGCCTTCGCGTCGTCCCACCGCCGGCCGGGCCCCTCCGTCCGCACCTTGGCCAGCTCCTCGTCGATGATGCGCTCGACCAGCTCGCGGGTCACCTGCTGGCCGTCGGCGAGCGTCACGTCGTTGTGCAGCCACTGCCAGACCTGCGACCGGGCGATCTCCGCGGTGGCCGCGTCCTCCATCAGGTTGAAGATCGCCACCGCGCCGCCGCCCCGCAGCCAGGACTCCAGGTATTGCAGACCGACGCTGATGTCGTTGCGCAGCCCCGCCTCGGTGATCTCACCCGGCGTCGCAGCGACGTCCAGCAGCTGCTCGGCGGTGACGTGCACCTCCTCGCGCTTGCGGTCGATCTGGTTGGGCCGTTCGCCGAGGACCGAGTCGAAGACCTCCCGGCACAGGTCCACCATGTCCGGGTGGGCGACCCAGGAGCCGTCGAAGCCGTCGGTGGCCTCGCGGGTCTTGTCTTCCCGGACCTTCTGCATGGCGACCTCGGTCACCTCGGCGTCGCGCCGGTTGGGGATGAACGCCGCCATCCCGCCGATCGCGTGCGCGCCGCGCTTGTGGCAGGTCCGGACCAGCAGCTCGGTGTAGGCCCGCATGAACGGCGCGGTCATCGTCACCGAGTTGCGGTCGGGGAGCATGAAGTCGCGGCCGCGGGTGCGGAACTTCTTGATCACCGAGAACAGGTAGTCCCACCGGCCGGCGTTGAGCCCGGCCGAGTGCTCGCGCAGCTCGTAGAGGATCTCCTCCATCTCGAACGCGGCCGGGTAGGTCTCGATGAGCACGGTGGCTCGGATGGTGCCGCGGGGCAGGCCGAGGAACTCCTGGGCGGCGACGAACGCGTCGTTCCAGAGCCTGGCCTCGAGATGGCTCTCCATCTTCGGCAGGTAGAAGTAAGGCCCCTTGCCGATGTCGAGCAACGCCTGCGCGTTGTGCTCCAGGTGCAGGGCGAAGTCGACCAGGCTGCCCGAGGTCTGCTCGCCGTCGACGAGGATGTGCTTCTCCGGCAGGTGCCAGCCGCGCGGGCGGACCACGATCGTCGTCGACAGGTCGCGCAGCTTGTAGTCCTTGCCCTCGGGCGAGGTGAAGTCGATCGTGCCGGCGATCGCGTCGCCGAGGTTGAGCGGGCCGGAGACCACGTTGCCCCAGTGCGGGGTGTTGGCGTCCTCCTGGTCGGCCAGCCAGACCTTGGCGCCCGAGTTGAGCGCGTTGATCGTCATCTTGCGATCGGTCGGGCCGGTGATCTCCACCCGCCGGTCGACCAGGCCCGGCGCCGGCTCGGCCACCTGCCAGCTCGGGTCCTCCCGGATGTCCTTGGTCTCGGCCAGGAAGCTCAGCGTGCCGCCGGCGGCCAGCTGCGCGTAGCGCTCCTGGCGGGCGTCGAGCAGCTCCCGCCGGCGGGCTTCGAAGCTGCGGTGCAGTTGTGCGATCAGCGCCAGCGCGCGGTCGGTGAGGACCTGCTCGTAGCGATCCTCGGGCGGTCCTGCGATGGTCACGCCGTCCGCGCTGCCGAGTGCCTGCGTCATGCGCCCTCCGGTTCCGCCGATTTCGTGGTGGACGTTAAGCATCGCGCGTTTTCCCGGTCAACGAGCCCCGACGAGCGGTACGACCAGGTGCGGTCCTGGTGCGCCCAGTGGAGCCTTCGGTGTGACCGGATCGGCTCACCCCCTACCCTCTGCTCGTCGCGGATACGCGGCAGGCGTACGAGTCAGTGGGCGGGAGATCATGCGCGACCAGCAGGGCTTCACCGACTTCGCCACCGCGCGGGCCGGGGACCTGCGCCGGCAGGCATACCTGCTGACCGGCTCGCCGGAGCGGGCGGTGCGGCTGGCGGACAAGGCGCTGGCCGAGACCGGCCGCCGGTGGGACCGGCTCGGCGGGGTGGTCGCGGCCGAGGAGCACGCCCGGCGGGTCGTGGCGACCGGGTCGCTGCGCGGGCGCGGGGTGACACCGGCGGTCGCGCTGACCGCGCGCGGGACGGCGGCGCCGACCGACGACGCCGGCGAGGCGGTACGGCGCGCGCTGGCCGGGTTGCCGCCGCGGCGGCGGGCCGTGCTCGTGCTCCGGTACGACGAGGGCCTGGACGACGCGGCGGTCGGGGCGCGGCTCGGGCTGCCGCCGGCGCAGGCCGCGGCCGAGGGCGAGGCCGGGCTCGTGACCCTGCGCAGCCTGCTCCGCCGCCGGGGTCGGCCGGAGGACCTGCTCCCGACCGCCCTCGCCGAGACGCCCCTCCCGATCCCGCTGAGCCCGCCGTCGCATCCCTCCGGCCCTGCTGCCGGTGCCGAGCCGGCCCGGTCCGACGCTCCCGCCGGGCCGGCCGCGTCCGAGGACGCTGCGGTCGGCGCCGCCGCAGGCAACTCTGTCGCTCCGGCCGCGCGGCCGGCGGCCCCGCCAGCTCCGCCGGCGGCCGCCGATGCGCCGGCCGGGGACGTGCCGGCCGGGGACGTGCCGAGTGCGGATGGGCGGCCCGGCTCGGTGGGCGCTGCCTCGAGCAGCAGCAGTCTGGCGGGGAAGAACGGCGCGCCGGCTCGGGATGCGGGTGGGGGCAGCGGCGCAGGCGCGGCGCCCGCGGCCGGGAAGGGTGCCGGCGCCGGGTCCGGGAACGCGGGCGGGTCCGGGAGTGCGGGCGGGTCCGGGAGTGCGGGCGGGTCCGGGAGCGCGGACGGTCCGCAGCCGAAGCCCGCCGGGGGAACAGCGCAGAAGGCCGGCAGCACGGCGCAGAAGGCGGGCGGCACAGCGCCGGAGGCCGGCGGCCGGCCGGGACAGAAGCCCGGCGCGGCGGCGCAGAAGACCGGCGGCGGCCCAGGCCAGAAGGCCGGCGCGGGGGCGCAGAAGACCGGTGCGGCGCAGAAGGCCGGTGGCGCATCCCGCAACGGTGCTGCCGCCACGTCCCCACCCGTCGGCGTCGCCGCCGGAGCCGGGTCAGCGCAGACCGGTTCCGCGACCGCGCGCCCGGCGGGCCGGCGCCGGTGGCTCATCGCGGCCGTGATCGTCGTCGTCGCCGGGATCGGGGCGGCCGTCCTCGTGCCGGCCCTGCGGGGCGACTCGACGCCGGACGGCCCGGTGCCGGCCGCGGCCGGGTCCGGTCACGACCAGCTGCCGTGGACGGTCCGCGGACCGCTCGCCGGCGACCAGGACCTGCTCCGGTCCGCGCTGCACGCCTGGCAGTCGGGCGTGCCGGAGCGCCAGCGCCCGACGCGGGCTGCCGCGCTCTGGGCCGGCGACCTCGACGGCGTCCGTACCGTCCTGCTCCAGGGCACCGACGGCACCGGCCAGACGTGGGTCGCGCACGTCATCGGCAGCGGCGAGACCGCCTCGCTGCGGTCCACCGAACCGCTCGGCCGTGCGTTGCCGCTGCTCGCGATCGGCACCAGCGCCGGCGCCGCCCGCCTGCTCGCCGACCCGGACACGCCGCCGAACGGAATCCTCGCCGGCATCGGCGACTCGTTCCGCCCGCTGGCCGTGGCGCAGGACAGCCTGACCCAGGGGGTGACCGTGCCGGCCGCGGGCCTGCAGGTCGTGCTGACCGACGACGGTGCGGTGGTGCGCTCGGGCACCGTGCTGCCGGGCCGGCTCTCCCCGCTCACCGGCACGGTCGAGCTGACCCGGCCGACCCTCGACCTCGGCCCGGCCCAGCCGCCCGTCCAGGCCTGGTACGACGACGGCGAGCTCATCGGCCGCCGCCTCGGCGGTCCGGTCGAGCTGGTGCAGGCCGGGCCGGTGCGCAGCGCGTCGGTCGGGGTGAACGGGCGGCCGACGAAGGTGGAGCTGCGGGCGTACGAGGTGGTCCGCGGCGGCACCCGCTACCTGGCCACGGTGGTCCGTTCCGGCGGGGCGCCGGCGTGCACCGACACCGCGATCGTGGGTCCGGCCGACTCGGTGCCGGCCAAGCCGGTGGCGCTGGTCGCCCGGTGCATCCCGCGCGGCAGCACCGGTGGCGTGCTGGCGGCGGTCGGCACCCGCGGTGTCCGCTCGGTGCTGGTCACGCTCGCGCCCGCGACGCCGGCGGCGCCGGGCCGTCCCGGTGTCCCGTCGCGCCCGGCCCAGCCGGCCCGGACCGTGTCGGTCACCGGTGCGAGCGGGTCCGGCCTGGTCGCGTTGACGGCCGTGTCGCAGCTGCCGACCAACCCCGCCTCGGCCGTCGCCCGGGACGTCGGCAACCACCAGCTCGACCGCGTCAGCCTCCCCGCCTACAAGGCCCCCCGCCCCTGACCGGCGGGCACCCACGCCCGGACCGGCTCAGTCGGAGGTCCGGGCGGTGAGCTCGGTGCGGACCGGAGGACGTCCGGTGTGGCCGGGCTGCGCGAGCACCGGCAGCTCGGCCAGGCCGAACCGCCCGTGCAGCCGCCGCAGCGGTGCCGGCGCCCACCAGTTCAGGTCGCCGAGCAGCGTCATCGTCGCCGGCACCAGCAGGCAGCGCACCAGCGTCGCGTCCACCACGACCGCAACCGCCAGCGCGAATCCCATCTCCTTGATCCCGAGCATCCGCCCGGCCGCGAACCCGCAGAACACGATCACGATGAGCAGCGCGGCCGAGGTGATGATCCGCCCGCTGCGCTGCAGCCCGACCCGGACCGCCTCGTCGTTCGGCGAGCCGGCGTCGTACTGCTCCTTGATCCGGGCGATCAGGAACACCTCGTAGTCCATCGAGACGCCGAACGCGAACGCGAACACGATCACCGGCACCCACGTCTCGATCGCCCCGGTCGAGGTGAACCCGAACGCGTCCTCGAGGTGCCCCTGCTGGAACACCCACACCAGCGCCCCGAACGTGGCCGCGAGCGAGATCGTGTTCATCACCAGCGCCTTGACCGGCACCAGCACCGAGCCGGTCATCAGGAACAGCAGCACGAACAGCGCCACCGCGATCACCCCGAACGCCCACGGCAGCCGCTCGGCCAGCGACCCGGAGAAGTCGATGAGGACGGCGGCGTCCCCGGTCACCCAGCTCTGGTACGGCGGGCGGTGCTCGCGCAGCACGAGCACCAGCCGCTGTGCCGCGTCGCCCTGGGAGGTGCCGGTCGGGGTGATGTCCACCGAGGCGTACGGCGAGGTGCCGAGCCGGGCCGCCGGTGCCACCGCCGCCACGTCCGCCCGGTCCACCACCGACCTCAGCCCGGCGACGTACGCGTCGAGCTCCTCCGGTGTCGCCCGCGCCAGCACGGTGACCGGATCCGTACCGCCGCCCGGGAAACGGACCTGCAGGTTCTGCTGCAACCGGACGCTCTCGAACGAGTCCGGCAGCAGGTTGGCGCCGCCGTTCTCGAGCCGCAGCGACAGCAGCGGCGCGCCGGCGGCGAGCAGCACCGCGGCCACGGCGACCGCGACCAGCCAGGCGCGCCGCTGCACCGCCCGGGCCAGCCTGGAGAAGAACCCCTCGGCCGGCGCCAGCGCCCGCCGCACCGGGATCCGGCCGCCGACCAGCGCGAGCAGCGCCGGCACCAGCGTCAGCGCGGCCAGCAGCGCGACCACGACCACGGCGACCCCGGCCGCGCCGATGGCCCGGAAGGTCGGGTCGTCGAAGATCATCAGCGCCGACAGCGAGACCGCGACGGTCAGCGCGGAGAAGGTGATCGTCCGGCCGGCGGTCGCCGCGGTCCGCTCGACCGCCCCGGGCACGTCCGCGCCGGCGGCCCGCTCCTCCCGGAACCGGCTGACCATCAGCAGCGCGTAGTCGATCGAGACGCCGAGCCCGAGCAGCGTCGTCACCGGCACCGTGTTCGGGTCGAGCGTGATCACCGCGGCGAAGCCCAGCAGGCAGACGAACGCGCCGCCGATCGCGGCGACCGCGCCGATCAGCGGCAGCAGCGCGGCCAGCAGGCCGCCGAAGATCACCACCATCACGATCAGCGTGATCGGCAGCGAGACCGCCTCGGCCCGCTCGGTGTCGGCCTTGACCTGTGCGTTGATCTCCCGGTTGAGCAGCGGGTTGCCGCCGATCTGCACGCTCGCGCCGGGGATCTCGCCCGGCAGCCGGCGGAGCCGGGCCGCGGCCGCGTCGATCGCGGCGTCCCGCTCGCGCGCGGAGATCCGGCGGTCGAGATCGACGACGACCACGCCGCCGCGGCCGTCGGTGGCGACCAGCCCGGCCCGGGCGCCCGCGTACGGGTCGACGACGCGCCCGACGTGCGGGATCCCGGCGACGTCCGCCGCGGCGGCGGTGATCCTCGCCCGTACCGCCGGGTCCGCGATCGCCACGTCGTCGACCAGGCCGAGCATCCTGGCCCCGTACGTGGCGTTGTCGCCGATCACGTCGAACGCCTGCACGGACTCGAGCCGGTCGCTGGCCCGGCTGGCCTCGAGCCCGGCGAACACCGGGCCGCTGGCGAGCGCGCCGGCGGCGACCAGCAGGATCCAGGCCGCGAGCACCGGCCACCGGCGCCGGGCGCAGAACCGTCCGATGGCCGCGAACACACCCCCAGCATCCCTGCCCCCGGCCACCGCGGGCCGGGCGGGCTCACGCCGGGATCGTCGTGGGGCGGCGGTACCTTCGGGCGGTGACGCTGTTCGACGCCGCGGCGGAACAGGCGCAGGCGGCGACCGCCCCGCTCGCGGTCCGCATGCGCCCGCGCACGCTGGACGAGATCGTGGGCCAGCGGCACCTGCTCGGCCCCGGCACGCCGCTGCGCCGGCTGGTCGAGGGCGACGCGCCGATGTCGCTGATCCTGTGGGGCCCACCCGGCACCGGCAAGACCACGATCGCGTACGTGGTCTCGCACGCCACCCAACGCCGGTTCGTCCCGCTGTCCGCGCTCAACGCCGGCGTGAAGGAGGTCCGCGCGGTCATCGAGGAGGCCAAGCGCGACCTCGGCATGTCCGGCCGGCAGACGGTGCTGTTCATCGACGAGGTGCACCGGTTCTCCAAGACCCAGCAGGACTCGCTGCTCGGCGCGGTCGAGGACCGGGTCGTCACGCTCGTCGCCGCCACCACGGAGAACCCGTTCTTCTCCGTCGTCTCCCCGCTGCTGTCGCGCTCGCTGCTGCTCACTCTCGAGCCGCTGACCGACGAGGACATCGCGACGCTCGTCCGCCGGGCGCTGGCCGACGAGCGCGGGCTCGGCGGCCGGCTGCAGCTCGACCAGGACGCCGGCGAGCACCTGCTGCGGATCGCCGACGGCGACGCCCGCCGGGCGCTGACCGCGCTGGAGGCCGGCGCCGGCTCCGCCCAGGCCAAGGGCGAGGACCGGATCACGCTGGCCACCCTGGAGGCGGCGGTCGACCGGGCCGCGGTCCGCTACGACCGCGACGGTGACCAGCACTACGACGTGACCAGCGCGTTCATCAAGTCGATGCGGGGCTCCGACGTCGACGCGGCGCTGCACTACCTGGCCCGGATGATCGACGCGGGGGAGGACGCGCGGTTCATCGCCCGCCGGATCATGATCCTGGCCAGCGAGGACATCGGCGAGGCCGACCCGACCGCGCTGCCGCTGGCCGTCGCCGCCGCCCAGGCGACGCAGCTGGTCGGGCTGCCGGAGGCCGGCATCATCCTGTCCCAAGCGGTGATCCACTGCGCGCTGGCGCCGAAGTCCAACGCGGTCGTGGCCGCCCTCGGCAAGGCCCAAGCGGACGTCAAGGCCGGGCTGGCCGGCCGGGTGCCCGCGCACCTGCGCGACGCGCACTACTCCGGCGCCCGCCGGATCGACCACGGCAAGGGCTACCGCTACGCGCACGACCACCCGGGCGGCGTGGTGGCGCAGCAGTACGCGCCGGACGAGATCACCGGCCGGGTGTACTACGTGCCCAGCGACCACGGCGCCGAGCGGGGTGCGACCGATCGGCTGGCCCGGCTGCGCGCGATCCTCCGCGGCGAACCGGACGATGCGGGCACGCACAGCGACAACGGATCGGCCGGCCGGGTGAACCCTGCGGACAGCGGCGCCTGAACGGCCGCCGAAGTTCTGGTTCTGCTGGCGGTCCGGCAAAGAGTCCGCTAAGTACACGGCTACGGCGCCCGTGCGGCCCCACCCGCGTGCGCCGGCCGTGGCCCACCCCCGGTCCGCGGCGCTGATCCGCACCGCACCGGCCGACCACGGCCGGGCGGGTGTGCGGTCACCGGTCCCGTACGGAAGGACGACCGTGGCTCCAACTTTCACCAGGCGGATCCGCCTCTCCGCCGCCGTGGGCGCGTTCGCGCTGGTCGCCGGTTTGGCGACCACCGTCGCGTCGACGCAGGCGGCGCAGGCGGCCCCGGCCCAGGGCACAGCGACGTACCTGGTCCAGCTCACCGACGCCCCGGCCGCCGGCTACACCGGCGGTGTCCCCGGCTACGCCGGCACCAAGCCGGCGGCCGGCACCAAGATCAAGACTTCCGCTCCGGCGGTGGCCCGCTACCGCGGCTACCTCGCCCAGCGCCAGGACGGCGTGCTGCGCGCGGCGGCCAGCGCCCGGGCGATCCACCGCTACTCGGTGACCTTCAACGGCTTCGCCGCCAGCATGACCGCTGCCGACGCGGCCAAGCTCGCCCGCACGGCCGGCGTCAAGGCCGTGATCAAGGACGAGAAGCGCAAGCTCGACACCACCCGCACCCCGGAGTTCCTCGGCCTGACCAAGCGGGGCGGGATCTGGGACCAGCTGGGCGGGCCGAGCCGCAACGCCGGCGCCGGCGTCGTGGTCGCCGACCTCGACTCGGGCCTGTGGCCGGAGAACCCGTCGGTGGCGCCGCTGCGCAACCCCAAGCCGGTACGGCAGTTCTCCGGCGTCTGCCAGACGGGTGAGCAATGGGACGCCTCCGACTGCACGACGAAGGTGATCGGGGCGCGCTACTACACCGCCGGGGTCACCGCGAGCATCGGTGACATCAAGGCCGCCTTCCCGTATGAGTTCATCTCGGCTCGCGACGCCGACGGTCACGGCACCCACACCGCGACCACCGCGGCCGGCAACTACAACGTGCCGGTGACGGTCGCCGGCGAGCCGTTCGGCAACGCGTCCGGCATGGCCCCCAACGCCCGCATCGCGGTCTACAAGATCTGCTGGGGCCGCGAGGAGCCCGAGGCCGGCTGCTACACCTCGGACAGCGTGCAGGCCATCGAGGACGCCACCACCGACGGCGTCGACGTGATCAACTTCTCCATCTCCGGCAGCCGGACCAGCTCGGTCGACGCGGTCGAGGCCGCGTTCTTCGGCGCCGCCGACGCCGGCGTGTTCGTGTCCACCTCGGCCGGCAACGACGGCCCGGGCGCGTCCACCGTCGCGCACAACACCCCGTGGGAGATGTCGGTCGCGGCCGGCACCCTGGACCGGGCCAACAACAAGACCGTGACCCTCGGCGACGGGCAGTCCTTCACCGGCGTCGGCCTCGGCGCCGCCGTGCCAAGCTCCCCGATCGCGCTGTCGTCCACCGTCGGGCTGGCCGGGCAGGACCCGGACGACGTCCGGCTCTGCTTCCTCAACTCGCTCGACCCGGCCAAGGTCGCCGGCAAGATCATCGTCTGTGACCGCGGCGTGAACGACCGGGTGGAGAAGAGCGCCGAGGTCGCGCGCGCCGGCGGCGTCGGGATGGTGCTGGCCAACACCTCGCCCAACTCGCTCAACGCCGACATCCACTCGGTGCCGACCGTGCACGTCAACGAGATCGCCGGCGCCGCGATCAAGGCGTACGTGTCCGGCACCGCCGACCCGACCGCCTCGCTGGCTGCCGGCGTGCAGGAGTTCGGCGTGAAGGCGCCGCTGGTGACCGCGTTCTCGTCCCGCGGGCCGGCCCTGGCCGGCGGCGGCGACCTGCTCAAGCCGGACATCATGGCGCCGGGCGTCGACGTGATCGCCGGCTTCTCGCCGGCGAACAACGGCCGCGACTACGACTTCGTGTCCGGCACGTCGATGTCAAGCCCGCACATCGCCGGCCTCGGGGCGCTGCTCATCCAGAAGCACCCGACCTGGTCGCCGATGATGGTCAAGTCGGCGCTGCTCACCACCGCCTCGGTGACCGACAACAAGGGCCAGCCGATCAGCACCGACGCCGGCGCCGTCGCCAACGCGTTCGACTACGGCTCCGGCCAGGTCAACATCAACGCGGCCGCCGACCCGGGGCTGGTCTACGACAGCAACTCGACCGACTGGCTGCGCTGGCTGTGCGGCACCGGCCAGCTGGCCGCGACCGGGGCGACCTGCTCCGCCGTGGGCAGCATCGACCCGAGCGACCTCAACCAGCCGAACATCGCGATCGGCGCGCTGGCCGGCAAGCAGACCGTCACCCGCACGGTGACCGCGGTCGACAGCAAGGGCTCGTCGAGCTACACGCCGCGGATCGTGGCGCCGGCCGGCGTCTCGGTCTCGGTCTCGCCGAAGGTGCTCAAGGTCAAGCCCGGCCGCACCGCGACCTACACGGTCACCTTCACCCGCACCACGGCTCCGTTCGACCAGTACGCGTTCGGCTCGCTGACCTGGAGCAACGGCAAGTTCTCGGTGCGCAGCCAGCTGGCCGTCAAGCCGGTCCCGGCGGCCGCGCCCGGCCAGGTCACCGGCACCGGCGCCAGCGGCTCGACGGCGATCAGCGTGACCCCGGGCTTCACCGGCACGCTGACCACCGCGGTCGACGGGCTGGTCGCGGCCGACGCCCGGGCGCCGAGCGTGACGGCGACCGGCCCCGGCTTCGACCCGGACAACCCGGCCACCAGCGCCCGGACGGCGAAGGAGACGTTCACGGTGCCGGCCGGCAGCACGCTGGCGCAGTTCTCGACGTTCGCCGCCGACTTCGCCGCCGGTACCGACGTCGACCTGTTCCTCTACCAGGCGGGCACGACCGACCTGGTCGACCAGAGCGCGGGCGGGTCCGCCGAGGAGACGATCCGTCTCACCGACGACGCCGCCGGCTCGTACGACCTGTACGTCGTGCTGTTCGGCGTCGGGGCGGGACAGGGCAGCACGCTGACGGTGCCGACGTTCGGCTGGGCGCTGGACGGCACCGCCAAGGGCAACCTCACCGTGACGCCGGCCAGCCAGCCGGTGACCGCGGGGACGGCGGCCTCGGTCACGGCGGCGTGGAGCGGGCTGCAGACCGGCTCCCGCTACCTGGGCCGGATCGGGTACGGCGACGGCACGAACGCCGCGGGCGGCACGCTCGTCCGCGTCGACGCCTAGCCGCGCACCGACGCGGTGCCGCACCGGGCCACCCCCGGTGCGGCACCCAGGGCGTGTCTGCCCGCCGCCCGGCGGGCAGACACGCCCTCGTTGTCTCGGACACCGCAGGCGGACGGTAGGGTTCGCGCGTTCCGGACCGGTTCGGTGGCGAGGGGGTCGGCGCGTGTCGGCAGGGGAGTGGGCCGCGATCATCGCGGCGATCGCGTTCGGCGTGCTCGTGCTGCTCCTGGCCGTGCCGATCCTCAAGCTCGGCCGGACGCTGGACGAGACCACGCTGGCCATCCGCAAGGCGCACGAGGGCGCGCAGCCGCTGCTGCTCAACGCCCAGACGACGATGGAGCAGGTCAACCGCGAGCTGGAGCGGGTCGAGGGGATCACCCAGAACGCGCAGGCGGTCAGCAGCAACGCCGCCGCGCTGTCCTCGGTGTTCGCGACCACGCTCGGCGGCCCGGCGATCAAGGTCGCCGCGCTCTCGTACGGGATCCGCCGCGCGGCCATGAACCGCCGCCGGGTCGAGGCCGACCGGGCGGCCAGGGAGGCCGCGACGGCCGACCGGCGGGCGCGCCGGGCCCGCCGCCGCGCCGGCCTCTAGCCGCCCCGACCGGGGTCGCCCCGAAACCACCTGGCGCGGCAGGCGCACCATGGTGACGACCACACCGTTTCCGATGACCGAGAGAGGGTGACGACGGTGAAGCGGATCTTCTGGCTGGCACTGGGGGTCACGGTCGGCGCCCTCGTGGTGCGCAAGCTGTCCAACGCCGCCGGGCAGCTGAGCCCGCGCGGGCTGTCCCAGTCGCTGCGCGGGCTGGCCGACGCGGTCGCCGACTTCGCCGACGAGGTAAGGCAGAGCGCGCACATCCGCGAGATCGAGCTGGTGGAGGGCGCCGGCATCGACGGGAAGCTGGGGGCGAAGCCGGAGGACTTCCGATGAGGTCGGCGGAGATCAAGCGCCGGTTCACCGACTACTTCGAGCGCAACGGGCACACCGTCGTCCCGTCCGCGAGCCTGATCCTGGACGACCCGACGCTGCTGTTCGTCAACGCGGGCATGGTGCCGTTCAAGCCCTACCTGCAGGGCATCGAGCCGGCGCCGTTCCCGCGCGCGACCAGCGTGCAGAAGTGCCTGCGCACGCTCGACATCGACGAGGTCGGCAAGACC
>Ga0207661_10002630_pt1 | contig 12362 bp, 13 predicted proteins | sample KBSC713LmetaG_FD_184337 | JGI IMG/M metagenome (GOLD analysis project Ga0207661, IMG submission 184337) | Corn rhizosphere microbial communities from Kellogg Biological Station, Michigan, USA - KBS C7.1-3L metaG (SPAdes) (version 2) | ecosystem: Host-associated > Plants > Roots > Rhizosphere ... | reverse complement strand
CGGCGGGGCGGCCGGCACCGGCAAGTCAGCGCTGGCGCTGACCGTGGCGCAGCTCGTCGCGGAGGCGTTTCCCGACGGGCAGCTGTTCGTACCAATGCGAAAAAACGCTCCGCCGGAAGCCCTCGGGATGCTGCTGCGGTCGATCGGCCGGACGGCGCCGCTGCCGGACAGCGTCGACGAGCGGGCGGCGCTCCTGCGGACGGCGCTGGCCGGGCGGCGGGTGCTCGTCGTGCTCGACGATGTGGCGAGCGCCGCCGACCTGCGGCCACTGCTGGCCACGCAGCCGGGCTGCGCGGTCCTCGCGACCAGCCACGCCAACCTGCTGGGCCTGGACGGCCAGGTGCACGTCGACCTCGGCGCGCTCGCCCATTCCGACGCGCTGCTGCTGCTCACCAAGCTCATCGGCGCCGACCGGATCGCCGCCGAGCCGTGCGCGGCCGACGAGATCGTGCGGCTCTGCGAGGGCCTTCCGCTGGCCGTGCGCGCCGCCGGCGCCCGGCTGGCGGCCCGCCCGCGCCGGCCGCTGGCGACCATGGCCGCCCGCCTGGCCGACGACGACCGGTGCCTCGCCGAACTGACGGCCGGCGACCTCGATGTGCAGGCCGCGATCGCCGGCAGCGTGGCCCACCTATCCATAGAAGATCAGGCATCCCTGTGTACGATCGGGTATTTGCCGGAATTGTCGAGTGTGACCATCGCCGCCCTGCTCGGCTTGACGGTCGCCGCCGCCGAGGTGCTGGCCGACCGGCTCGTCGACGCGCGACTCCTTGAGGATCTCGGCCCGGCCGGCTACCGGCTGCCGCAGCTCACCCGGCTGGTCACGATGCGCTGGTCACCGCGCTGACGACGTCGGCCTTGGTCGCGTTGACCTTGTCGCCGTTGACGTAGACGGTGGGGACCGAATCGACACCCTTGCCGTTCGCGGCCGAGGTGGCCTGCGTGACCCAGCTCTTCTTGGCCCCGGTGTTCACGCACGAGGCGAACTCGTTGCCCAGCCCGATCGCCCGACCGTCGCTGATCAACTCGTCGTTCTCGGGCCCCGCCGTGCCTTCCTCCGGCTGGTGCTCCAGCAGATATTTGTTGTACTCGATCAGCTTGCCGCCATCGTTCGCGCAGGCCGCGGCGGCCGCCGCCCGCGACGAGTACTGATTCTTCGAAGCGTTGTCGATGAACGCGACCGGATGGATGCTGAGCGTGATCTTGTTCTGGGTCACGTAGTTGGTGAGGTCGTACCCGGCCGCCTGCTCGAAGTTGCCACACGGCGGGCACCCGTAGTCGACGTAGATGTCCACCTTGACCGGCCCCGTGCCGACCGTCAGCCCTTCGGCCGGTTCCGGATTCTTCTTGGCACCGGTGCTCGCACCGGCACTTGGTGAACTCGACCCGTTGGCGACCGGTGGGGTCGGGTCGTCCTTTTTGCCAGACTTGACGACGACGAAGATGGCGACGCCGACGACCGCCAGCATCGCGACGACCGCGACGGCCGCGACGAGGATGACCGACGAGCGCTGCGATTTGCGCGGCGGCGGGGCCGGGTAGCCCATCGGCGGCGGGTAGGCGGGCGGCGGCTGGTACATGGGCTGCGGCTGCTGGTACCCGGGCGGCTGCTGGTACACCGGCGGCGGCTGGGGATAGGTCGGCTGCGGGTACACCGGTTGTTGCTGCGGGTAGGGGTAGGGGCTCTGCGGATAGTCCGCCGGTGGCGGCCCGGGCACGCCTTGGTATCCCTCGCCGTGCTGGTAGTCCCCACCGGGATACATGGCACCCTCCGCCGCCCAGGCCGTTGCCCTACGGGGGCATTATGACCGGTCCGCGCACGCGCCGTCGCCGCCCGCCGCACCGGCCTCGCCGGAACGTCGGGTGGCACGCGTTGGAACGCACCTGGGTTTATGGAGCTTCGAAGCAGGCGACGCGCGCGCTGGCTGGCGGGGTGATGCCTAACCCGGCGTTGGAACCCTTCACGGCGCTCGTCGGTAAGTGGCGAACGACCGGCACGCACCCACTGCTCCCCGATAAGACGTTCCACGGCCGCACGTCGTTCGCGTGGCACGAAGGCGGCGCGTTCCTCATCATGCATTCGGCGATCGACGAGCCGGAAATACCCGACGGTGTCGCCATTTTCGGCAGCGACGACGAGGCCGGCGCATACTTCATGGTCTACTTCGACGAGCGCGGAGTGTCGCGGAAATACGACGTGCTGATCGCCGAGCATTCCTTCACGTGGCGCCGCGATTCGCCCCACCTGTCCCAGCGCAACACGCTTTCGATCGAAGCCGACGGCAACACAATCGTCAGCCGCGGCGAGATGTCCCGCGACGGTGATGCCTGGGAGGGCGACTTGTCGCTGACCTATGTGCGGGTTGGGTGAGCTCTTGCGCCTTGCCGGGCTGGGTCACGAGGCTCCCCAAGGCACTCGGTACAACGTGTTCCTGATCATTGTGGTCGAGCTTGGACGGCCCCTAGCTATAGCTAGACGCCCCTGACCAGGCAGGCGACGGACGAGTCGACCTGTACGCCGGGTTCTGTTCCCGCTCACGCGGGTGGCGGCCATCCATCTCGGCCGACCGTTGCCGGCCGGCTCCAGCGGCCTACCCGCAGGCTCGGGCGGGCCGCCCTCAAACGCCTGCGCAGACCGGCACCCGAAGGTCCCGATCCTCTTGGCCTTGCTCCGGGCGGGGTTTACCGAGCCACCCCGGTCACCCGGGGTGCTGGTGGGCTCTTACCCCACCGTTTCACCCTCACCTGGACTCGCGCCCAGGCGGTCTGTTTTCTGTGGCACTGTCCCGCGGGTCGCCCCGGGTTGCCGTTAGCAACCGCCCTGCCCTATGGAGCCCGGACGTTCCTCGGTGACGGCCACAAAGTAACCGTCAACGCGACCGCCCAGTCGACTCATCCGTCGAAATCATGATACAAGTGCCCTGACATGGATCTCGCCGACGCCGCCCTCCTCGTCGTCGCCGGGCTGGCGGCCGGCACGGTCAACGCGATCGCCGGCGGCGGCTCGTTGATCACGTTTCCGGCGCTGCTGGCGACCGGATTGGGCGCCGTGCCCGCCAACGTGACCAACAGCGTGGCCGTCTTCCCCGGATACGTCTCCAGCGTCGTCGGCAGCCGCGCCGACCTTCCCCGGACCCGCCGGCTCCTCGCCCTCACCCCGACCGCCGTGATCGGAGCCATCGCCGGGTGCGTGCTCCTTCTGGCGACCCCCGCCCGAGCTTTCGAGATTGTCGTTCCTTTTCTGGTACTAGCCGCAGCCGGCGTCCTCGCCTTCCAGACCCAGTTGCGTCAACTCGTCGGCCATCCGCGCACGATGACCGAGCAGCGCCGGACGGTCAGCCTGCACGCCATCGTCGGCGTCGGGGCCATCTACGGCGGATACTTCGGCGCTGCCCTGGGCGTCATGCTCGTCGCCTCGCTCGGGTTGGTCCTCGACGAGACGATGGCCCGGATCAGCGCGATCAAGAACGCCGTCTCGGCGGTCGTCGGCTGCGTCACCGTCGTCGCGTTCGCGATCTCCGGCAAGGTCAACTGGGTCGACGTCCTCGTGCTCGCGCCGGCCACCATCGTCGGCGGCTACCTCGGCGCCCGCATCGCCCGGCGGCTGCCCTCCCAGGTGCTGCGCGGGATCATCGTCGTTTTCGGCCTTGTCGTCGGCCTCATACTTCTCTGGCGAGCGTTCCATCACTCTTCGTGATGACATTCTTTCCGTCATGGTGAAAGATGCCTGGTAGGAACGTCATCGCGGAATCGATGTATCAACAGCGCGTCAATCTCCCTCACATCTACTGGGCCGGGGAGAAATGAGGGGGAATCACCATGGGGCAGCCACTGCCCGACCGGGACTTCATGGCGTTCTACGCCGCCCGGTTCGATGAAGTGCGGGTCTTCGTGCGGTCACAGTGCGCCGACGAGGCGATCGTCGACAACGTCGTGCACCACACCTTCATCGCCGCGCTCGGGGCCTGGCCCAAGATCGGACTGTCGGACAACCCCACCGAGTGGCTGACCAAGACCGCGCGGACGAAGCTCTCACACGTCCTCAAGCGAACGGCAGCGAGGAACGGTCTCCGCTGACCGCTGGCGGGGCGGCCACTGCCTCAGTATTCGCGGAAAAAGGTGCCGATCCAGCCGGGAGCATCACTGCTCTGGACCGATCTTGGAGAATGGTGAAGATCCATGTCGGGTTTTCAGTGATTTTGGGGCGCCAGAATCACTGAAAACTCGACATCAAGCGGCGGATCGACCATCGTCACAGAGGTAGCCTCGGGCCCGAGCGGCTACTTTCCCGGAGCGACGATGTGGGACGTGTCGTTGACGAGCCGCACCGCGATCCCGCCGTCCGGCCAGGTGTCCACTATGGACACGCCGGCCGGGTCCAGGAACAGGCGATACAAGAACTGGTCGCCGGCGGCCAGCGCGTCGCGCAGGATCATCTTGATCGGCGTCACATGGCTCACCACCACGACGGTTTTCCCCGCGTACGAGGCGAGCAGCCGCTTCACCGCTCGCCGCACCCGCAGCGACACCACCTGAAAGGACTCGCCGTCCGGTGGTGGCACGGCCGTCGAGGCGAGCCAGGCGTCCAGCTCGGCCGGGTACCGCTCCCGTACCTCCCCGAACGTCATTCCCTCGAAGTCGCCGAAGTCGCACTCGATGAGGTCGTCGTCGGTCTCGACCGGTACCCCGCCGAACGCGTCGGCGATCGCCCGCGCCGTGTCGACGCAGCGGACCAGTGGCGAGCTGACGACAGCGTCAAGAGATGCGGCCAGATCTCGCAGCCGGCGGGCCGCCGCCGCCGCCTCGGCGGCTCCGGAAGCGGACAGCGGCACGTCCACCCGCCCCGAGTAGCGGCCCTGCGCCGTCAGCGCCGTTGAGCCGTGCCGCACCAGAAACATCCGCAGCGCCGTATCGGTCGGCCGGGGGGCCCACGACACCGGAGCCGGCGCCGGGCCGTCCATCGCCTGGTTGGCCAGGCGGTCGGCGTGCGAGTTCTGCTCCCGCGGCACCCACTCGAACCGTACGGCCGTGAACCGCTGGACCAGCTGGGCCGCCTCGGCGGCGAGCGGCCGCAGGCCGGCGTGCTTGATCTTCCAGCGACCGGCCATCTGCTCGACGACCAGCTTCGAGTCCATCCGGACGTCGACCTCGTCGGCGCCCAGGTCGGCGGCCGCCTTGAGACCGGCGATCAACCCCGAGTACTCGGCGACGTTGTTCGTGGTGACGCCGAGCGCCGCCGAGACCTCGGCCAGCACCGCACCGTCGGGCGACCGCACGACCGCGCCGTATCCGGCCTTGCCCGGATTGCCACGCGACCCGCCGTCGGCCTCGACGATCACCTTCACAGGCCGGACTCCTCCGTACGCACCAGGATCCGGCGGCACTCGTCGTGCCGCACGACCTCGTCCGGCGGCGTGTTGCGCAGCGTGGCCCGCTCGTTGCCGGCAAGTTCGATCCGGCAGCCCTCACACCGGCCCTGGCGCAACAGCGCGGCGCCGATGCCCCCGGCGGCCTCGCGGATTTTGTCGTACAACGCGAGCAGGTCGGCCGGAAGGTCGGCGGCCAGCGGTTTGCGGCCGGACTGGCGGAACTCCTCTTCCTTGGCGATTGTGGCCAGGGTTTCGTCGCGCTTGCGCTCGGTCTGCTCCCGGATCTCGCGGCCGGCGGCCAGCCGGGCCTCGACCGCGTCCAGGGCGGCCTGCGCCTCCTCGCGCTGCTCCATCAGCTCGAGCTCGGCGTCCTCGAGCTCGCCCTGCCGGCGGCTGAGCGTGGCCAGCTCGTGCTGCAGCGCCTCGAGCTCGCGGGCCGGGCCGGACCCGTTGTCCAGCCGCTGCTGGTCCTTGTCCTTGCGGCTGCGCACCTGCTCGATGTCGCGCTCGAAGCGCGCGATGTCCCGGTCGAGGTCGTCGACGGCGACCTGGGCACGGATCCGCTCGTCCTCCATTGTGGACAGCTCGCGGGCGAGCCGGTCGAGCTCGGCGAGCTCGGGCAGCGTGCGGCGCTTGTGCGCCAGCTGGGCCAGCGCGGTGTCGATCCCCTGCAGGTCGAGCAGGCGGCGTTGCGCTTCCGGGTCGGCCTTCACGAGCGCGGCTCCTTAGCAATCGAAGGTGTTACGTGCAGGGTCCACGGGTCGGTCACCAGGTCCGACACGACCGTCTCGACGCCGGCCTCGGCGCGGAGGTAGGCCGCGACGTCGTCGAGCCAGGGCCGCTCGGTCGCCCAGTGGGCGGCGTCGAGCAGCGCCGGGCCGCCGTTCGCGAGATGCTCGCTGGCCGGGTGGTGCCGCAGGTCCGCGGTCAAGTATGCGTCGACGCCCGCGCGGGTGGCATCGGCCAGAAACGGGTCGCCCGCTCCCCCGGCGACGGCCACGCTGGAAATGAGCGCGGATTGGCCGGCTGCCGCCAGTACACCTGAAGGGGTTTGGGGAAGTTGGGCGGCGACCAGGTCGGCGAATGCGTCCAGGCGCAGCGGCTCGGGGAGGCGGCCGATGCGTCCGTGGCCGCGGCCGTCCTCGCCGACCGGGACCAGCGGGCGCACGTCCTCCAGGTGCAAGCGCTGCGCGAGGGCGTCGGACACGCCGGGCGCGGCCACGTCGCCGTTGGTGTGCGCGGTGAAGAGCGCGACCCCGGCGCGGATGAGCCGGTGGACGATGCGGCCCTTGTATGTGGTCGGGGCGACGCTCGACACGCCGCGCAGCAGGAGCGGGTGGTGCGTGAACAGCATCTCAGCGCCGACCTCGACGGCCTGCTCGGCGGTCGCGAGATCGCAGTCCACGGCGAGAAGGACCTTGGTGACCGGCGCCTCCGGCTCGCCGAGCACGAGACCGACGCGGTCCCAGTCCTCGGCCCAGGCCGGCGGGTAGCGGGCGTCGAGCAGCCGGACCAGATCCACAACACGCACGGCGCGAGGCTACTCCACGAACGGTGACACTGACGGGGAGGCCAGGGCTTCGATCGCCAGGTGCCAGGGGAACTGATGGAGGTACTGCTCGCCGGTACCGGGGTCGTGCAGTTCGACCACGTCGTCGCCGTAGAGCACGGTCACCCCCCAGGAGCGAAGCTTGTCGATCGCCTCACCGAACGCCGGGTGAGCGGCCATAGCGGCGTTGGTGAACGGCATCGCGACGATCGGCAGGCCCTTCCCGAGGCCCTCGACGAGCAGGCCGAGCGCAAGCGTGTCGGCGATGCCGGCGGCGAACTTGGTGGTCGTGTTGACCGTGCAGGGCGCAACGATCATGGCCTGCGGATCGGGCAGGACATCAAGATCGCCCGGGTACTTGTAACGGTGCCGCACAGGATGACCCGTCAACTCGGCGAGACCCGGTACATCGATGAATTTCAGGGCGTCGGGAGTGGCGACGACGCACACTTCCCAACCGCGCTCCTTTGCGAGCGTGACCAGCGTGCCAACGTGCCGCGACGCAGGTGAACCGCAGACGATGGCGTACAGCACAGGTCCGGACATGCCCGCATTGTGCCTTCTTGCAGTATGCATCGCATGCCAGGTAAGCAGGATTGCTTAGACCCCGACACTGAGATGTTCAGCGAGTTCGATCACGGGTGCGGAGGGTGTTCCTCGGGTCCGCCGGAGGACGTCGCTGAGCACCTCGCGGGCCAGCGGCCGGCAGCGGATTTCAGATGGCGCAAGCCGGTCGCCCTCGAGCAGCATCTCGCTGGCGTTCTCGATGTCACCGGACTGGGCGTGGGCCCGCGCGAGATCCAGGAAGTGGTGAGCCCGCCGCTCGGGCAGCAGCGCGCCGAAGCCCTCCGGGTCGATCCTCTCGTGGACGTCGACCGCCTGCCGGCCGTCGCCGAGCTCAACCATGGCCGCCGCGCGGTGCAGCTGGACATTGGTCGGACCGAAGCAGGTCCAGTAGTGGTTGAAGTCCCCACCGAGCTGGTCGGCCGCCTCCTGGGCGCTGGCCAGCAGGTCGCGCACGGTCGCGCTGTCCCCGATCCGGGCGGCCGCCATCGCGCCCTGCAGCAGCAGCTGCCCGTAGACGGACAGGCGCTCCGGGCTCGTCTCGTTGCCCTCAGAGCCCGGGGCCAGCCGGTTGGCGATGTTGACGTTGATCTCGAGGGCGGCCCGGGACCGACCGAGCGCGAGCAACGCGAGCGCGACCCGCGTGGTCGCCGTGCCGGCCAGCATCTGGTCGCCGGCCCGCTGCGACACGGCCATCGACCGGTCGGCGGCCAGCCAGGCCAGTTCGTGCTCGCCGAGCTTGCGCAGCGCGGACGAGGAGATCTGGTAGACCTGCCCGAGCAGCTGGGCGGCCTCGCGACCGTGGTCATCGAGGTCGGAGCTGCAGAACGCGGCGTCGGCTGCCTGCGCCTCGCGCAGCAGGCGCGGCAGGGTGCGGGCGAGCATGCCGTACTTCGCGTGCTGGTATGACAGCCACGCATGGTTGATCGCCTTGCGCAGTTCAGGCAGCGGCGGCGGCTCGGGGGGCGCGTAGAAGAACGCCGAGATCTGGTCGTAGCGCTCGAGGGCGGCCCGAATCTCTTCGACCTCGACCTGGTCGACACAGTTCAGGGTGTCCGGACGGCGCTCGGGATCCTTTCCCAGCAGCAGTTGTACGTCCAGCTGCAACACATCGGCGATCTCGTAGACGACCGAGAACTTGTCCAGGCGGCGCACGCCCCGCTCGACCTTGTCGACCCAGCTCTTGGACTTTCCCAGGCGGTCGGCGAAGACCTGCTGAGACATCTTGCGCCGACTCCGCCAGTACGCAACGCGGCGGCCTATCGGCAGCTCCTCCACGGTGCTCACCTCCGGTGGTCCCCCGGCTGGCGGACAATCGCACCATCTGTGCGTTGTGTCCGGCTCATCCGCTCGTACGGTCCGATGTGCAAGTTGCAAGCCCCGTCGATGTTGCAAACGAGGGTTTCCGCCTCCGGTAACGGCCCGTACTCGGCGTTGCACCCACGAGTGATCACCGTTGACTCATCGACCTTCCGTTGTCTGCATCTGTTCGGTTGTCTTGTCTGTGTTCGGTTGTCTTGTCTGTGTTCGGTTGTCTCTGTTCGGTTGTCTCTGTTCGGTTGTCTGTGTTCGGTTGTCTCTGGAGGGCAGCATGCGAAGCTGGGAACGCGCGAAGCTGCGACGCGTCGCGATGCGCTATGCGGAGCAGGGCTGGCATGTCCTGCCCGGCGCGTACCTCGTTCGGACCGGCCGGGTCGGCCGGCACTCGGAGGGGAGCCGCTTCGACTGCGGCGAGATCGGGTGCCGCACTGTTGCCTGCCATCCGGCCGTGTCGGGCTGGGAGACCATGCCGCGCCTGGCGATGGATGCGGTCGCGGAGTGGTGGCGGGTCAACCCGTACACGGTGCTGTTGGCGACCGGGCACGAGTTCGACGTGCTTGAGGTGCCGGCGACGCTCGGCCGCGCGGCTCTTCTGGGTGACGGTTATGTTTCCGCACGCGGTCCGGTGGCGGTGACCCCGACCGGGCGGTGGATGTTTTTCGTGCAGTCCGGACATAGCCTGCTGCCCGAGTTGTACCAGCACCAGGATGTCGTCCTGCACGGGTTGGGCTCGTGGATCCCGGCGCCGCCGAGTCCCCAACTCGGTGGCCGGATCCGCTGGGAAAGCGCGCCGGAGCAGCACAACTGGCGGACCGGCGACACCTATGCGGTGCAGCGGCTCATGCTCGAAGCGCTCGGACACGGGCAGCCGCGCCGCGGGCGGGGCGTGACTTGGCGGCCGATGAGCTGGGCCGCTTAATCGGTACGCGCTACATTCACGTGCATTTTTCATCCCGAGACTCAAGGTAGTGTCCCGGTTCCCATGGGTCGAGGCGTGTTCCCTCGTCCGTGTTACTCAACTCTGCGCACCTATTTGTCAGTGCGGCTGCCAGTTTCGTGCTTCCTCGGCGAAGCGGCGGCGCACCTCTACGGCGTGACTCGCGACGGCCTCGCCGAAGATACCGTCGACCCAGCCGCACTCGCATCGCAGGTCGCGGCCGGCCGGCCGCCCGCAGTTCGGACACGTCCCGCAGTCATCGGGGTCGGTATATCGCGCGAGCACCTCGACCAGCGCCTTGGCCGAGCGATCGGACAACTCGAACGACCCCCGCGCCCGTCCGACCCGCATCTCGATCGTCGCGGTCGCAACGTCGGGATGCGGGTCATAGGGCTCGATCTTGGTGAGGAACAGCTCCATCGCTTCGATCGCGTCCACGTCGCGACTTTAGCGACTTTTGGGGCTTGGCCTGTATCGAGGTGGATGGCCGAGCTATGGCGGACTCAGGCGTTGGCTGGAACCACGCCTCGCACCGACCCCCTTTGACGCAGGGCCCTAGTCGAGAACGTCGGTGACCGTCCCGGCGGCGACCGTGCGACCGCCCTCGCGAACCGCGAAGCCCAGCCCGACGTCCATCGCGACCGGCTTGCCGAGCTCGACCGTGAGGTCGACGGTCTCCCCCGGCAGGACCATCGTGGTCGCACCGAGGTCGATCGAGCCGGACACGTCGGTCGTCCGGAAGTAGAACTGCGGCCGGTAGTTCGCGAAGAACGGCGTCCGCCGGCCTCCCTCGTCGGTGGTCAGCGCATACAGCCGAGCCGTGAACCGCTGGTGCGGCGTGACCGTGCCCGGCGCGGCCACGACCTGGCCCCGCTGCACCTGGTCGCGCTTGACCCCGCGCAGCAGGATGGCCGCATTGTCGCCGGCCTCGGCCTCGGTCAGCGTCTTGCCGAACGTCTCGAGGCTGGTCGCGACCGTCGCGAGCGTCGGACCGAGGCCGACGATCTCGACCGGCTCGCCGGCGTTCAGCATGCCCCGCTCAACCGCACCGGTCACGATGGTGCCGCGGCCGGATATGGTCATGACGCTCTCGATCGGCATGAGGAACGGCTCGGCCAGCTCCCGCTCGGGCACCGGCACGTACCGGTCGACGGCGTCGAGCAGGTCCACAATGGACTGGATCCAGCGCGGGTCGCCCTCGAGGGCGCGCAGCGCCGACACCCGGACGATCGGTACCTCCTCGCCCGGGAAGCCGTATCCGCTGAGCAGGTCACGGATCTCCAGCTCGACGAGGTCGAGCAACTCGGGGTCGTCGACCGCGTCGGCCTTGTTGAGCGCGACCACCAAGTACGGCACGCCGACCCGGCGAGCCAGCAGCACGTGCTCGCGGGTTTGCGGCATCGACCCGTCATACGCGGAGACAACCAGGATCGCCGCGTCGACCTGCGCCGCGCCGGTGATCATGTTCTTCACGTAGTCGGCGTGGCCGGGCATGTCAACGTGGGCGTAGTGGCGCGTCGCCGTCTCGTACTCGACGTGCGCGATGTTGATCGTGATGCCCCGCTCGACCTCTTCGGGCGCCTTGTCGATCCCGTCGAACGCGACGTACCGGTTGGTTGCCGGGTCGCGGTCGGCGAGGACCTTGGTGATGGCCGCGGTCAGCGTCGTCTTGCCGTGGTCGACGTGACCCATCGTACCGATGTTGAGGTGCGCTTTTCCGCGCACGAACTGGCTCTTGGCCATGGTTGATGTGCCCCCACATCTGGCTGAAACGGAAGGCAGGAAGGTATTGCGCAGGCGGGATGCCACCCAGGTGAATATTTCGCCGCGCCAGAACCGCGCTGTGACCCATGCACCTCAACCCTCTCCCGCGGGTTCTGCTGGTGCTGGGAGAGGGTCAACTATCGGCGCGGCCGACGGTGTACATGGCGATCACGGTAAGGGTGAACGCCGGAGCGGCCAACTATATTTCTTTACTGCGGCTCGTCCTCGTCCTGTTGTGGCCGGGCCGGTGTGGGTGGCGCGTATGGGGGTTGGGCCGGGTATTGTGGCTGGCCCGTCTGTGGCTGGCCCGTCTGTGGCTGGCCCGTCTGTGGGTGACCCGTCTGTGGCTGGCCCGCGTATGGCTGGTCGGTCTGCGACTCCCCCGGGTACGACTGGCCGGGATACGGCTGCCCGGCCGGTGGTTGAGCTGACTGCGGCTGGCCCGGATACGGCTGCCCGGCATACGCCTGGCCCGGCTGCGGCTGGCCCGGGTATGGCTGCCCGGCGTATGGGTGGCTCGGCTGTGACTGACCCGGGTATGGCTGGCTCGGCTGTGGCTGGCTCGGCTGTGGCTGGCCGGGGTATGGCTGGCCCGGTTGAGGTTGGGCTTGATACGACTGGCCGGCGTGTGGCTGACCCGGTTGCGGCTGACCCGGGTAGGCCTGGCCGGGCTGCGGCTGACCCGGGTAGGCCTGGCCGGGCTGCGGCTGACCCGGATAGGCCTGGCCGGGCTGCGGCTGACCCGGATAGGCCTGACCCGGTTGCTGCTGACCCGGATGTGCCTGGCCCGGGTATTGCTGTCCGGCATATGGCTGGCCTGGGTATGCCTGGCCGGCCGCGGGCTGCGGTTGAGCCGTGTATG